>Ga0208872_1000638_pt1 | contig 24292 bp, 14 predicted proteins | sample CryBogCBH12Aug08_FD_185508 | JGI IMG/M metagenome (GOLD analysis project Ga0208872, IMG submission 185508) | Freshwater microbial communities from Crystal Bog, Wisconsin, USA - CBH12Aug08 (SPAdes) | ecosystem: Environmental > Aquatic > Freshwater > Lake | place: Crystal Bog, Wisconsin, USA...
CCAACCAGTTCCACGCCGGCTGCGTCATCGGCGATGCGCCGCAGGATTTGAAATATCACGGCGAACCGACGCGCCTCGTCATCGGCGACCACAATGTTTTTCGCGAACACGTGACGGTTCATCGCTCGAACAAGCTCGAAGAAAACACCGTGGTCGGGTCGAACAATTTTTTCATGGCCGGTTCGCACATCGCCCACAACTGCCTCGTCGGCGACCACGTCATTTTCGCGAACGGCGCAACGCTGGCCGGGCACGTCACGGTGCAGGATCGCGCATTTATTTCCGGCAATTGCCTCGTGCACCAGTTCTGCCGCGTCGGCACGCTGGCGATTATGCAAGGCGGCTCGGCCATCAGCAAAGATTTGCCACCATTCACCGTGGCGCGCGGCGACAATGGGATTTGCGGGCTAAACACCGTGGGTTTGCGCCGCGCGGGCTTTTCCGCTGAGGAACGGCTGGAGCTGAAAAAACTTTACCACTTGCTTTTCCGCAGCGGAAAAATATTGCGGGTTGTCTTAATTGAAGCAGAAAAGATTTTCACCAGCAGCGGTGCGAAAATTTTGCTGGAGTTTGTCTCTGCCGCTAAACGGGGTATATGCGCGGATACAAGCATCGCCGGACATAACATTGAACATTGATGAGGCCTATATTGTTTTAGCAATTTAATGCAAAGTTATCGATTAGGGAAGATACGGCCATAATTCATCTTTTTTAATAAGAAAAATATAAATATTAATTTAGAAATATTTCTGTATATTTATCCTGTAATTTCTTTAAAGTAGTTGGAAATAAATAAATTATGACTATTATTAATGTTTATATATCCTAAAAAATATGATGTGATTGTTGTTGGCGGTGGACATGCTGGGGTAGAAGCTGCCCTAGCGGCAGCTCGGATGGGCTGCGATACCTTACTCTTAACAATTAACGTTGATGCAATTGGCCAGATGTCTTGTAATCCAGCAATCGGTGGTCTTGCAAAGGGCCACTTGGCGCGTGAAATTGATGCATTAGGCGGAGAAATGGGCAAGAATACCGACATGACCGGAATTCAGTTTCGCACTTTAAATAAATCTAGCGGGCCTGCCGTATGGGCACCTCGAGCTCAATGCGACAAAAAATCTTATCAATTCAGATTAAAATATGTATGTGAGTCACAAAACAGATTAGATGTTAAACAGGATCAAACCTCAAAAGTATTACAGAAAGATAACGTCGCTTATGGTGTTGAGACAAATCTTGGCGTTCAATATTTTGGAAAAACAATCATTATTACAGCTGGAACATTTTTAAGAGGTTTGATGCACATTGGATTTAATCAACAACCCGGCGGTCGAGCTGGCGATGCAGCTTCAATTAATTTATCATCTTCATTAAAAGAATTGGGAATTGAATTGGGACGACTAAAGACCGGAACACCGCCAAGATTAATTGGAAACACAATAAATTATACGAAGACCGAAATTCAAGATGGTGACTACCCAGTGCCATTTTTTTCATTTTGGAATGAAGATTTGTTCCATGTGGAACATCTCTGGCCTAAACCGAGGGGATCTCAGCCAAACAATTCAATCTCAGAACAATCAATTATTAGCAAAATTGGCCGCCAACTTCCATGCTATTTAACCTACACCACAAAAAAAACTGCAGAATTGGTTAAATGTAATCTTCACAAATCTCCATTGTATTCTGGTGTAATAGAAGGCGTTGGTCCGAGATATTGCCCATCAATCGAAGATAAGGTTATTAAATTTTCCGATAAGGACCGTCATCAAATATTTCTTGAGCCTGAAGGGGTACAAACAAATGAAATATACGTAAATGGATTCTCAACTAGCCTCCCCTTTGATTTGCAGATTGACATGATTCGATCAATAATTGGATGTGAGGATGCAGAAATATTGCGGCCTGCTTATGCTGTTGAGTATGACTTTGCTAATCCAATACAGCTTAACCCATCTTTAGAATCAAAGAAATGCACTAATTTGTTTTTAGCTGGTCAAATAAACGGCACATCTGGCTATGAAGAGGCTGCGGCACAGGGGTTAATGGCTGGAATTAATGCAGCGCGAAAAGTTCAGTTAAAATCTCCAATCATATTAGGCAGAAATCAAGCCTACATTGGAGTTCTAATTGATGATCTTGTTACCAAGGGAACCGTGGAGCCTTATCGTATGTTCACCTCTAGGGCTGAATATCGTTTGTTGTTACGACATGATAATGCAGATTTAAGACTGTCACGTATTGGCCATGAGATAGGATTGTTACCTGCTCGCTGTTTTGAAAAATTTTTGGAAAAAGAAACTGTTATTAACAATGAAATTGCTCGTTTGCACAGCAGTTATTTTAAAAATGACTCTCTTGCAAAAATTCTTAGTCGGCCTAAATTATCATATAATGATTTATCGAGTAAGAACTTATCATTATCATCTGAGGCAATCCAGCAGGTGGAAACAACGATAAAATATGCTGGCTATATTCGCAGACAAGAGGTGGAAATTGCCAAAAACGCCAACCTAGATAATAAAATCATTCCAAAAGATATAAATTATAAAATCGTCCCCAGCTTGCGATTAGAGGCCAGACAAAAATTGGCGAAATTTTTGCCGCACACAATTGGCCAAGCCGGACGAATTTCAGGCGTCTCACCATCTGACATAAGTGTTTTGTTGATTTGGCTGAAAAACAACAGCTAAACAAACAATGAGAGTTTCATCTTTGGGCCATACCATCCGCTGTTTTGCGAATTAGGCGGCGAGTCATGGCATCCCAGCATAGATTAGGATGTGCCTTAAATACCGGCATCATTTCCGCTAACAGATGTTTACCAACTTGAGGCCAATTTGCCTCGTTTGATAGCAGTTCTTTCGGTGCCGGCCTTCCCATTGTAATGCAGTAGCGCCAAGTGCCGTCGTGGGTGATGGTGCAGGGAATAATTTCCGCCTCAAAGCGATTGGCCAGACGGATAGCCCCAGTGGCTAATTGAAAATCCCAGCCTTCGCAAAACGGCACGGCCATTTGCTTGCCGGTCGGCGCATCAATGGCGATATAAATAATATGTCCTGCGGCAACAAACTGCGCCAATTCACGCAATTGATCGAGGTAGATTGCGTCTGGAACTTCACGCATCGGCAAAAATTGGTCTTGCAACCGGGATAGGTTGGTGCGCCAAGACGATTTGCCGCCGACCAGTCCGCCTACGGGAAACTTCAACGCACCCCGCAGCCAGTGGACAGCAATGGGAAACGACCCAAAATGCCAGTAGGCCAGCACCACGGGGCGGCCGGCACGGCGGGCTTCCTCCAGCGGCGCCAGACCGGTAATCTGAAAGCGCTCCAGCCACTTGGGGGCAGACAGCCGGTCAGGAAAATTCAGCAGGACATTGTCCAGATACAAGTTCGTTCGATCCTTAAGGTTCGTGCCGAAATTTCTTGGCGACCGCAAAAAATCCGGCACCGGCGGGCCGGGCCGGACTTTCTTGAACCCAGAGCGCAATAATGCCCGCAGGAAACAATGCACGCGCAGCAACCCAAGCAGTTTTTCTGAAGACAACCACTGTTCCAACCAACGGTAAAATGAAATCAAAACCACGCTGGGAAGGTCTTTGAATCTAATTTTTGGCATTTTCGTATCTGATGACATGGCGGCTCGCTGTTAGTGTAACAAGCCTGCTTGGCATCCGCAACGGTCAACCGGATTGTGGCCCTGCCTCGAATCTGGTGGACTGGGTTTCTATTTAGACCCATAGCACCCCATTCATTTTCGTGGATACCCACGTCGCCGACCACCAGCAACGATTCTACCGAATCTTTGACGTTTATCCGTAACCGCTTACCGGCACTTGAACGTCCACGCCGCGCCGGTTAATGTTTCGCCATGCCGATCTACGAATTCCATTGCGGTAAATGCGAGCGCGACAGCGAAATCCTCGTCCGCTCGTCCAATTGGAGCGGAACCAAATGCCCGCACTGCGGCTCCACCAAGCTGGACAAAAAGCTTTCCACCTTCGCATCCGCTGGCGCGGGCAACAATACTTCCGCGAGCAAAAAAACCGGCGCTGGCCGCCGCCGCAGGGGTTGTTGTGGCGGACATTGCCACGGCGGACATTGAGCGGAGAATTTCGCCGCATGAATTTGAAACCCGATATCCGCACCATCGCATACGAATTTCAAATCGCCGGTGATTTCGTATCGGCCGAATCCTTCGGCAGCGGCCATATCAACGACACCTACCGCGTTATCTTTGCTTACGGCGGCGGGCAACACCGATACATTTTGCAGCGGTTGAACCACACCGTTTTTCCAAAACCTCTCGCGGTGATGGAAAATTTGCAGCGCGTCACCGCGCATCTTGCGCAGAAATTCGCCGGCCAGCCGGACGCCGTGCGCCGCGCGCTCGCGCTCGTGTCGGCGCGCGATGGAAAATTTTTTTACCACGATGCCACCGGCAATTTCTGGCGCGTGTTTCCATTCATCGAACGGACACGGACGGTGGATGTTGTCGAAACTCCGGCGCAGGCGTTCGCGGCGGCGCAGGCGTTCGGACAGTTTCAAAAAATGCTCGCCGACCTGCCTACGCCGCGCTTGCACGAGACGATTCCCGACTTTCACCACACGCCGAAACGTTTCGCCGCGCTGGAAAAAGCTGTCGCCGCCGACACCGGCAACCGCGCCACATTGGCAAAACCAGAAATTGAATTCGCCTTGCGCCACCGCGCGATTTGCGGCGTGCTGCTCGACGCAAATCTGCCGGAGCGCGTCACGCACAACGACACCAAGATTAACAACGTGCTGCTTGACGCCGCCACCGGCGCAGGCGTCTGCGTGATTGATTTGGACACGGTGATGCCTGGCCTGGCGCTTTACGATTTCGGCGACATGGTCCGCTCAATGACCAATCCGGCGGCGGAAAATGACCACGATCTGGCGAAAGTCGAGATGCAATTCCCGGCATTCGAGGGGCTGCTGCGCGGCTACCTGTCCAGCGCGGCGGATTTTCTGACGCCGGCGGAAAAAAATCTGCTCCCGGTTTCCGGCGCGGTCATCGCGTTTGAACTCGGCCTGCGGTTCCTCACAGATTTTTTGAATGGTGACGTTTATTTCAAAACCCGTCGCGCTGGCGAAAACCTCAACCGCTGTCGCGCACAGTTCAAATTGTTTGAATCCATCCGCCGGCAGGAAACAGTAATGCAGAAACTGTTGGCAACAGTTTGACTAAGCCGTCAACGCCGCGTCCCAGTCTTTCCACACCGGTTCGTAGCCAAGCTTGCGGATGCGCTCCGCCACCTCGCCCGCCGAGCGTTCGTCGGCGATGTTGAACTGGCCGGTCGCATTCGTCGCATGGCCTGCCTGCGGTGCCCATTCGCTGGAGCCGGACACCAGTTCCTTGATGACGCCACGCTCGGTGTGATGGATGTTTTCCTTGCCCGCGCCGGTGTAGCCGCCCGGTTCGGTGCGCGCGCCGGCGCTCATCATCGTCACGCCCAGCGGCAGCAAACCGTCGCGCAGCTTCGGCGTCTCGCGCGTGGAAAGCACAATGCCCACGTCGGGAAACATGATGCGGATGGCGCAGATGAGTTGCGCGAGTTCGCGGTCGCTGATGTGCGTGCGCGCCTGAAACTCGCCCGCGCACGGGCGGATGCGCACGGTGGAAATCGTCAGCGCCGCCTTCCAGCAATTCCGCAAAAGATAATCCGCGTGCGCCGCCGCGCTCAATGCTTCCAGCCGCCAGTCGGCCAGACCGTAAAGCGGGCTGATGCCGAGCCGGCGAAAACCGGCGGCGTAGGCGCGCTCCGGCGTTTCAAGTCGCCAGTCAAAATTTCGTTTCGGTCCGGCGGTGTGCATTTCGGCATACACCGCGCGGTCGTAAGTTTCCTGATAAACGACGAGCCCGTCCGCGCCGGCGGCGACGAGCGGACGATATTCTTCCGTTTCCATCGGCCCGACTTCGAGCGAGATGCTCGGCCATTCCGGGTGCAGCATTTCGATGCAATCGCGCATATAACCGTTGGAGACAAATTTCGGATGTTCGCCCGCGACAAGCAGCAGATTGCGGAAACCCTGCGCCTTCAACGCATCGGCTTCGCGCTTCACCTCGTCGAGCGAGAGCGTGACGCGCAGAATCGGATTGTCGCGCGAGAAGCCGCAGTAGGTGCAGTTGTTGATGCACTCGTTGGAAAGATAGAGCGGCGCGAACAGGCGGATGGTTTTGCCAAAGCGTTGCTGCGTCATCAAATGCGCGCGGCGGCCCATCGCCTCCAGATTTTCCGCAGCCGCCGGCGAAATCAGCGCGGCGAAATCGGCGAGGGAAAACTGGCTTTTCCCGGCGGCTTCGCGAGCGGCGGCGGTGCTGGTGCCGAGCGATTTTTTGACAAGCGCGTCCAACGGCAACGAATTGAATTCAGCGACAAAACTCACGCAACCATTTTAGCCCATTTCAACGCGAAGTCGAGAAACTGAAACCGCGAAATACGCAAACCACGCGAAAGGAATAAAAAATTGTTCGCGTATTTGGCGTGTTTCGCGGTTAAAATTCTTAAAATGAAAACCGCCTTGTCTGGGATGGGTCATCGCACCGCGCCACCGCCGATTTCGTGGCTGATAAAAGCCGCGCTGTCGCGACCCAAACTGATTTCGCTCGCCGCCGGTTTTACCGACAACGCCACTTTGCCGGTCGATTTTTCGCGGAAGCTGCTGAATGAAATTTTGCGTTCGCCCAAAACCGGCCAGCCCGCGCTGCAATACGGCACCACCGCCGGCGAGGAACCGCTGCGCCATCTCACGGCGTCGCACTTGCAAAAACTCGACGGCGGACACGACCGCGCACACGCGCCGGAACGCACGATTATCACCGGCGGCTCGCAGCAGTTTCTTTACATGACGCTCGAAGCGTTGTGCGACGAGGGCGACACCGTGCTGGTGGAAGACCCGACCTATTTTGTTTTCCTGGGCATTTTGCAAAGCCACGGTATCAAAGCGCGCGGCGTGAAGCTGGAACGCGACGGCGTTGACGTGGCGCATTTGAAAACCATTTTGGAGCGGCTGAAAAAATCCGGTGAAATCCGGCGGCTGAAAGCTCTTTATCTCGTCACCTATTTTCAAAATCCCACGGGCGCGACGACGACGCTTGTGAAAAAACGCGCGGTGCTGAAGCTGCTGAAGAAATTCGAGCGCGCCGCCGGCCATCCGATTTATCTCATCGAAGACGCGGCGTATCGCGAGCTGCGTTTCGACCACGGCGCGGATGTGCCGACGGCGCTGACGCTGCCCGGCGCGAAGAACCGCGTGATTTACGCCGGCACTTACAGCAAACCGTTCGCGACCGGCGTGCGCGTGGGCTTTGGAATTTTGCCGGAGCCGGTTTACACGGCGGTCTTGCGCATCAAGGGCAATCACGATTTCGGCACGGCGAACCTGCTGCAACATCTGCTCGCCCGTGCGCTGGCATCCGGCGTTTACGACCGGCAGGTGGCGAAGGTGCGGAAAAATTACGCGCGCAAGGCGGCGGTGATGAAGCGCGCGCTGGCGGAACATTTTCCGGCGAACGTGGAAATCTGGGCGGCAGGCGGCGGCTTGTATTTTTGGGCGCGTTTGCCAAAAAATATTTCTGCCGGCGTGAAATCAAAAATTTTCCAAGCCGCGCTCAAGAACGATGTGCTCTATGTTCCGGGCGAACTGTGCTACGCGGATGATTCGTCGCGCCGAAAACCGGCGAACGAAATGCGCATCAGCTTTGGCAGCGCCTCGGAGAAAAATATTCGCGAAGGCATCCAGCGGCTCGGCGCGGTGCTGCGGAAATTTATTTAGGCTTTTCGCCGTAGTTGATGGCCATCGCGCCGCCGAGCAGGTTGATGACGCGGACGTTGTGCAGTTTCAGCGCGCGCATTTTTTCGGCCACGGCGAGCTGCGCGGGATAATGTTTCAGCGATTCTAAAATGTAGGCGTAGGCCGAGGCGTCGCCGCAAAACAGCCAGCCCATTAGCGGCACGGACATTTTCAGGTGCGTGAAATAAAGACCGCGCCAGAGCGCGTTCGCCGGCTTGCCGAAATCCAGCACGATGAGCCGCGCGCCGGGCTTGGCGACGCGGAACATTTCATCCAGGCCGCGTTCCCAACTCGTGAGATTGCGCAAGCCGTAGCCGACGGTGACGATGTCGAAGGAGTTTTCGGGAAACGGAAGCTGCTGCGCGTCGCCTTGGATGAATTTCAAATTTGAAATTTGAGATTTCAAATGGCGTTGCGCGGCGACTTCGAGCATTTGCGCGCTGAAATCGAGGCCGGTGGTTTCCGCGCCGCGTTGGGCGAGGGCAAAGGAAATGTCGCCGGTGCCACAGCAAAGATCCAGCGCGCGGGTGCCGGGCGCGGCGGCTGCAAGTTTGACCACGCGCCGCTTCCAACTCCGGTGCAAGCCGAAGCTCTGGAGGTCGTTCAGAAAATCATAACGCCGGGCGATGCGGGCGAAGAGGTCGTTGACCTTCGCGGCGCGCTGGTCGCCGGGAGTGTAATAGGCATTGCTCACGCGGACAGTCTAGCGGCGGGCGGGATGCGTGGCAAAGCAGAGAAATGTCTTTGCGATGGGCGGGGGCTTTGCTAGGTTTCAATCAAATGAGCACCGTCGGTGCACCGAAAAAAATTCTGGTGGTGGATGACAACGAGATTGTCATCAAGACCATTTCCCTGAAGTTGCAGGGGGCTGGTTATCAGGTGTTCACCGCCATGGATGGTTCCGCCGCCGTGGCCACGGCGCGCAAGGAATCGCCAGATTTGATTCTGTTGGACTTGAGTTTTCCCCCGGACGTGGATGGCGTGGCTTGGGATGGTTTCCGCATCATGGAATGGTTTCACCGGCTCGATACCGTGAAGCAGATTCCCATTATCGTCATCACCGGCAGCGAAGATCCGGCGGCCAAGCAACGCGCCACGAGCACGGGGGCGGTGGCCTTTTTCCAAAAGCCGCTGGAACATGACAATCTCCTGAAAGTCATCCGCGCCACGCTGGGCGAATCGGTCAAGTGAACGAAATTCAGGCTTGCCTACGGCGGCGGCTGGTTTAATATCACGCCACCTTCGGGTGCGAGCGTAGCTCAGTTGGTAGAGCATCACGTTGCCAACGTGAACGTCGAGGGTTCAAATCCCTTCGCTCGCTCCATTTCATCTTCGACCCGGTTTTCCCGCCGGTGTTTGCCTCAAGCTGGTTATTCACGGAAAAATCATCCGGTAAAAAAGCGCTCCACTGGCCGGATTAATCGGAATATTCATCTGGTTGGTTCCCGTGGAGCCGGCCACATCCACCCAATTGGTTCCCAATCCGAAACGCACATCGTTTGTCTGCGTCTGCAAACGCCAGCCGAGATAATTCGCCGGCCAAACGAGCGCCAATTGATTGCCGCTGATGAAAAAGGCGATGTTCGTCGGCGTCGCGGTGGCAGTCTGCACAACGCGCAGCGAACCGTCGGTGGCGAGCGTGTTGGTATTCCACGCGAAGCCCGGCGCGGGCAAAGCCGGTGAGATATTCGCAAATCCGCCCGCGTAGGCGGTTGCGCTGAAAAGCTTGAAGACATTGTTCGAGCTGAACGGGCTGGAAAGATTGGTCAGCAGCAGCGTGCCGCCGTAGTTCACCGTGACCAGCCCGCGAATCAAATCGTTCGTGCCGGACACGGGATTCAAGGCCATGAACGCCGTGCCAGCCAGATTCAAGCTGTTGCTGATGGTCAGCGTGCTGGTCGTGCCGCTGCTCGCGCCGGGTGAAATGACGCCACCCGATTGAACCGTCACCGCACCGCCAATCACGCCCGTGCCACCAAGCGTGCCGCCGGCGACCGTCACACGACCAGTGCTGCCGATGCTCCCGTTGCAATTCAAAGTTCCGCTGAGGATGGTGGTGCCGTTCGTGTAAGTGTTCACGCCAGAAAGCATCAAGGTGCCGCCGCCGGTTTTCATCACACCAATGGGCGCGATGCTGTTGGATGCGGCAAGAATGGCGCCGCTGGCGGCAATGGCGCCCGCACCGGTGAACGTGAAGGTGCGCGCCGCCGTCAACGTGCCGATGTATTGCAGCGGTGCGGTGATCTGCAAAAGCGAACCGGCGTCGGACTGGTAAATGACATTCGTGCCGCCGACCCCGATGAAATTTGTTCCGGCGAAAATATTTGTGCCCGCGAGATTTTCAAACGTCGGCGTCGTATTGTTGTTGCGGCACGTTGCGGTAATGATTTGGGTGACGACGATGCCGCCGGTCGTGCCGTCGAGTTGCAGCGTGGCGCCGCCAGCCGTGGTGACGCTCGTGTTGCGGATGTTTACGGAGGAAAATTTTTGTATCGCGCTGCTGGAGGTAATCCGCGTCGCGCCGTCGTTGTTGTTGCCGTCAACGCCGCGATCCAAATTCAGCGCGCCGGTCAGTGAGTTGCTCGCGGCGAGAATCAAAGTGCCCGCACCGCTTTTGGTGAAACCATTCGTGCCGGCGAGGGTAAGTTGCATTGTCGCGTTGTTTGAGTTCACGACGATGGATGGCGAAGTGGCCGAACCGGAATTCAACGTCAGCGCCACGCCCGCGCCGGCATTCACCAGCCAGTTGTTGGTGCCGCTGGTGTCGCCAAATCGCAACGTGCCAAGACTGCGCGCCGAATCCAGCGTCACCGTGCGGTCGGCGGAAATGTCGAGCGCGCTGAAATCAGCGGTGTTGCCCGCGCCGGTGGCCACGCTGCCGTTCAGCCATTTTGAAGTGTCGCTCCAGAGGCCGTCAGCATCCGCGTTCCACGTTCCGCTCGCGGCGTTGGTCTGCGGCACGGTGGTCGTGAACAGGCCGACGACGGAAGTGCTGAATGCCGTGTAGCTCGTGTAAGTGCCGCGAAACCACAACACGCACGGCTCGCCACCAAACCGGCGCGGCACATACGGACGCAGATTGTCCACGGTGGAATTGGTCGTGATGGCCTGCCAATTGAACGTCAGCCCGCCGTCGGTCGTGACGCCTTTCCAGATTTCGTGATGGTTGCCGAGCGGCACATTCGTCACGGTGCTCAAGTCGAACGGATTTGCCGCGTCCGTCGAAAGATAAATCGTGTTCACGTCCTGCGGGTCGAGGCCGATGCCGCCACCGTAATCGGGCTGGCCGTTGTAAAGCGGGCGGCCGGCCTGCGCGATGAATTTTTTCTGCCAGTTCGTTCCCGTCCAGCGGGCGTAGTAATAATAGATGCGCGCATCCGACCAGTTCGTGCCGGTCACGTTGTCCACCTTGGCTTGAAAAACACAGGCGGGCGCGCCGTTGGTTTGATAGCCGATTTCCCAGCACCACGCGCGACCGGTGGCAACCCACTGGTCAAAATTCGTGCTCGCGGCGTCGTTGTATTGATAAATGACCGTGCCGCGTTCGCCGGAATCGTGCAGCAGCGGGATGTTCGCAAAGCTTTTCAGAAACGTGCCGTCGGATTTGTAGATGGAATTGCTCTGGTAAAAAATATGGTAAAGCGAGTTCGTGTAATTGTCCGGGTGCGCGTCGGTGTAAAGCACGTCAATGCGCGAGTTGTAGTCGGAACAGTATTTCACATAAGGCCGCGTGGAGCCGCTGCCGGTCTGGATTAACACCTGCGGCGTGGCCCAGTTCGTGCCGCCGTTGGTGGAAGTGAAGACGTTCGGGTTGTAATTGATGTAGCGGCCAAAGTTGTAGATTTTGCCGCTCTCGTTCGTGAGTTGAAACGGATTCGCGTAGGTCATGCCCACACTTACCGTCATGCCGGTGTTGTTCGTCTGCTCCGCGCCCCAGTTCGCGGCGGAAACCGGATTCGTGCTGCTCGAAAGACGATAGGTGAAAAACTGGTCGCTTTGATGGCGTGAATAAATCGCAAGCAGCGTGCCGTCCTGTTTGGCGAGCAGACCGGGATCGTCGTGGTCATCAACTTGTGTCAACGAACTTGTCCAAAGATTCGAGGTCTGGCCGGAAGCCAGATTGAATGTGTTCAGCGCGCTGCGCCCGTCGCTGGCGCGGACGTAGCCGAAATATAAAATGCCATTGTGAAAAATTGCGCGCGGGTCATTGAACCACGTCCACGCGCCGTCAGTGAGAAGCGTGGCGAAGTTGGTCTGCGCACCGGCGGTGCCCGCCACCAAGGCTGCCAGCGCGGCCAAACGGATTTTTCCAAAAGACTTCATGTCTGGTCAAGGGTCGAACCCGCCAAAAAAATTTGGCCGAGCTTCTGAAAACCTCTGGCAATATAGCCGCCGTTCATGCCTGACGCGAGCGGCCGCATATCGCCGGCTGGATTGTCTAAGGCGGCTGGTCATGCCAGCCCATGTTCGGCGCTGGACACCATGCCGTCAATCAGTGGATGCTGTCGGCCACGTTCTCCCGATGACAACCGCCAGCGGGGCGGCACGGATTGCAAGATGGACAAACCAAAACAAAAAGGGGAATCCAAAAAATCCCTCGGCCCAGCGCGGATGCTTTACACCAGCAGCCGGCTGGAAACGCTCGCCGACCGGCTGGCGGACGTGCTGGCGCGACCGCTCTCCTCGCCACTGTCGCCGGAGCTGGTGCTCGTCCAAAGCCAGGGCATGGCGCGCTGGCTCAAGCTGGAACTCGCGGCCCGGCTCGGCGTCTGTGCCAACACGGTCTTCCCGTTCCCGAAATTTTTCTGCCACGAACTGCTCGCGGCGAATCTGCCGGAGGCCGGCGCGGGCATGGAGTTCGACCGTGACTGGCTGCGCTGGGCCATCCTGCAGCGACTGCCGGAAATGCTGCCGCGCCCGGAATTTCGTCCGCTGAAAAAATATCTTTCCGACGCCGCCGACATCCGCAAGCGGTTCCAACTCGCGGAACAAATCGCGAATCTTTTCGACCAGTATCTCGTCTTCCGGCCCGACTTGATTTTGGCGTGGGACGAGCGCCGGCAATTTTTTGCCGAGGCGCAAAAAAATCCGCATGAAGCCTGGCAGGCCGAATTGTGGCGTGCGTTGCGCGGGGAATTACCGGGCCGGCATTTCGCGGAATTGTGGAGCACATCCGTCGCCCGGTTCACGCAGCCCGATTTCAAGCTGGCGAAAGCGCCCGAAAGGATTTCCATCTTCGGCATTTCAGCCCTGCCGCCGGCGCAGTTGCAACTGCTCTACGCGCTGGGCGCGAAAACCGAAGTGAACCTGTTCCTGCTCCAGCCGTCGAAGGAATACTGGGGTGCCATCGTCAGCGCGCGGGAATCGGAAAAAATTCTGAAGGCGGTCAAGAAAGGCGATGCCGCCGCGCGCGAACTCTATCTGGAAACCGGCAACCGCCTGCTGTCCTCGATGGGCCAGTTGGGCCGCGATTTCCTGAACCTCGTTTTGGAAACCGGCGACTGGGAAGACCGCAGTTCGTTTCCCGAAACAGAGCCGGAAAATCTGCTCCAGCACATCCAGTCAGACCTTTTCCACCTGCGGGATCGCGGACAGGACGATTGCGAAAAAATGGCCGTCGCGCCGGCTGACGATTCGCTGCGCGTGCATTCGTGCCACGGCCCGCTGCGCGAGGTCGAGGTGCTGCATGACCATTTGCTCGACTGGTTCGCGCGCGACCCAGCGCTGACGCCGCGCGACGTGCTCGTGATGACGCCGGACATTGAGGCGTATGCGCCGTTCATCCAGGCGGTCTTCGATTCGCCCGAAGACGAAACGCGGCGGATTCCCTTCAGCCTCGCCGACCGCGCCACGCGGCAGGCCAACCAGATCGTGGATGTCTTCTTGAAGCTGTTGAACCTCTCCGCGACGCGGCTCGAAGCCTCCGCCGTGCTGGGTATTTTGGAAACCGACGCGGTGCGGAAAAAATTCAGCCTGTCCGAAACCGATCTCGACATCATTCGCGAATGGGTTCGCCGGACGAACATCCGCTGGGGCAAGGACGCGGCGCAGCGCGAGCGGTTCGGCCTGCCGGGCTTTGCCGAAAACACCTGGCAGCAGGGACTCGACCGGTTGCTGCTCGGCTACGCCATGGCCGGTCGCGGTGAAAAAATGTTCGGCGGCATTTTGCCGTTCGACGAAATCGAAGGCGGCATCGCCGAGGTGCTCGGACATTTTTCCGAATTTTTGAAGCGCATTTTCAACCTCATCACCGCGCTGGAAAACCGGCGGACGATGGCAGATTGGGAACCCATCTTGCAAAATATTTTGGATAACTTCATCCAGCCCGACGAAGACCAAGCCTCGGAATCGCAACTGCTCCGCGCCACGCTGCGCGAGTTGAGCCGGCAGGCAGCGGACGCCGGCTGCGACGAACCGGTGGACCTCGCCGTGGTCATCGAAGCGCTGAACCAAAGCCTCGAGGCCGAACGCTTCGGCTCCGGCTTCATCACCGGCGGCGTGACTTTCTGCGCGCTCAAGCCGATGCGCAGCATTCCGTTCAAGGTCATCTGTCTCATCGGCATGAACGACGGCGCGTTTCCGCGCAGCGACCGGCACTTGAGTTTTGACCTGATGGCGCAGCAGCCGCGTCTCGGCGACCGCTCGCTCCGCGCGGACGACCGCTATCTTTTTTTGGAGACGCTGCTCTCGGCGCGGCAGCGGCTCCACCTCAGCTACACCGGCCAATCCATCCGCGACAACAGCGAAGCGCCGCCGTCCGTGCTCATCAGCGAACTGCTCGATTACGTCGCGCAAGGCTACGAGCTGCCGGGCAAAAAAAATCTCGCGGAGCAAATCGTCGTGAAGCACCGGCTGCAGGCGTTCAGCCCGAAATATTTCAACGGCGAAGACGCGCGGCTGTTCAGCTACTCGGCGGAGAATTGCCGCGCCAGCGATTGCGGCCGGCAGGCGCGGGTTGCGCCCAACAATTTTTTTGTTCAACCGCTGCAGGAACCCGACGCCGCCTTCCGCACCGTGGACGCCGCCGCGCTCGCGGAATTTTTCTGTCACCCGGCGAAGTGGCTGCTCACGCGCCGGCTCGGCTTGCGTTTCGCCGACACCGACGAGGCGCTGGAAGAATCCGAGCCGTTCACCGTCGGCAATCTCGACGGCTACGCCATCCGTCAAGAACTCGTCGAGATGACTTTGAAAGGCACCCAGCTCGATGACGCGTTGAAGCTGATGAAAGCATCCGGTCGGTTGCCGCTGGGCGAAGCCGGCACAATCCAATTTCGTCAGCTCCAAACCGACGCGCAGAATTTTCTGGAACAGCTTCGTCCGCATCTCGGTGCCGGTTTAATCGCGCCGGTTCCAATCGAAATTTCTGCGGGCGAATTCATGGTGCGCGGCGAAATCCGCCAGTTGACCGCCGCCGGCTTGCTGCATTTTCGCTGCGCGAACCTCAAGGCCAAAGATCGTTTGCGCTTGTGGATTCAGCATGTTTTGCTGAACGCTGTGTTTCCAGCTGGCCAGTTCGGACGCGCGGTTTTGGTTGGCCACGACGAAACGGCGGCCTTTGCGCCGCTGCCGAACGCGCCGAAAATCCTCGCGGAATTGCTGGAACTTTACTGGCAGGGCTTGCGCCAGCCGTTGAAATTTTTCCCACAGACATCGCTGGCATTTGTCGAGGCCGAGACATCCGGCCGGTCAAGGAATCCGCTGTCCACCGCGCAGGCCAAATGGCGGGGCAGTGAATTCACTGGCGCGGCCGGTGAGGGCAAAGACGATTGCTACGACTTGTGTTTCCGCAAGGCCGATCTGCTCGACGATGAGTTTAAGAAAATCGCGCACACAGTTTTCGACCCGCTGCTGTTGGCGCAAACGGAGGTCGGCGCATGAAACCAACGCCCGTTTTCAAGCTGGCCGAGACGGAATTGCAAACCGGCACGACACTGGTCGAGGCCAGCGCCGGCACCGGAAAAACTTTCACTATCGCCGGACTTTTCCTGCGGCTGATTCTGGAGCGGAAAATTTCCGTCCGCGAAATTCTGGTGGTGACTTACACCACGGCAGCGACGGAAGAACTGCGGCATCGCGTCCGTCAAACGCTGGCCAAGGCGCTCGCGGCCTTTTCGCAAAACGCAACCGACGACCCGTTTTTGTCGGCGCTGCTGAAAAAGCACGCGGCGGAGCGGGACGATCTGGTGGTGCGGCTGAACACCGCGCTTTACGGCTTCGACGAGGCGCCGATCTACACGATTCACGGCTTCTGCCAGCGCGTGCTTAAGGACCGCGCCTTCGAGACCGGCAACCTGTTCGACACCGAGCTGGTGACCGACCAGTCGGCGATTCTGCGGCAACTGGCCGAGGATTTCTGGCGCCGGGAATTTTACCGCGCGGGCCAACTGCCGCTCCAGTTCGCGCTGAAAAACAAATTGAATCCCGCCGGTCTGCTGCCGCTCATCAAGAGCAGCCTCTGCCATCCGTTCCTGAAAATCCTTTCGCCGGTGGAGCATGAAACCGTCGGGTCGCTTGCGGCGAAACTGGAGGAACATTTTACCGGCCTGAAAAAAATCTGGTCGGCAGAAAACGAAACCATCCGCGCGTTTTTTGGCGACGACGCCAAATGGGCGAACCAGCCTTACAACGATTCTGCGGAAATGGCGGAAGCGTTCCGCCAGATTGACGGCGCGTTCAGCGCGCCCGATTTCACGCCGGCGGCTTTGGATGCGTTGCTGCTGTTCCGCCGGTCGGCAGTGGAAGGCGGCGTGACCAAGCGTGGAAAAGGAAAGCATTCCGCGCCGAAGCACGAATTTTTCGACCGCTGCGAAGAACTGGCCGGCGCGGAAAATCATTTTGTCATCGGCGTCCGGCTGCAGGCGTTGCGCTACGTCCAGCGCGAGCTGCCGTGTCGGAAAGACGAACTCAAAATCCAGTTTTACGACGATCTGCTCACGCGCCTGCACGGCGCGCTCAACGGCGACGGCGGAAAAATCCTCGCCGCCGAATTGCGCGGCCAATATCGCGCCGCGCTGATTGACGAGTTCCAAGACACCGACCCGTTGCAGTATCAGATTTTTTCCGGCGTGTTCACCGGGCCGGAAATTTTTCTGTTCCTCATCGGCGACCCGAAGCAGGCGATTTATGGCTTTCGCGGCGCAGACATTTTCACCTATCTCGACGCGAGCCAGCGCGCCGATCAGCGGTTCACGCTCAAGGAAAACTGGCGTTCCGAAACCGGCCTGGTGCGCGCGGTGAATACTGTTTTCAGCGTGCCGGAAAATCCGTTTCTGTTTTCCGGCATCCAGTTCAATCCGGTGGAAGCGCGCGGCGAGGCGGACAAAAGTCCGCTGGAAATCGCCGGTGAAAAATTGCCGGCGTTGCAAATCTGGTTTCACCGGCGCGAAGGTGTAAAAGAAATTGCGTCCGGCAAAGCCGATGAGGAATTGCCGCAGATTGTCGCGTCGGAAATGGTCGCGCTGCTGAACGGCCCGGCGAAACTCGGCGGCAGCGCGGTGCAGCCGGAAGACCTCGCCGTGCTCGTGCCGCACAACCGGCACGCGCAGTTGGTGCAGGACGCTTTGAAGGCGCGCGGCATTCCGAGCGTGCTATACACCGCCGCGAGTTTGTTTGAATCGCGCGAGCTGGTCGAGGTGCAGCGCGTGCTCGCCGCCATCGCCGACCCGGCGCGCGAATCGCAACTGCTCGCCGCGCTCGGCACCGATTTGCTCGGCCACACCGCCGCGCAGCTTGCCACGCTGGCCGATGACGAAGTGCGGTGGCAGGAAATTTTGGAACGCTTCCGCGATTATCTCGATTTGTGGACGCGCCGGGGTTTCATCCAGATGTTCCGCAGTTTCATGCAGCGCGAGCAGATTCGTTCGCGGCTGCTGGCGTTTCCCGATGGCGAGCGCCGGTTGACAAATGTTTTGCATCTCGCCGAAGTGCTGCATCACGCCAGTCTCGAACACCGGCTTGGCGTCGCCGGTTTGTTGAAATGGATCGCCGAACAGCGGCAGGCGGACGGCGAAGCGGCCGAAGAACATCAGCTTCGTCTCGAGACCGACGAAAAAGCCGTCAAGCTCGTGACTATCCACAAAAGCAAGGGACTGGAATACCCGATTGTGTTCTGCCCATTCTCGTGGAAAGGCGCGGGCATCGAACACGGCGGCGAGGAGCAGGTGTTCTTCCACGAAAACGGAAATGGCAATCTGGCGCGCGATCTTGGCAGCGATGATTACGCAGCCAACAAACAACTGGCGCTCGCGGAAAAACTCGCCGAGCAGTTGCGGCTCTTTTATGTGGCGCTGACGCGGGCGAAGCACCGCTGCTATTTCGTCTGGGGCGCGTTCAACGGCGCGGGCACCTCCGCGCCGGCGTGGCTGCTGCACCCGCCGGCCAGTCTGGAACCCAATCCGGTCGAAGCGCTCGAAAATAATTTCAAACAGCTCGACGACAGCCGGCTGCTCGCCGATTTGGAAAAGCTGGCGGACGCTTCCGAATCAGCGATTCATATTTCCAGCCTGCCGGAACCGACGCCGGCGAAATTTGAAAAAACGGCGACCGCCGCCGAACCGCTGGCGGCGCGGCAATTCACCGGCGCGATTGCGCGCGACTGGCGTATCAGCAGTTTCACCACGCTCACGGCCAATCATGGCGAGGAAGCGCCGGATCACGATGCGGCCGGCGCGGCGGACGTCGAGCGCGCCCCGGCCACCGGCATCTTTGCTTTTCCCGGCGGCACCGTGCCCGGCACCTGCCTGCACAAAATTTTCGAGAAACTAGATTTCACCCAATGGAACCGGCCGGAAACCAAAATTCTGGTGCGCGAGCAACTCCGCGAGCACGGCCTCGCGGAACCGGATTTCACGGACACGATTTTTGCGATGCTCGGCAAGGTGATGGAATCGCCGCTAGACGAAAAAGTTCCCGGCCTGACGCTGGCGAAAATTCCGGCGGCGCGCCGGCTGCACGAACTGGAATTTTATTTTCCGCTCCAGAAAATTTCGCCGGCACCGCTGCAAAAATTGCTACAGAAATTTTCCCTAGCCGACGGTCAGGAGCCGGAGGGATTTTCCTTCGCTTCAGTGCAAGGAATGCTCAAGGGTTTCATTGACCTCGTGTTTGAATTCGGCGGGCGCTACTACCTCGTGGACTGGAAATCCAATTTGCTGGGCAGCCAGATTGAAGATTACGGCGCGGCGGCGATGACCGAAGAAATTCGCCGCCGGCATTATTATTTTCAATACCAGCTTTACACCGTCGCGCTGGACCGCTACCTGCGCCACCGGCTGCCGGATTACGATTACGAGCGGCATTTCGGCGGCGTGTATTATTTGTTTTTGCGCGGCATGGATCCGGCGCGGCCCGGGTTGGGAATTTTCCGCGACCGGCCGGCGGAAAAATTCGTGCGCGAACTGGACGCACTGCTGACCGGCGGCGGGAAAGGAGAAGCGCATGACTGATTTCCTCCAGTTGATTGCCAGCCCGGAGTTCAGCGATTTGGACCGGCACTTCGCCGGTTTCATTGAAGCGCAGGCCGGCGGCAATCGTCCGCTGCTGGCGCTCGCGACGGCGCTGGTCAGCCGCGCTCGCGGCGAAGGCAACATCTGCCTCGACCTCACGGCGCTGGCCGGAACAATGTTTCCAGAAAAACCGGCGGATGACGCGAAGCCGGTGAAATTACCAACGCTGTCGGCCTGGCTGAAAGAACTGAAAGCCGCGCCAGCGGTCGGTTCGCCGGGAGAATTCTGTCCGCTGGTTTTGGATGCGGGCAACCGGCTTTATCTGCATCGCTACTGGGAATACGAGCAGTCGCTGGCCGATGAAATTTTGCGCCGCGCCAAAGCGGCTCCGGAAAATTTCAACGGGCCATCGCTCGCCGAGAAAATCAATTCGCTCTTTCCCGCGAAAGCCGATTTGCAATCCGCCGCAGCGCTCGTCGCCGCGCGGAAAAAATTCTGCGTCATCTCCGGCGGGCCGGGCACGGGCAAGACGCACACGCTCGTTTTGATTTTGGCATTGCTGCTGGAGTTGGACGCCACGCGCAAGCTGCGCATCGCCGTCGCGGCTCCGACGGGCAAGGCGGCGGCGCGCATCCAGGAATCCATCCGCAAAATCAAGGCCGCGCTGAATTGCGGCGAGGACATCAAAGCGCGGCTGCCAGAGAACGCCACGACCATTCACCGTCTGCTCGGCTACTTTCCAGATTCGGTTTCCTTCCGGCACAACGCCGAAAATCCGCTGCCCTTCGACGTCGTGGCGGTGGACGAGGCGAGCATGGTGGATCTGGCGCTGATGGCTAAATTGTTTCAGGCCGTTCCGCCGGGCGCGAAAATCATTTTGCTCGGCGACAAGGACCAGCTTGCGTCCGTCGAGGCCGGCGCGGTGCTGGGCGACATTTGCGCGGCGGCGGGCGACGCCAAAAATTCCCCGCTCGCCCAATGCGTCATGCCGTTGCGGAAGAATTATCGCTTTGGCGCGGACAGCGCGATTTTCCATTTGAGCAATGCCATCAACGATGGCGATGCGGAAAATGTTTTCCACCTTCTGCGCGACGCGGAAGGAAAAACCCAATCCGACCTCGCCGTCGCCGCCTTGCCGGAACGCGCCAAGTTGAAAGACGCCCTGCGCGAAAAAATCACCGCCGGCTTCGGCGAATTTCTGCGGGCGACTGACCCGCAGCTGGCGTTGACGGCGCTCGGCCGGTTTCGCGTGTTGTGCGCGTTGCGCGAAGGCTCGTTTGGCGTGACTGGGCTTAACCGTGCAATCGAGGAAATTCTGGACGAGGCTGGTTTGATTCAGCGCGCGGAGATTTTTTATTCCCACCGGCCGGTGATGATCACCAGCAACGATTACCACCTGAAACTTTTTAACGGTGACATCGGCGTGATTTTGCCGGACGGCCGCGGAGAACTGCGGGCGTTTTTCGCCGGTGTGGATAATCAACTTCGCACGTTCCTGCCCGTCCGTCTGCCGCCGCATGAGACGGCCTTCGCCATGACCGTCCACAAAAGCCAGGGCTCGGAATTCGACCGCGTGCTGCTCCTCCTGCCGGACAAAGCCAGTCCCATTTTGACGCGCGAACTGCTTTACACCGGCATCACCCGCGCGCGTAAAAATGTCGAGCTGTGGTTCGACGAAAAAGTTTTTCGGGCGGCGCTGGCCGCGCGCGTCCGGAGAAATTCCGGCCTGCACGCGGCACTGGCGGGCTGATTTTTCGGCGCCTTGTTCAACGACACGGAAAATTATTGATCGCCCGCTTGACAGGCAACCATAAGGTTGCATATTGTTTCGCCGATGGATGCAGTCTTCAAAGCCCTGGCGGACGAGAGCCGGCGAAAGTTGCTGGACCAGTTGCATAAGAGCAACGGCCAGTCGCTCGGCGAATTGTGCGCGCACCTCGACATGACGCGGCAGGCGGTCACCAAGCATCTGCTGTTGCTGGAAGCCGCGAACCTCGTGACGGTCGTCTGGCGCGGGCGCGAGAAGCTGCATTATCTCAATCCAGTGCCGATCCACGAGATCTCCGAGCGCTGGATCGGCAAATACGAACGCCATCGCCTCCAAGCGCTCGGCGATTTGAAAAAAGGTCTCGAAGAAAAACAACCAACCAAAAAGAAAGGATGAAGTTATGACAAAGCCAAAGTTAGTTTACACAACCTACATTCGCTCGACGCCGAAAGACGTGTGGGCGGCCATCACCAAACCCGAATTCACCCGTCAATATTGGGGCGGACTCGCAAACGTTTCCGATTGGAAGAAGGGTTCGACTTGGGACATGGCGACGGCGGGCGATAAGCCTGAAGTTTATACCACCGGCAAAGTTTTGGAGAGCACTCCGCCGAAACGTCTCGTGTTGTCCTGGGTTGACCCGGAAAATCTCAAAGACGTTTCGCGCGTCACCTACGAGATTGCCATCGTCAAGGACACGGTCTGCCTCACGGTGACGCACGACCAGTTCAAGGCCCGTTCGACGATGCCCGGCCGGGTGAACGGCGGCTGGCCGCGTGTGCTCTCCAGCCTGAAATCTTTTCTGGAAACCGGCGAAGGTCTCGCCGCTGCGAATTGCGGATGACTCCGCGAGTCACGGAGCGCGGTTGGGTCGCCGACCCGCCGCGCTCTGTCATTTTCCGCCGGACGGTTGCCGGCACGAATATCTGGATGCCGAACCGCCTCGATGCGAAGACATTCTCGCTTCAAACGAGCACATCCTCTTAAAGCACTAGCACTTCTTCTTAAAGAGCGTAGCTGTCTTCGCATCGAACGCGGCTATAGACGTTCGACAATTAAATATACACTTTTGGCAATAGTAGATAAGCGTTCATCACTAGCAAATGCTATTTCAACACGCAGACAGAGGCGTTCGGAAGCTGACTGATTCGTCCGAAAACCTCTATTTTGCCAATAAAACACTCATTTGATTATGAATCCATACGAAATTCCCGCTGCCATTAAACTGTTGCCCGACCGCGCGCTGCTGGCGGCGGCATTGGGCTATCATGACCGCTGGATCATCCTCAACGAATTGAGCAAAGGCGAGCCGCTCATGGTCATGGAGCTGGCCCAGCTCATCGGGAAAAGCCCGGACGCAACGGCCAAGCAGATGTTAATGCTGCGGCGGGCGGGCCTGGCGGTGCAGGCGCACGGCCGGCTCTATTCCATCCCCAAACAATATCTGCCGCAACCCGGCCAGCCCGTCGTGGATTTCGGTCATTGCCTGCTGCGCTTGGACGCGGCCCAGACTGCCAGCCCGTGAAATCGGGGAGGTGATGTTTGCGGACGGCTGCCGCCAACTTGTCGCGGGGGAAAATCCCAAAGGGATTTCATCATTCAGCCCAGCGTTGCCCGATGCAATCGGGCTACGCTGGGTGGCGAATCAAAAATGACATCAACCCTGAAGGGGTTGAATCATTGCGCGCACAACGGTGATGCAACCCCGTTGGGGTTGAAAATAATTTTGGATGGTTGACCTAGGGTAGCGCTCCTCGCCCGTCCGGCTCGGACCGCAACCCTAGGCTGAATGATTTCATCCCGTTTGGATGAGGATTATTTGCCGAGGCTCGGGCGAAGGCGCGTTTAAAGGCGGCGTGGTTTTTCCGGTTCGAGAAATCGGGGAGGTGATGTTTGCGGACGGCTGCCGCCAAAGCTTTGCCGGTGGCGGAGTCCAGGCACTCCCATTTTTCAACTTCGCACTTTTCCTTTTATGCGGGGGCTGGGTTTATCTTCAACAGCTTGTCAAACAGCGGCCGGACTTGATCGCGAAAGGCTTCCTTTGATACCAATGGTTGAACTATTGATGTAAAGCATACAAAGAGCGATCTTGCTTCGCTTGCACAAATGCTTGGCCAAACGACTTGAAGCACCGTGGCCAATATTCGCGAATCCTCTTGCAAAAATTTAAACGGACACTGATTTGCGAAGAGATTTATATCCATTCTCACCGCCACTTGACTCGCGGCTCGGGTGTAGGCGGAATATACGCCAATCTTGCCTAAAAAAATTGCCGTTGGATCAATCCATGCAATTCCGAAAGGTTCGCTTTTTTCAGCATGTGTCTGAATTCTCTTTGAAAGCTGATCCCTCAATTCACGAAAGCGTTTATCCACCTGTGAAAGAGAATATAGCCTTTTGCACTCTACATAATATGTTATGCCGTCCTGTTTAGCGACAACGTCTGCATCAGCATTAACAGATACATCAAACCCTAAATCCATGAAATAAACCGCAGCCCGAAGCTGAAGAAGGTAATTCCTGCATCTCTCTGCTTCTGGATCTTCTGTCGGCAACGCATGTCCCTGGAGAATCTTCTTAAGTAGTTCTTTAGTTAAATCCGTTTTTTGGCCTACAAATCTGGAAAATACAAATGTTAATTCAATTATTTCTCTGTTGAACGTGGCCATTTGCACCATGTCGTATTTGGGAACTAAAACTTTTTTCCTTCGGCACTCCTCCATGTAACGCATGAATTCGACGTATTCTGCAAAACGTCCAGTCGAGATATTGCAGTTTTGCTCTTTTAGCCACTTCTGAATTAGAGCGAAAGCCTCCAGAAGATTATCGGGGTCATTCAACGGATCTTCATACCCAAGTGAGTTTTTCATTCACTCCGGCATTTCCAATTTCACCTTCGCCGCCACTTGCGCCACGTCTTTGTCGCCGCGACCGGAGAGGTTCACGATGATGAGCGAATCTTTGCTCAGCTTCGGCGCGCGCACCATGCACTCGGCGACGGCGTGGGCGCTTTCCAGCGCGGGGATGATGCCTTCGAGCCGCGCGAGTTTCATGAAGGCGGCGAGCGCCTGGTCGTCGGTGGCGTAGGTGTATTCGGCGCGGCTGGCGTCGCGCAGCCACGCGTGTTCCGGCCCGACGGCGGCGTAATCGAGTCCGGCGCTGACGCTGTGCGTGGATTGGATCTGGCCGAATTCGTCCTGCAAAATGTAGCTGCGCGTGCCCTGCAACACGCCGAGTGAGCCGCCTTGAAACCGCGC
>Ga0208872_1000639_pt1 | contig 24154 bp, 25 predicted proteins | sample CryBogCBH12Aug08_FD_185508 | JGI IMG/M metagenome (GOLD analysis project Ga0208872, IMG submission 185508) | Freshwater microbial communities from Crystal Bog, Wisconsin, USA - CBH12Aug08 (SPAdes) | ecosystem: Environmental > Aquatic > Freshwater > Lake | place: Crystal Bog, Wisconsin, USA...
TACAGGGGTACGTTTCCGCTTAAGTGTCCGACGACGCTCACGCCCGCCTACCTTCTCCTGTGGGTAATTCAGCTCGAACTCGAATCGGAACGTCGGTCCAGTTGGGCGAGCTCCACCCTTCTTTTGCTTCACGAGTGTTGACCCGTACTTGAACTTGTCGATAGAGATAAAGACGGTATCTCCACCCATCTTGCGTTCAATCGGGATCTCCCAGTCTCCTCCGCCAGCGTTCCATCCCGTTCCCTTGGCAGCACTGGACTTCACGAACTCGTGAGATGGGAACTGGAGAGTGAAGGTCTGTCCCCGATGGTTCTTCTTGACGTCGGAGATATAGGATGTCAAACGCTTATCCTTGAATGCCTCCTCCACATTGTTATCATTGAGAAGTTTGAGATTGAGTTCCGTATCCACACTCCTGATGAAGTTGGTGACTGCGTCCCGGAATGTCGTCTCAAAGTTCTCGTCGATAGTGCCCGTGATATTCGTGGTGGCAGTAGCCACCGGGGGAGCAGCGAGTTCGGTGATGGGGGCAGTGTACCTAGATCTACGAGGAGCGAACGCATCAAGCGATGTCATGACACCCGCATCTATGGCGACGGTGGGTGCAGGGACGGCTGTTCCAGTGGTAGCGGGAGCAGGAGCTGCAGCAGGAGCAGGAGCAGGGGCGGGGGCGGGGGCGGGGGCTACGTTCGGATTGAAGGCGTCTAGGGAAGCAGCGACCTCGGGAGCTATAGCGGGAGCTGGGACAGGAGGGACAACTTCACCCTGGACTAGGGGGGTATTGAAGACGGGGGCAACGGGGGATCCGAGAGTTCCACGTTCAGTCAATAATCCTAGGCGTTCTTCGGCGGCTGCACGTGCAGCTAGACCTTCAGGGGTGGGAGCAAGAGGGTTCACGAGCTGAAGAGGAGCAGGAGCAGGAGCAGGAGCAGGAGCGGGAGCGGGAGCGGGAGCGGGAGCGGGAGTGGGAGCCTCCTCTGTATTCTGCTGGATGAGGGAACGAGATGCACTTGCAGAATTGGGTAGACGCTGTCCTTCCGTTGTACCACGCATTGGATTGGTAGCGACGAGACTACGACTGGCTTCCTGGTGCTGTAGAGCCGTATTCACCGGAGGCTGAGGAGCGTTTGCTGGAGCCGCTGCCTGTCCAGCCATTGCACCAACTGCTCCGGGAGCGACCGAAACCGGCTTGGGCGAGACATACCGGGGATCCTTCGTCGCCTTACGGACTTCCTCCAAATTTGCAGCCGAAGCAGCTAAACCTTCATCAACCTTCTGTTCGTCCTTTGCCCAGAGTGCGAGATCTGCATCTGCTTCGGTGGCATCAGCCTTAGCCTTGATTAGATCCTTGGCTATCTGAACCGACGTCTTAGCCAGAGCCTCCTTCCTCTTATTCGTTGACTTATCGCCCTTGGCAACTTCCTTGTCCAGGGCATCCTTAGCAGCAGCCGCGTCCTTCTCTAGTTTCGCGACCTTGTCGTTCGCCGCCTTTGCAGCGTCCCTGTTTTCCTTTAGTGTGGACTTGTACTTGGCGTGTGCCTTCTTCACCCGCTCGTGATCCTTCTCGGCTGCATCCAGTACCTTCTTTGCAGTCGCTTCCCACTTCTTCTTGACATCGGCTGCCATCTTCTTCATTTGTTGGGCTTCATTGATGAGCTGTAGCCGCCGCTGGGGTGACACATCTCCCGCTCCAGCAATATCTGCCTCAGCCCTGTCACGCCTAGCCTCTATCCTGATAAGATCCGATGCCTGCTGGGACATATTTCTTACCAACTGCTCGTTCTCACTGATCTTCTCTTGAGGTGGGGGAGGAGATGCAGACCGAGCGGCTAAAGATGCTACATCCGCGGGGGTGGCACCTACTTCCGTGGTGAAAGGAGACGGGAGTTCGGGAGGTGGTGGGGGCGAAGAACTACGAGCTGCCATGGCTCCTACAGCATCGGGGTTGATATTTACTTCTGTTGACGTAGCCGGAGCAGCCGCAGCCGTAGCCGTGGGCGGAGCAGCTGGAGTCGGAGCTGGAGCCGTGGGCGGAGGAGCAGGAGCAGGTGCAAGTACTGGGGTCTCAGGTGGTACCACTGGTACCACAATGGTTCCTACCGGAGCGGCTCCAAGTGTTCCAGTAAGTACCGATACCATCTCAAATCCCCTCTGTAATGTGATATCTCCGCGTCCCTTGATCTTTGCAACGACAGGCGAGACCAGAAAACCGTGAAGAGCGACACGGTGATCTTTCTTTCCAACTGGTCCGACGTAAAAATTATTGAATGCCGAGGAAGAAGGACTGAATGTGATTTCGGGAATTGAGCTCTTGAGATTGAATGTGATCGCCTGTTCGGACGGAACGTCGCGGGGTTTCAGGAGGGGGCTAGTCGGAGGCAGGATCGTGGGAGACGAGGATGACACGACTTTGGGATCATCCAGGAACTTCTCGACATCCGACGCAAAGTGGAAGAGAGGGATTTCCATATCCGAGTACGCTCCCACAATTGTCTCGTCTGGCTTAACAGTTGTACCATCTCCACGCTTGAGAACCTTCTTTTCGGCACGGGTACGTTCGCGTGAAGCGGACTTGATCGATTCAATTTTGGGAGTCGCAGTGTCCGAGCCCATAAGTTGCATGGATGGCTTGAGAACATCTCCATCACGCGACAGAACGAAGCGGTGGGCGATAACGTCAGGGGGCGTGACGTTGTCCGTTAAGTGAATGAATCCGAAATCGTCGCCTACAGGCGGGCTTCCAGGGACGGGAGGAGCAGGGTTCTCGGACGGGGTGGGAGAGGCTTCGGACGGTTTCGGAACATCTTTGTGAAAGTTCTTGGCGATCTTGATGGCTTCATCATACGGCATGGAATACTCGCCCGAAGGTCCGTGGACAGTCTCAAAGTGGTTCTGGTTATCGTTGTAGAGGACGTATACCGGTGCCCCCGCCTTTCCTTCCAGGACACTTGCCTCCTTCTGTCCTGGTAGTGTCTGGTCGGTCTTCAGAATACCTGCCTGTGTCGCCCCTGATGTGTTGGCCACAATCAAAAAGTTGAGACCGTGCTGCTTGGCAAACTTCTCGAGCTCGGGCGTCTCAAGGTATGTCTGGTTCGCAGCAATACGCTTGGCTTCTTCATCTGTAAGTCCCTCGGTCTTGGAAAAAAGACCATCGCGTCGGAAGTTGGATGCGATCGCGTTTCGCACCCCCAGAGGCTGCTTACGGAAGGTCGGGCTGATCGCAGCAAGCATAGAATGAATGAGGCAGTCAAAGTCCGTAGAGGGCACATTTACGCGGGACCATCCCGTAAGTTCAGGAGGAAACTCTAGTTTAGCTACATCGGTCATCGTATCGGCAGGCTGAGTATCCAGACCTGGCTGGCTGGTTACGGCCTTCTCGATCTCGGCGGCACCCGACGCTGCAGCTACCGCGTCCCTTGCTTCTTGGGCACGTGCCTTCAGATTCTCAATCCCCTTGGCACCCGTAGCCGGAAGAGCCTTGGTCTCAGCAGCCGGTGTCTCCGCTGCTACATCTGATTTCGGTTTCAATGCTACCGTCTCCTTTGCCTTCGCGGCACGAGCCTTCAAGTTCTCAATTCCCATAGCCCCGGTAGCAGGAAGAGCCTTAGATATATCGGAATCAGAGTTTCGACGTGAAGCCACAGCTTTCTTAGCACGTTTTGCTCGAATACCAAGATTCTGAGAAGCAGCAGCCGCAGTTAGAGATATTTTGGCACCGCCTTCACTCATTATACTTGGGCAAGAAATGAGGTCGGTGGCGTTTTCGGTACGTCGCGATACGGAGCTTGGCACCGCAGTAGTATGCTCTGTAGCACCCTACGGCATCCCCCGCCTCCTTGAACTCTGGCGGCATGGCACATCGCGGCGGTGTCATACCTTTTGAAACGAGAGCCGACGGGTAAACGACCTCCAGCCAGTCAAGGTGCTTCTCGCAGGCGTGTGTACGATCGGATCCGTACCGATAACGATATTCATCAACGAGTTCCCGTGCAAGCCGAACGAGCCACCGATAATTATCGAGTGATTCACAGAGCCAGAGTGCACAGGGGTGTTTGCGGTGAGTAGGTTTGTATCCTCCTCCCGGAGCACAATCAATATAGGGCGGAGGAGCGGGGTCGGAGTGGACCCAGTGGCAGGTGTAGAGCAGCTGACAAGATTCCAGGATCATCTTGATCACGTGTTTGTCGCAGTGGTACTTGGCACATTTGCGGGGATTCCAGTGTAGAAAGAAGATGTTCATTTTCGGATAAGCTTACTCTGTCTTAGTCTCTGTTGAATTCGTTTTGGTGGGAGCGGGGACGGGTGTGACAATCTCGGTGAACCGAGTCTCGGACTTGTCTTTTGGGAGACCACGATAGACCATATCAAGCTTCAGTTTTAGTAAGTCAGTACGACGCGATGGCATTCCGATTATTACATATCAATACGATTTCGTACCGCGTTGTTGAACGAGTTTTCCTTGAATGGAATATCTTTGCGTGTAGCCTCAGCCTCGATGATGTATTTGGTCGAGGTATATTGAGTTGAAAGAAAGAAGATGAAGATAGCCGCAACAAGGAGGAACATCAGGACGTTGAACCACCAGGATCCGTGGAGATTCTGGATGTTTTTGGATTGAAGCAAATTATTTTGAACGCGAAGAAGCGTACTATCGTCAACGAGACGCATAATTGTTTTTCAGCTATACATAATGATCGCCGCTTTAACCGCTGGATCCGCAGTGTGCTGTTTCGGCGTGGCATATGCCAGCCATATGATGCTCCCAGTGAAACCGGTGACCCCCGCGGAAATCCTTAAAAATCAGTCAACGTTGAATACCGTAAACGTACTCACATTCAACGAACTGAAAGACCGCCCTCTCCAGGAACGGATCAATGCGTACACATCCAGCCGTGCCAATCTCCAGGATGTCATGATGGCAACCGCCGAGCGTCCGACCCTCAACCAGTCCTACGTCGCCATCGCAAAAAAGATCCCGACGCTTCCTCCTGAATCTGCCGAGCGTGGACAGTACGAATTTCTCAAGAAAGCTGCGGATGACCACTATACCGGGTTTATTCCTCCTCCTCCTCCTCCTCCGCCCACGGCTACGACTCCTCCTCCTCCAAGTCGGCTTTTGCCTGAGGCGTCGAGTCGCGAGCTTTCGTTTTCTCCTGTTCACGCACGCAGTTCAGCAAGACAGACACCCAGGGGTGGACGTCACCGACGATCTTCAGTCTCCGAATAGCCCCCGGATTCGCCACAATCGCACGCACAATCTCTAGTTGCTCTAGATGCGTAGGATTGCGAATATCCACATCCAATTGTCCGTACAGAAGCGAAGACAGGGCATCCCCAATATCCATGTTATATTCCTTACACTCGTAAGCCTAAGCTCTTACTTTGATAACAGCTCGGAGATCATCGACGGCGAACTCGTGAGGCTCTGTGTGTACGGGTTCGCACGGAAAGCGTCCAGGATAGAAGGATCCATATTCTTGATCTCCTGGTCCTGCGGTATGGGCTCGTTGAAGCGGTACACACCCTGCTGCTGTACTGTCGCACCCGTTGTTACCACGTTGGCAGGGTCCACGAACTGCCGGATATTGATCATCATGTCCTCGTCCTTGTTGACCTTGACGGCACCCACCTGTCCTTCTCCCATATTCACCTGGATGTTGCCAGGGGCCGTGTAATTCGTCATAGATGACAACTCGCGGCCAGGGTTCGTGTACGCCACCAAGTACTGGTCGGCGAGATACGTTCCCTCATTCGCCGAACCAGCACCGCCACCAGGTCCGGCCCACTCGCCCACCGTCAGCTTCATGAACTCCTCGAACGGCTCAGTGAATGATCGAATGTAATTGGCAAACGTGAAAGACGCACCGCCCGTTCCGTAATATTCCAGATTCGTCGTCTCACGCTGCTGCTCCTTGAACATCTGCTCGGGGAAGGAGGCAGGGGCGACCTGGGCACCGCCAGTCGTGTTCAGGTACAGCATCTCGCCATTGTTGTCCGACAACACCTGGAACGTATCCGGGCGATTCTTCATGACAGGAGGCTGTAGACCCGGCTGAGTAATGAAGTACGATCCAGGAATGACCGGCGAATCGTATGACAGCTTGGGCTTATTCGCCGCACGCCGCTCGTCCGTGGTACGGGGCTTGGCAAACTCCTGAGTAGCGTTGAACTGCTGGTACCCTCCCGAACCGAGATTGTTGTATCCGTCGTTCACTCCCGGGGCGACATAGGTGCGTTCAATCGGCGACACGTTCTTCATATTCATTCCAGCAACCATGCGAGATTGGTAGAAATCCGACTCGTTCTGGTTTCCGAACGGCAGGCCCTGGCCGGGGACCACATCATAGAATGATGAGACTTCACGCTTCTGGAAATAGTCAGAACCCGTACCAGCAAACGAGTCCAGGATGGATGAGTTCGCAGCTGCCCGTGTGTTCTGAGTAACCTTCGGACCGAAGAAGGGCACCATGTTATTGTGCCCCTTGTTGTCCTGGGAGTAGGCGACACTGTCGTTCTGGGCGATGGGAGTGTTCTGCGAGGTATTCACATCCGTGAACCCCTCCCGAATCACCAGGGGGGATTCCTCCTTGTATTGGGTAGCTAGGATGTAGCCTAGCAATCCGACACCAGTAAAAAGGGCAACTTCGATCATGGTGCTATTACTTATTGGGGTAGTGAAAATTCGTGGACGTCATAACCCGCGACGGAGCACGTGTATTCTTGAAATACTCGAACGGCGGGATCGCATGTTCCTGGGGACGGTAAACGAGCCACTGAAAGTTATTGGGCTGGAGGCGTTCGCGTGCCAGGGGGACGTTGAACGAACCCACAAATGGCGTACGGGGAGGAGCGTCCTGGGCATTCACGGGAGTCTGGAACGTCCAGCGAGATTCGAGGACATGGGCATCATCGGGATTCCAGGTGCTCATTCTTACTTACTTATAACCCGCTGACAAAATTTGATGCCGATGATCCCAACTGGTTGAACGTGTCTGTGAGAACACCCATAGGGTTCGTTCCCGTTGTGGTAGTGCTCGCAGATGGAGAAGCCTGGCTGACCGATGCTGCTGTCGTCGTTGTCGAGGGAGGAGCACTCATAAGCGTTGATGTTGATGTAGAAGACGACGGGGTTGAGGGCTGTGTTGCCCCCGGAACAGGGGATGCCGTGGGCGTAGACGTCTGCGATGACTCAATAGGGTTCTCCGACCACATTTTCTGGTTGAACGGCTGGACGACGAAGGATGACAGGTTCTTCTTGAGAACATCGAGAAGCTTGTCAACCGCCGGATCCGTTGAAGGAATCGTACCCGTCGGCTTGGAAGGACGAATACCGTAGCAGTTCACTCCGAATTTTGTCTTGGGGTCAAAGTACCCTCCGTTCACTCCAGGGCGACCACACTTTATGCGGTTCTGGGGATTCGTGTCCTTTTGCATCTTCTCCCATGTCGCCTTCTGGGTAGGGAAGAGGGCGATACCGCCTTCGGACCATCCGTATCCACACCATTCTGCCCCGGCATTGTACGCCTGCTCGACCTGGGCATACGACGCGATCTCAGCACCGTAGGCTTTGCACACCATCGAGGCCTGATCGTACGTGAACTTATTGTCTGAGACGTAGAACACTTCGGTAGGAATGGGGGCGGGGGCAGACGCTACTTTCTGACCCGCAAATGGGTCGACGTTGTAGGTCACGTCGAGTTCCCGTGACTCTAACTTGAACGTTACGAATCCAAAGTAGTAGAGCACAAACGATATGGCCGCAATCAGAATGCTAAACGCAAGAAAGGCAACAAAGTCCGTGACAGCGAGCATCATCATGACAACGACGACAATAACTCCGGCCACAAGTGTCAGGATTACGGGGAGGTCGGGTTGACTCATTAGTTTTCATATAGGAAATAAAGCAGGACTCGCATCGTACGATCGACAGGGAACTTCTTGGAATCCATTTCTCGAACGTTCGTATCGTCTAAGACATACCATGCGTGTCCTGGCGGTAGTTTACGTGCGTACGCCCACCAATGACCTCCGTTGAAACAGACAACCGAAAACAGAAAGTACTTGTTTCCGTTGAGAACTAGGAGACTCGAGTAATCGATAGGGGTCATAGACCAGATCATCATAACCTTGGGGAAGGATCCAAAGAGTACCTGCTTGGAGCACCCCGCATGAGAACACTTATCGCACTTCCAGTCCGAGATCGCGTGGGGCTGGACGTACTCGTGAATCGCGTCCAAAAGCGGGATCCCAGGCCTCGACGGCATCAGGTGAATATCGATGGCCGTTGTCTTCTCGAACTGCGTGGCTTTACACCCCCCACACTCAATGCGATCTCCAATATCGAAGCGGAACTCCTTGTCCAGCCAGGGAAGCTTGTCGCACAGGTGAACAATCAGTTCGTGGCTGTCCCCGATATTCTCGCCAGCAGGGAGGTACGATGTCTTGATCACATCAAAGAACTCACGAAGACCCGTGGTTCCTTTATTGCGATAAATCGACTCCACACATACATCTACCGGGTTTTCCTTATCCACATTTTCATTGTCAGAATATCTTTCCATTAAGACCGGACACGAGAACAATCCTTGAAGTGCGGCGTTTACCCAGCAACTTCCACGATGGTTGTGAAGTCCGAACATCCTCTACTTATATATTACCCAAAACTACTAAATGTATTGAGGAACCCAGGAACATCTTCGGCCGTATTATTGAACGGCCGCATGATATCATACTGATCTTGGGCTTTGGAGAGGGCGGAGATTGTATCCCCCGGAACCTCGGACGATGGCCGCGATCCGGCGTGGACGGGGCAGCTCATTGTGTAGGTTGGGCACGTGCATGGGACCAGCGAGCTCTTGGGGACGTTATCAAGTGGTCCAAGTGCCTTCGTCGCACTGAAATTGGGGCCCGGAATCGTTCCATTCTGTACGGGCGTCCAGTTCGGGTCTACGGTCGTCTGGGTAAGGAGTGAGCCCACTGGGACAGAGGGGGGATTCGGAGTATTCAGGAGCGAAGATTTGCGTCCCATGATGTCTTGCTGGAGAAGGCTGATCAGAGTTCCCATTTGCGAATCCACGGCTGGCGGTGCGGGAGCAGGGGCTGGGGGAGGAGCGGGAGCAGGTGCGGGAGGCGGGGTCATCGGGAGAGGAGCGGTAGGAGGAGGAACGCCCGCCTCTACAGCCGCAACAGGCGAAGGCGGGGCAGACTGGTTACAGAAGGAGAGATTGACTCCAGGTGTTCCGTAGCACTCGCCCACCTTATCTGTCTTCATCCCCCAGTCACGTGCTCCATTTCCTATCCAGGTACCCTTGAGCTTCGTACACTCGCTCTGCGTATACAGTCGAACATTCTGGCCTCCACTCTGCTTGACGCTCGTGATTCCCTCCCCGCCTGTCGGGCATCCAGGGGGTTGTGGGGTTGATGTCACGAGCGACTGACACGGCTTCTTTGCGTAAAACATCCTCTTTCCAGGATCCGGAAGGGGAACAACATCTACGGGGAGAATCGTAGGGCTTCCAGTATAACTGCTGTATACGGTTGCTCCTCCCGGCCCAGGCCCGGACACTATGCCGATACAGCTGGTGTCTGCGGCACACACGATCTTCGCCTCATCCAGTGTCATTTGATACTTTCTGCGGAGGCTTATCGTCGCCTCCACCATATCCACAAATTTTCCGGTAGAAGCGTCCAGAACGTCTTCCCAGCATGTCGGATTGTCAAGACCCTCGCGTGATGGCATTAGGAACCACAGGACTCCTACAAGGACAAGAATGAGTCCAATGAGGATATACTTCATTACTATTACTCTTACACATCAAATTATCACTGCCGAGGATGAACGGAGCATCCCGCAGCCTGGGACGCACACGTACATGGCACCAGATTCTTGCGTAAGACGTTAGGACCAGGTCCAAAGAGGCCCATATCAGGTTCTACGGGACTTAGAGTTCCTAGTGGAGGTGTCGGATGCGTCTGGGGATTGAATGCGGGGTTGGTAGGAACGGAAGCCATCTCTGTTGTCAGGCCCCGGATTCCTTCCCACGGGCTTCCAGACGGGGGAATAATGCCAGAGTTGTACGTTCCATTCATTCCGGAAATCGAGGGGTCGGTCGTTCCGAGCGTAGATGTTATGCGAGGAGCAGTGGAGACTGGGGGTGGAAGGATAACCAGATTAGAGGAGGTTCCCACTCCCGTTACGGATGTGGGAGCAGTGGACGTATCAATAGGCGGTACGCTTCCTTGTCCTCCCAACCATGACGGTTTCGGAGGAGCGTTCGGGGATACGTCCGTCTCACGTCCCCGGGCATCTGTGAACCGTTCGTGGGTAGGCAGCAATACAAAGGCAAATAGGATGATGAGAAATATAGCGGCCCAACCCATGACTTCGGGGCGTATCATTTCTGTTTCTCTTACATGTATAAATGGCAAAATATCGCAAGACAAAGAAGGGCGGCCGCAAGTCTCGTCGGACTCTACGTCGCAAGACCTACCGTCGTACATTCAAGGGGGGGTATACGCCCGTAGGCCCCAACGGTGGCGATCAGGGTAAGGTCCCCGATACGTACCCCAAGAACGACGCGTGGTCGCTCCCCGACCCCATGCCTGCTGGCGGAGTGCCTATCGGGAAAGTGATTTATTGAGATCACGACCAAACGCGTCTTCCGTTTCGCTCCAACCAACCCAGTACGGCGACATTGCCGAATACTTTGCCTGCTGCTGCGGATTCGCAGGCTGGAACTCAAGAAATCCCGTGAACGGGGTTACTTCAGTTTTAATTACGGATGGAACAGGGTTTACAGAGACGTCAGGGCATGGATGTCCAGTCGCTGCCAGTTTCGCGAGGTATTCCCGATACGCAGGAATGCCCTTGAATTGGACAGGTTTGCCGTCCGCTGTTTTACCAACGTACAGTTCACTGCTGACAGGATACAGACTTTGTGGGCATGACGTCATCTAGTATTATATTTTCATCAGAGGGAATAATGCCGAAGAAAGCCAAGTCGTACACGAAACAGTCCGATCAGAAGACGGTTCTTTCGGAAATGTCTAAGCAGATTCCCATGGTCGTGCGGATCCACAAGGTGGGATGTCCCGCGTGTGAAATGTCAGAGGAACCGTGGCAGGAGTTCTGCGACCGCTCTCCCCCAGGTATGCGTGTGATACAGGTCGAAGAGACAGCGATGCCTCCTCAGCTCATGAAAGGTATAGAGGGATTTCCCACCTATGCCGTACATAAAGACGGAAAGAGCTGGCATCATACGGGTGCTCTCATGGACGCTGGAGCAATTGAAGATCTCATTGAAAGCCATCGGGCTTAGTTGTCGACCCCTTCGCAATGACGTACGACTCCGAATCAAGTTTCTGGGAGAAGTTATCCTTGTTCAGAAACTTCTGGAACCCGTCCAGATCGTTCGGAATGGTGGTGGATGCCTGGGATACCCACTGGCGAGCAGACAGCATCAGACCGTACTTGTTCGACGTATCCATGAACAGATCGCTGGTCTTGGCAAACGCCTCGTTGATGCTCTGCTTCATTGTTTCGCTCGTGACATCCGGGGGAGCCGGCGGACGTTGGGGGTTGTCCACGTAATCGGTAAACAGGACGTTCATGAAAGGGTTGGACGCGGTAGGCGTGGCGTACTGAACACCACGTCCTCCAGTGGAGAATGTTTCCTTGAGAACCTGGGTGCGGGGAAACATCTTGACAAGAAAGACGGACGCGAGCATCACCAGCGGTATCAGCAGGAGATACCATGTCTTCTGTGTGATCACCGCGATGAGTACGGTCGAGTAAATTGTGAATCGAATGACCGCATTCAGGGCTTCAGGGACGGTCATATCGTTGGTCGGAAGAAACCGACTCCAGTTCGTGAAAAGGTTGGCGGGGTCGTCTAACCAAAATGTCTCCCGACTCATTATTGTGATAAGGAGACTTTAGTTTACTTCTTCGCAACCTTACGTTGTAGACGAGCCAACATTCGGGCCCGCCGAGCCTCGGGATGATTACTCGTGAGATCTGCGGCAGATGCGGTAGGGCGATCCGCCGGCTCTCCGAAAAACTCCGTCTTGAACAGCTTTCCGATCGAGTGCTTGAACTTCTCCTTCAGCATCTCAATCTCCCGCACGAAATCCTCCTTCTTGAGACTGCCAGACCGCATCTTCTGCTCAATGATCCGCTGAACGCTTCCAATCGCCTTCTTGGTCACGGGATGCTCGGGGTTCTTCACCATCTCTAAAAGAGCGGGGATATCCGTAAAATCAATCGCCTCTAGTCCGAGAGCCTCGACGTTCAGGTTCTCCATGACCTCCATACCCAGCTTGAAGATCCTCGTCTCCTTCAGCGTCTCCAGAAGATCGTGGAGTCCCGACTGCGTGGTCTCATCCTTCAGAATCTCGTCCACCTCGTCGGTCGAATCCTTTCCCGTGAACTTTGACCACAGACCCTTCACGGTCTCCATGATATCCGAACCGAGGTACGATGACATCAGGAACATGCGGGTATAGTTCCAGATTGCCTCCTTCTTCTTCTCTGAGGCATCCTTGTAGATCTCAGAAAAGTCAAGTCCACGGAGAAACTCCCGGGGCTCCTTGAACAGGTCGTCATCCTTCTTGATCGCAGCCATGAAATGCGGCTGGACCAGAGCCTTGAACCGCTCGACCTCGGCAGGGTAGTCAATCGGCTCGGCGTAGTTCGTATCGAGAACCGGAGCAATGGACGGAAACTCTGTCCGCATATCGTCCAAGCATTCTTTGAGAATCTTCGAAATCTCAAAGGACATTTGTTTATAGATACCCGGGGAATGTAAATGGATTCGTTTACTTTATGCCACACGGTTTCCGCCACGGTAGGCCAGCGACTTCTCGTCCTTGTCGCTTAAGCACAGGCAGCCCGTATCGGCCGTCACGCTGGACGGGCAGCACTCGGGCTTGAAGGGCGAGTTCTGGAACGCAAAGAGCTCATTGTCATTGGCAGCCTCGTACGGCTTGAGGGGCGTGGGGGCGGTCGTCTGCGACCACGAGTTTCCGTTGGAAATGTCAATTCCGTTGTACGTACCTTCCTGGTGGTGATCGACGGGAGCACCAATATCCTGCTGCATGAACGTCTCGCGGGAAACGTGTCCTGTGAGGAGAAAGCGAGACACAACGGCAATGGCGAACGCGGCCGCACCTACGGCGAGAACAATGCTTGTCTTGTCCTTCATTGTTCTTAGCCGACTACATTTTTATTCAGCTTAGCTAGGACACGTTCCTGGATCTTGGCAAGTTCAGCAGGGTTGTGGGAATCAGGGTAGTCCCTGACCATACGTGTTCCGTTGAGCATGAACATCCCGTCTTCATTGCCCATGAACACCTGTATCTTTCCACCAGGAAGGTTTACGATCGCCTTGATCACTCCATCCCACGTCTGCATTCCAGGGTAGGCGAACATTAGGGGAGTATGTCCGAGGGCGGTTGTCACTTTATCGGACGGATCCAAGGCCTCATAATTTGGCGGATCCTCGATCTCTTCGTAGTCTGCGAAAACAGTCTGGCCGATCGGTACTCGATGATCGGTGGTGTTGAAACAGTAGATGAGTTCAGGGTTCGGGCCGAGGTAGGGAATAGATTTGGACGAGTCTCGTACATATAACCATGTACCGTTCTCCAGGACGAGGTGTTCACCAGAGACGACGACTCCTTCATAGGTGTACAGGGGCACTCCCCTAGCCAGACACCGCATCGTCGCGGTGACAGTACACCCTTCACGGAACACGTCGCCGACCTTGACCTCTGAAACCTTGATGAGACCCTTACCCTCGACATATATGGGTGTATCCGGGTGGAAGCAGAAGGAAAGACCGATCTGGCTGCCGAGGAAGATCGCGAAGGCGAGGAGAGGAGGGAACACGAAGGCGAGAACGATCGAGAGAGCGAACAGAATCGTGACGATCGTATTGATGAGAGTGACGAGGAGAGACCACAGGGACTTTATGAAATCTATCGTGGTGATCATGATGGTGGCGGCATAGCCTGCGGACCCAAGGATACGAGCGGTAAGATCGCGAACCCGAGCCATAAGACTGATCATCACACCGAACGTGTTCTGAATCTTTGAGAAGATGTCTCCTATGAACGAGGTGATGAAGGTCATGATCCCACTGACAAAATTGCGGAAGTATCCCAGGTCGTGAATAACTGTACCGAGAAGACCGGTAAAGACTCCGAACATCAGGTTCACAGGTTCCATCAGCAGGCTGAACACGTTCTGGGCCATCATGTTCACGCAGAACTGATAGTTCTCGAGCGTGGACACGTCCGGCTGTATTCCCCCGGCAAACGGCATGTACATAGGATTACAGCGATACTTTGTCCAGTCTTCTCTTAGATTGTCGAGATTTGCTTGTACGTATGTGTAGACAATGACCCCCAGGATAAGGAGGGGACCAATGAGGACCGCACTCACGGACAAAACATCCATTCTTATCTTCTACACACTCTCTTTTTGGATTTCATTATCACGCCACGTATGAATACGATCGTCCGCGACCTCGTGATCGTCCAGAATGACAAATTCCCCGTGGGGAGAGGCTACGGCATAATGACAGGAATCCGTGAGGAACTGGATGTACGTATGGGTATCGTCCGACTGTATGTCTGTAATTGGAACCACTCCTCCTTCGTGGGGAACAATCCAGGTTCCTGGGGCAATTCCCACCCCTTTGTAGCTGGATAAGCCCTTTATGGTATGATAAACAATGCCCGAGACGTCTCCCCCGTACTTTAGAGACTGCCCGATCCTGACTTCATCGGCCTTGACAATACGGCCGTCATCCAGAATGACTGAGGATCCAAGCAGGAGACCAGTCAGACGGAACTTGACGGGATCGGCTTTCTTCTTGGATGATCGGTTGAACCCGTAATGCTCTTCCACCTTCTCGAAAAACTTTGCCAGGATTTCAGGATCGCTGGTTTCCTCGTAGTCCTTGAACAGGAATCCGCCGATCGGAATGGTGTGCTTCTCGGTATTCAGGCAGAACAAGCGATCGCAGGAGTCGGCGGGTTCCGCTAAGGGGTGATCGTCTACCCGAATCCACTTATCGCAGTGGACTATCTTGTGATTTCCTGAGACCCTGATCGCACCCACACGGAACATCCGAGTCTCCCGCCCGTCAAATTCTAGGACGCTCTGAACTAATTGTCCGTCGGCAAGTCGCATGCCCGGGCGGATACCGCACATCGGAACAACACCTGCGAGCGTGCAGACCGGGGTGTGAGGATCAAAGCAGAAGAAATCGGCAGCCTGGCCTACCGGTCCCTTCTTCACGGATTCTCCCGTCTGGACTCCAGTTGATACGATATTCATCATCACGGCAAATACGGCCATGAGACGGTTCATGAGCGTGCGTACCCGTCCGAACAGCTGTACGGTATTCTGCATCGTATTCTGGAGCTTTCCGAATGTGGACTGGATAATGCCCATAAACCCGGAAGACGCACCTGTGACAGCAGCACGCATATCGTTCATGGAATCCATGATATCCTTTATAATGTTTGTCAGCATTCCAAAGTTCTGGTACACGGGATCCAGAGCAAAGCCCGCATACGTGTTCACAGTCTGGAGCGTACAGTTCAGGAAATTGGTCGATATATCGGACCCGACCATGCCCGCCATGGGCATGTAGACCGGATTACATCGGTACTGTACCCAGTTGTCCTTGATATCCTGGAGGTTTGACATTCCGTATGCGTACAAGGCCGCAAATATGGCTATGAACGTACATATCAAAACCACCAAAACGGATACGAGATCCATCCCACTCTGTTATGGTAAATCCAGATTAAATAACGAAATGTCTGACCTTAATGCTCTACCTCTCGCGTCGCTGAAGAAGATGGCCAAGGGCCGCCGCATCAAGCAATACTACATTCTTCCAAAGGCTCATCTGGTTGAGCTTCTCAGTATGCCCGAGCTACCGTCGCGGTACCGTATCGAGAAGATGACAATCATCGAGCTTCGGGAGCTCGCAAGGGAGCGTGAGCTCAGGGGGTTCTGGAACCTGAACAAGCACCAGCTCACGCGAATGCTATTTCCTGAACACAACGATGCTGTCGAGAATACTGCCTCGCATCAGCATGAGAAGAATGACGGCCAGACAGGCAAACATGAGAATCCAGAGAACCAGAATGCCAATAAGGTAGGGGTAGAGCTGGTGGAAAATGCGGGAGAGCAGAGGCTTGATGACATGTAGCTCGATGTAGGAGTGCGTCTCGGGCTTCGCTGAGAATTCAAGGATGTCCTGGAAAATGTTGTCGAAGAAGCCAGTCTTCTTTTTATCCATTCTTTTTGTCTCTTGGACAATATAAACTAGCGATGAAACTATCCCAGAATAGCCTCGTCCGCCTCGGTGCTGTGGTCGCCGGAATTGTTGTCCTCGTCGCCGTAGTGAATGCGTACAGCGGCTCGAAGTTCCTCGGCGAGGGTATGGAGGTCGGCGGCCTGGAGCCCCAGGGACCCCTGTCCAACAACCCGTCGTACCCCACGAACCCCAACCCCCACTCGGAGGGCGGCAACTCTGCCCCCACGCTCGCCCAGGAGGACCGCCACCCCACGGGACAGCAGACCTACTCCCAGACGGTCCTGTCGCCCGAGGAGCTGCTTCCTAAGGGAGGCCTCGGTGCGTCGTGGGCGGCCACCAACCCCGTCGGACTCGGCGACCTCAAGGGCCAGAACTTCCTGACGCCCACCTACCACTACGGCATCAACACCATCGGCCAGTCTCTCCGCAACGCCAACCTGGACGTCCGGAGCGACCCGCCGAACCCGCGTGCGGCCATCTCGCCGTTCCTGAACTCCACGATCGAGCCTGACCTGTACCGCCGCGAGCTGGAGATCGGCGAGTCGGGAGCCGGTGCCAAGCCCACCCATTAAACCTTTTGAGGCATCTAAATAATGAAGTTTACACCACAGGTGGTGGTCATAATCATTGCCATGCTAGGGTACCTCCTGTACCAGTATGTGAATGGTGGTCCTGGAAACTTAGTCACAATCAAAGCCGAGAAGGATGGAGAACCCTACCTTGTCCAAGATCTTCCCAACAAGAAAGAGGCGGCCGAGATGTTGGCAACAATCAAGGGGAACATGGACAAGGTTGCAGCCTTTTATGCCAGGGAAGAGTTTGTCAGCGATCCTACGGCCAAGAACCTGGTGGAGCGATACAGGCCTCAGAGTATTATGGAAAACTCTATGACGTCTCCCGATACATCCTATTCGGAAAACAAGGGTGAGAAGATCGTTCTCTGTCTCCGCGACAAGACCAATCCTCCAGGGTACCCTCTGGTCGATATCAACACTGTGATGTTTGTGGTCCTCCACGAAATGGCCCACTTGATGACGACCGAATTGTCTACAGGAAAGCACACCCCAGAGTTCTGGGCCAATTTCCGGAGACTATTACAGGATTCTTCGCAGATCGGCATATACCAACCCGTCAATTATTCACGGACTCCAGTCCCCTACTGCGGAATGGAGATTACAGACTCTCCTCTTTAACGTTTCACAACTGCGGTTGTTTTTGTGGTTACAGCGGCAACTGCGGTCTGGGTAGTAGGGTTCACAGTTTTAGATACAGATGCAGCTGCGGTAGACACTATTCCGCCACTTGTTTTCGCTGCTAAAACGGAGGCGGTGGTACTATTAGCAGCCTTCAGAACCTTGCCGGTGAGAGTTGAGTTTGCGGCAGCAACAACACTCTGCTTACGTATGTTTAAAAGAGAGCTTGCGGACATTGACGTCCCTTTTTTTCCACCAATTGAAGATGACATTTATACTACCCCAAGACTATTTGGTAGGCAATCGCAAATACTAGATTCACTACGTTGTTTCCGTCCGGAGAAGCTGTCCAAGTAATGCCGTCGGAACTGAATGCTAACGAGTTTGTTGTGCCGGCACCCCCAGCCACCCATCTTGTTCCATTCCAGGCAACTGCATATACATAGCCTGTAATTATTGAGTTTCCGTTCGACGACGGATACCAAGTAATGCCGTCATAACTATACGCTAACGTATTTCCTCCATTTCCACCAGCGACCCACATTGTTCCATTCCATTTAATAGCAAGAACAGTGTCCGTAAATATCGAGCTTCCGTTCGCGGTTGCTTGCCACGTAATTCCGTCATAACTGTATGCTAACCTATTTCCTCCATGTCCACCAGCGACCCACATTGATCCATTCCAGGCAACGCAAAAGGCGTAGGTGTTGATTACGGATGTTCCGTTCTCCGATGGTCTCCAATTAACGCCGTCATAACTATACGCTAAGGTATTTGTTCCCACTTGCCCACCAGCGACCCACATTGATCCGTTCCATGCAAGACCAAGTACCAAAGAAAAAATCGAAGACACATCCACTCCCTTCCAAGTAATACCGTCGTAACTGTATGCTAACTGATATGATCCATCTCCACCAGCTAACCATTTGGGCGGATTGGTCGAGGTGGACGATACCGCCGTCTGTCCGCTGTACGGAGGATACATAATAGCACCTGTCACCGGATTACGAGTAAACCCAACCGTAGAATTGGCTATGAGCGTCAATCCGCCTCTCGTCAACGAAAAATTACTGTCTGCCGAGATCTGTTCTTTCAACTTTGTCTTGTCGTCTAGTGTAGTATACGTAATGTACGCTGCAAGGTCGGCAGTTTCACGGTGAAGACGAGTGAGATCACCCGAATCTGCCGAACGTCCTTTTTTATCACCAAGCGGACAGGACATCCGTACGTCTTACTTATTCTTGACACTAGAGATTACAGCTTACTCCCGTATACGCCTGTGAACCTGGACGGCAGAGTTCAGGGCACCAATGAGAGAGGGGGTCGTATCCTTGTACACGACCTGGATGGTTTCGGCGGCAGGAATACGATACGTGCTAGGAATCCCCAGATTTCCGAGATTTAAGACGTTCAGCTCGGTAGCAATTCCACGCTCGGTCGCCACCAACCTTACATTTCGGGTGAGCATCGACGAATCAGCAACGCGACCGCCTTTCTTCCAGCTTCCAAGTCCAACATTAAACGACGACATTATTTTGATCACATAAAATAATGTCGGAGGAGCTGACCATTCCCGTATTGAACACACAAACCGGTTCGTCCTCTACCATAACCCTCTTCACCGATGACACCATTGATACTGTTCAGTACCGTATCGGGAAGGCGGCGGGAATCCATCCTGATCGTCTACGCATATACGTCAACGGTCAGTTCGATGGAACGTACTATTCGAAAGATTCACGCAAGTGGGAGAACCTGTTTCTCCGCATGTCTCCTGAGGGAAAGATCGTACAGAAAGGACTGGAATACTACCAAGCGTCCCGTGAACCCAAACTGGCCTTGTCAGCGTCGTCGTACGATAAGTCTGGATGGATGGCTCTTGACCCAGCGTCCGAAACATCCTTCCACGAACTCCGTCTCCTCGGTGTACCCGAAGAACGGTCGTGGATCTACCCCCTCAACAATAATACGGACGCCCCCGAACATCTACCCCCTGCGTCTCAGGTAACGATAGAGACCAAGACGCTCTTCAAAACCCTACACCCGTACACTGTATCCCAGATCCAGGTTGTGCCGTACACTCCCCTTGTACCGAAACTTGAGGTTCTGTACTATCCCCGTCTACGCTCCTCGTCCCCATCCGTTGTTCCCGAAGACATTCTTCGCAACCTCGAGCGACAGACCGAACTTATCTCGGCATTGACAGATCTCAGTGTCCCTAAGGCTGAGCATGTGACAATCAGCCAGGTTCGGTGGAAACTGCCCTTGGTCGACACCGATTTCGGTAATGCCGTTCGCAACCGCTTCGAACAGATCTTTTACGGAACCACCCTATCTCCCACGATCCCTGTCGTCTCCTTCTTTTCCAGCCGATCCGAGCAGTCGCGGCACAAGTTCTTTACCGCCACTCCCACCAAAACACCCCACCTCGACGTGCGGACATGGTCGTACTGGTGGGCTGCCACCAAACCGTCCAAGAACAAACCTGCCCTCGTGTTTTACCGCGGGACGTCCCGTGCCTCTTATGATCGCATCACCGTCAACTCCACCGAAATCACGATTTCCTGTTCCCGCACCCCCGAATCCAAACTGAACCATGCCGAGCTCCAGAAAGATGTGAAGGAATTCTTGATCTCTATAGATGGTCTGGCCGCGTTTCTAGACCCCGCAGACTACGATGACGATCGATGGGTCATTCAAGATATGTCCGCAATCCTCCACTTCTCCAAGGAACTCCGTGAAGCCGATTTCCGCCGCTTCGACTGTCTTCGCGACATCTACGAATCCACAAACCAGGAACAGCTTGTCTTCAAGTTCTTGAGGACTGATCAGAGCGATACTGGATTAACCGATAATCAGCTCCGTGTCCTGGGAATGCTGAAAGACAACGAGTTCACGAGTTCCGAAGATATTCACGACCAGTTTCCCGACTTGTCGGTCGACGAAGCCACCGCCCTTCTAGAGGGAGTAAAGCAGATTGTGACCGATAATCCCGATATCGGGGAGCGGCGAGTTTCGCTTCTCCCGACATTCAAGTTCACCGCAAAAGAGGTGGCGGTCACGCACGCCCCGGATATGAAGCGGGTAGTCGCATACATCTCCATTCTTCGTGAGGTTCTAATGCATCCCGATAACTCCGAGCTGGATACAGTATGTCCCAAGCGTATGGAAACGGTGGAATCGGAGATTGCGACGGTGCCTGTGAACAGTAAGAGCGGAGACACGGGGTCTCAGGATGACGAATCAGGGTTCCTTGACGATCTTCTGGGAGAACTGGCGGGCTTGAGTATCTCGGAAAAGAAGCAGGAGACCGAAGAGGAAAAGAAACCCGCAAGCATTATCAAGGCTAAGAACGCATCCACTTCCCTGTCTACCTACTTCCTCACCCAACTTCGAGAGTTTGATCCTGAGCTGTACTCGAGCGACTCGCCCGCATCCAAGAAGTGCGAGAAGACCCGCCAGCCAGTCGTTCTGAGATCCGATGAGCTCGCAAAGTTCGAGGACGAACGCCTAAGCAATTACAATCCGAAGAACGACGGAAAGTCAAAAACGTTGGACGTGAAAGATCCCGACGGCGTGATTGTGTGCCCAGAGTACTGGTGTACGATCGATCGCATTCCCCTGAAGAAGCAGCAGTTAATCGATGGACTTGCCTGCCCAGTATGCGGAGGAAAGGTCAGGTCGACAGATAAGTCCGTGGAAAAGACACAAGATACGACCGAGTTTCCAGTGATCCAGCGTGATTCAGCCTCGACGTTTCCCGGGTTTGTGAAGTACAAATCTGCGACATCCAAGAAACAGATCCCGTGCTGTTTTACGGCGTCGCAGGAGTACAAGCCGATGGTTGCCAACGTCCGCCCGAACGCTGCTGAGCTGTTCTACGTTCTGGGAGATACCAAAACCCGGCTGGACGAACTGCGTCTCGCGTATGTTCCTCAGGCGGTCGGAAAGATCATGCGTCTCAACTTAGATTATTCGACAACCGTAGACGCTGGAAACCGTATTCAGTCCGGAGAGAAGGGGTATTTCCGTGCGGGGGTGGGACGGGCTTCAGACACGCTTCCTAAAATTATTGGAATGAACGCGACTGTCCGTGAACCGTCCGAGAACCCCGATGTGGTGGAGCGGTGCTCGTTTTTCCGTACCTGGAAACTGGCCGACTCCGATGAGCACGATAAAGTCAAGGGCCGTATTGCCTCTATCAACAAGGCCTTCAAGGAAAACGAGCTCACTCCGCTCGAAGAGTTAGAGTACGCTGCCCTGTCCCTGAACTGTATGATGTACGTTCTCTATATCGGCGAGTCGTCCGTGAGTACGGGATGTTTTATGAACATAGGTGCGGTCCGAGACGTGAAGCGGGCGTTCGTTGTCATGGTCAATGCTGGAAGCGTAGACTACCTTGTTCACGTATCGCGAACGTCGTCCATGCCAGCATATATCGGAAACATTTACCGAGACTCCTTCCCCAAATCTCTAGTGGGTATTCTCGAAGATCTCAGAGTCAAGGCGTGCGTCCGCAACGTCCCGACAATCGACAAGGCGATTCTGTATGCCAACACGAACTACAAACCCGATTTCATGGAGCTGAAGGTCGTTCTCGATCCGTACCGCCGAGCCCAGGCCCTATTTCTTCCTGGAGAGTTCATACTCCCCTTCCGCCCCACCTCCCAGATTCCCACATTTCTCACAGAACACGTTTCTGGATATGCGGACATCCCACAGTCCGAGTATCCTACGAAACCAGGCATGCTCAATGTCCTCCGTCATGCGTCCGATATTCATTCAGGGTACGCTTACGCCCACGACTCGACCGATATTCGCAACAATGTTGTCGAGCTCATCACATCTTCGGGATTACGCATTCCGGTCCAGACAGGGGTAGATACAATATCTCAGGATCCCACCGAAATTGTGGACACGGTTCACGACGAGACAGAGGACAAGATCGCATTTGCCGATCCGTCGAAAGACGATACAACCCTGGCAAGATCCATTACGTATGAAGCCGAGATCTTCGAGTTCCTGCTGTACCAGTTGTCCAAAGATATTATGACCGACGATTATCCCGATCTCAAGCGTGAACTGTCCCACCACTCCCCCAATATCGATACCCTGCGTCCTCTTATTCATGCGTGGATGGACGATACGCTGACATTTACATCTGCGTCCGATCCCCCAGAGTTCTACAGCAAGATGCGGCACTCGTGTACCGGTTCCCCCAAGGATGCGTGTACGGGTCTGTGTGCGTGGGACGGTTCGTCGTGTAAGGTTCAAGTCAAGACTGTGCGTAAAACCCTCCAGGCATCCGTGGTCGAGAAACGGCTCGTGTCGACTCTTTCAAGCAACGACAAGATCCGTGGAATCGTCTTTAATCACCGCGTATCACCTTTCTTCAGCAGCGTTCTGTATCTGGAGATGCCGTCAGAAGTCATTTTATCCGACAAGGATGTCCTCAATCAGCTGAAGAAGTAAAAAGTGTGCGTATACAATAAACAGACAAGATGGATGCGACCGATGGACTTCAGACTGGAGGAGCTCATCGTGCGGTTGGATCCCGTGCCCAGGTGATGCACGGAACGGCCCACCACACCAAGGGCGGCCTGACGAAGAAGCATCTAAAGTACAACAAGTACGGAAAGATCGTCTCGGCCCGCAAGTCGGCGGCAGCCAAGAGCAAGGGTACTCTGAAGAAGTGGGAGAAGAAGACGGGCCACCGCTGGACGATCAAGCATGGCAAGCCCGTCAAGGTCAAGCATGGTAAGAAGGGCGGTGCGGATGAGGAGGAGGTTGTGGCTTAACCGATCTCCAGGGTATATCCTTCCGGTGCGGTCGTTTTGAACAGGTCTTCTACGGCTTTAATGTACGTATCCCGTAAGCTGGAAATATTCCCGGTGGGAGGAATGGACGGACCCACATGTGTGATGATTGGTTTGAGAGGTTTATACGACAATTCAAACCAGTTCTGGAGGGCTTTCCAGGTGGGAATCCCGATTCCCATACCCACGTATTCGTGGAGATAGTGGTTGAGGGTGGTGGCCCACCACGCATCCGATCGCGGAAACATTTCATTTTCTCCGTAGGTGAGGACGGGGACGATGGACGTACCTGTCTCCAGAGCAATTCTGAATATCCCCGTCCTCTTCCGGATATACAGTTTCATGTGTGTCCCCCGTGCGTCCAGCATTTCGCGGACACCACCCAGCATGACTGAGACCGACTCGCCTTTTCGTAGAGTTTTTGCGATACTACCGGAATCGGAGGGAATACTTCCGAGATGCCGCACAATATCTCCGACGACCGGGAAATAGTGATAGAACGGCAGGGTGACAGCGTGGTTCGCTCGGTAGTTGGGGTGTTTACAGAGACCGCCATTGAACATCACGGACGAAACGGAGATTAAACCGTGTGGCTGCCAAATAAAGAGGCATGACGGAGGAGGTGCTTCCGGGCACTCCATCCGAAATGTTGCCTGAATATTCTCCTCCACCTGTTTGTTTCGTAATCTTGACGCCACCGACTCAAACAGAACCTCTTTCGGACATAGACCGTATAAGGATGCGACCAGCAGACCCAAAACTAGGTTCACACCCATCAACACCCCCACCAAAAGCAGGATCCCGGCAC
>Ga0208872_1000640_pt1 | contig 24146 bp, 22 predicted proteins | sample CryBogCBH12Aug08_FD_185508 | JGI IMG/M metagenome (GOLD analysis project Ga0208872, IMG submission 185508) | Freshwater microbial communities from Crystal Bog, Wisconsin, USA - CBH12Aug08 (SPAdes) | ecosystem: Environmental > Aquatic > Freshwater > Lake | place: Crystal Bog, Wisconsin, USA...
GAACAATCTGCTGTTCGTCTGGCTCGCGCTCGCCGGCATCGGCATCGCGTTTTATTTTCTGCCGAAGATCGCTGGCAAACCGCTCGCCAGCCGTGGCTATGCGTTGTTTGGTTTGCTGACGCTGGTGTTCTTTGGCTCGTGGGTCGGCATTCCGCAAAGCGCGCCGGTGCCCGCTTGGCTGCCGACCGTCAGCGCGTATGCCGGATTGCTGAGCTTGGTGTCCATCGTCGCCATCGCCATCGTTACCAAAAAAACGGCCTGCGGCGCCTGTGTCAAATGTTCCGGCGGATCGTTCTGCTTCATCAAATTCGGCATGTTGAGCTTCGTGGTTTCGAGCCTGCTTTACGTCAGCGAATTTTGTCCGCGTTACAGCCGCGTGCTGGAATTCACCTGGTTCAACTTCGGCGTCACGCAATGGCAGTTGCTCGGTTTCGCCGGCATGATTCTCTGCGGTGCGATCTACGAAATTCTGCCGCGCGTCATGGGCAAGGAACTGCCGTTCGCCAAACTCGCGAAACTGAATTTCTTTCTGTTCGCCGGCGGCACGCTGCTATTTGTGATTCCGTTGCTCATCGGCGGCGTGGAGCAGGGGATGAAATTGCGCGACGCGAACATTCCTTTCGCCGATGCCAGTGCCGTCGCCTTGAAATTTCTCCGCATCAGCACGACCGGACAGTTGCTCGTCCTGCTCGGCGCGCTGTGCCTGCTGCTGAATATTTTAGTCATGACGCTGCAATGGAAACTCGGCTTGGTGAAAACGGTCGTGGGCGTGGTCAAGGATTCGCTCGCTGAAGGCTCGGCGTATCAGCCGCTGCCGTGCGACAAGGAGGCCAAGCCATGAAAACCGGTTTCTCTGTTTTTCTCGCCGCGTTCGTGGCGCTCGGCGCGTCATGGTTCGGCTTGGTCTACGGCCCGCTGAAACAGCTTGGCGTCGCCACCGAAACCAAAGTGCTTCAGTCCGACGCCAAATGGCCGTTGCAACGCACCGGCGATGCGACGCTCGGTTTGCAAGTTTATCGCTCGGCGGGTTGCGCGGCGTGCCACACCGAACAGGTTCGCCAGACCGGCTCGGCCAATGTTTTGACCATCACCGAAATCGGTTCGCATCAGCCGGCGGATTTGAAGGGCTTCATCAATTCGCTTTCCGGTTCCGTGATCGAATTGATGAATGCTTCCAACGCCGTCGCCGCGAATCTCGCCGGCTGGAACGGTGAACTGCCGAAGGTGCTTTACAGCGGCGCGGACGACACCGTGGTTTCCATGCTCGGCGACAAGCTCAAGGCCGTCGGCGTCAAGACCGAGGCGCGCGTGGTCGCCACCGGCGCGGACATCGCGCGCGGCTGGGGCACACGCCAGAGTGTCGCGGCGGATTATTTGTATGACGCGCCGGTGCAACTCGGCAATCTTCGCGCCGGACCGGATCTCGCCACTATCGGCGTTCGCGCGCCAGATGTGAACTGGCAGTTGCAGCATCTTTATGCGCCGCGTTCGCTCGTGAAAAATTCCACCATGCCGGCGTTCCGGTTTTTGTTCGCCGTGCAGAAAATCGGCGCGCAGCCCGCGCCCGACGCACTGGTATTGCCGAAGGAATTTGCCCCGGCGGACGGCTATGAAGTCGTGCCGACAGCGGAAGCGAAGCAGTTGGTCGCGTATCTTTTGACTTTGAAAAACAACGCGCCGCTCTACGAAGCGCCGTTCACCCCGATCACCGTAGCCAAATGAGCGACGAAAATAAAAATTGTTGCAGTTCCGAAACCGGCGAACCGACCGCGACGCGCTCGGCTGCGCCGATGTGGATCATCGTGGTGACGCTCGCGTTGGTATTTGCCGGCGGACTGTTTCTCGACAGTCACAGCGGCTGGTTCGACAAAAATGTCTATGCGCCCTACCAGTCCTCGGCGCAACTGGAAGCTTTCCAGCCGAAGTCCGGCGCAGCGGCGGCGCTGGCGCGCGGCAAAGCCGTTTACGAAAGTGTCTGCGGCATCTGCCACGGCTCCGATGGTCTCGGCAAACCGGGTCAGGCACCGGCACTGGCGGGTTCCGAATGGGTCACCTGCAATGGCTGCAACCGGCTGTTGCATATTCCGCTTGCGGGCGTGGCTGGCGCGATCAAGGTGCAGGGTAAGGACTGGAATTTAAACATGGCCGCGATGGGCGCGGCGTTGCCCGACGAGGATTTGGCGGCCGTGCTGACTTATATCCGTGGGGCGTGGGGTAACAAGGCCGAGGCCGTGACTGCTGCCGAGGTGAAAAATATCCGTGTGGAAATTGGCAAATCACCGCAGCCCTACACTGGTGAGCAATTGCTGAAAATGCTGGAATAATTATTTCCGGCGCGATTCGATTTGAGAAATCGCCCAACGGGCGTGTTCAGCAATCAACGGCTCGTGGTCGGTTGACGCCTTCTCCAAATCCGGCAGCGCGGTTTCATCCCCGACATTTCCGAGTGCCACGCAGACGTTGCGCAAAATTCCGCGCCGCTTGGTCCGCAGCATGGGCGTGCCAGCGAAACTTGATTTGAAGGCGGTGTCATCCAGCCGAAGTAATTCCAGCAGATCTGGTCCACGCAAATCTTCCCGCGCGTGCGGCTTCATCAGATTTGCCTCCTGCGCAAATTTGTTCCACGGACACACGGCGAGGCAATCGTCGCAGCCGTAGATGCGGTTGCCGATGGCGCGACGAAATTCCTCAGGAATGGAACCTTTCAGCTCAATCGTCAGATAGGAAATACACCGGCGCGCATCGAGCTGAAAGGGCGCGGTGATGGCGTTCGTCGGACAAGCAACAATACAACGCGTGCAGGTGCCGCAATGATTTTTCTCCGGCGCGTCCGGCTCCAGTTCCAGCGTGGTCAAAATTTCCGCGAGAAAAATCCAGTTACCAAGCCGACGACTGATGAGGTTGGTGTGCTTACCGACAAAGCCAAGGCCGGCGCGTTGGGCGAAGTCACGTTCGAGAATCGGCCCGGTGTCCACATACCAAAGCGAGCGGACCTTGCGGTCGGCCACCGAGTCAATGAACCCAGTTAGCGCGCGCAAGCGTTCTGCCAGCACATCATGGTAATCGAAAAACTGCGCGTAGCGGGCAACCTCACCTCTTTTCTGATTTCCGATTTCCGATTTCCGATTTTCAAAATGATAGCTGGTGGCGAGGCAGATGAGGCTTTTCGCACCGGGAAAAACTTTCTGTGGTTCAATGCGTTTTTTCGCGTTGCGCTCCAGCCACGCCATTTCGCCGTGTTTTTTTTCGGCGAGCCAGTCTTGGAACTTTTCCGCGCTGGCCGGCGGGGCGGCGGTGGTGAAGCGGCAGTCGTCAAAGCCGAGTTCCGCCGCGCGTTGACGGATGGCGGATTTCATCGTCTTTCCCGCGTGGCCAGCTTGAACTGTAACGCGATTTGCTGCGCGGCTTCGCGGACGGAGCGGAGGTCGGTATTGATGAGCACATCGGCCTGTTTGTAAAACGGCTCGCGCGCGGCCAGCAGATCGCGGATCTTTTTCTGGGGGTCGGGATCGTGGAGCAGGGGACGGTGCGACTGATTTTTGACTCGTTCCCAGATTTTTTCCGGCGACGCCCAGAGACAGATGACGAGGGAGAAAGCTTTTAGGGCGGTCAGGTTGTCTGGGTTTGTCGGTAGGCCGCCACCGGTGGAGATTACGTTTTTTTCTCGACCGGAAAGTTCCTGAACCACCTGTTTTTCCAGCGTGCGGAAAGCGGCTTCTCCGTCCTTGGTGAAAATGTCCGTGATGGTGCGACCGGTGCGCGCTTGAATGAGTTCGTCGGTGTCGACAAATTCGAAGCCGAGGTTGTCTGCGACGACCCGGCCTACGGATGTCTTCCCCGTGCCCATGAAGCCGATGAGGGCGAGGTTGGCAGGTTGGCGACCGGTTTGCATGGCGGAGGAATAACGGAAAATCGCCCCGGAATCACGCCTCATTTTTAGTTGGCTCGACAGTCCGGCAGATTGCGTTAGAATGAATTCGTGAAATTGCCGCCGCTCATACTGGCCTCGGCCTCACCCCGGCGCGCGGAGCTACTCCGTCTGTTGGAACTTGATTTCGAAGTCTTGCCCAGCACAGCGGAGGAAGTTTCCCATGAGCACCTCACGCCGCTCGAGGTTTGCCAGCTCAATGCCCATCGCAAAGCGCGTGCCGTGGCCAAGCGAATTCCCGATGCACTGGTGCTGGGTGCCGATACACTGGTTTTCGTGGATAACGAAATCCTCGGCAAGCCGCGCGATCTGAAGGCTGCCGCAATGATGCTGGACAAATTGCAGGGCCGCACGCATCAAGTCGTCACCGGCGTCTGCCTGATGCATTTGCGGGCGCATCGCGAACGGATTTTTGCCGTCAGCACCGATGTTCTGTTCCATCCGCTGAACAAAAGGCAAATCCGCGACTATCTGAAAAAAATCCATCCGCTCGACAAGGCTGGTGCCTACGCCATTCAGGACGCAGGAGAATTGATCATCTCTGAAATCTCCGGCTCGTTCAGCAACGTTGTCGGCCTGCCGGTGGAAAAGTTGCGCGCGGAGCTGGCAGCCTGGAAGGGCGGTTGATTGCCGTTGGTTTTTTTCGCTGAAGCCTTTACCCTTCGCGCCAATGTTGGAACCATTGAACAATCCACAAATCCGCAAGTTCAAATCGGCGGCTCAACTGATGCAACCCTCGCTGAAAATCGGCAAGGCTGGCTTGAGCGATGGCTTTGTCCGCACGGTTTCCGAAGAGCTTGACCGGCATGAACTGGTCAAAATCAAATTTGTCGAGTTCAAGGAGGAAAAGAAGAGCCTCGCGCCGTTGCTCGCGGGAAAAACTGCCAGCCATCTCATCATGCGCGTCGGTAACGTCATGGTGTTGCATCGGCCCAAACCGGTCGTAGAGTCGGTCGCGCAATGATTTATTGAAATTAATATGTTGTCCCGTGAAATCCGCTTACGAAATCGCGATGGAACGTTTGAATAAAACCGTGCCCGCCACCAAGCTCACCGTATGTTCGCTTCCTGCCGTAAATTTTTTGGTGCTGGCCACTTGAAGAACGGTTCACAAATGAAGCGAAAATATATTTCAGCATACCTTGCCGCTTTTCTTCTCTTCGGTGTGATAAGTCCCATCGCGGTTATGGTGCAATCGTCCGTGGTCGGAGGTTATGCTTCTACTTCCGTGACCAATCAGGAAGTCGTCGCTGCGGCCAGTTTCGCGATTCAGGCGCAACAGGCAGTGATGCAGTCAAAAAATTCCGTCAAGTCAGTAAAGTTGGAATTAGTTACCATCTCTGCTGCCGAGCAACAGGTTGTTGCGGGTATGAATTACCGGCTTCATTTACGGGTGAAGGTGGAGGGACAGGAAAAAATGGCGGACGCAGTTATCTGGTGCCAGGTCTGGAGAAAGCCCACCCCCTATGAATTGACCTCGTGGGATTGGAAATGATTTCTGGCCAAATCAGTAGCCGGTTAAAGCGTTCTATTTTAGTTCCTGCCACAGAAATGCGCTCATCCGCTGCCCGTTTTTGAAGCAATCTAGATTGAACTTTTCGTCCGGCGAATGGGCATTGTCATCCGGCAAACCGATCCCCAGCAGCAGCGTGTCTGCACCGAGAACCTTTTTAAATTCGTTCACGATGGGAATGGAGCCGCCTTCACGCATCAGGATGGGCTTGGCTCCAAATGCTTTTTCCAAAGCGCGTAGCGCCGCCTGCGCCGGCTTGCTGGTCGGTGAAACCAGATATGCCTCAGCGCCGTGACCGGCGTTGATTTCCATTCGCACCGTTGGCGGGCAATTTTTCTTTAGCCAATCGCATACGGTTCTGCGGAAGTGCGCTGGTTTTTGATTAGGAACGAGGCGGCAGGTGATTTTTGCCCGCGCCCACGCCGGCACAATAGTTTTGCTGCCTTCGCCTTGATAACCGCTGGTCAAGCCGTTGATTTCAAATGTCGGGCGCGAACTGCGCTGCTCGGTTGTCGTGAAACCGTGCTCGCCGAAAAGCTCCTTCGCGCCGAGCAGTTTTTTCAATTTTGCGTCGGGCAGCGGATAACGTTTGATCTGCTCGCGTTCGTATTTGGACAACGGCGCAACACCGGCATAGAAGCCGGGAATTTTCACGCGACCATTATTGTCGCGGACTTTCGCCAGTAGTTGTGCAAGCGCCATCGCCGGGTTTTCCACCGCGCCGCCAAAGATGCCAGAATGTAAATCGCGTGCTGGCCCATGCAGCGTGATTTCGAAGGCGATGATGCCGCGCAGCGCGTAGGTGAGCGCGGGGCAGTTTGGCGCGGGCATGCCGGTGTCGGAAACCACGATGGCATCGCACGTCAGCTCCTTCCGATGTTGCTTTAGAAAACCGGAAAGACTTTTGCTGCCGACTTCCTCTTCACCTTCGATGACAAAAGTTAAATCACAAGGCAGGGGCGTGCCGGTTTTGAGATACGCCTCGACCGCTTTCAGGTGTGCGAAGTTCTGGCCTTTGTTGTCCGTGCTGCCGCGCGCAAACAGATTTCTTCCGGCAATGCGCGGTTCAAAGGGTGGCGTGGTCCAGAGGTCGAGCGGTTCCGGCGGCTGCACATCGTAATGGCCATAGACCATGAAGTGCGGCTTCTTGGAATTCTTGGTTCGTCTGGTTTTGGCGACGACAATTGGATGGCCGGCGGTGGGACACAGCCGTGCGTCGAGGCCGATTTGTCGGCAATGCGCCACCAACCATTTCGCACAGGCGAGCAAATCTTTTTTGTGCTGCGGTTGTGCCGAGACGCTGGCGAAGCGCAGGTAATCGCACAACTCGGCCATGTGGCGGGTTTGGTTGTTTTCGAGATAGTCCAGAATCTTCTGCATGGCCACAGCTAACCGTCAAACGCCCACTTTGCCAAGCAGAACTCACACGCGCCGCAATGTTGCCGCCAATTCGCGCAACCGGCTCCGGAAGGTTTCGACGATGTAGGCAAGCCAGACGTTTTGAAACCGCTTGCGGACGGTCAACACGTAGAACCTTTCCGTTAACCCCGGCACGCGCTGCATGAACTTGATTTCACGCGATTTCAATTCGCGCTCAACGACAATTTTTGAGACCAGCGCCAAGCCTTCACCGGATAACGCAAGCAGACGCAGCAAAGCCATGTCATCTACTTCCGCGTGAACAAACGGCTCAACGCTGGCGTTTGCTAGAATCAAATCAAAATCCGCCCGGCCGTCGCTTTGCCGGCTCGGCAGGAAGAGTGGCACGTTTTTTAGAAATTTTGGGAATTTTCCAGGAGACAATTTCATTTTCTTGCCGCCCACCAGAAAAACCGGCACTTCGCCGAGGAGATGATTGAAAACATTCTGTTCCTGGTCGGCGCGCAGGGGGATGTTGGAGAGAACCAAGTCAACCTTGTGATCTTGCAATTGCCGTGTGAGTTCGTCCAGCGCACCCGCGACGACGACGACTTTCGTCCGTGTGTCGGCAAGAATCGGCTGGATAAAATCAAACTGAAGATTTTTGGAGAGCGGCCCGACCGCGCCGATGCGCAACACGCGCTGCCGCGTCTCGCCGGATTGCCGGAAACGCGTGATCAATTCGTGGCCGGTCGTGAAAATGGTTTCCGCGTGCTCCAACGCCACGCGCCCGGCGTCCGTGAGGTGCAGTTCCCGCCCGCGCCGGTCAAAGAGCGCTTCGCCAAGCCAATCCTCCAGTTCGGCGAGTTGCTCGCTCAAGGTGGACTGGGAAATCTTCAGCTTCTCCGCCGCCCGCGTAACGCTGCGATGTCGCGCGATCATCCAGAAATGCCGGAGATGGTGGTAGTTCAGCCATTGCGGATTTTCAAACGCCGAATTCATATCATCGGTTTAACCGAACAAATAAATAGAAACAATCTATTTTTACAAAATTGCCGCCGCCGCTATGGTGACACGTATGAGAATTGATTTAGTCTACACCGGGAAGCTGCAAGGCTTCGTAATCGCGCCATTGATTGTCGCCACTCTGCTGGTAGATGGCTGCGCAACTACATCTCAAGTTCCGCCGACAACCAAGTCGCAACAGTCGGCCATCACGCCCGCGCAAGCTATGGAAAAACTGAAGGCTGGCAATGCCCGATTTGTCGCCGGGAAGATGAAACACCGCGATTGGCCGCAACAACGGGCTGCTACCGCTACCGGGCAGTATCCGTTCGCCGTCGTGTTGAGCTGCATTGATTCACGTGTTTCAAGCGAGATCATTTTCGACCAGGGCTTTGGTGATATCTTCAATGCCCGCGTCGCCGGAAATGTTCTTGATGATGAAATTCTCGGCAGCCTGGAGTTTGCCTGCAAAATCGCCGGCGCGAAGCTCATCGCCGTGGTGGGGCACTCTCATTGCGGCGCGGTGAAAGGCGCGTGCAGCGGGGCGCAATTGGGGCACCTCACCGGTTTGCTCGGCAAAATTCAGCCGAGTGTCGCCGAGGCGAAAGAGAAATTGCCGGGCGTCGCGGCAACGGACGGCAGATTTATCGAGGAAGTGGCCGAACTAAATGTTAATCACGTTTTGCAACAAATCTACGAACAAAGCCCAGTGCTGCGTGAACTGATTGATTCCCGCCAGGTAGGGCTCGTCGGCGGCATCTACAATTTGGATTCCGGCAAGGTTCAATTCTTCAACCACTAAACTTATGCATATTGATTTTATCCACGCACTGTCTGCCAACCTGCTTTCGCCCGCCGTTCTGTTTTTCGCGCTCGGTCTGACGGCAGCACTCATCAAAAGCGATTTGAAATTTCCTGAGGCACTTTATGTGACCCTCACGATTTATCTGCTCACCGCGCTCGGCTTCAAAGGCGGCGTGGCCATCAGCGAGGCGGGCATCGCTAAAGTCATTTTGCCGGCAATGGCAGCGATGTTACTCGGCGCGCTCATCCCGCTGTGGACGTATCCGCTGCTGCGGTTCGGCGGCAAATTGCGGCCGGTGGACGCGGCGGCCGTTGCAGCGCATTACGGCTCGGTGAGCGCAGTGACTTTTATCACGGCCACAAATTACCTGAAAGGCATCAACGAGCCTTACGAAAACTATGCTACCGCGTTTCTCGCGGTGATGGAATCGCCCGCAATCATCGTGGGCGTGCTGCTCGGCAAAATGACGCTCGACCGGCCAAGCTCCGTCTTCAATGGATCGCTCAAGAGCGTCCTGCGTGAAGCCGTGTTCGGACGCAGCGTTATCTTGCTGGTCGGCGCACTTATCGTCGGGTTGTTGTGCGGCAAGCCCGGCATGGAAAAGGTCGAGCCATTTTTCGTGACGCCGTTTCAAGGGGTGCTCGCGCTCTTTTTGCTTGAGATGGGTATGGTCGCGGGACAGCGGCTAGGCGACTTGAAAAAAGTCGGCCCGTTCCTCGTCGCCTTCGGAATCATCATGCCACTGATTCACGGTTGCCTCGGGGTCTTGATCGGTAAATATGTCGGCTTGAGTCTCGGCGGCACGACGCTTCTTGGTGTGCTGGCGGCCAGCGCCAGTTATATCGCCGCGCCTGCCGCTATGCGTCTTTCGCTGCCAGAAGCAAGTCCGGCGCTTTACCTGACGCCGTCGCTAGCCATCACTTTTCCTTTTAACATCACTATCGGTATTCCGGTGTATTACGCGCTGGTAAAATATTTTCTGAACTGAACCAAAACCATTCCATGAAAACGCATTCCATGAAACTCGTCACCATCATCTGCGAAGCGCTCGCGCGCAAGCCGCTTAAAAAACTCCTCGCCGAAGCCGGCGCGCACGGTTACACGCTGTTTCCCGTCGAAGGTGACGGCAGTCAAGGGCGGCGCACGGCGGATATCCAGGAGTTTGCCAATATCCAAGTCGAGGTCATTGTGCCGCCGGCGGTTGCGGAAGAATTGCTGGCGCGTTTGGAGAAGGAATTCTTCGACAAATTCGCAATGGTCGCCTACGAGACGGATGTTCGTGTGCTGCGGTGCGAAAAATTCTGAATCATGCACGAGACCTGCGATTTTGAAATCAAAGTCCAGCCGGGACGGAAAAAATACCCGGCACGGCTGGGTATCATCGGCGGTGGGCAACTCGCTCGGATGACGGCCATCGCCGCTCTGCCGCTCGGTGTGGAAGTCGTCGTGCTGGAAAAAAATCCGCACAGCCCGGCGGCGAGGCTTTCGCCGGATTGCATCGTCGGCGACTGGGCAGATCGCAAAACGCTGCTGCGATTTGCCGCGCAATGTGAAGTCATCACGCTGGAAAACGAATTTGTGGACGCCACTGTGCTAGAGGTTTTGGAAAAAGCGGGACACAAAGTATTTCCTGGCGCCAAGTGCATCGCCATGGTGCAGGACAAGTTCACGCAAAAAGCCGTGCTGCAACAAGCAGGCATCCCCGTGCCAAAATTTTGCGCCGTCAGTTCGCCCGAAGAAACCATTTCTGCCGGAAAACAGTTCAGCTGGCCGGTCGTTTTGAAAACGCGGCGCAATGGCTATGACGGCAAAGGTAATTTCACTTTGAAAACCGAGGCTGATGTCGCTGTTGGCTGGCAGGTGCTGGGCGGTGAAAAAAACGCATTGATGGTGGAGGCGTGGTTTCCGTTCGTGAAAGAACTCGCGGTCATTGTTACGCGCGGACTTGACGGCGCAACGGCGGTTTATCCCGTCGTCGAGACGATTCAGCGTGATCACATCTGCCACGTCGTTAAAGCGCCGGCGCAGATTTCCGACGAACTTGCCAAACGCGCTGCGGCGTTGGCCAAACGTGCTGTGGAAGCCGTTGGTGGCGTTGGCAGTTTTGGTGTGGAGATGTTTTTGTCCGCGACCGGCGAGTTGGCCATCAACGAGCTTGCGCCGCGCGTGCACAATTCCGGCCATTACACCATCGAGGCGTGCGACTGTTCGCAGTTTGAGAATCACGTTCGTGTCGTGCTCGGCTGGCCGCTGGGCAATCCGTTGATGGTCGCGCCGGCGGCGGTGATGGTGAACCTGCTCGGCACGGAAAAAACGTCCGGCCAGCCGCGCGGACTGGATGCGGCTTTACGGATGACCGGTGCGCGGCTGCATCTTTACGGCAAATTGATGAGCGGACCGGGCCGAAAAATGGGGCACATAACTGTTTTAGAAAATTCGGTGGACGAAGCGCAGGCCATTGCCGAGCGTGCGGCCAAACAAATTTATTTCGGAGAAAAATCATGAAAGATAAAACTGCTTCACTCGTTGGCATCATCATGGGCAGTGACTCGGATTGGCCGACGATGGAAACGGCTTACCAAGTCTGCCGGGAATTCAATATCCCGTGCGAAGTGCGCGTCGTGTCCGCGCATCGCACGCCAGATGACATGGCGCGTTACGCCAAATCGGCGCACAGGCGTGGCTTGCGCGTGATTATCGCCGGCGCAGGCGGCGCGGCGCATCTGCCGGGCATGGTGGCGAGCCACACGCCGCTGCCGGTCATCGGCGTGCCGGTGGAAAGCAAAAGTTTGAAAGGGCTCGATTCGTTGCTGTCCATCGTGCAGATGCCCGGCGGAATTCCCGTGGCAACCGTCGCCATCGGTGGTGCTAAAAATGCAGGTTTGCTGGCGATTTCCATTTTGGGCGCGAGTGACAAAAAGATCCGCTCGCAGATTCTGGCATATAAAACGAAGCTCGCGGACGAATCATATGAGCGCGGGCGTAAATTGCTGACCGGTTTGAGCCAAAATAATCCGGCAAAAGTCGTTTCGATAAAATGATTCTCGAATTGATTGCCAACCCATTTTCCGCTTTCATTTGCGCCTGAAATTATGAGTTTGAATTCCGCCCCGAACCGCCAACGCAAACTGCTCGTCGCCAATCGCAGTGAAATCGCCATCCGCGTCTTTCGCGCCGCCACTGAACTTGGCTTGCGCACGGTCGCGATTTACGCGCAGGAGGATCGGTTGGCCATCCATCGTTTCAAGGCTGACGAGGCGTATGTCGTCGGCGAAGGCAAGGGACCGGTCGGCGCGTATCTGGATATTCCCAGCATCATCGCTTTGGCCAAGGAAAAGGGCGTGGATTTCATCCATCCCGGCTATGGATTTCTTTCCGAAAACGCGGAATTTGCCAAGGCTTGTGAGGAAGCCGGCATCATGTTTGTCGGTCCGCGTGTGGAACTGCTGCGCATGATGGGCGATAAGACCGCCGCGCGCGCGCTGGCGCAAAAAGTCAACGTGCCGGTATTGCCGGGCACGGAGGATCCGGTTGAAGATCGTGAAGAGGCGTTAAAAATCGCCAAACAAATCGGTTTTCCGCTCATCATCAAGGCGGCGTTCGGCGGCGGCGGACGTGGCATGCGCGTGGTTCACAAGCCCGCCGATCTTGCGCCGTTGTTGGATGAGGCGCAGGGCGAAGCTGGTCGCGCTTTTGGTAATCCGGCAGTGTTTCTGGAACGCTATATTCCGCGTGCAAAGCACATCGAAGTGCAGATTCTCGGCGACAAGCATGGCAAGGTGGTGCATCTGCATGAACGGGACTGTTCCGTGCAACGCCGCCATCAAAAGGTCATCGAGATTGCGCCGAGCGTGGAGTTGGAGAAAAACGTGCGCGCCGAGTTGTGCGCGGCGGCGGTGAAGCTTTGCAGCGAAATCAAATACGACAACGCCGGCACGGTGGAATTCCTCTACGATCAGGACACGAAGGAATGGTTCTTCATCGAGATGAATCCGCGCATCCAGGTGGAGCACACGGTTACGGAAGTCATCACGGGTCTTGACCTTGTCCGCTCGCAAATTCTTATCGCCGACGGCAAGCCGATGCATGGAAAAGAAGTTGGTATCCCGGCGCAGGAGGACATTCCGCGCAACGGTTACGCTGTGCAGTGCCGCATCACAACGGAAGACCCGGAAAACAAATTTCAGCCGGACTACGGGCGCATTTTGACGTATCGCTCGGCGGGCGGTTTCGGCGTGCGTCTGGATGGCGGCATGGGCTATGGCGGCGCGGTGGTGACGCCGTTTTATGATTCGCTGCTGGTGAAGCTGACGGTGAGCGCGCAGACCTTCGATGCCGCGTTGCAGCGCATGGATCGCGCGCTGCGTGAGTTCCGCATCCGGGGCGTGAAGACCAATATCCCGTTTCTTGAAAACGTCATTCACAACGACATTTTCAAATCCGGCCAGGCGTCCACGACGTTGATTGATACGACTCCAGAACTTTTTCATCTTAAGGTCAAGCGCGATCGCGCAACGAAGTTGCTCTCCTTCATCGGGGACGTGACGGTGAACGGCAATCCGCAGGCCAAGGGCTATCAACCAAAGGAATCTTTCGCGGCGGCGCGGGTTCCGGCATACGACCACAAGCAAGCCCCGCCAAAAGGCACGCGTCAGTTGCTGCTGGAACTCGGCCCGAAGAAATTTGCCGAGTGGACGATGAAGCAGAAACAACTGCTGGTCACCGACACGACCTTCCGCGACGCGCATCAGTCGTTGTTCGCGACGCGCCTGCGCAGCTACGACATGCTGGCGGTGGCGGACGCCGTGGCGCGCCTGACGCCGAACCTGTATTCGATGGAGATGTGGGGTGGGGCGACGTTCGATACCTCGATGCGCTTCCTGCACGAGGATCCGTGGCAGCGGTTGCGCGCGCTGCGTGAGAAAATTCCGAATATCTGTTTTCAGATGTTGTTTCGCGGCTCGAACGCCGTTGGCTATTCAAATTATCCCGACAACGCCGTTGCCGGTTTCGTCAAGCACGCGGCGGCGAGCGGTATGGATATTTTCCGCATCTTCGATTCGTTGAATTATCTGCCGAATCTTACCGTGGCGATGGACGCGGTGCAGGAGACGCACGGCATTTGCGAGGCGGCGATTTGCTACACCGGCAACATCCTCGACCCGCAGCGCGACAAATATTCGCTAAAATATTACGTCAAACTGGCGAAAGAATTGGAAAAGATGGGCGCGCACATCCTCGCCATCAAGGACATGGCCGGTCTTTGCAAGCCGGCGGCGGCAAGCGTGTTGGTGAAGGCGCTCAAAGAAGAAATCGGCATTCCGATCCATTTTCACACGCACGACACCAGCGGCATCGCAGCGGCGAGCGTGCTGAGCGCAGCGGAGGCGGGGGTGGACGTCGCTGATCTTGCCATCGCCTCGATGAGCGGTTCGACGAGCCAGCCGAATTTGAATTCTATCGTGGCGGCGTTGCAATTCACCAAGCGCGACGCGGGTTTGGATTTGGATGCGTTGAACGAGTTCGCGGATTATTGGGAGCAAGTGCGCGCCTACTATGCGCCGTTCGACACATCGCCGAAATCCGGCAGTGCGGAGGTCTATTTGCACGAGATGCCCGGCGGTCAGTTCACGAATCTGAAGGAACAGGCCAATGCCATGGGACTGGCACATCGTTGGCCGGAGATCGCAAGAACCTACGCCGAAGTGAACCAGCTTTTTGGCGATATCGTCAAGGTGACGCCCAGCAGCAAGGTGGTTGGCGACATGACAATGTTTCTCATCACGCGCGGTATCAAGCCCGCCGATGTAGTGAATCTTGAACCCGGCAGCGTGCCGTTCCCTGAATCCGTCATCGACATGATCAGTGGCGGCCTGGGGCAACCGATGGGCGGTTGGCCGAAAAAACTCCAGCACGTCATCCTTGGCGACCGCAAACCGATCAAAGGCCGGCCGGGCGCGGGACTGAAGCCGCTCAATTTCAAAAAAATTGCCGAAGAACTTTCCGCAAAGCTCAAGCGCGAGGCGACGGATGACGATGTGTTCAGCCATATCATGTATCCCGAGGTGTTTGCCGCCTTCGCAAAAAATGAAAACAACTACGGAAGCCTGTCGGCACTGCCCACCCCGGCGTTTTTCTACGGGATGAAACCGGGGCAGGAAATTTCCGTGGAGATTGAGCCGGGTAAAACCCTCTTCATCCGGCTGGTGAACATCGGTGCGGTGGATGCCGAAGGCAAACGCGCGATCAACTTTGAGTTGAATGGCATGACCCGCCAGCTCGCCGTTGTGGATCGTTCCGCCAAGCCGACGGTGAAGGCGCGCGTGAAGGCCGATCCCGCCAAGCCGAACGAAGTCGGCGCGCCGATCCCCGGCCTCGTCACCGCGCTGGCAGTGAGCGTCGGGGCGAAGGTGGCGAAGGGCGACAAATTGCTGACGCTGGAGGCGATGAAGATGCAGACGACGATTTATGCGCCAGCAGACGGCGTGGTGGACGAAATCTGCGTCCAAAACGGCGATGCGCTGGAGAGCAAGGATTTGATTTTGAAACTCCGCGTCGTGTAAGAAAAGGGGATTTGAATTTTTGACACGCGCGCCGGGCCGTTTATTCTTTCGTCATGCGTATTGTTCAAGTTCCGCTCGGCAGCCGCAGCTACGTCATCAAGGTTGGCGGCGGTTTACTGTCCCGGCTTGGTGCGGAGTGCGCGCGTTTCAAGCTGGGGCGGCGGTGCGCCATCATCACGGATACAAACGTCGGCCGGCGTTTTGCAAAGGCGGCTTTGAAATCGCTGGCTGCCGCCGGCTTTGAGCCCGTGCTGTTAATCGTTCCCGCCGGAGAAAAATCCAAGCGGGTCGCTGTGGTTGAAAAATGTTACGACCAGTTGGCGGCGCACCGGCTGGAGCGAAAATCCTTCATCGTCGCGCTGGGCGGCGGTGTGGTGGGCGACCTCGCGGGGTTTGTGGCGGCAACTTATCTGCGTGGAATCCCGTTTGTGCAGGTGCCGACGTCGTTGCTGGCGCAGGTGGACAGTTCGGTCGGGGGCAAAACGGGCGTGAATCTCAAGGCCGGCAAAAATCTGGTCGGGGCCTTTTACCAGCCACTTTTGGTGTTGTGTGATTTGGACGCGTTGAAGACGCTGCCGAAGCGCGAATATGTTTCCGGCCTGGCGGAGGTCATCAAATACGCAATCATTTACGATGCGGCTCTGTTTAGGCAGATCGAAAAGAATATTTCCAAGCTGTTGCGGCGGGATGCGGCCACGCTTCGCCGCGTCGTCGCGCGTTGCTGTGAGATCAAAGCGGAAGTTGTCGGGCAGGACGAGACGGAAGGCGGTTTGCGCGCGATTCTGAATTTCGGCCACACCATCGGTCACGCTATTGAAAACAGTTCCGGCTACGGAAAGTATCTGCACGGCGAGGCGATCGCCATCGGCCAGGTCGCAGCGGCCAAGTTGTCGCACAAGCTCTCCGGTCTGCCGGCGGCGGATGTGCGGCGGATTGAAGAACTGTTTGTGCAGGCGGGTTTGCCAGTGAAAATCAAATTAAGTGCTACGCAGCGGAAAAAGTTGTTTGCCGCCATGTTGCTAGATAAAAAGGTCAGCGGCGGTGAAGTAAGGTTTGTGCTCGCGGAAAAAATTGGTCGGGTGCGTTACGGTTGTAAAGTCACAACAACTGCCCTCAGCAGCGTTATTTAGGGTTCAAACCAGCCGGCACAACTTGAGCAGGGTTAGGTCGTCGGTCAGGTGGATTTGGTTGCTGTATTCCAGCAACTTTTCCGTGAGTTTGTCCAAGTCCAGTTTTTTACTTTGATTGGCGAGCATCTGATCCTGCGCCAGTTTAATCAATCCGATCTGTTCCAACTGGTTCTCCTCCACGTCGAAAATCTCGGTGGCTCCGTCGGTGAACGCGAGCAAGGTGTCGCCCGGCGCCAGCTGGGCCTGAAATTCCGTGTAATGCGTGTCCGGCCACATCCCTAGGGCGCTTTGCGGCTGGCCGATGGTTTCCACCTGCAATCCCGAACGAAATATCACCGGGGAAGGGTGGCCCGCCCGGACGCAGCGCAGATGTCCGCAGGTGGCATCGTAGGAAATAAAAACAGCAGTGGCAAAAAACCCGGCATCATGCACCAGACAGTGCAGACGCTTGTTCAGCGTGCGCATGAAGAACGCCGGTGAATTGAGTTGTTCCCGGTGGTCGTCCCATAGCGTGGCCATTTGCATGGTGTAGAGCGCGGCGGCAATGCCGTGACCGATGGCGTCAGCCACCAGCACGGCGTAGTGATTTGCGCTGGTATGTTCGATGCGGTAGAAGTCGCCACCGACGATTTCGCGGGCCTGATAGATCACTTGAAAATCCACGCGCCGGTCGGTCGGCAGATGACAGGCCAGCGATTGTTCCTGAATGGATTTTGCCCGCAACAGGTCATGCAAGCTGTTGCGCATATCGCGGAAGACTTCGATGCCGCCAACCACATCGCCTTGCTGGTTGGTGATGGGGGCGACCGAAACTTCGACCGGCAGACGGCGATGGGATTTGCATTGGGCGAAGAGCAGCATTGGTTCCGTGCTGGGTTGGTTGGTGATGATGCTCCGGTGCAGTGGGCAGGTGTCGTGCCCGCACAGACAGTGCCCGTCTTTGTCCACATGGCAAAGCATGTTGTCAAAACAACTGTTGCCAACAACTTCGTCAGCATTCCAGCCAGTGATACGCTCTGCCGCCCGGTTCCAAAAAAGTATCTTCCGGTTCACATCGGTGATATAGGCTCCGTCGGCCAGACAGTTTAACAGCTCAGGTTCGGAGAAGCCTTCGGTAAGAATTCCGTTCAGGGAGAGATTATTCGTTTTCATAACACGAACGAACAGGCTTTTGAGCTAGTTTAATATTACAATCATTTGCCGGCTTTTCAATCAAAATATTTTCCGGTGGCGTTTTGCGTTCCGGCTTTCGGGGTAATGGCTCTGAGCCGGACGCAAATCCCTGCACTTGGAGAAAAATAAGATTGGCATGGCAATGTTTTTTGGGTATTTCATCCGGCATCCAATTATGGGATCACTGAAAAAACGCCGTAAGGCAAAAATCAACAAACATAAACGGCGCAAGAAGCTGCGCTTGAATCGTCACAAGAAGCGCACTTGGCAGAAATAATCTGCCGTCGCCATGTGATTTCACAACCGTTCGCGATGGTTGCTTGCAACCTTTGCGAACGGTTTTTTGCCATGCCACATCGGTATGAAAAACATTACACCCGTGAAGAGGCGCAAGGGCTCGTGCCGCAACTTCGCCAGTGGCTTGCCGAACTAAACCGCCTCCGTACCGAGGTCGAGCGCTATGACAAGCGGTTGGGTGGACTCAACACCGAAGGGCAGGACACCGGCGGCGAGACCGTGAACAACTGGATTCGTGCGCTCGCCGGCATGCAAAACATTCTCGCCGAGTTTCAGCGTCGCGAAATTTTCATCAAAGACTTGTCCCGCGGGCTGGTGGATTTTCCCGCGCTAATCGGTGGTAAGGAAGTTTTTCTTTGTTGGGAGGCCGATGAGGAAAAAGTGGAATTTTGGCACGACCTCGACACCGGCTATGGCGGGCGTGAGAAGCTGGGATGAATTATTTGTCGATGCGGCCGGTATGTTGGGGATTTGCCCGCCACATCGGCCAGGAGCTTTTCGCCGGCGTTGCCGGAATCGATGGACGAATTGCCAGCAGGTATTGGTAGTTCGCCGCATAAATCAATCCCTGTTTGCTTAGATTTGGCGAAGATGGGATGAAATCAGCGGTATCAATATACCAGAGTTCCCGTCCTTCCTTGCTTTGTGCCGAGATCATATGCCATGGCATGGCAAAATATACCAGACCTCCGACGGCGCAGGTTGGCGTAGAGTCTGTATTTGCCGCCAAACCGAGTTGCCATCGCATTTTTCCTTCTGGACTGATGGAGGCGTAGGAATTGTTCACTGTCAGGAAAAGATTTCCAACTTCATCCAGCACGGGTGATCCCGCCCTGAAACCACCGGTGTGCAGGTGCCAAAGTTCCGTTCCGTCAGGCCGCAGCGCGTAACAGTAGCCATCAGTGCTTGTGAAATAAATCTCGCCTGCCGCGCCGATGGCCGCCGAAGAGTCAATCTCACCACGCGTGGCAAATTTCCACTTTGACCGCCCCGCTGGCGTGAGTGCATAGAAACTTTTGTCATGCGAGCCGAAATAAATGGTTCCGTCCGCTGCGATGGCGGGCGAAGATGAAATCACATTGCTCGTGGCAAATTTCCATTTGAGCGAACCATTGGGATTCAGAGCGTAAAATGTTGTGTCCCATGACCCAAAATAAATGGTTCCATCCGTTGAGATGGCGGGCGAGGAATCCACCCATGCGCCGGTCTCGAATGTCCACTTCAGTTTTCCCGCCGGCGTGAGCGCATAAAATTTCCAGTCACGCGAGCCAAAATAAACCGTGCCATCTGCCGCAACCGCTGGCGATGATTTGATTTCGCGGCCTGTCTTGAATTTCCATTTAACCTTGCCGTCGGGCGCGACCGCCAGTAGCCAGCCGCGAAAAGTTCCCTGATAAATCGTGCCATCCGACGACAGGGCTGGGGAAGATTCCGCTCCGGCACCCAGTAAGCCGACCTGCCACAAGTTTGTCGCCCCAGCGTCCTGTGCGTTGGCTGAAAGCGACAGTAATCCCGCGAGCAAAGATATAATCCGCAGTTTCATGTTTGCCAGTAAAACTTCAAAGTTGCTGGACTGCAAACGTAAATCGCGGGCCGACTAAAAAATTGATTCTCAGCCGGCTTGTCAGCATGACGACAAGTTATTACCTTTCGAGGCCTATGGAAAAAGTTGTCATCATCGGTTCCGGTCCCGCCGGTTGGACGGCCGCGCTTTACACCGCCCGCGCGCAGCTCGCGCCGCTTGTGCTCACCGGCAAGCAGCCCGGCGGATTGCTCACCACCACTAGCATCGTCGAAAATTTCCCCGGCTTTCCTGAAGGCGTGGATGGCTATGAATTGATGACGCGGATGCAGAAACAGGCCGAGCGTTTCGGTGCAAAGACCAGTTTCGGCGTCGTCGAGTCCGTAGATTTTTCGCAGCGTCCATTCAGCCTGATTGTGGATGGTGAAAAGGTGGTTGCTGAAACCGTCATCATCGCCACCGGCGCTAGTCACAAACATCTGGGTGTGCATGGCGAACATGAGTTGGAAACGAAGGGCGTCACCTACTGCGCCACTTGCGATGGCGCATTGCCTGCCTTCCGCAACCAGCCGTTGGTCGTCGTGGGCGGCGGGGATTCGGCGTGCGAGGAGGCGCAGTATCTCACGCGCTTTGGCTCCATTGTTTATCTGGTTCATCGCCGCGACAGTTTGCGCGCATCCAAGATTATGGCCGAGCGCACGCTGGCCAATCCAAAAATCAAGCCGATCTGGGATTCCACCATCACCGAGATTCTTGACGTGAAGCAGGATAACGTGACCGGTGTGAAGTTGAAAAATCTCAAGACCGGAGAAGAAAAAATCCTGCCTGTTACCGGCGTATTTATCGCCATCGGTCACGTGCCGAACACGGATTTGTTCAAGGGCAAAATCACCTTGGACGAAAATGGCTTCGTCGTGCCGCAGCAGGGGATGATGACCAACGTGTCCGGTGTTTTCGTAGCTGGCGACTGTGCGGACCATGTTTATCGCCAGGCCATCACGGCGGCGGGCGCGGGTTGTGCGGCGGCGATTGACTGCGAACGCTTCCTCGCGGCACAGGCTGAGTAAAGCAGACCAGATTTATTCCAGCCGGACGAAAGAAATTTCGTCCGGTTTATATTTTTGTGCTATCCTTGCCAGATGGCGGATTGGCAATTCAAACTTCTCTATGACGGCGAATGTCCGATGTGCCGACGCGAAGCCAATTGGCTGCGCCGCCGCAGTCGCGATGGCCGGTTGGTGTTCGAGGACATTTCCGCGCCGGATTTTGACGCGAGCCGCTACTGTCTCACAAATGCGCAGGTGATGGGCGTGATGCACGGTGTCTTTCCCGACGGGCGCGTTGTCACCAAAGTTGAGGCGTTCCGGCAGGCTTACCGGCTCGTCGGCCTCGGCTGGGTGCTTGCGCCGACGCGCTGGCCCGTATTCCGTAATCTTGCGGACTGGGGTTACGAGTGGTTCGCGCGAAATCGCGTTGCCATCGGGCGCTGGTTTGGCGCGAAGCGTTGCGACAGCGACCGTTGCCAGCCTGTTGTTAGCAAAAAATGACGTGGCTTTGGCAATTCTGTTCCAGAATTCTGAATTGACGGTGAGGGCTTCCCAGCTAAAATACTTGCTCGGTTCGGTGACGAGGAACAATTATTTACCAAAGGAACTAATAAACATTTATGGCAGTCAAAGTTGCAATCAACGGATTCGGCCGCATCGGTCGGATGGTCTTCCAGGCGCTCTGTGATCAGGGCTTGCTGGGCAAATCAATTGATGTCGTTGCCGTCGTGGACGTGTCCACCGACGCCGATTACTTCGCCTACCAGATGAAGTATGACTCCATCCACGGCAAGTTCAAACACGACGTCAAGACCGAGAAGAGCGTCGCCACGCTCGAAGAACCCGACGTGCTCGTGGTTAACGGCCACAAGATCAAATGCGTCGGCGCCGTCAAAGACCTCGCCACCCTCCCGTGGAAGGCGCTTGGCGTGGACATCGTCATCGAATCCACCGGCCTCTTCACCGACAGCGAAAAGGCGAAAGCTCACCTCACCGCCGGTGCCAAGAAAGTCATCATTTCAGCGCCCGGCAAGGGCGAGGTCAAGACCATCGTCATGGGCGTCAACGAAAACGAATACGACGCGGCCAAGCACAACATCATTTCCAACGCCTCCTGCACCACGAACTGCCTCGCGCCGCTCGTGCACGTCATCCTCAAGGAAGGTTTCGGCATCGAAACCGGTTTGATGACGACGATTCACGCGATGACCGCCACGCAGAAAACCGTGGACGGCCCGTCCAAGAAAGATTGGCGCGGCGGCCGTGCGGCGAGCATCAACATCATTCCTTCTACCACCGGCGCGGCCAAGGCCGTCGGCGAAGTGCTGCCCGTCACCAAGGGCAAGCTCACCGGCATGGCGTTCCGTGTGCCGACTGCTGACGTCTCGGTCGTGGACCTGACGTTCCGCGCGAACAAAGACACGAGCATCGAGGAGATTGATGCCGCACTAAAGAAAGCCAGCGAGACCTATCTCAAGGGCATTCTCGGTGTGACTGACGAAGAACTCGTCTCCACCGACTTCATCCACGACAATCGCAGCTCCATCTACGACAGCCTCGCGACGCTGCAGAACAACCTGAAGGGCGAAAAACGCTTCTTCAAGGTCGTGAGCTGGTATGACAACGAATGGGGTTACAGCAACCGCGTCGTGGACCTTGTGAAGTTCATCACTGCCAAGGGAATTTAATTCTCCGGCAACAATTCAAAAACGGCGATCCGCAAGGGTCGCCGTTTTTTTATGCAGCTTATGATATTAAAAGCCGAACCATTCGCCGGCTCGCGAGGGGAACCGCGATAGCGGAAAAGACAGCGCCATAGGCAGTTGGTGCACCCGCAAGCAATCTTCAATCAGTTGGCGGATGAAAGCTTGTTTCTCAGCGATCAAGTTGGTCGCCGTGCGTTTATTTGTCATTTGGGCCTCTGACAAAATGGAGTCAATCTGATGATGATTTTGCGCAAAGTCTATGAAAATAAGCGCAAAGTATGGTGGAAAAAATTTGTGCCATATTTCATACTAATGCCAAACCATGAGATTGCTTTTTAGCATTTGCTCGCTGTTGTTTTTGGGCGTTGGCTTCGATTTGCAGGCCGACGTTCCGCTTCGGCCTCCCACTGAGACCGTGGCAGCGGCAGCAGACAGCGTGCTCATGGTTTATCCCGCTCAGGAAAAGCAAATAATCAAGGGACTGGGCTTTGAAATACAATGTGATTCGATTGGTTCGGGAAATCATGGTCTGCCCGAGGAACCGCTTGGCGTGCCTCATGATCTGGTGCCGTCGGAACGGCAGCGGCTTGCCAATGAAATGCTCAAGGGATTTCGTTATTGTCGCTTGGCCGGCGGCTTATACTGGCGTGGTCTGGATGCGGAGAATAAATTTCTGCAACCGCGCTGGCCGGAGCAATTGACAGAACTGCACGACCTGCTGAACACCGCCGGAGTCGAGGGGGTATCGTTTGAATATTGGTCGCCGGCACCATTTTGGAAGGGCAACCAATCCTACACTGGCCTGCGCCCGAATGATCCACGCAACCGCCTGCGTTGTTTCGCGCCGGGTTTTGCGGACGATCCGGTTTATCACGGCAACACGAACCGTTTTCTCTCCGATTTCGCGCAGGCCGTAGTTGCGGACATCCAGACGCTGAAATCGGCGGGAATCAAAACAAAGATGTTCGGTTTGCAAAACGAGCCGGACGTGAATCATGTGATTTACTCGACCTGCGAGTATCCCGACAGCTCAAGCTATGTTCGGGCTTACGCAACAGTCGCGGCTTCGGTGCGCCTGCTGGACACAAATATTCTGTTGTTTGCTGACACGGAAAATTATTTTCCCAAGAAAATTGGACCGATGATGGGGCGTCCCGAAATTGCGGCGTTGGTGGATGCGTATGCGGTTCACATCGTCGGCTCATCCTCAGACACCCCGCGCAAAGTTCACGCGGACATCACCGCCAAGCTGCCCCCGCGTCCGTGGTTTCAAAATGAATATGAGTATCTCACCGGCGGCGCGACGCCCGACCGCTGCCTGAACACCGTGCAGCACATCATGAATTCCTTTCAACTCGCGGAGAACCCGACATGGTTTTGGATTCATGCGCTCAAGCCGCTGGGCAACGCTGAGGCCAGTGGCTACTCGCTCGGCTTCTGGAAATCGCGGCTCGACACCAACCAACCGCCTTCCGCAGAACCATTCCGTCGCTGGCCGAGCGGGCCAGAGTTTACCCAATTGCCGGAGTCGCTGAAAAAACTGGAAATGGTTTCCGCAAAAATGCCGGCCGAAGGCAGGCCAGCTATCGCTTACAATTTTCTCGTGAATCAGCCGGTCACGGTTTTTCTGCTCGCGGATTCGCGCACGGCGAACAATCTGCCTGCGGTCTGGGAAAAAACGGAGATGACCGCCGCTTGGCCCGGCGGCACGGACATTATTTATCAACGCAAATTTTCAGCGGGCAAAATTGAAATCCCCGCGCCCGGTGGCGGAGCGGTGGCACACAGTGTTTTTGTCGAGCCTACGGACGCTGCGACGTTCAAGCCTGAGATCGGCATGAATCTGCCGATTCAAATCCATTCGCAGGCGCTGGCTCTGGAGCAATTAGCACGCGCCGTTGAACCAGGGCATTGGCTTTTTAATAACTACAACTGGTACGCGGTTGGCAGTTTCGCCCGGCATCTGCCGTGGAATTCGGTGGCAGTCGCGGCGGAGGAAAAAGTTTACCAAGCCAACGCGCGCGTCCTCGCGTTTCGCCGTCCAGATGGCAAGCTCACCATCGCAGTTTCAAACCGCAACCCAAGCGAGCATGGTTTTC
>Ga0208872_1000641_pt1 | contig 24144 bp, 15 predicted proteins | sample CryBogCBH12Aug08_FD_185508 | JGI IMG/M metagenome (GOLD analysis project Ga0208872, IMG submission 185508) | Freshwater microbial communities from Crystal Bog, Wisconsin, USA - CBH12Aug08 (SPAdes) | ecosystem: Environmental > Aquatic > Freshwater > Lake | place: Crystal Bog, Wisconsin, USA...
GTTCTGGCGCAAATAACCTTTCTTCGTCGCCAGCGTCACCGCTTCGCGCGCCGTTTCAGCGAACGTGATTTGGTCGTAGCCGACCGGCACGTCCACAAAAAACAACACGCTGCCGGTGTCCTGGCAGATCGGCTGCGACTTGGTTTTCGCCAGCGCGATGTTCTGATCAATGATCTTGAAGGCGTTGGCCGCGAGGGAATTTTTCTTCTCATTTTCCAGCGAGGTAAGAATCGCGCGGTGAACGTCGTCGGGAATCTCGGCGGACGTGCGGCGGATGAGTTCGACGAGTGAATCAAGCAATTGGCTCATAAAATTGATGCGACAGCGTAAGACTTTGCCGCGCCAGCGTCAATCGGCAGCGCGTCCTAGGAAGCCACCCCCGGCCACCGGCCTGAAACTCTCACTCATTACTGCGGTTGACAGGAATTTCCATTCCTGTTAAACCGACTTATGCAAATCGAAAGCTTGAAAGTCTTTTGCGACCTCGTGGACACCCAAAGCTTCACCAAGGCCGCCCGCCTTAACGACGTCACCCAGTCCGCCGTCAGCCAGCAGATTGGCGCGCTGGAGCGCACCTTCGCATCGCGGCTGGTCGAGCGCAGCAAAAAACAGTTCCGCCTCACGCGCGAAGGCCAGGTGCTCTACGATTACAGCAAGCAAATTCTCGGCCACTACCGCTCCCTCGACCACCGCTTTCGGGAATTGAAGGACGACATCTCCGGCACCATCGAACTGGCGACCATCTATTCCATCGGCCTGCACGACCTGCCTCACTACCTCAAGCAGTTCATGCAGAGCTATCCCACGGTGCACGTCCATGTCGAATACCGCAACGCCAGCCAGGTTTATGAGGACGTCTTGAGCAACTCCGTGGACCTCGGCCTCATCGCCTATCCCGTCAAGGACTCCAAGCTCGTCACCGTCCCGCTGCGCCAGGAGCCCCTCGTCCTCGTCTGCCCGCCGCCGCATCCCTTTGCCCGGCAAAAATCCATCCGCCTCCAGGCGCTCGACGGCCAGAAACTCATCAGCTTCGAACCCGACACCCCCACCCGCAAGGCCATTGACAAGATTCTGGCTGAACACGGCGTGGAAGTGTTTCACGTCATGGAGTTCGACAACGTGGAGACCGTGAAGCGCGCGGTGGAAATTGACGCCGGCCTCGCCATCATCCCCCAGAGCACCGTGCGCCAGGAACTGGAGAAACAGACCTTGGCGCAGGTGGAAATCCAGGACGGCCAATTCTTCCGCCCCATCGCCGCCATCTACAAAAAGCAACGCGTGCTTTCTCCCGCGCTGAAACAATTTCTCACCATCCTCAAAAGCGCGGCCTGAACCGGTGCGCCATTCACCCCGGTGCGGCGAGACTCCGTCGCGCCCTGACAAACTGTGCGCGCCGTGCCCCGTTGGTGGCTCCGCAACGAGTGGCCTGTCACTAAACACAAAGGGCGCAGCCGAATCAGCTGCGCCCGTGTTTCTTCTTCCCTATCTCCCATCTGCCATCTCCCATGTGGTTACGCCGTCGCGCTCAAGGTGGCCGGGTGGCCCGGATGATCCAGCGCCGTCGCGGTCACCGTCACCTGCGCCACCGCCGAGGCGTCCGTCATGGCCGCATACACCCATTGGCCGGACGGCGCGTCATAGGCGGCCGGACCCGATTCCAGCACCGCGTTCGTGCTGGCGTTCTTCAACTCCACATTCACCCCCGCCACCGCCACGTCATCATGCGCGCGGATGCTGATCGGCTCGCCCGGGTGTTTGTGATAATTCGACGTGTCAATCGCATCCACCACCGGCGGCGTGAACCAGTCTTTCACCGCCTCCGCGAACGGCGACGATTTCTCCAGTTTCGCCTTGGCCGAATACAGCGCCTTAAGTTGCGCGTCCGTCATGCTGCCCTTGGCATACACTGCCGCCTGCTGGAACTTCGCCCGCTGCTGCTGCTGCGCGGGCGAGTTGGGCTGATGCACCTGGTCGGGTTTCGCCGCCACGATGTCCACGCCCATCCGTTCCTTCAGCACCCAGTTCCCCACGTGGCCGTGAACGTGCGCCACGTTGGGATTGAAGGTTATTTTTGCCATACGATTCTACCTTCCAAGGCTTCTGGCTGGTCCGCTCCGGCACCGCTCTTGACGCGACCGGGGTGCCCCTCATCGGGTCGCCGTGCGCTGGCCACCGGACTCCCTGCCCGGTCCGCCATCGCAGCGGCGAGGCCTGCCTGACGCCTCGGAAACAACCTAGCGCAGGGGGTCTTTAACCTGTCAAATCGGTTTGAAAGTTTTTAGATTTTCTCACTCATTTCTTAAGCCCGCCTGACACCCCATTTTTCTCCTTTATTCACGGCCACTTTACGCGCCCCACGCCCGCCACCCGCCAAGGTTGGCGAAAACCCGGCGCAGCGGACTCCGAAATCGTCTCGACATCATTCCGCACCGGCCTAGTTTTTGAAACATGAGTGGTTGCCTGCAAATCAACTCACAGTCCTGGACCCTCTGCGGTTCCGACGGCCTGAAATTGTTTCTGCCCCGCGAACACCGGGACCGCTGCATTTATTTTCAGGCCAACTGGTCGTTCGTCCCCGCCGCCGTGGCCGCGACGCCCCCGTCGCCCGCTGCTTCCTCGTCGCCAGCCGCGGTGCCCCCGCTGCGGCTCCAAATCATCGGCTGGGTGCCCGGCCTGCGCGACTGGCGCGATTTGGAAAACCTCTTCCTCGGCTACCACGAACCGCCGGACGGCAAGCAATTGGAGGACACCCGCGGGCCGGACATGTGGATCTGGCTCCCCGGCGAAACCAAACCCCTGCGGTTTGGTTCCTGGGAGACCGACCTGAAATTCGGCGAGCGGCACGGCACTGCATTTGACTTCTCCCTCGAAGCCAGCATTCCCAGCGAGCGGGCGTCCAAATTGAAGATGGATCTGAACTTGAAAGAATTTTTCCAGCAGCCCGCCCCGGCCGACTGGGAACTGCCCGAATGGATCAACGAGGTTTCCGACCAGATGAGCTTTGCCGGCCGGGTCGAATTAAAGGAAATCCTCTGCAACGTGCCCATCAACGCCAAGCAACCGCTCGACTGGGCCCAGCAACTCGCCCGGCGCGAACTCGCCGTGGAGGACTTCGGGCCGTGCAGCGTTCACGAAACCGACTGCCCCGGCAAATTCAAGCTCAGCGACATCGGCCATACCGGCCGCGTGGTGGTGCTTCCGATGCCGCCCGGCTGAACGCCCTCGGCTTTGTCTGGAGCCACCCGCGCCTGGACCACGCCGGCGACGTTGTCACGGCGAGGCGCTGGTCTGCAATGGATAAAACACGCTGTTGAAAAACTCCTCCATCTTGGCGGCATAGGGCTGGCCAAATCGCTTGAAGGTGTTCTTGACCCGTGGGTCGGGCTTCCAATCCAGAAAGGCATGCCCCGCGCCCGGCACCTGAACGTAGGTGACGGACTGGCCGGCGGCCATCAAGGCGTCGGCATACGCTTGGACGGTGCTGTTTTGAATGAGCGTGTCCCGGGTGCCGCGCAACAGAAACTGCGGCACCGCGCGGTCCTTGATATTCGGGATGTTGTCCTGCGGCGAAATAGCTTTGATGGCGGTCTCGGAGACGTCGCCGGCGCCACCCCGGCGCGCCCAGCCGCCCAAGGCGGCGCTGCTAAAAATACCGTAACTGGGCGCAGCGGCCTTGAGCGCTTGGAGAATTTCCGTGCGCACTTGCGCGGCGGTTTTTCCCGCCGGCAGGTAGCTGGGCTTGAATTCATACACGCCCTCCTTTACACCGAAACCGCCGTCACCGATATGGTCGGCGAGGTTGATGGCGGCGGCGCTGAGCTGTCCTCCGGCGCTGTCACCCGTCACCGCCAGGCGGGTGGGATCGGCCCCGTATTCTTTGGCGTGCTCTTGGACGTGAGCGATAGCACCATAAACATCGTCAATGATGTCCGCCATGGAATTGGGCTGGGTATCGCCGTCCTGCGTGCCCAGCCAGCGATAATCCACGCTGGCCACGACGTATCTGCCGCCGCGGACGAGTTCGCGGGCCAGACCGCGCATCACGTCTTCGCAGTTCACCGACCAACCGCCGCCGTGAATGATCACGATACACGGAAGCTGTTTCGCGCCCTTGGGCGAATAGACATCGTATTTCAGCGCTTTGACCCCCGGCTGAGCGAATACCACATTGTTGATGACCTTGAAACCTCTCAGCGCCTTTTGCTCGATGAACGAAGCGCCCACGGTTTTGTTCTGGTCAATCGTGACCTCGAACTCCGGCGCGGGCGTTTCGAAATACATGCCCGGCTTGCCGGCCGACCAATAGTAGCCGCTGTCGAGCGCGAAGCCGCGCGCGGGCGTGGCTTTGATCTTGAGGACGGTGCCGGCGCGAACCTGGTGGTCCTCGGGAATGGGCGGATTGATTTTGATCTCGCCGTTTTGCGGCGCATCCACCTTCACGGTAAAAAAGGCGGCACCGGCGTTGGTTTGCGCCCGGGCGACGGATGCCGCCGACCCGACGGCCAGAGCGGTAATGATTCCGAAGGTGGCAACGAATGTTCTCATGATGCGCGCGAGCTTAATGTTCCCGCCCGCTCGGTTCAAGGATCGAGCCGGCCGGCTTCGCGCGTGTGGCGCAGCAATTCCTCATGGGACATGGATTCGGCGTCTTCGTCAGCTATAAACAGTGCTGGCTAATTTGCCGCCAAGGTCAACGCAGTTCAAATGCTTTCTGCTTCCCGCCAGCCATGGGATTGATGCCTTCATAGCTTCCGCCAAAGTCGCGTCTGGTTACGCGAAGACACCAACAAGACTCTTCTTAAATCTGCTAGCGCGGTTGCTTTCAATGCACAAGAGCTAATAAATCTTTGTGAATGCCCTGCCAATCCTGATTAAGATTGATCGTGCGTATTTTGATTTTGTGCTTCCTATCCATGAAATCGACGGACAAGGGCGAATCCATTGTCGGGTAAAGCAGCATCATTTCACACGTGTCCGTCAAATTCCCTTCCGGCAGGTTAGTCAGGTAAGCGTTGATTTGAAAAAGGTGAGACGACCTTAGCGTCTCGGCTTCGTAATGATGTTGCGTCGCCTCTGGGGTGAATTTGCAGTCGATGATGATTTTTCGGGCAGCCGCAGTCAGGCTGATGTCAGTCTGCATCTTGGGCAGCAAGCCAGCAGCTACTTGGTCGGCAGCAATCCAGCGCCAGTAAATGTCCTCTCGCTTCACCTTGTAATCCGTGTGAACGCGATAAAAGGTGCGGACGAAATTCTCAAACAGAATTGCCATCTGCCGCTTGTCGCGGACAAAATCCATAAACTTGCTGCTGCCAGATTTCTCAGACACGAGCAGATTTCGGTGTATGAGTTCGCAAACCTTAAGAAGGAAATCGTAAAACTGATTATTACGGTAGAGTTGAACCCGACCAAACACCCGACCGGTAAGCTCAATATCCTCAATGTCAGAAAAACGGCGATACAACTGTGCCAGCCCTTCGGCGGATTCTTTCGCCAAATCCTGCGTGCGGATTAACCGCCGCATTGTCGCTTTCAAGATTTGGTTGTGCAGGACGTTGTAGCTCAGTTCATCGAATTCACAGGGAAGCCTGCTGGTTCGCGTTGCATTGGTGCGAATGGCCTCCTGAAAACAAATCCGACCTCGCAATCGACCAGTCCATTCATGGTGCGGCACGTAGCCCCGATCAAACCCGCGCTTGAGTAAGTGATTCGTGCCGTTGATCAGCACCCGGGCAAATAAATCCGCCAGACTGGTCGAGTCTAGTGGTTCAACGTCAACAATCTCCTTTTCCTCAAGCTTGTCCCAAGCGTAGCAAAGGAGGTAGTAAATGTTCTGGATGGGGATGTTCACAACCTGCTTAGGCGAGCAGGGCAGAGCGTTGCTCTTTCACCTTCTGCTCGTTGTCGAACCAGTATTCCTGAATTAGTGGCACGATTTCGGATTCAATCACGCGGTGATACCAATCTTCGCTCGGCTTCATTCCGTTGCGCGGGCAGAAATAGCTGTGACCAATCTGATAACCCGGACCAAGATTTTTTGTGTCCCCCGCAATGACGTCGTTCAATGCATTCATCCGGCTGACGATTTTCTTGGTCAACTCCGGCGTTGCGCCTGCGGCCGCAAGAAACTTTCCAAACTCCGCGCTGCTAAACTCCGGGCGCAGGGTTATGAACCGGAATCGCCGCCGCAACGCGTAGTCCACCATCGCGAGCGAACGGTCGGCGGTGTTCATCATTCCGATGAGGTGCAGGTTCTCTGGAATGTAGAACCTCTCGCCAGCATTTTGAGAATACGCCAGCGGGATGGCGTGTTCCTTGCCGCGCTTGTCCGGCTCGATCAACATCATCAATTCACCAAAAATTTTGCTCAGGTTGCCGCGGTTGATTTCGTCGATGATGAAAACGTAAGGCTTCTTGGCGGCTTCATCACGTTGTGCGCGCCGACAGAATTGGTAAAAGATTCCGAACTTCAAATCAAAGTGACCACTCGGAGCCGGGCGAAATCCTTGGATGAAATCTTCGTAGGAATAGGACTGATGGAACTGGATCATCTCGACCTGCCGCTGGTCATTCGATTCGTTGAGCGCGTAGGCTAGACGTTTCGCTACGAAAGTCTTGCCGACGCCCGGCGCACCTTGAAGCACAACGTTTTTCTTTTCCTTCAACGCATCGAGCATTTCATCAAACTGCGTCTCAGCGAGGAAAAGCCCATCCATCGCCTTGCTTTTGTCGTATTGCTCGATGTTTGCCTGTGGAGCAATGTCCGCATCATCATCGTCTATACGAGCCGGGTCTGGAGTGCTCTTGGAATATTTTGCGAGCGGTTCAATTTGCAGCTTTTTAGGAATTTCAGATTCGTTATTTTCGTAAAGCCAGCTGAAGAACTGGTCTACTTCCAAATTCAATGGCAAAGCGGTCTGCTTGCCGACAATTTCCTCATAAAGCTTGGCGACAGGCCTCATTGCCTTGCTAAAGGCTTCAAGTTCTGAAACCAAGTCATCACCGGACTGTTTCTCGACCTCAATGCCAAGGAACTCCGCCGCAAATTTGTCTCTTGAATTCACGAACATGAATTCATCAGGGAACAGGTAACCGACAAGTTCACTGAAGGCCGATTTGCCAAAACCAAGTATGCGATACTCTTCATCAAAGCAGAATTTGCGAATCCGTTCTGCGGGTTCGCCAGCGCCATGGGCAAGGTAGATGAAGCTCTTGCGGTAATGCTCAATCGAGTGATTGGGTTTGCCCACTGCCCTTGCCTTCGCCAACGCCATGCTCTGAAAGCAATGCAGGTGGTCACCGATTTGTTGGATATCCGGCCATTCAGCTTTTTCAAGATTCTCGCGTAGAAAAAAAGTGTGAAAGAACTCAAAATAATCTTTAACGAATGTGGCTTTTGCAAACCATGCCGCGGCTTCCTGCTTGAACGCTACAAGATGCTCTTTCACTTTATCTGGCTTGATAGACACAGGGTGTAGCGCACGCCCAGCCAACATCATATTATTGTTTTTTGGCAGCGAAAGAATCGTGTCATATTCGTGCCGTTCAATTTGAAAATTGGTAGCGTTTGGAAATTTTATTATCCCGAGATCCGGCAGAACACTGCGAATCGTGTTGCGTGAAATTGGCGTGTCCACAAATTTTGTCACAACGCGCAGTTTGCATCGGAGTTCTCCATCGGGTTGACTTTTTGAGGAGCTCCAAAGTTCTGGAGCATCATCAAGGATGTTTTCGCTCGGCTTTGAAATTACTACGCCTTCCGCTATCACGCCGCCATTTGCTCCCGACTTCCAAAAAAGAACCTTATCGCCTTCAGATATTTGGTTTTTACTTTGGCGAACTGTCCAAGTGATTTCGTTTCGACTTTGTAGATAAGCATCAATATCGAAGTGTTCTGGATTGCCTTGGAATATCCAATGTGAAGCCTTTGCAGACTCCGCTAGCGCTCCAAACTGTGGTGCAGCTAGTGGTGGTGGCGTGAGAACAAGGTTCGCACCTATCAACGGAAGATGCTTGCCGGTCTTTTTCGAATAAATTTCGTCCCAAATTGAAATGAGCGCCGGTGGTGCAATTGTCAGATAAGCTCCCTGACGTAATTCCAGCCGTGAGTCAAAAAAAAGGGAATCGTGGCTTGCAGCAATTTCCTGTAACCGAGGTCTGTATTCAGGTTTGTCCAAATAATCGGCGCGATTAATTTGTTCTGCAAGTTTCGTGAAATTCTTTAACGGGATAAAGTAGGCTGGTTTTCCCGCCGGCCACTGAGTTCCATTAGGCACAACGAAGGAATCCTTGCGTTCCTCGGCCACAACGGAAACCGCAATTACTGCGTTTCTATCCACCAGATGAAAGACGATATCGCCTGGCTTGACGTCTCTCATCAAACGATACGTGTCTCGCCCGTCACTTCCGCTCTGAGGCGACCAGAGTGCTGCGCCAAATGCAAATTCACCTTGCTGCCTGTCAGGCCTTCCGGCTACGTAGGTTTTTTCGACCCAGAATTGCATAATTTTTACTCCGCTGGCTGGAGTTGATGCCGTGAGGGTATGCAACTTCAACCACGCCAGCAAGCCTGCCAAAATTATCTCGCAAAACACTCTAGCTACTCTCGAATCTTTTTTTGGTGAGTCGCCCGCTGCCGGGCAATCCGGGTGTTTGTGCGCCGGAAAATCTTTTGCGTCAATTGCCGTCTGCAATTCCATTTCCAAATGCCATTTTCAATTTCCAATTTCCAATCTCCAATTTTGGGATTCATCAGTTTCCGGTTTCCAGTCTCAAGTTTCAAATTTCCGCTTTCCGCTTTCCGCCTTCCGCATTTCTTTTGCGCCTTCTGTGCCTTTTTGCGGCCAGTCATTGCCCGTGCGGCCCGCACTTTCCCCTTTCCGCTGGACAGCCGGGCGCGCCGCGCATAGCGTCGAGGGGTCTCCCGCCGCGGATGGAACCGGAGCTGATTTTATGAACGAAGAAGTCACTGTGACCATGCTCGAGCCGGCGGCCGGCCCGGAACCGGCCCTGTTGCTCGTGGGGTATGAGCTGGCCCAGCTCATCTTCCAGGTGGACCGCCCCGAACAACTGGCCCAATGGCTGGCTTTGCTCTTCCAATACCGCGAGGACCCGGATCCGGCTGCCATGTCGAATTCGTTGGTGGTGGGCCATTATGGTGCCGACGAGGTGCGGTTCCTCGTGGATGGCGATTTCCTGCTGCTCTATACGGCCCTCAAGGACAACCAAATTAAAATCGTCCCGCAGATTAGCCTCTATATTCCCCGGGACTGTCTGGATGACCTGGCCGACGGGCTGGCCCACGAACACCGCCAGTGGGTCGAGCATCCGGCCCCCTGACCACGGCGCATTTTCAATTTCCAATCTCCAATCTCCAATTTGGATTTCACCGGTTTCAGGACTCCGGTTTCCGGTTTCAAGTTTGCTGCCGCCCATCTTCCATCTCCCAGCGGCTGGCTCCCATCTCCAATCGTGGCGGCGGGCGATTCGCCCGCCGAGGCTACCGCATCAAATGCTGGCGCCGGCTTTCCTGCTGCTTGAAAAATTACTTGCGGAACCCATGGTTGGTGGCACTCGAAGCGGTCAGGGTGGCGGCGTAGTTGCCCGCCGCGGTGCGCACGATCAGCGCATCCGCAGGCTGCGCCAGCGACAGAATCACTTTCCCGTCGCGCCGCAATTCCGAAAAACCGCCGCAGGCCATTTTTTCAAGTAGGCCATCCGGGCCGGCTTGCAAGGCGCAAACGCCGGTATAGCTGCCGGAAAAATCGTGGCCGGACAATTTCACCGCAAACGCCTGTGGCTGCCGGGTCCACCAGGAATCAAAATCGGCAAACACGACCGAGCCGTCTTCCATCAACGCGCCGTGCGCCAGAGCATTGGTTGACACCCCCAGCCGGGCCACCGCCGCCACATCAAATTGGTCCACCGTCGCCCGCGCGGCGATGGCCTGAAAACGCTGCCGGATGTCGTGGCCGTCAAAATCGCTCGTCGCGGTGCCGGCCAGCATCAACCGCCCGCCCTGCCGCGTGAACTGTTCCAGAAAGTTCAGCGTCGTGGCCTTGGCGTATTGTGGATACAGATAAATGAGCGCGTCAAAACGGTGGCCGTTGATGACGGGATGATTTTCCGGGTCGAGGGTGATCTGGCCGTGGTCAATCAAATCGCTCGGCAGCAGCGCGCAGGGATAACCCGCGTTCCAGACGGCTTGCGCCTTCTGCTCAATGCCCAGTTTGCCGTTGATGTCCCACAGGGAACGCGCGGCGGCCTCGGGAAACCAATTGATCAGCGCCGGCATTCCAAACACCATTAACACCGGCAGCTTCGGCGCCGCGGGATTGAACTGGTTGAGCAGCCGGATTTTGTCCTCGACGCCACGAATCACCGTCAGGTTCGTCGCGTCGGCCAGATTGAGGCCCCATTTGCCCGTATCGTTCCAGGCATGATAATGGATGCGGCCGCCGTAGCGCGCATCGCGAAACGCCTTTTTCAAAAACCGGTTCAGGTCGGGGTTGTAATACTGGTCGAACATGACCGGCTGGGAATGGGCAACGAGCAATCCCATGCGTTCCGGCAACGGCCAGTCCTCGTCGCTCTGGCCGTAGGCGCGCGGCACGCTCCACCAGTTGAAACCCACGCGCCACAAATCGTCGCTGCCCATGGAATTGTGGTAGGTGTCGTGGATGCCCGCAAACGTGTCCGGGCCAAAAATCTCCCGGGACATGGTGTAAAACGCCTGCTCCACCCGCAGGGGGCCGTCCCGCAACACGTCGAAATAATGGTTGATGGCACCCGCCCGCACCTCCGGTTTTCCCGCCGGGGCATAGCGCATATCCAACAAGGTCTGTTCCAGCGAAACGCCGTAGCGCCGGGCAAACTCGCCGGCAAACGCCCGGCCGTAGAACCGGCCCCGGAACGGATCGCTGCGCCACGGCCGGATCATCAGATAACCAAACTCGTCGAGCGCGGTGCCGTCAAACGGGATGTCGGCATAATGCCGGAGCGCGTCGCGGAACGTGTCCGCCATCACGTCATTGAACAAATCAGGATAGTCAAAATAGTGCACGGCCAGAACATAGGCGGTGTCGCCCGCCAGCGTCGCGGGCGCGTCAATGGCCAGGGTCACGCTCGCCGGATCGGCCTGGATGGTCCGGGCGGACGCCGTGATGTCGTGCAGCGAATTTTCCTCATACCCGCCGGCCGCCGTCTTGCGAAAGGCATAAACCTTGAGCACTTCGCTCTGATACGGCCGCCGGTCGCGCGCCTCCGTGGAGGTGACGTGGTAATCGGCATGGCCGGCACTATTCAAGGTGACTTCGCCTTCCGTGATCAGCGCGAGCGATTGGTCGGGCGACAGTGGCGGTCGCGCTTTCCGCGTGGCATCGTCTTGGCGCATCAGGGACCAAAAGTCCCAGAGTTGCAGGCCGATTTTCAAATGCCGTGCATGCGCCGCCCGGACGGTCTGGGCAAACACGTCGTGCATCAAGGCATAGTCATAAAAATCCACGCCGCGTTCCGTCAGGAAGGCCAGCGTGAACGGGCTGTCCCCGGCCAGCTGCTGCACGTCCTGAAGATACTGGGCGTGCGCCAGCGTGTTCGACTGCCAGAACCAATAGACCAGTTCGGGATGATTGGCCGCCGGCATTTCGGCGACCCACGTCACGGACTGGCCGGTCAAAGCTTCTGAATTTTGGGCCACCGCCGACCATTCACCGGCCAAGAAAATCCGCGTTGCCATGAACGCCAGAATGACCGGGAACCAACCGTTTGTTGCCGGTGACGGAATTGAAGGAGATTTTATTGGGCGAATCATGTGCCTCGATGAAGCGCGCCGCCAGTGCGCCGGTGCGTCGCGGTCGCAAGCCCGCTCGAAGGTTTTCCCAAACCGGCAGCTTTGCCGGTCAACCGCGGTGGTGTCCCGGCGGCGTCCGCCTGGTGATTTCCCTTGGCCATGCAGTGGGGGCGATTGTGCGCCGGAAAATCTTGGGCGTCAATTTCTGACTGCGATTCCATTTCCAATTGCCGATCTCCAATTTGGAATTCACCGGTTTCAAATTTCGCCTTCCGCTATCCGCTTTCCGCCCACTCACCCCGGTGGGGCGAGACTCCGTCGAGCCCTGACTAACCCGACCCTCACTGCTTCAACCGGTAGAAGACATTGCCCGAGGGATTTGCCACGTTCAGATAATTCGTGCCGCCCGTCAGCGTGGGGCTGCTGCTGGCCGACCAGCTTCCGATGGGCGTGGTGAGGTCGCCGCTTTGGATTAAATTCCAGCCGGAAACATTTTGCCAATAGACCGTCACCGTGCTGCCGTTGTAACTGATATTCAAGGTGGGCGCACCCGCCGTTTGCACCACGTTGATGAGGCTCCAGTAGCCGCCGGAGATGGAATACTGCCCGCTGCTCATCGCGCCGCTGGCGTCTGGCTGGCCGATGGTGCCGGTCAGGGAATACTGCCCATTGGTGCTGGTGCCGCCGCCGCCGGCGATCTTGTGCCAGTCAACCGAATAAGTTTGAGCGTTGGCAAGAGCAACCATCATTACGAACGCCAAAGCAGCGACGATGAGCCGCCAGGTTTTGGAGTGCGCCGGCCCTCCGGCGCTTTGGACGATGCGCGCACGTTCGTTGCCCCCCGAAAGCGGCAGAGGGCTGCCGCACTCCAAGACGCTGCGCGTTTGCCATCCGCCACCTTCGATTCTCCATCCTCGGTTTTTCATTTCGCCGCTCCGGTTTGGGCGTTCATCAACTGCTCCAGTTTTTCCAGCCGCGCTTTCAAATCTTCAATCTCCGCATCCTTCTCGTTCAGCTTCTGGTTCAAGCCTTGGATGGCGGCCAGCGACACGCCGGCTTCGTCGGCGCTGTTGATCATCTTGTCGTTGGCGTTGAAGGGGAACGCGGCGTGGAAGTCCTGCGCCATCGGGCCGACATGGCGGTCGCCGTAGCCTTTGTAATTCCATTCCGTCATCGGTAGTTTGGCGATCTTGTCCAGGATAGCCTGCGCGTCCACGGTTTTGAAATTCTCCTTCGCATTGCGGTCGCTGGTGAATGACCAGGAACCTGAACCCGGCGTCCAGGCCACATTTTGATTGGCTCCGCCGCTGCCCGTAGTGAACAACACACCGCCGCCGGCACGCACGTCAAACTGATTATTTGCCGTGTCCGCAAAATCCGTTGCGCCGGAATCCGCCCAGACAAAGGAACCTTGATGATTGGCCTTGGCATGGCTGCCGGCGGCAAAGGCCTGTTGCGCCGCCACGTTGTATTCGCCGCCGGGAATCGTGCCATACGGGCCCGAAGCATAATTGTTATAGCCACCGCCAATCGTCTCGTAAGGGCCAAGGTAGCTAATCCTGTTTCCGTAGCCACCGCCAATCGTCGAATAGTCTCCGCCGATGGAAATCCCGTTGTCCATGCCGCCGCCGATCACGGTAGCATTGCCATAATTGGTGTTTCCATAAACGGCGGCTCCACCATCATAGCCTCCACCGCCGATGACGGAACCGATGCCGTATGAAAAGTTGAATTTGCCCCCTCCAATCGTCGTGTAGGAACCGGTGACCACGTTGCTGCTACCGCCGCCAATCGTCGAATAGTTACCACCAGACAGAATCGTGTTGGCGAGACCGCCGCCGATCACGGCCGCATTGCCAGCATTGGTGTTTCCCGCGACGTTGATTCCATCCCAACCACCGCCGCCGATGAACGAGCCTGTGCCGGACACCACGTTGCTGTAGCCGCCGCCAATTGTTGATAGGGAAGCATAGTTCTGAATCGTATTGCCATTGCCGCCGCCAATCGTCGAATCGAAACCGTTAATCTTGTTGCCATAGCCGCCGCCAATCGACGACTCGTTACCGTTGTTCTGAATCGTGTTACCATAGCCGCCGCCAATTGAGCCGAAATCGGATGCTATGGAATTTGTAGTATATGGATTATTACCATATAGAGAATAATTTGTCGCGCCGCCGCCAGCAATTGTGGCACCCACGACACCTGATGCGACAAAATTGACCGGCGAACCCCCAATGACATTCGGCGCGCCGTTGGGAGTGGTTCCATAATGAAATCCATATATATAGTATGAGAACCCTACCGGTTCATACCGCATGGCGCGCAGGCCGTTGACATGGATTTCCAGTGGCTGGTTGTCCGTCGTGCCCACAAAGTTCCCGCTGCCGGGTGCCGTGCCCGCATTGCCGGTCGTGCTCCATCCGCTCCCGCTGCCACCCGTGGACGCAATGGTCAGGGTGTTGGCATTGGTGGTGAGCGTCACATTCGCGCCCGCCGCCAATATCACGGCATCGCTCAATCCGTTCAGGGTCTTGACCACCTGCCCGCTGGCAATCTGGCTGGCATTGATGGCGCTGCTGGCAATAGCCGCGTTGCCAATGCTGCCCGCCGCAATCGCCGTGCCGCTGATGCCAGTCAACCCCGCGCCATTACCTATGTGAGTCCCGGTGAACTGATTGTTGGCATTGTTGGCAACGACCACGCCCGTAAAGTTGTTGGTGCCGGTGAAAACATTCGTGCCGTTGAGCCGCGGGATGTTCGCCGTGAGCTGGGTGTCAAGGACGTTGCCGGAGAAATTGAGGGCGTTGGTGGCCGTGGTCGCATTGGCGGCAGTCGTCGCACTCGTCGCGCTGTTGGCGTTGCCATTCAAAGCGGCGGTGATGGTGCCGGCGGAGAAATTGCCGCTGGCATCGCGCTTCACAATCGTGCTGGCGGTGTTAATGTTCGTCGCCGCGTTCGCCGCCAGTTCGGCGCTGTGGATATTGGCGGCAGTGGACGTGCCCACGGTGCCCACCACCGTTGCGTTCTGCGTGCCCGTCACGTCACCCGACAGGATGCCGGTAAAACTCGCCGCCGTGTTGGCATTTGCCGCAGTGCCGGAGATGTTGATGGCGGCGGTGCCCGCGCCAAGGCTCGCCGGATTCAATCCGGTCAGCCCCGCGCCGGAGCCGATGAAACCGCCGGTGAAATTGATGCCGCCGGTGGTGCTGTTGGTCAGCACCGTGAGGTCATTGTCGTTTTGGTTGACGCTCACCAAATCCAGCTTGCCATCGCTGTTGACATCCACCGCCACGACGCCACGCGGTCCGGTAGCACTGCTGACGAGGTTCGTGGAGGCGGGCACAAAGCCGTTCCCGGTGTTATCGAACACCGTCACCGTTTTGTCAGAAAAGTTTGCGCTGATCAAATCCCGCTGGCCATCGCCGTTGATGTCCGCCACCGTGACGTAAATCGGCCCGTTGCCCGCGCCGAGGATGGTGGTCGCCAGCGCAAAGGGGCCGCTGCCGGTGTTGGTATAAACCGTCAGGGAGTTGCCGGAAAAATTCGCACTGATCAAATCCACCTCGCCATGATTGTAAAGATTGGTGGCGGCGACGACCGAGTTTGGACTGGCGCCCACATTCAACGTGGCATTGGAACCGAAGCCGCCGCTGCCGTTGTTGGTCAGCACCAACAACGTGCTGTCACCTTGGTTGGCGCAAACCAAATCCACCTTGCCATCGTTGTTGACATCCACCGCCACGACGGCGCGAGGATTGGTGCCCACGGTTAACGTGTAGGCCGTCCCAAAGCCGCCGCTGCCATTGTTCGTCAACACCGTCAGCGAGGTGTTATTGACGTTCACACTGATCAAATCCACTTTGCCATCACCATTGACATCCGCCGCCGTGACGGAAACCGGCTGGACACCCAAGCTCAACGTGGCGGCATTCGAAAAGCTGGTGCTGCCGTTGTTGGTCAACACGCTCAGCGAGTAGGAACCATAGTTGGCGCTGATCAAATCCACCTCACCATGATTGAACATATTGGTTGCGGCCACGACCCCCTGGGGATTGCTGCCCACGCCCGGCAAGGCGGCCAGCGCAAAGCCGCCGCTGCCGTTGTTCGTCAGCACCGACAGCGTGCCGTCATTGTAGTTGGCGCAGATCAAATCCGGCTTGCCATCGCGGTTGACATCCGCCGTCGCCAAGGAAAGCGGCGCGCTACCGACGCCCGGCGAGGAAGACAGCGTGAGAATGCCGGCAGCGGAGGAGGAAGTGATAGCCCCCTGACTGTTCAGCGTGGTGATACCCACATTGGTCACGCCCGCGCCATTGCCGCTGAACGTGCCGGATATGTTGACGCCGCTTGCGCCATTGGTCACCACGCCGGCGGGCAGTTGCGCCGGAGAGAGTTGGCCGGTCACGTTGGCGGCGCTCACCGTCAGCCCGGTCAACGCCGAGCCGTTGCCGGTGAAGGTGGCGGTAATCTGGTTTGCCGTATTCGTGGCGATGAGGACGCCATTGAAAAGGTTCGAGGCGGTGAAGGTCTGGTTGGTGGTGACGTAGGCCAGATTCGGCACCAGCGGCCCCGCCGGGCCGGTCGCGCCATTCGTGCCATTCAATCCGTTGGTGCCGTTGATGCCCGCGATGCCGTTCAGTCCATTCGTGCCGTTGAGGCCGTTCAAGCCGTTGGTGCCATTCAGACCATTCGTGCCGGGAAGGCCCTGCGGAATCGTGAACTGCAAGACCGCCGCGGTGGCCGTGCCGAGATTGGTCACACCGGCTGCGCCCAGATAATTGGTCGTCACCGTGTTCGTGAGGGTCACGGTGGCCGCCACGCCATTGAGTCCGTTGGTGCCATTCACGCCGTTGGTGCCGTTGATACCCGCGAGGCCATTCGTGCCGTTGATTCCATTGACGCCGTTCGTGCCGTTAAGCCCGTTCAAACCGTTCGTGCCATTGACACCATTCAATCCATTCGTGCCGGAAGGCGTCAGGGCATACAGCGCATACGGCACCGGCGTCAACGGCTGGCGCGGCGTCAGGATGCCGAAGGCCGTGGCGCTGCCATTGGTGCGCACGCCGATTTCCAGCCAGCAGTTCGTGCCGTTGAAGACGCCGGAGCCAAAATCAATGGCGGTCGTGAACAGGCCGTTGCTCACCGGCGTGGCGCTGTTCGTCACCGGCCCGGCGACCGCCACACCGGTGGCGTTGGTGTATTACAGCGAGAACGTCAGGTCATAAGTGCCGCTGGCGGGATTGCCGCCGTCGTTCAACCGGCCTTGGTAGCTAAAGGCCGTGCCTTGGGCGCGGACGATGGTGAGTGGTGAGGTGAGGGCGGCCAGAACGGCGAACGCCCAAAGTGCGATCCATTTGCTCTTCATGATTCCCGATTCCTTTTGGCCGTGTTTTGATTGCACCAAGTGGTTTAAACCATCGTCGCCAAGATTGGAAGCCCACGGCCGGCCAACCAGAAATACTTGTGACGATCTAATTCAGCAAATTAGCTATGGGGATGCAAGCCATTTGGCAACTTATTTTGTTCTGAGCAAGGCAAGATGTAGTTAACCACCACCGCCGATAGTATCGGGCGACCGGCTGTTCGCGATTCCACGATACACGATTCCCGTTTCCGCCCTTCGCCTTCCGCTTTTCTTTTTGTGTCTTCTGCACATTTTTGCGGCCAGCCATTGCCCATGCGGCCCGCACTTTCCGCTTTTTCAGGTCGCAGCGTTTCAGATTTGTCCCACCGCCCAAAGCCTGGAGCCTAAAGCCTAATGTCATCTTCAATCGGCAATCGTAAATTTGCTGCGCCATTTTTTCCCAGCCGGGGATGCGTTTTGCCCGTTGCCTGCGCCTGTCCTGTCACCTTTTGGCTGGGTCCGCTTCTCCTCCGCGCTTCCTCTTTGATGGGTCTTTGATCGGTCTTTAACCGGGCTTGAGCGTGTTTCCCCCGGTTTTTGCCGGGACGTGTCCCATTCTGTCCCACCCTGCCGGCCGGTGATGCCAGTGCCTGAAAACGGTTGGGCGACGGTTCAGGCGGCCTCGCCACGCGGGCCGCCCGAGCGCTGCTTGCCTTTCGCGCCGCCGCCGGTTTTAATCTGCGCGTGCAACCGAACCGCGATTTCATGCCCAGCGGGCTGGCGTTCCCGCCCGCGCGGTTCGGCCTGCTGCTGGCGCTGCTCCTCGCCGCGAGTTTCCCGCAGGTGCTCCTCGGCTGGGAGACGTTCGTCGCGCGGGACTTCGGCTTCTTCGCCTATCCCTGCGCGCAGTTCCAGCGGGACTGTTTCGCGCACGGGGAACTGCCGTTCTGGAATCCCTTCAATAACTGCGGCGGGCCGTTCCTCGCGCAATGGAACACCATGCCGCTCTATCCGCCCGCGCTGTTTTACCTGCTGCTGCCGCTGAAATGGGCGCTGGGGATGTTCTCGCTGCTGCATCTCTGGTGGGCCGGCTTGGGCATGTATGGCCTCGCGCGCCGCTGGACGCAAAACGATTTCGCCGCCGCGTTCGCGGGTCTGGTTTTCGCCTTCAACGGTTTTACGCTCAACCTCGTCATGTGGCCGAGCCATATTGCCACGTTCAGTTGGCTGCCGTGGGTAATTCTCGCGACGGAACTCGCCTGGCGCGAGGGCGGACGGAAAATCATGCTCGCGAGCCTCATCGGTGCGCTGCAAATGCTCGCGGGCGGGCCGGAAACCATTTTCCTGACGTGGCTCATCGCCGCCGCGCTGTGGCTGCAGCAGTTCATCTTTGGTGGCGGCGACGCCTCGTCGCCATCCGCCCCTGCGACGGGGGCGTCGCCGCCACGACGGCAAATGCTCCGGCGGTTTCCGCTCGTCGTGCTGCTGGTCTTCGCCTTGAGCGCCGCGCAACTTTTGCCCTTTTTGGATCTGGTGGCCCATGCGCAGCGCGCCACCGGCTACACGGATTTGCGCTGGTCGCTGCCCGGCTTCGGCCTCGCAAACTTTCTCGTGCCGATGGCGTTTGGCTCGACCGTCACCGAAGGAATCTTTTTCCAACACGGGCAATACTGGACGTCGTCCTATTACCTCGGACTCGGCACCTTGTGGCTGGCATTGCTGGCTTTTTCGGTGGGGCGAGATTCCGTCGCGCCGAAAGCCAGAATTCGGCTGCTCGCATCCGTCGCCGTCGTCGCGCTGCTGTGCGCACTTGGCGAAAATACGCCGTTCTATCCGCTGCTCCGAAAACTCGTCCCGCCATTAAGCTTCATCACCTATCCGGTGAAGTTCGTCATGGTCGCAATCTTCGCCGCGCCGTTGCTCGCCGCGCTCGCGCTGGCGAATCTGGAAAAGCTTCAAAAGAAAATCCTGCCGCTGGGACTCGCTTTGCTGGCGCTGATTTTTGGCATCATCGTCTGGACGCAAACCGCGCCGCTGGCCGGCGACGATTCGCGGCTGGCTTTAATGAACGGATTGTCCCGTGGCGCTTTTCTGCTGCTGACCGGCGGAGTTTTGTTTGCGCTGACGCGGAGCGTAAAAACTCCCCTGCTCCGTTTCGCCCCGATGCTGTTGCTCCTGATCGCGTGGGCGGATGTCTTCACCCACGAACCAACGCAAAACCCCACGGTGTCGCCCAGCGTGTTTGAACTGAATCTTGCACGAACCAAGCTGGCAATGAATCCGCAGCCGGAACTCGGCGGTTCGCGCGCCATGCTCTCGCCGGCGGCGGCACTGGAACTCATGCGCTTCGCCGTGAGCGATCCCAAAAACAACCTGCTCGCCAAGCGACTCGGCTATTGCGCTAACATCAACCTGCTGGACGGCGTGCCGAAGGTGGACGGTTTTTTCTCGCTGACGCCACGCGAGCTCGACAGTCTGCTGACGTTGATTTACGGCGTGACCAACGGCAACTTCTCGCGACTGGAAGATTTCATGGGCGTTTCGCAAACCACCGCGCCAGACAACATGCTGGCGTGGCAGGCGCGAAATAGCTTTCAGCCGCTCGTCACCGCCGGGCAGAAACCTATTTTCGCAGATGATGCCAACGCGCTACTGGCGTTCGGACGAAATGATTTCGCCGGAAGCAAAATGGTCTTCCTGCCGCCGGAAGAAAAATCTTCCATCACGGTCTCCAACCAGACTGCGGCAAAAATCCTGACGGCGAAATTTGGCGACAGCACGGTGGACATCGAAGCCACAGCCGACGAACCCTCGCTCGTCGTCATCGCTCAAACTTACTATCACAACTGGACGGCGGAAGTGGATGGCCAGCCGGCGCGGCTGTTGCGGGCGAACGTGGCGTTCCAAGCCGTGCAGATTCCGCCGGGCAAACATCAGATTCATCTGGCCTACCGAGACCTCGCTTTTCAGATTGGTGCAGCACTTTCGCTAACCACATTGATGGCCTGCGGCTTTGGCTTGGTTTGGTTGCGCCACCGCAACACGAGCAATTTTTAACAAAACAAAAACCGCCACCGGCTTGCGTCGGTGGCGGTTTGCTTTTGGAAAATTAAATTACAGCGTCGGCTTCTTCTTCGTGAAGGTGTGCGTCGCGTGGCCGTAAAAGACCTCGGCACATTCCATCAGCGTTTCGGAGAGCGTCGGATGCGGATGCACCGTCAGCGCGATGTCCTCGGCGGTCGCGCCCATTTCCATCGCGAGCGTCGCTTCGCCGATGAGTTCGCCGGCGTTGGAACCGCAGATGCCCACGCCCAGCACGCGGTCGCTGTCCGGGTCAATCAGCATCTTGGTCAAACCGTCCGTGCGGTCAAAGCTCAACGCGCGGCCCGACGCGCTCCACGGAAATTTCGCGACTTCATATTTGATGCCCTTTTCCTTGGCCTCAGCCTCGGTCAAGCCGCACCACGCCAATTCGGGATCGGTGAAAACGACGGCGGGAATAACAATGTTCTCGTTCACCACGTTTTCGCCGTTGATGTTTTCGACGGCAATGCGGCCTTCCTTGTGCGCCTTGTGCGCCAGCAGCACGCCGCCGACAATGTCGCCGATGGCGTAAATATTCGGGTCGTCGGTCAACTGGTGGTGGTTGACCTTGACGTAACCTTTTTCGTCGAGCTGCACGCCGGTATTTTCCAAACCGATGTCGCCGCTGTTCGGCACGCGACCGACGGCGACCAGCACGCGGTCGTAAAGTTCTTCCAGCTTCTGGCCGTTATATTCCATCTCGACTTTGATGTGCTTGCCGGCGGTGGACATTTTGAGCACGCGTGCCTTGAGGCGAATTTCTTTGAACGCTTTTTTCGCAATGGCTACGACGGGCCGCGCGAGATCAGGGTCGGCACCGGCGAGAATATTATCCATCGCCTCGACGACCGTGACTTTGCTGCCGAGCGCGGCGTAAACCGTGCCCATTTCCATGCCGATATAACCACCGCCGACGACGAGGAAATTTTCCGGCACGTCCTCAATGTCGAGCGCGCCGGTGGAATTCATCACGCGCGGGTTGCCCAAATCAAAAGCCTTCGGCATCGCCGCGCTGGAACCAACAGCGAGAATCGCCTTGTCGTATTCCACAAACTGCTGGCCGCTCTCGGTCTCGACGCGCAATTTCTGCGAGCCTTCAAAATACGCACGGCCTTTGATGACGGTCACATTGCGCATCTTCGCGAGCGCCGCCACGCCGCCGCCGAGCTTTTCCAAAATGGCTTCCTTCCACGCGCGCAGCTTGTTCAAGTCCAGCACCGGCTCGGTGAACGTGATGCCGCGATGCGCGGATTCGCGGGCGTTGACAATCTGGTGCGTCGCGTAAAGCAGCGCCTTCGAGGGAATGCAACCGCGATTGAGACAGACGCCGCCGAGACGTTTTTCGCGTTCGATGAGAATGACTTTTTTGCCGAGGTCGGCGGCATAAAACGCCGCCGCATAGCCGCCAGGACCGGCACCGACTACTACAATTTCCGTTTTGATAGTTTCCATAGAAATCAAATTTTCACCAGCGCCTCGTCGAAGTTTTCAAACGCCTTCACCAAATCCACCGTGAAACGCGCGGCGCTGCCGCCGTCAATCACGCGATGGTCGTAGCTCAACGCCACCGGCGTCATCAGCCGCGCCATAATCTGGCCGTCACGCACGACGGGCTTCAGCGCGCCGCGGCCAAGGCCAAGAATCGCGACTTCGGGCAAATTGATAATCGGCGTGAAATGCCCGCCGCCAATCGCACCTTGGTTTGAAATGGTGAACGTGCCGCCTTTCATTTCGTCGGCGGAAATTTTGCGGTCGCGCGCCTTCGCGGCGAGCAGTTCCAATTCCTTCGCGAGATCGAATAACGATTTTTTTTCCACGTCGCGGATGACGGGAACCATCAAACCTTGATCCGTGTCCACCGCAATGCCGAGATGAACATATTCCTTGATGATGATTTCGTTCGCAACCTCGTCGAGGCTGGAGTTGAAAATCGGATGCGCCTTCAGCGTCGCTGCAACCGCTTTCAAAACAAAAGGCGTGAGCGTGAGCTTGACGCCCTTCTTTTCATAGTCGGTGGCGAACTTTTTCCGCAGTTCGCCGACGCGGGTAAAGTCTATGTCGTCAAATTGTGTGACGCGGGCGACCGTGTTCCAGCTCTCGCTCATGCGGCGGGCGATAACCTTGCGCAATTGTGTAATCGGCTTCTTGAGAATCGGCCCCCACTGCGAAAAATCAATCTGCACGGCGGCGGGCTTGGTCTGTGTCGCGCCAGCAGCAACGGGCGCGGGCTTGGCGGCGGCTTTCGCCAGCTTGGCGAGATAATTGCGAACGTCCTGCGTCGTGATGCGTCCACCGGCTTCACTGCCGCGAACTTTGTTTAGATCAATGCCCAATTCGCGCGCCATGCGGCGCAACGACGGCGAGGCCACCGGCGCGGCAACGGGATGCGGAGCTGCTTCGGCAGATTCCTCAATTTCTTCCTCGACGGTTTCTTCCGGTTCCGGAGCGGGGGCAGCTTTGACCGCCACTTTTTGGGCGACCGGTTTGGGAGCGGGCGCGGCAGCAGCCGGAGCCGCTCCGCCAGCGAGCGTAATCAGACGCTGGCCGACACCCACTTTATCGCCGGCCTTGACGTGAATTTTCTCCACGACCCCGGCGGCGGTGGAGGGAATCGAGGCCACGGCCTTTTCATTTTCCAGTTCCAAAATCGGCTGGTCTTTGGCGACGGTGTCGCCGACGTTCACGAAAATGCCGACGACGACGCCGGAATCGGAGCCCTCACCGAGCTTGGGAAGTTTTACATCCATAAATTGAACCGACAGCTTGCCGCAGAACGGCCCGCTTTTCCAGCAGGAAATTTTTTGCTATCAGTCTGGCAAAATACGTCTACCTTCGGTTTCAACCCTTGTAAAGACTAAAGGCGCTCGCCAGCAGCATCAATTCGGGATGGGTCGCCGCCAATTTGGGCAGCACCACGCGGATGCGCGAACGATATTCCGCCAGTTGCTCGGCCAGCGGGCGCAGGTTTTCCACCTTGTCCCAATGCAGCTTGTTCAAGTCGAGCACGACGCGGTTTTTGCTGCGCGCCAGAGAATCGCGAAGCCGCTGCGCGAGACTTTCAGCGTCCTTGGACGAAAGCTTGCCTTCGAGCCGCATCCAGACTTGCTGCTTGGCGTGCTGCAACTCGACTTTGACTGAAAAATTCGGGCTGGCCACCTTCGCGTGGAACTCTTCCCACAAATCAAACGCGCTCCAGCTTTTTTCCGGCAAGCGATACGCCGTGCGCTGCAATTTCGGATGCTGGAACAAATCAAATTTCAGGGTGAATGCCGTCCACGCCGCCGCGCCGATGGCCATGACGGATTTAAAATTTTCCTTGAACGTTGGGCGACCGAGTTCCGCGTGCAGGCGTTTTTCCAAATCACCAATCCATTTGCGCACAGTGGCGTTCGGACCAAACAATCGGCCCGGCAGAAAAACCGGATAGGCGTAGCGCAGTTCGTCGGCGTAGTATTGCGCCTTCTGCCGCAGAACCGGATTCGGTGAATCCTTGAGTTTCAGGTAGCCGAGAAAACGGCCTTCCAAAACACGGTAAATACTCGGGCCGAGCCGCTGGAAATCCTGCTCAAAACACCACGTCTGGATGTCTTCGATCTGTTCCGCCGACAGCGTGGGGTGCTTGATCATCGTGCGGAAACCGTCCGCGCGCCGGTAGAACAGATCCTTGTCGGTCGTGTAAACGTCTTGCAACAAATTTTCCTTGATGATGCGCTCGTGGAACGGCGTGCCGGGCACCGGCCCGTAAATCAGATATTGTCCGAGCGCCGGCTTGAGTTTCATCAGGCCGTCCAATTCCTGCGCGACAATTTCCGGCGTCTGATAATCAAACCCGACAATCATCGAAGCCAGAATCGTGATGCCGTGCTCGCGGAACTCGGTGAGAATCTCGTCCACCGGCCGGCCCTGCTGCTTGGCATAGCCCGACCGCGTG
>Ga0208872_1000642_pt1 | contig 24092 bp, 13 predicted proteins | sample CryBogCBH12Aug08_FD_185508 | JGI IMG/M metagenome (GOLD analysis project Ga0208872, IMG submission 185508) | Freshwater microbial communities from Crystal Bog, Wisconsin, USA - CBH12Aug08 (SPAdes) | ecosystem: Environmental > Aquatic > Freshwater > Lake | place: Crystal Bog, Wisconsin, USA...
AAGCGGTGCGTTGCCCGCCGGAGATTAATTCATCCGGCACCAGCGGATCGGGTTGGAGGCGGCGGTCGAAAAATTCATTCACCGGTGGCAGCATCAGCGCGATGACGAGCACGACGAAAAACGAAAGTTGAAAGCTGGCTTCAAAAAGCTGGCGCGGTTCCCAGAGCAGAATGACGAACGCGGCGGCGGCGAGGGAATTGAGCAAATCTCCGGGCCGGTTCAGCGCCCAGCCGCCGAGCACGATGGTCATCATCACCGCCGCGCGGATGGCGGACGGTTCCCAACCGGTGGCGGCGGTGTAAAACCAAATCACCGGCACCGCCACCGCGCCGCTCCACGCGCGCGACAGCCGCACCGTGCGCAGCAGCGCGACGATGATGCCGGCGAGCAGCGCGATGCGGAGGCCGTCAATGGCGAACATGTGCATCGTGCCGGCGCGGAGAAATGGCTCGCCGATGTCGCCGGTGAACGCCGTTCGCCAGCCGAGTGTCATTGCCCAGAGCAGTCGGAGCGGTTCGTCCTCGACCGGCAAACCGAGCGCGAGCGTGCGGTGCGACCAGTTCAGGAAGCGGTCGGTGAGCGGCGGTTTCGACAAAGCTGGTTCGCGGAGTTGCCAGTCGTTGGTGGATTCAGTTTTGAGCTGATAAAAAATGCCGCGCGTCGCCAGATAATGCCGGTAGTCAAACAATCCTTCCGCCACCGGCAACGGCGGTTGCGCGATGACGCCGGCGATTTCCACCGGTTGGCCGGCAAAAAAATTCGCGGCGGGAATGCCCGGCGTGGCGACGAGAATTTCACCGGTGGCGGGCAAAAAATTTTCCGCGCGGCGAATTTCTGTGACGCGGACGCGGGCGACGCTGTGCCAGCGTTCCTGTTCGTCGCGGATGAAAATTTTCTGGCGCGGCGTTTCCGCGAGCGTGCCGCGCACGGTGACAAGCGCCGGTTCGCTACCGAGCAAACGGCGCAGGTCGTTCGGCGAAAGCACGGTGGTGTGAACGGCGAAATTCGTCCAGCCAGCGAGCGCCAGCAACGGCCAGAGCAGCCACAGCCGGAATTTTTCAAGGATGAGGCCGAGGACGAGAATGAAAAAGGCGGCGGCGAACAGCGCGCTGAGCGGCGGCTGGAAAACTTGCGCAAGCAGCAAACCGGCGGCGTAGGCGGCGACGACGCTGGCGAGCGGGCGGTTCATGGTTTACCAGCGTTTGAAAATTTTGCCGGTGAGCCAGAGCAGCAGCAGACCGACCGCGCCACCGGCGGTGTCAATGCCCACGTCGGAAAATTGCGCGGTGCGGCCGGGCACGAAGCTTTGATGAAATTCGTCGCTGGCGGCGTATGAAAAAACGAACAGCAGCGTTAGTCCGGCGACCGGCCAGTGCCACCGGTGAGCGGTGGCGTGCGACTGCCGGATGGCGCGCCAGAGCAGCAGCGCGAGGATAGCAAACTCAGCCAGATGCGCGCACTTGCGGAAGAGGTGGTGCAGTTCGTCCATGCGCGCCGGCGACAGCGTTGGGAAAAACCAGCGCACCACCGGCTCGAAGATTTTGGAAACAAGCACCCCCGAATGTTCGTAGGAATGGGCGTCGGCGGACGCGGAAAATATGAACCCCATCCAAGCCAGCACGGGCAGCCAGTAGCGCAGGAAAAATTTCAATTTTGCCACGCCCGATGAAAGCCGGATTTCGCCGGCGCGGCAACCAGAAATTGTTTTGCCTCGCCACCGGCGTGCCGATTGAAATTGCAAAAGCACCGTAAATTTGGCACAGAAAGAACCCCGATGAAAAAAGTAATGCTCATTTTCACGCTGCTGATGGCGGTTGCCGGCGTCCGTGCGGCGTTGCCGGTGGCGGACTTGATTGCGCAAATCCATTTTGCCGGCGCGGCAAAAATTTCCGCCGCGCCGAACGCCGCCGCGTTCACGAACGAATTCAGCTCTGTCGAGGCGATGGCGCTGCGGGCGCAGACGGCGGACAAGTTGGCGCCGTGGCTGGCCGGCTGGCTGCAGGCTAACACCGGCGCGGCGTTGCCGGACGGCGCGGCGAAGTTGCGGCCGCTGCTGGACGATTTGCAAACGGCGGAATGGTTTCTGGATGCGCGGGCGGTGGCGGGCAAGCCCAGCGGCATTTTCGCCATCAAATTGGAATCGGCGCCGCGGCACCGGTGGCGGGCGAGTTTGCAATCGCTGCCGGTGGAAATCACCGAAGTGCAGGGCTGGCTGTTTTGTTTGTTTGGCAACACGGCGGGAAATTTGGGGGCTTTGGAACCACCCAAACCGTCGGGAGCCTGGCTCGATTTAGACGTGAATTGGCCGCGGCTGGCGCAGTGGTTTCCGAAATTGAAGGAACTTGGCCTGCCGGAAACGCAGTTCACCGTCACCGCGCCGGACAACAATCTGCGGATTGACGGTAAATTTTTCTTTCCGGAAAACCTCGCGCTGAAGCTGGAGCCGTGGCGCGTGCCGACGAACACGCTGCACCAGCCGTTCGTCAGCTTCACCGCTGTGCGCGGTTTTTCTGCGTGGCTCAAATCGCAGCCGTGGGCGTCGCCGCTCCAATTGACGCCGGTGCCGAACCAGTTTTTTGCGTGGGCGCTGCCGCAGGTGCCGTTTCAGAGTTTTGCCGCGGTGCCGGTGCCGGACGCGGCGGCGGCGCTGGCGCAAAGCCACGCGCAACTGTCGCCGGTTTTCACCGGCCCGAACGCGGTCGGGAAATTTCTCATGCCGCTCACGCTGAAGCTGACGACCAACACCGTGGATCTTCAGGGGATTCCCTTCATCGCGCCGTATTTGCACGCGGTGCGCGAATCGGCGGGACAATTTCTCTTTGCCGGTGGTTTTCCGAATTCGCCGCGCTCCAAGCCGCTGCCGCCGGAACTTTTCCAGCGGCTCGCGGAAAAAAATCTCGTGTATTACCACTGGGAAATCACGGCGGAACGGCTGGGCACCAAGCTGAACTTACTGCCGCAACTCACGCAGCTCAGCCTGATGGTGACGTTGCGCCGGCAACTGGACGGCAATTCGGCGGCATTCAAGTGGGTGCGGAAAATCGGGCCGACGCTCGGCAACACCACCACCGAAATCGTCCAGACCGGCCCGGCGGAAATGGCGTTCACACGGCGCGGACCGGGACTTTTCACCGCGCTGGAAATGCTGGCGCTGGCCAGTTGGTTGGAAGCGCCGGATTTTCCCGGCTGCAACCTAAAGCTGCCGCCGCGCCGCGCGCTGAACTTCAAACATCCGCATGGGCTGGCTCCCGGCGCGCTGCCGCTGCCCGCGCCCGCGTCGCCACCGGCACACTGATTTATGCTCAAGCTCGGCGTCAATATTGACCACGTCGCCACGCTGCGCGAGGCGCGGTATCGCGGCCTCGGTCATGGCGAGCCGGATCCGGTGCCGGCGGCGATCATTTGCGAGGCTGCCGGTGCGCACGGCATCACCGCGCATTTGCGCGAAGACCGCCGGCACATCCAAGACCGCGACATCTGGAAATTGCGCGAAGTTGTCCAAACGCGATTGAATCTTGAAATGGCCAACGCACCGGAGATTGCCGACATCGCGCTAAAGCTAAAGCCGGACATCGTCTGCATCGTGCCTGAGCGGCGACTGGAAGTGACGACGGAAGGCGGACTCGATGTGGTGGCCGCTGAAAAATCGCTGGCCGAGACGCGCAAAAAAATGAACGCCGCCGGCATCGAGGTGAGCCTGTTCATCGCGCCGGATGAAAAACAAATTGAGGCCAGCGCGCGGGTTGGCGCGCAGTTCATCGAACTGCACACCGGAAAATTTTCGGAGGAATTCAATAAATCGGAAACGGAATTGCACCGGCTCATTGCTGGCGCGAAACAGGCGCACGCGCTCGGCCTCAAAGTCAATGCCGGTCACGGTTTGAACTACGCCAACCTGTCCGCGCTGTTCCGCGTGCCGCATCTGGTGGAGCTGAACATTGGCCACAGCATCGTGAGCCGCGCGGTTTTTGCCGGGCTGGAAACCGCCGTCCAGGAGATGCTGGCGGTGATGAAAAATTACCGGGCATGATTCTCGGCACCGGCATTGACCTCATCGAAGTGGCGCGCATCGCGGCGTCGCTGGAAAAGTTCGGCGACCGGTTGGTGAACCGGATTCTGCTGCCGGACGAACTCGCCTATTGCCGGTCGCACAAAAATCCTGCGCCGTTTCTTGCGGCCCGCTTCGCGGCGAAAGAAGCCGTTTCCAAAGCCTTCGGCACCGGCATCGGCGCGGCGCTCGGCTGGCAGGACATCGAAGTGCGGCGCAAGGAAACCGGCTCGCCATTTGTGGTGTTGCACGGGCGGGGGCAGGAACTATTTGCCGCGCGCGGTGCCCGGCAATTGCACATTAGTCTTACGCACACGGAACATTACGCGGCGGCCACGGCGGTGCTGGAAGGCTAATACCGCGTGCTGAAAGAGATTTTCCGACAAGACTTGAGAAAAATCCTATTTTCAGATTTTAACGCTTGGCCAATCCGACCTTCTGTAAAAATTTGAATAAAGCATTTTCGAGAGCAGATTGAGTTCGGTGGTTTCGGATATTCTGAATGGTGACCCAAATCCTCGTGGGTTTTGAGATGTAGGTCCATAGGTAAAACCCAAAATATGCGAAAGTTCGCCAAGCCACCAGTTCGGCGATGGTAATATTTTTATTGCAACGCACCCAAGGAATGGCAAAAGCGTTGGTAAAAGTGAGCGAATAGAAATAGTCATCATTGAGTTTTTCGCCGATGACGCCGCTGGCGCGCAGTTCCTCATGCAGATCAGAACCGGGGTAAGGCGTATAAACGTTGGCAAAAACGTCAGTGGCACCTTCGCCCGCCATTTTGAAAATAAATTTCACGGACCGCCATATGTCTTTACGAGTTTCATGCGGGAAACCAATGATCATGTTGAAGCGTATAACGATGTTATTGGCGATGGCGTCCCGCATGGATTCCACCAATTTGTCCAGATGAATGCGTTTTTTAATGCGCTCAAGGGTTTTTTCCGAGGCGCTTTCCGGCGCATATACCAGATAATGACAGCCGGTTTTGAACAGCATGGCGCAGACCTCTGCATCCAAGGCTTCAGAACGGGTGCCGGAAGGCAGTTGCCAAGTAATATTGTTAAGGCCACGCTCCAAAAGGCGGTTGCAGAATTTTAGAATCCACTCTCGCTGGACGATAGCGGTGAGATCGTAAAAAGAAAAATCCGTGGCTTGATATTTTTTCTGGTAATAGGCGATTTCGTCTATCACGTCTTCAACCTCACGCACCAGCCAACGCGTTCCCCACATATCGAGATTTGAACAAAAGGTGCATTGATAGGGACAGCCACGGCTAGCCAAAATTGGCATGCTGATTCCATTTACCACGCCGTAGGACAGGTTATGCCGGTGATAATTCTCGATGGGCAAGCTCCCCCAATCGGGCCAGGGGAGGCTGTTTACATCCTTGATGCGTTCTCGCGGTTCGGTGCGCACAATCTTATCGCCGTTCCGCACCACCAATCCGGGCACTTTTTGCCAGAGCTTGTCGTGGTTCCAGACTTCGGCCACATTTAACAAGGTGGCTTCACCTTCTCCCAAGGCGCATGCGTCGAGTTCCGGGCAATCTGAGAGCGAAAATTCAGGTAGGGCAGTGGAGTGTTCTCCCCCCAACAAAATAAAGGCGTTCGGAAATCTGGATCGGAGTTGTTTGATTAAGTGCTTCGCCATCGGCCAATGCAAAGAAAACATCACCGAAATGCCAATAATGTCCGCATCGACTGGCACCTTGGCGATCACTTCATCTAAACGAAGACCATAATAAACCAAATGCCGGCCACTGCCCTCACCCGGATAGGTTTGGCCAGGAGCTTCACCGATAGAATCTACCACCGTCACTTTGTAATTTTCACGTTTAAGGTAGGCTGCCATGTAGGCCAAACCAATGGGCGGGGGAATGCTTACCGAAAGGTCATATTTTGAACTTACGGAAGGAGGCCGCACTAAACAAATATGAGGAGATTTCTTCCCCGCTGACTTGGCGGCAATGTCCTGTGCTGAATTGAAGACTTGCACGTCAACTGCTGGGGAATTGCCTTTCGCGTGCACATTATCGCTTGAGGTGGCGTGAGTAAGGGAAAATTGTTTTTCGGGACCATTCATGGCGGAAACACTTTACCGAAATGTTTTTGAGTGTCAAACTTTGACAGGGTGGGGAATAAAAACATGCAATCGAAACCTATCAAAAAGTGAACAGCCGACAGTCGTAATGGATGGTGGAGCCAAGGAGGCTCGAACTCCTGACCTTCTGAATGCCATTCAGACGCTCTACCAACTGAGCTATGACCCCATCCACGAAAGGAGTGCCAATTTAGATTTTTTGCGCCGCAAGTCAAAACATTTTCGCTGTCGCCAGATTGCTGTTCCACCAAAACATCACTTTTTCATCATCGCCGCCCAAGACGGGGGGAGGTTTTTCACAACTTCAATGCCATTAAAAGGCTTGGTCTTGCGCAACTTCGCGTTTTTTGCCCAGTCGGACATCCGCGCTAGGCCGTCGTGCAGGGAAACATCCCCGATCAGGTCGCCGAAAAATTCCCGCGCCTTGTCGTGCGCCGAATAGGCGTTCACCACCTCGTTGCGCGCCTCCAGATGCCGCGCGTCCGGCTTCACGCCCATGCATTGCGCGACTTCCCTCGCCAGTTCCAGCACAGAATACGCGTGGTCGGCGCCGACGTTGAAGATCTGGTTGTAACATTTTTTCCGTTCCACGCTGCGGGCGATGATCGGCGCCACGTCGCTGATGTAGCTGAAGGCGCGCGTCTGTTTTCCGTCGCCAAAAATCGTCATCGGCTGGCCGTGGCGGATTTGCTTCATGAAGATGCCGATGACATTGCGATACGGATCGCTCAGGTTCTGGCGCTCGCCATAGACATTATGCGGCCGGAACACGACGTAGTTTAGCCCGAACATTTCGTGCGCTTCCTTCAAATCCAGTTCCACCGCATATTTGGCGATGCCGTAGGGATCTTCCGGCTGCGGCACGAGGTCTTCGCGCATGGGCAGCTGATTGCGGCCATACACCGCGATGGACGACGTGAACACAAAACATTTCACCGTGCCCGCGTTGACTGCCGCGTTGATGAGATTCACGCTGCCAATCAGATTGTTCGTGTAATTAAAGGTCTTGATGAAATGGCTCAAGCCCTCGGCGGCGTAGGCGGCGAGGTGGAAGACGTAATCAAACTTGTGCTGCTTGAACAGCTTCGCGATGAGCGCCTGATTTTCCACCTTGCCCTTCACAAATTTCGTGCGCGCGGGAACATTTTCCGGAAACCCGCCCGAAAGATCGTCCAGCGCAACCACGGAGTGCCCCATTTTCAGGAGCTCATCGCAGACGTGCGATCCAATGAATCCGGCGGCACCGGTGACCAATGATTTTGGCATAGGTGGATAGGAAAACATCCGCTCCCCACGGAGTCAAAATTTTATTTCAATTTGAAACGGCCGCATTCGCGCGCTTGTGCCGGTCGCGTGCATTTCTTAAATTATCCCTTCAACTTGATGAACATCGGCATTCTCACGCACGAACCTTTTTATCCGCCCAGCGGCGGCGGCTCTTCGCAGGCGATTTATCTCGTCGAAGAAATGGTCCGGCGCGGCCATCGCGTCCACGTCTTTGCGCCGCAGTCCGACAATGTCGCGGAGCTGGAGGCGAAGTTTCAAATCAAAATCCATCCGTTCACGACGTGGCAGATGGGGCGCAATACCTCGCTGCGCAATTTAAAGTATCTCGCGTATCCGTTTTTTCTAAAACGGCTCGTCCAAAAGACGGCGCGAGCCGTGAAGTTCGACGTGCTGCTCGCGCAACACGCGATTTCCTGCGCCGCCGCTGGCGGTTTGCGCCAGCCGCTCGACTGCGCCGTGGCGATGAATTTTCTCGATTACCTCACCGGCTACTTTGACAGTTGGCCGAAATATCTCGCGCCGCCGGCGATTGTAAATCACTTGAAGAAGTTTGAGCTGTCGCTGCCCATCAAATATCACGCGGAAGGCATCTTCACCATTTCCGACGAATTGGCCGACCTGTTCCAGCAGGCCGGCTATCCTCCAGAAAAGACGCTGCCGATTTATTACGGCTACGACGGCGCGCTGTTCCAGCCCACGTTTCAAACCTCGCCGACGCCGCTGGTCGTGATGCACGGCTCGCTGGATCATCATCACATCAACGAATTTGGCGCGTCGGTGCTGGCGCAGGTTTTTCAAAAACGGCCGGATACTAAATTTCGTTTTGTGGGCAAGCGCACCGCCGCGCTGCGCCGCACGCTGGAAATGCTGAAAGGCCGCATCCCCGACACGGCGATTGAATGCACTGATTTTGTTCCCTACGCCGACGTCGCCAAAAAGATCCACGACGCGATGGTTGGCATCGTGCCCTACGCGACCTCGACCGGCGCGCAGTGCACGATGGTGGCCAAGACGGTGGAATACGCGGCGATGGGCGTGCCGATGGTGTGCACTCCGCTGCGCGGCACGATGCGCTACTGGGGCAATAATCCCATCATCCGGTTTTCGGAAATGAACCCAGCTAGTTTCGCGGAGAAAGTGCTGGGCTGGTTTGACGAAACGCCGGCCAACCGACGCGCATGGGGTGAAGCTGCCAGCGCGAAGGTGCGGACGGAACTGGACTGGCAGCCATTCTCCGCGCGCGTGGTGCAACGGCTGGAGGAAATTAACTACGCCCGGCGCGACGGATTTTAACCGCCAAGCCGCCAAGCTGGAATTTTAAAACTTTGGCGTTCTTGGTGTCTTGGTGGTTTATGTTTTTCCCCGCTGCCGGTTGGCTTCGTAAAGAAACACCGCCGCCGCCGCGCTGACGTTCAGCGAATCCACCTCGTTCGCCATCGGCACCGCCACCGCCTCGTCGCACGCCGCCAGAACTTCCGGCGAAAGGCCGTGACCTTCGCTGCCGAAGACGATGCAGCAATCGCCGGTGAAATCCGCCTGCGACAAAACTTTTTTGTCCGTGTGCGGGTGCGCCGCGAGACAGCGCACGCCGCGCGCGCGCAACTCGCGCAAGGTTTGGACGAGATTCGTGGATTCCAAGGCTGGCAGTTTGAAGATCGCGCCCATCGAATTGCGGACGGTGCGGCGCAGGAACAGGCTGCTGCACGTTTCACCGGCAATCAGCGCCGAGATGCCGAACGCCACGCCGTTGCGCATGAGCGCGCCGACGTTTTCCGCGTTGGACAAACCATCCAGCGCGATGAGCAGGTGCGGGCGCGGGCCGGTGGTGAGAATTTTTTCCAGCGTCACCGGTGGCGGCGTTTGGGCGATGGCCAGCACGCCCTGATAAATTTCAAAGCCGGCCAGTTCCGCCAGCACCGGCCGGTCGCAGATGAACACGGTGATTTCCAGTTCCGGCCGCGCCCGCAGCCGCGCTTCGTATTCCGCCAGCCGTTCCTCGATGAGCAGCACGGAGACGACGGTAAAATTGCTTTCCAGCAGGCGATCCAAAACTTTGTCGCCTTCCACCACGAAGATGCCGAGTTTCGCGTGCGCGGCGGAACGCTTGAGCGTGCGATACGGCGCGAGTTCGGGCCGGTCGAGCGCGGTGATTCTTTCAAGGCGGAGCATGAATCAGAGTTCCAGCGTCGCACACGGCACATCCTGCGCGGCGATTTGGAGTTGGACGTGCGTGGCACCGAGGTGGTGGAGTTGCTCGGCCATGACGTGTTCGGCAAGCGCGGGTGTGTTGCATTCGCGGCTCAGGTGCGCGAGGTAAAGCTGCCGCAGTCCGGCGGACATGATTTGCGCGACGGTCTCGGCGGCGGTGGCGTTGGAGATGTGGCCGTGCCGGCCCAAGATGCGCTGTTTCAGCGCCCACGAACGACGCGGACAATCCTGCAACATTTTTACGTCGTGGTTGGATTCGAGCACGAGCACGTTCGCGGCGCGGAGGCGTTCGAGCACCAGCTTGGTGACGTGGCCGAGGTCGGTGGCAAAACCGAGGTTGCCACCGGTGGTGCGCAGCAGAAAGCCCACCGGATCCTGCGCGTCGTGCGGAATGGAAAAAGTTTCGATGCTGACGTCGCCAATTTCAAAGCTGCCACCGGTGTCGAACAAGCGCCAATCAATTTTCGCTTTCAAATGCGCCGTGCCATCGGCACCCGCAAATGCCGGTTGCTTTTTTGAGTCCCACTTGGCTTTCATCGCCCAGACGGTGCCGTCCTGCGTGCCGCGATTGCAATAAACCGGAATATGAAATTTGTCGGCAAGGCCGAGGATGCCGGCGATGTGGTCGCTGTGTTCGTGGGTGATGAGAATGGCGGTGAGATTTTCCGGCGTCTTGCCGAGGGTGGCGAGGCGCTTGCGGATTTGCAGCGGCGAAAAGCCGGCATCCACCAGGATGCGGGCTTCGGCGGTCTCGACGTAGGCGCAGTTGCCGGACGAGCCGCTGCCAAGGATGGTGAATTGGACGGACACGAACTGAAGTTAAAGCGGAAAGCGAAAAGCGGAAAGCGGAAAGCGCGTGGGAATTTAATGTGGTGCCGGCTGGATTTATCAGCCGGTGGGGCGAGCGTCCTCGCGAGCCACTCAAACTCAAGGCTCACGCGGCTCGCGGGGACGCTCGCCCCACCAGAATTTTTAAAATGAGGCCGCCGCCGAGTTTTTGGCAGTGTCCAAATTTGGGAGCGCGGCATTCATGCCGCTTCGCCGGGCAAGGTGTTGAAGCGGGCTAAAGCCCGCGCTCCGTCCGCAAATTAGGCCACTACCTAGTTTTTGTGTAAATTGACTTTGACCGGTTGTGAGTTAAATTTTGGCAGGCGCGCAGCGGTTGGAACGAAGGGCCGGGTCGCGTTTTTTGGTTGGCCGATTTTTTTAATAATCAGAATTAGATGTTAAACAAAATGCAGCCGGGACGGCCAGCCGTGATGCTGGCGCTGTTTTTGCTCGGAGGAATTTCCCCTGTTTTTGGCGCAGGCTCCCGGCAACTGTCCGGTCATGTGCCGGCGGCGGTCAAAAACCTTGCCGCCACCGGCGTGCTGCCGGCGACGAATGAATTGAGCCTCGCCCTCGGCGTGCCGCTGCGCGACGCGGCGGGGCTGGACAATTTTCTGGCCGCGCTCTACGACCCGGCGAGTCCGAGTTACCGGCAGTTTCTAACGGTGGCGGAATTCACGGCGCGGTTCGGCCCGACGGCGGCGGATTACGCGGCGGTGCAAAATTTCGCGCGGACGAACGGCTTCACCATCACCGGCACGCACGGCAACCGGCTGGTGTTGGACGTGCGCGGGCGCGTGGCGGACATCGAGCGGACGTTTCATCTGAAGCTGCGAAAATACCGGCATCCCACCGAGGCGCGGGAATTTTTCGCGCCGGACGCGGAGCCGGTGGTGGCGGCGGATTTGCCGGTGATGCAAGTTAGCGGGCTGGATAACTACACGACCAAGCAAGCGTTGAGCGTGGTCCGGCCGCTGGCGGCAAATGAAGTGGTGCCGCAAAACGGTTCCGGCACCGGCGGCCTCTATCTCGGAAATGATTTTCGTAACGCCTATGCGCCGGGCGTGACGCAGACCGGCAGCGGCCAGAGCGTGGCGCTGGTGCAGTTCGACGGCTATTATACCAACGACATCGCCGCCTACCTTTCCGCCGCCGGGTTGACCGGCACTTTTCACGGAAACATTACGAACATTCCGGTTGCCGGTGGCGTCACCAATGTCGGCAGCCAGAACGGCGAAGTCTGTCTGGACATTGATATGGTCATCGTCATGGCGCCGGGCATCTCCAATATTTTTGTTTACGAAACCACCACCAATACTTCTTGGCCGACCATTTTGAACGCCATCGTCAGCGACACTAACCACTTCGCGCGGCAAATCAGTTGTTCCTGGTCGGACAAATCGCCCAGCGCCCTGAATACAAATACAACGAGTTCGGAAATAATTTTCAAAGAAATGGCCGCGCAGGGGCAATCTTTCTTCACTGCGGCCGGCGACTCGGGGGCTTATGTCGCCGGCGTGCCGTTTCCGGTGGAAAGCACCAACGTCACGGCGGTCGGCGGAACGGTGTTAACGATGAACGGCACCGGGGCGAGCTACGCCTCGGAGACGGTGTGGTATTCTACCACCACCAATATCATTACCTATGTTACTAACAGCGCCACCGTCACCAACATTCTTGTTACCACCAACAGCTCCGGCGGTGGCATCAGCACGAATTACCCGATTCCCGGTTGGCAGCAGGGCATCAGCATGGTCACCAATCACGGTTCCACCACCATGCGCAATGTGCCGGACGTGGCCCTGACGGCCAACAATGTTTATTGCATTTTCAGCAACGGCATCGCGGCCGTTTTTGGCGGCACCAGTTGTTCCGCGCCGTTGTGGGCGGGTTTCATGGCGCTGGCCAACCAGCAGGCGACGGCGTATGGCAATCCCGGCGTGGGCCTGATCAATCCCCTCATTTACAGCCTCGGCAAAAGCACCAATTACAACCTCTATTTTCACGACATCACCACCGGCAGCAACACCTGGAGCAGTAGCTTGACGAATTTTTATGCCGTGCCGGGCTACGACCTGTGCACCGGTTGGGGCACGCCGGCTGGCAGCAACCTCATTTACGCGCTGGCGGTGCCGCTGGATTCGCTCAGCCTCACGCCGGCGGCGGGCTTTGCCGCCAGCGGCCTGATGGGCGGTCCGTTTACCGGTGGTTCGCAGACGCTCACGCTGACCAACCTCGGCACGAATTCGTTGAGCTGGAGTCTCATCAACACCTCGGCGTGGCTCACGGTTTCCAACGCCAGCGGCACGCTTGCCGGTGGCAGTCACACGAACATCACCGCCAGCCTTGCCACCGCCGCGAACAGTTTGCTGTCCGGCAGCTACTCGACGCTGGTGCTGTTCAGCAACCAGACCACGCATATCGTGCAACCCCGGTCGTTCACGCTGCAAGTGTTGCTGTCGCTCGCGCTGACGCCGACCAATGGCTTCACCGGCATCGGTCCGGTGGGCGGAAATTTCAGCGTCAGCTCGCGGAGCTATGTGGTGACCAACCTGAACCCGTCGGCGGTCAAGTGGGGCATCGTCAACACCTCCGCCTGGCTCACCGCCACGCCACCGGTGAGCACGCTGGCGGCTAATGCGGCCACCGCGCTGACCATCAGCTTGAACGCCGCCGCCAACGCGCTGCCACCGGGAATTTATTCGGCAAACATTTTGGTGACCAACCAAGGCACCGTCGCGGCGAATCTGGCGTTCGGCCTGCAAGTCGGCCAACAGTTGGTGCAGAACGGCGGGTTTGAGGCGGGAACCACGAACGGCGTATTGCCAATCAATTGGACAATTGTGGATGCCAGCTCTAATGGTTCAGCCAATGATTATGTGGATAACGGCACATATTCACCTATAACGCCACATTCCGGCACTTACTATTTTTTATACACTCAAAGTAGTCCACTGGCTTATCTCTCGCAAACGCTGGCAACCATTCCGGGGCAGACTTATCTTTTATCATTTTGGCTGACCAATGTTGTTGGGTCAGTTGGAAGCTCAAACATTCTCGAACAATTTCAGGTGAATTGGATTACGAACCTTACCGGCACCAACACCGTGTTGAATTTGACAAATCCACCAGCTTTCGGTTGGACGAATTATCTGTTCACCGTCACCGCCACCGGCACCAACACCACGCTCCAGTTCGCTGCTGATAATACCCCCGGATTTTTTGGTCTCGACGATATCACCGTCACGCCGGTGCCGTCGCCGGCGGTCATCGGTTTTAGCAAACGGACCAACGGATTTTCGCTGACGTGGAACTCGCTCACCGGCCTCGTTTATCAGGTGGAATATAAAACCAATCTGCTCCAATCCGGTTGGAAAACCAACGCCATCATCACCGCCACCAACCTCACCACCAGCTTTGTCACCAACACCTTCAGCGCCGATCCGCGCCGGTTTTACCGCATCGGCCGTCGGCCTTGAATCTGGATTTCAATGCTGTAATCTCGCCGCCGATGGTTGGTGGTTAATTTTATGTTCATCAGCAAAACCGCCGGTGGGATGATCGCGATTTTATTCGGCACCGCGCTGGTCGTCACCGGCGCGCAGCCGGGCCGCGTGACGTTGTCCGGCCATGTGCCGGCGGCGACGGCGGCGCTGACGGCGACCGGTCAGTTGCCGGCGACCAACACGCTTTCGCTCGCCATCGGTCTGCCGCTGCGAAATCAGGAGCAATTGACCAATCTGCTCCGCGAGCTTTACGACCCGGCCAGCACGAATTTCCATAAATTCATCAAGCCGGTGGAATTCGCCGCGCGCTTCGGCCCGACGGAAGCGGATTACGCCGCCGTCCGGCAATTCGCGGAGAGCAACGGCTTCACCGTCACCGGCACGCACTCAAACCGCGTGGTGTTGGACGTGCGCGCCCAATCCGGCGATGTCGAACGCGCTTTTCACGTCAAGCTGCGCACTTACCCGCATCCGAAAGAAGCGCGCAGCTTTTACGCGCCGGACGCGGAGCCGACGGTGGACGCCGGCCTACCGGTGGTGCATATCAGTGGTTTGAATAACTATGCGACCAAGCGACCGATGGGTGCTATCAAGCCGTTAATTGCCGGTGCCGGTGTGATACCCAATAGTGGCTCCAGTCATTACGGCACCTATATTGGCAATGATTTTCGGAATGCGTATGTGCCGGGAACGGCGTTGACCGGCAGCGGCCAGAGCGTGGCACTGTTACAATTCGACGGTTTCTATTCCAACGACATCGCAGCTTACGCAAAGACCGCCGGAAATGGCCGAACCAACATCGTTATTCAGACCGTATTGCTGGATGGATTTGACGGTGTGCCGGTATCAAATGATGGGAATGTGGAAGTCTCGCTGGATATTGAAATGGCGATGTCCATGGCTCCCGGACTGGACAAAATCATCGTCTATGAAGGAACTGCGAATACGGATTGGAGCGTTTTACTTAGCCGCATTGCCGATGACAATCTGGCTCGGCAAATCAGTTGTTCCTGGAGCGATGCTTATATCGATCCCAGTTACGCTTTCGCGAATAGTTTTAACGACTGGCTTTTTCAGCAGATGGCTGCGCAGGGGCAATCTTTCTTCAACGCATCTGGAGATTTTGATGCATTTGTCGGCTCCGCGCCGTTCCCGCTGGACGACCTCAATATCACGCTGGTCGGCGGCACCGTTTTGACGATGAATGGCACTGCCGAGTCGTATGCTTCGGAAACAGTGTGGAATGATCGCACGGTAAATCCCAATGGTGGAAATTGGGGCAGCAGCGGTGGCGTCAGTGCCAGCTATTCAATCCCGTGGTGGCAGACCAATATTAATATGACCACCAACCATGGTTCCACCACCATGCGTAATATGCCGGACGTCGCCCTGACCGCTGCTGGCATTTATTTGGAATTTAATAACGGAACAACGAATTATACGGCTGAAGGCACCAGCTGCGCTGCGCCGCTGTGGGCGGGGTTTTGTGCGCTGGTCAACCAACAAGCGGCGGCAATCGGCAATCCTTCCGTTGGCTTTATCAACCCGGCGATTTATGCGCTGGCCGCCAGCACCAATTACAACCGCTGTTTCCACGACACCACCACCGGCAGCAACACCTGGAGCGGCAGCCTGACGAATTTTTATGCCGTGCCGGGCTATGACCTTTGCACCGGCCTCGGCACGCCCAACGGCACCAATTTAATTACCGCGTTGGCGGGCACCTACAACGACCAACCTTTAATTCGGAATAGTGGATTTGAAACCGGCACTTTCGCCGGTTGGACACTGGCTGGCACCACCAACGTCGGCGACGTGACCGACAATGCCGTGGTGGACGCGAGTTTTATCACCGGTGCAGGGGGCAGTTATGTTCATTCCGGAACTTTCGGTGCCGTTCTCGGTGGAGGTGGACTTCTGGCGACGCTCTCGCAGACGGTGCCAACGGTTTCCGGTCAGGATTATCGGCTGTCTTGGTGGCTGGAAAATCCCACGAATCGGGCCACCGAAATATTCCAAGTAATTTGGAACACCAACACGATTTACGCAGTGACGAATCCACCGGTTTTCGGCTGGACCAACCTCATCTTTGTCGTCACCGGTGGCAGCGCGAGCAGCAAGCTGCAATTTGCGGCGGAAAACGGCAATGATTTTTTTGGCCTCGACGATGTCAGCCTCACGCCCATTCCCGCGCCGTCCGTCACCGCATTGGTTAAAACCACCAACGGGCTCACGTTCACTTGGAATTCGCTCGCCGGCCTCACCTACCTCGTTCAATACAAAACCAATCTGCTCCAGCCTAATTGGATTACGCTGACCACCAACACCGCCACCGACATTACCAACAGCTTCACCAGCGACCTCACCACCGATGCCCGCCGGTTTTTCCGCATTCGGCGCCAACCTTGAACCACGGTGGTAGTTGAGGTAAATTGCCGTAGCTGGTTTAATTTGTCGGATTATTTATGTTCATTGGGAGAACAACGGCGGTGGCAGTCTTTTTTTTGCTCGGCACACTGATGAGCGGCCTCGGGGCGCAGTCGGGCCGTGTGTCGTTGCAGGGTCATGTCCCGTCGGCGGTGGCGGGACTGACGGCAAAAGGCCGGTTGCCGGCGACGAACCAACTCTCGCTCGCCATCGGTTTGCCGCTGCGGAATGAAGCCGAGCTGGATGAATTGCTCCGCCAACTCTACGACCCGGCCAGCACGAATTTCCACAAATTTCTCACGCCGGTGGAATTCACCGCGCGTTTCGGCCCGACGGAAGCGGATTACGCCGCCGTCCGGCAATTTGCGGAAAGCAATGGTTTCACCGTCACCGGCACGCACGGCAACCGGCTGGTTTTGGATGTGCAGGCCGGTGCTGCCAGCGTCGAGCGCGCTTTTCAAGTCAGCTTGAAAACTTTCCGGCATCCAACGGAAAACCGCGATTTTTTTTCACCGGATGTCGAGCCGTCCGTGCCGACCAACTTGCCGGTGGCGGATATGTGGGGTTTGAGCGATTTTGGCCGACCACATCCGAATCTAATCAAACGAGACCTAGCGAATGTCGCGCCTCAAAACGGTTCTGCACCGAGTGGCTCTGGCGCTTATTTTGGTAACGATTTCCGCAATGCCTATGTGCCCGGCACCACGTTGACGGGAGCGGGGCAAATGGTCGGGCTGTTGCAGTTCGATGGTTTTTATTCCAGCGACATCGCCGCTTATGCGGCGGCGGCCGGCAACGGGCGGACAAATATCGCCATCCAGACGGTTTTGCTGGATGGCTTCAATGGTGTGCCGACCACCGGTGCCAAGAGCGGCAACGGAGAAGTCTCGCTGGACATTGAGATGGCGATGTCCATGGCTCCGGGTTTGACGAAAATCATTGTTTTTGAGGGCAACCCAGCAACCGGAAGTTTTTTCCCAAATGACGTCCTGAACGCGATGGCGGCGAGTAACACGGTGAAGAATTTAAGTTCGTCCTGGGGTTGGAGCGGCGGGCCGAGCACGACGACCGACAGCATTTTTCAAACGATGGCGGCGCAGGGACAGTCCTTTTTTAATGCTTCCGGTGACAGCGATGCATTTACCTCCGGTTCCAAATCGGTCAACAGGGTGGACAGCTCTGCCAATGCCACGACCCCCGCCAGCAGTCCTTACATCACGCAGGTCGGCGGCACGACGCTGACAACCGGCGCAAGCGCAGCCTACACTTCAGAGACGGTTTGGAACTGGAACTATGATGCGAATGCCGGTAAGTATGTCGGTAGCAGTGGCGGCATCAGCAGCCATTATTCCATGCCCAGTTGGCAAACGAATGTAAGCAATATGACCAGTCGAGGAGGTTCAAGCAGCCATCGCAATATTCCCGACGTGGCGCTGACGGCAGACAATGTCTATGTGGAATACGGTAATGGCTCCAGCGCGGTTTTTGGCGGCACCAGTTGCGCCGCGCCGTTATGGGCTGGTTTTTGCGCCTTGGTGAACCAACAATCCTTCGCCGCTGGCGGAACCAATGTTGGTTTTCTAAACCCAACACTTTACACCATCGCCGCCAGCACCAATTACAATTCATGTTTTCACGACATCACGACTGGCAGCAATACTTGGCCGAGCAGTCTGAGTTTGTTTTATGCCACCACCGGCTACGACCTCTGCACCGGCTTGGGAACGCCCAACGGCACCAACCTCATCAATGTGCTTGCACCCGAGCCCGGCATTTTGACCCAGCCTGCTGACCAAAACACGGCGAGTGGCTTTACCACCTCCTTGAGCGTCTCCGCCGTCGGCTCGCCACCACTTAATTTCCAATGGCAACTCAACGGCACAAACCTGCCCGGCGGCACGGACAGCACGCTTTCCTTCTCGCCGGTTCAGACCAATGATTCCGGCAATTACACCGTGATTATCACCAATAGCTACGGCGCCATCACCAGCAGCGTCGCTGTTTTGAATGTTGGTTTTGCTCCCGCTATTTCTCTGCCGTCAACCAACCTAACCGCGCTCGTCGGCAGCAATGTTGTTTTCAGCGCGACGGTCACCGGCTCGACCAACCTCGTCTATCAATGGCAAAAAAACGGAACCAACCTTGCCAACGGCACCGGTATTTCCGGCGCAACAAGCAACCTCCTCACGCTCACCGCCGTCACGACCAACGCCAGCGGCGCTTACAGCCTCAAGGTGACCAATATTTTCGGCTCGGTCACCAGCAGCGTGGCTAACCTGCTGGTGGTGGTGCCGCCGGCCATTACCAGTGCTTCGCTCGCCGACCGCACGGTCGAATGCGGCGATAACACCAACACCTTTTCCGTCACCGCCACCGGCACCGCGCCGCTGGCCATCCAGTGGAGTCTCGACGGCGTGGCGATTCCTGGCGCGACTAACACCAGCTTGTCGCTCACCAATGTTTCGCAGCCTAGCCATACGGTTTCCGTCACCGTCACCAATCTTTACGCCAGTGCGACGAGCAACGCCTTTCTCACCGTCACCGACACGCTGCCACCGGTAATCACCTTGCTCGGTTCCAGTTGGATGACGAATGAGTTAGGTTCCGCCTTCACCGATCCCGGCGCGATAGTCACCGACACTTGCGCGGGAACCAATGTCACTCTCCTCGTTAGCGGCGCTGTCAATACCAGCGTCACCGGCACTTACCCACTGACTTACCTCGCCACCGATACCAGCGGCAACGCCAGCACCAACACGCGCATCGTCGTCGTGCGCGACACCACGCCGCCGGTGATTTTGCAGAGCTTCACCAACCTTGTGCTGGCGGCGGACACGAATTGCAGCGCCGTCATGCCGGACGTGACGGGAACCAATTTCATTTCCGCCACCGACGTGTCCGGTGCTGTCACGCTTTCGCAAGATCCGACGAACACCGCGATTTTATTGCTGGGAACTAATGTCGTGGTCATCACCGTCGCCGACGCTTCCGGTAACACGGCTTACTCAACCAACCAAATCATCGTTCAAGACCAGACGCCGCCGCAGATTTTGAGCGAACCACAAAGCCAGACTAATCTGCTTGGCGAGACCGTGACGTTCACCGCCACCGCCACCGCCTGCACGCCCGTCGCGTTCCAGTGGTATTTCAACGCCGTCGCGTTGCCGGCGCAAACGAACAACTCGCTCACTTGCTCGGACCTTACTTTGGCGGCGGCGGGAAATTATTTTGTCACCGCCACCGCCGACGGCGGTTCTAGCACCAGCGCCGTCGCCACGCTGTCGGTGACGTTGCAACCGTCCGCCGTCACGCTCGCAACGTCCGCCAATCCGTCTGGCTATCAGGACAATTTAATTTTCACTGCCAGCGTCGTGCCGGCGAACGCCACCGGCACCGTTCAATTTTTCACCAACGGCACGGCGTTTGATTTAGAGCCGCTCGTCGCCGGCTTCGCCGTCAGCACCAATCTCGCCACGCTGCTGCGCGGCACGAACCTCATCGCCGCCGCCTACTCCGGCGACGCCGATTTTTCACCGGCGACCAACACGCTCGCGCAAATTGTCACCAACCATCCGCCGGTGGCGGACGAAATTTATTTCAGCCGCGCCGCCGGTTCGTTGTTGAGCATCGCTATCACCAACCTGGCCAGCTACTGGAGCGATGCCGACGGCGACACGGTTTCGCTCGCGGCGGTTGGCGCTAGCACCAACGGCGTGGTGTTAACCAACTTTGCCGGAACGCTGGTTTATTCCAATTTCAACAACGTCGCCGACCAATTCATTTGCACTCTCACCGACGGCTGGGGCGGCACGAATTTTCAAACCGTTTATATTTCGATTTTGCTGCCCAGCATCGCCAACGTCGCCACCAGTCCCAGCGGCGGCTTGAAGCTCCAACTCGCCGGCGCGTCCGGCTTGACCTATGTTTTGGAATCAACAACCAGTCTCTTTCCTGCCAACTGGCAACCGGTGGCGACGAATACGCTCAACGGCAGCGGCCAATGGATTTACAATCCGCTAGTCACCAATACGCCCAACTGCTTCTATCGGCTCAAACTCGTGCAGCCATGATTTCCGGTCATCGGTGCGAACCGCTTGCCCGCCGCGGGAAAAAACGTAACATGGCCGCGTGAGCGAATTCCTTCAGCGCGTCGCGGCCACCGTCCAAAAATGGCGGTTGCTGCCGCGCGGCCAAAAAATTCTCGTCGCCGTCTCCGGCGGCGCGGATTCGCTAGTGTTGCTCCACACGCTTCATGCGCTCGCGGAAAAATCTGGCTGGAAAATTTCTGTTGCCCATTTCAACCACCGGCTGCGCGGCCGCGCCAGCGCGGCGGATGAAGCGCTCGTTCGCCGGACCGCCCGGAAAATGTCGCTGCCGTTTTATTGCGGCAGTGGCGATGTCGCCGCCTTCGCCCACCGGTCAAAAATCTCCGTGGAGATGGCCGCGCGAAAACTGCGCCACGAATTTCTGGCGCGCACGGCGCGGCGGCGGAAAATTTCCGTTGTCGCCCTCGCGCACCATGCCGACGATCAGGTGGAACTGTTTTTTTTGCGCCTGCTACGCGGTGCCGGTGGCGAAGGCTTGGCCGGCATGAAACGGCGCGCGCCGTCGCCTGCCGACCGGCGCATCACACTCGTTCGGCCGCTGCGGGATTTTTCCAAGGCGGAGCTGCTGGCGTTTGCCGGTGAAAACAAAATCCGGTTCCGCGACGACGCGACGAATTTCTCCACCGATTTTCTCCGCAGCCGGATTCGCACCGAACTCTTGCCGCTGCTTCGCGAAAAATACCAGTCCGGCTTGGCGAAAACGGTTTTGCGGCTGATGGAAATCACCGGCGCCGAATCGGCGTTTGCCGGTGCGGCGGCGCAGGAATGGCGTAAACATCGCCGCGCTGCGCCTGCCGGTGGCGAACGCGGTTTTGAAACTCTGCCGGTGGCGGTGCAACGGAAAATTTTGCAATCGCAACTGACCGAAGGTGGCGTCGCGCCGGATTTCGAGCTGATTGAGCAGCTCCGCGAATCCGCTGGAAAATTCGTAAGCGTTCGTCCCGGCTTCGCCGTCGCGCGGGACGCCACCGGCAAACTGGTTAGCCGGAAAAATCCGCCAAACGGATTTGCCGGTGGCGAACTCAAATTGAAATTGGCGGGTCGGGCGGGCGCGGCGGAATTTGACGGCGTGAAATTCCGCTGGCAAATCGCGGTGCCAAAAAAATTCCTTCCGCCGCAAAGACGCGCTGGCATTGAAGTTTTTGACGCGGACAAAATCGGCGGCGAAATTACTTTGCGCCACTGGCGACCCGGCGACCGGTTCCAGCCGATTGGCTTGAAGTCACCTGCGAAGTTGCAGGATCTGTTTGTGAACGCGAAAATTCCGGCGGCGCAACGGCGGAAGCTGGTTTTGGCCACCGCGGTGGACGGCGAAATTTTCTGGGTGGACGGCCTACGGATGGCCGAAAAATTCAAACTCACGCCGCCAACCCGCCGCCGGTTGGTTTGGCGGTGGCGCTAAACCGCCACGCGTTCGCTTGACACCGCGGCGGGCAATCTTCATTTTCTTGCGGTTATTATTTGAATTACATTAACAAATGAGCACATCCCATAACTTGTTCGGCACGTTGCAGACTTTTGAACTCGGCAACGGCAAACCCGGAAAATTTTATTCGCTGCCCGCGCTGGAAGCCGCTGGCGTCGGCCCCATCTCCAAACTGCCGGTTTCCATCCGCCTCGTGCTGGAATCTGTGTTGCGCAATTGCGACGGCAAGAAAGTCCACGAAGCGAATGTGAAGGAACTCGCCAACTGGAAGGCGACTGAGACGCGCACGGCGGAAATTCCGTTCGTGGTTGCGCGCATCGTGTTGCAGGATTTCACCGGCGTGCCGCTGCTGGTGGATTTGGCGGCGATGCGCACCGCCGTGAACAAGCTGGGCAAGAATCCAAAAATCATCGAGCCGCTCGTGCCGGTGGATTTGGTGGTGGATCACTCGGTGCAGGTGGATTTCGCCGGCGCGGCGGATTCGATGGCGAAGAATCTGGATCTGGAATTCACGCGCAATCGTGAGCGCTATCAGTTTTTGAAATGGGGCATGCAGGCGTTCGACACGTTCAAAGTTGTGCCGCCGGGCATCGGCATTGTGCATCAAGTCAATTTGGAATATCTCGCCAAGGGCGTGTTGAACGCGGATGGAATTTATTATCCGGACACGCTCGTCGGCACCGATTCGCACACAACGATGATCAACGGTCTCGGCATTGTCGGCTGGGGCGTCGGCGGCATCGAAGCGGAAGCGGGTATGCTCGGTCAGCCAGTTTATTTCCTCACGCCGGATGTGGTCGGCGTTCATCTCACCGGCGCAATTCGCGAAGGCGTCACCGCCACCGACGTGGCGCTCACGGTCACACAAATGCTGCGCAAGGCGAAGGTCGTCGGCAAATTCGTCGAATTTTTCGGCCCTGGCGCGGCGGCGTTGCCGCTGGTGGACCGCGCGACCATTGCGAACATGGCGCCCGAATACGGCGCGACGATGGGTTTCTTCCCGATTGACGAGGAATGCGTGAACTACCTGCGCGCCACCGGCCGCAGCGAGGAACATTGCAAGCTCTACGAAAATTATTATCGTGCGCAGGGGCTTTGGGGTATTCCCACCACCGGCCAGATTGATTACTCGCAAGTGGTCGAACTCGATCTCGCGAGCGTGCGGCCCAGCGTTGCCGGCCCGAAACGTCCGCAAGACCGGATTGAGCTGCCGAACATGCGCCGGGAATTTTTCAGCGCCATTCAGCGGCCCGTCACGGAAAATGGTTTTGGCAAGACGCGTCAGGTGTTCGGCAAATCGGTGAAAGTCGAGTTGGCTTCCAAGAAAAAAGCAAACATCGGCACCGGCTCCGTTCTCATCGCCGCCATCACGAGCTGCACGAACACCAGCAATCCCAGCGTGATGCTCGCTGCCGGTTTGCTCGCGAAGAAGGCCGTCGAAAAAGGTCTCAAGGTGAATCCCGCAGTGAAGGCTTCGCTTGCGCCGGGATCGCGCGTCGTCACTGATTACCTCAAGAAAACCGGCCTCACGCCGTATCTCAACAAGCTGCGCTTCAACACCGTTGGCTACGGCTGCACGACCTGCATCGGCAATTCTGGTCCGCTCGATCCCGCCATCGAGGACGCCGTGGTGAAAAACGATTTCGTCACCGCCTCGGTGCTTTCCGGCAACCGGAATTTCGAGGCGCGTGTGCACCAGAACGTGAAGTCGAACTTCCTCATGTCGCCGCCGCTGGTCGTCGCGTTCGCGCTGGCGGGCCGCGTGGATATTGACTTGAGCTGCGAACCGCTGGGCCAGGATCAGGCCGGCGCACCGGTGTATCTCGCCGACCTCTGGCCGACGTTGCAGGAAGTGCGCGATGCGATGCAATCCGCGCTCAAGCCGGAAGTTTTCCGCAAGCTCTACAAGAATTTCGCCGCGCAGAATCCGAAGTGGAACGAAATTCCATCCAGCGTTGGCAATGTGTATGAGTGGGATCGCAAATCCACTTACATCCAAGAACCGCCGTTCTTCGAGAATTTCTCGATGACACCCGGTGGCATCAAGGCCATCACCGGTGCGCGCGCGCTCGGTATTTTCGGCGACAGTGTGACCACCGACCACATCTCGCCTGCCGGTGCCATCAAGAAATCTTCCCCGGCCGGAAAATTTC
>Ga0208872_1000647_pt1 | contig 24046 bp, 25 predicted proteins | sample CryBogCBH12Aug08_FD_185508 | JGI IMG/M metagenome (GOLD analysis project Ga0208872, IMG submission 185508) | Freshwater microbial communities from Crystal Bog, Wisconsin, USA - CBH12Aug08 (SPAdes) | ecosystem: Environmental > Aquatic > Freshwater > Lake | place: Crystal Bog, Wisconsin, USA...
CAACCTCCTGTTGGTTATCATTGGCAACAAATGATTGATCCACAGACTAACACACAAAAAATTGTATTGGTACCAAATCAATGAAAATCAAAAAACTAATAATGAAATTGAACCGTGCAGAGTTCGAACACAACTTGGAGAAAGTAAAGAAGTTGTGGTTTAAGATTTTAAAGAAATCTATCAAGCATAAGCACACCGAATCGGTGCGCTAATTATGGTTGTATGAAGTAAATCAAAAAGTATTCTGGACGGGGGTGCGAATCCCCCCAGCTCCACCATAAGTTAATTGGCTTGGTATAATCGCCTTTTAGGTTTAGTTAGAGTCCAGTTAGTCAATTAACTTTTGATGGGGCTGCATAGTTTCGACAGGGTAACAAGTAGAGGCATGGACAACTCATCACAGAGAGATGTAAAAAGTAAATCAAAGTAAATGCAAATGACGAAAAATTCGCATTAGCCGCCTAAACTCGGCTTAGGGTTTCGGTTGGTTTCCTCGTAACAGAATAACCAACCACATTTTTTTAATAACAAGGAGTTTTAATGGGAACAACAGTAACAATTGGCCAAACGTCAATTAATACAACATACACGGCTGTCACAGGCACAACCGGTGGTGCTGGTACAGGTGCCAAATTTGACGTAACAAAAACTAATGGTGTTTACACTACAGTAATTGAGGCTGCAAACCTTGGTACAGGTTATGCCGTCGGTGATACAATTATTATTCCTGGTACATCTTTAGGTGGAACACTAGCAAATCCTGATGTTATTGTTGTAACAGGAATTGGAACTGCTGGTAAAATTTCTACATTTAGTGCAGTAGGTACAGGTCAAATCGGTAATGGTTTAAACTATGCTATCATTGATGTTACAGGCCTCACATCATATAGTTTTAGTGACAAGAGTTCCAATTTTACAGTTGTGAATGACTATACAAATAAAAACATTTTAGTATCATCTGTATTGACACCTGATGTTTCTTTTAAATTGGAAGGAGTGACTCGTGTATCATATACTGATAAATCCACCGCTTTTGACATTAATGGTACTGCTGGTGATGTATACGCTTTATTGAAAGCAGGTTTTGGTGGTACAGTAAGTACTACATACGAAGGCCTGGGAATTAAAGCAGAAGACGCCGGCGCAACAAGTACACAAATTGCTTCAGCAATTATTGCAACAACATCTTTTGCTACAGCAAATCCTGATTATGCTACATTTGTTAACAATGTATATACTAATGTAATGGGTGTTTCACCAACTCCAACACAGGCACTGCCTTATGTTGCTGCACTAGCAACAAATTCAGTAACTGAAGCGCAACTGCTAGTAGCAGCTGCACACCTAACTACTTTCCAACAAACTATCGGTTTGATTGGTGTAGCGCCAGCAACAACTGGTGTATTAGCCGCCAGCGGTATCGATTTTATCGCTGCTTAATTTCAAAAAAGGAAAATCATATGAAAAAATTTGCACTTGCAACTTTAGCACTAGCAACAAGCCTGGCCTTTGCAGGTTCAGTAACTCTAGAAGGTCAAGACCAACTAGGTGATAAAGGCGCTAAGAATTCTGCTAACTATCAAGTATCAGTTAAAGACTCTATTAGCAAAACTTTTGCTGCTGATGTTTCTTTCACAAATTACCAACAACATCAAACTGAAGCATTGAGCACACGTATTGAAGCAGGTGTAACTGGTTCTGTACCAGTTGGTCCTGTTGGTATCTACACTCGTGTTTCACTTGGTGAGAAGTATAACAACACAGGTAACTTTGCTTATTACAGCATTGAGCCAGGTGTTACATACACACTAGGTAATGCAACTGCTAAATTTGGTTATCGTTATCGCACAGCTGTTGTTGATCCAAATGTGAGCAATGACACAACAGATACAATCCGTGCTGGTGTATCTTATGCATTGACAAAGAAAGATGCAGTTGGATTTCGTTTTGACCGTGTAAAAGGTGATAGCACAAATCACAGTTACAATTTGAGCTACACACGCTCATTCTAATCTCCTGCTGAGATATGGTTGGGTGGGTACCTTTAAATCCCACCACCCCTCAACTCTAAAGAAACACATGAGAAGTAAACCTGTACTCATTAGCGTATTATTTTCTGCAATTATTGTGATGTTATCTTGTATCAATATTGATACACAAAAACTTTTGCCATTTAAAACATCATTCAATGAATTGTCTGATCCTGTAAAGGTTCAGATTACATGTTTAGCAGAAAATATCTACTTTGAAGCTGCCCACGAACCTGTAGAAGGTTGGAAGGCCGTGGCATTTGTAACTGTAAACAGAGTCCAATCTGGTAGTTATGGTGATACAATATGTTCAGTAGTTAAACAAAAAACCAAAGGAACATGCCAATTTTCTTGGTATTGTGAAAGAATTACCGAAAAAGACTTGACAATACATGATAGAAGACTGTATAATGAGATTTTGGAACTTGCAACCAATCTGGTTGTTAATTATGACATAATGAAAGACGTTACAGATGGAGCAACCTACTATCACGCCACCTATGTCCAACCCGGTTGGACCAAGTTGGAGAAAGTTAAGCAGATTGGTAACCACATTTTTTACCGCTCAAAAAGAGATTCAATCGACAGAAACAAGGAGTTCATTTAATATGGAAAAAAACTTATTGACAATTGCCGTTTGTGCAACTATTCTTCTTGGATCAGCCATCATTGGCGGGTTCATGTATAGTATCAATGACAGAAATAATATGGCTAGAAACATTGAGGCAGCAATACAAAAAGGTGTTGATCCTATCTCCGTTAAGTGTGCTTATGAAACAGATGCAAAACCTGTTTGTATGGCCTATGCGTTGGGTAGAAAATAATGCCTTCTAAAGATGAAATCCGTGAATTTAGTTTGAGAATTGAAGAAGTTGCTGATGAATATGGATTACCATGTATGGAAGCAATCATTCAATATTGTGAAGAGACAGGCATTGAAGTAGAAATAGCTGCAACACTTATATCATCACATTTGAAAGCTAGAATAAGAGAAGAAGCTCAATCAGCAAATCTAATAAAGAAAAGTTCTAAATTGCCTTTGTAATAAATAGGTGTAGGTCACGATATTACCAGTATCTACCTACTCTAACATTGTAAAGGAATGTCAGCATGGATATTTATTCTATCTATAAAGCCACTAATATTGTAAATGGAAAAGTTTACATTGGTTTTGCAAAAAATGTTAACAACAGAAAACATCGTCATAAACATTTTGCCTTGACAAAAGGTGTATCCAACTACTTTTATACAGCCATAAGAAAATATGGGTGGAACAATTTTCAGTGGGAAATAATATATCAATCTAAAGATAGATTACACACATTGAATGTAATGGAAAACTTTTTTATAGTTGAATATAAGACTTATATTGGATATAAAGATTGCCGGGGTTATAATATGACATTAGGTGGTGATGGTTCATTGGGAAATAATAATCCGAAAACACAATCACACAAAGATGCAATATCCAAATCTCTATCCGGTAAAAAGAAAAGTGTGGAACATATAGGGCTGGCTGCTTTTAATCGGTCTAAAGAATACATGATGTTGAATCCACAGAATGAAGTTGTACATATAAAAAATATGGCAGAATTTTGTAGAAATAACAATCTAAATCAATCACATATGATAGGTGTATGTAACGGAAGAAGTGGATATCTTTCACACAAAGGTTATAGGAAATTAATAAATGTATGACAGTTCAGGATTTGAAGCTTATCAACTGTATTCGTCACTAAAGTTACATTTCACAGCTGGATCTTATAATTATTTTAAGTATAACGGTAAAACCAACGTATCAAAAGAAACATTTCTGAAACGCAAAGACAAATATAGTTTCTACAAATTATCCCGTAAGTATTCATTGGAACAACTCAGGAACTTTTTCTTGGCTAATTTCATATACGGAGACAGTACATGGGTTGGTGAGATGTTAGGACCAGAAGGAGATAAAGCATACTCAAAGTGGCAAAAGACCAATCAGTCCTTGACATATGTGTTTGAAAATGATATAATTGGTCTTATAGGAAACGATGCACCAGAAAGTATGTTGGTTGTCAATGATGGCCAACATCCAACACTTCTCCGTGAAGTAATGTCTGGTACAATTGCAATAGAAACGATGGTCATACTGAATGATATAATGAATTTCTTTCCCATGTGGAATAGAAAGATAAGTGACGATATTATTTGGCCGAATTGGCGGCTAAAATGTGAAAAGTATGCACCATTCGTTACCTATGACAAGGTTAAATTTAAAAACATTTTAAAAGAGATAGTGATAGAACATGCATAAGTTTACAAAAGTCTATTTGGACATGGATGGTGTGATTTGCGACTTTGAAAAGAAGTTTAAAGAGATGTTTAGTGTATCTCCTGCATCAGCCGAAAATCGTAAACGATTTGGTGACCATTTCCATAAATTCATTAATGCCAATGCATTCGCTTCATTAGATAAAATGCCTGATGCAGATGAACTACTTAACTATTTGAAAACAATTGAAGTGCCTATTGAAATACTATCATCTACGGCAAAACCATCAAGTAATACATCAATATCACGCCAGAAACAAATATGGCTTGATAATAATGGCATTACATATCCTGCAATCTTTGTGCCCGGTGCTTCACTAAAGGCACAATATGCAGACCAGAATTCCATACTCATTGATGATACTGAAAGTGTTATCTATGCGTGGAATAAGGCTGGTGGTACTGGCATACTTCACAAAGATGCCTTGACAACAATTAGTATCTTGAGTACACTCCTGAGTGTATAAATATGTTTATATTATGTACAATGTGGACAATCCGTAAAATAATCCGTAATACTCCGTTTATAAGGAACTAAAATGACATCATTTGCAAATCTAAAAAGAGAATCTTCTACGAATCTCAGCAAACTAAAAGCCAAAGTTGACCAACTCAACTCATCAGAAGGCTCAGATAAAACCAATAACTTTTGGCGACCAGAAGTAGACAAAGCTGGTAACGGCATGGCTACTATCCGTTTTCTTCCCACATCAGCAGCCGATGGAGATGACTCACTACCATGGGTTAAAATCTTTGAACACGGCTTTCAAGGTCCTGGTGGTTGGTTAATCGACAAGTGTTTGACTACTAAGAGCCAGCAATGTCCAGTATGTGAACACAATAACAAATTGTGGAATTCTGGTATTGAAGCCAATAAAGATGTTGTACGTAAACAAAAGCGTAAGTTGAGTTATATTGCTAATGTGTATATCGTATCTGATCCTAAGCATCCAGAGAATGAAGGACAAGTTAAATTGTTCAAGTTCGGTGCCAAGATTTTTGAGAAGATTACAGGCGTTATGAATCCTACATTTGAAGATGAGGCTGCATTCAATCCATTTGATATGTGGACTGGTGCTAACTTCAAGTTGAAGATTACTAAAGTTGCCGGCTATCAGAATTATGATAAGTCTGAGTTTTCATCACCAGCACCATTGCTTGATGATGACGCTAAGTTGGAAGCAATTTGGAAGACTGAGTTTGGTTTGAAAGACCTGACAGCAGACAAAGAATTCAAATCGTATGATGATTTGAAATCACGCCTAGAGAAAGTTCTAGGACTTAATGGTGATGTACCTGCACCTAAAACTACAGTAGAGACATTGAAGGCAATGCCACGTAAAGCAGAACCTGAACCAGAAGTCGTTACTGAAGAAGATGATGATTTGGCTTACTTTGCAAAGTTAGCCGAAGAATAAAACATTTTCACTTTTCCCGAAGTGTTTTTCCCCGCCTAGTGCGGGGTTTTTCATATGGGTCTTAGATTAGACTTTTGCAATTTTTGCCAAGTTCTCTCATCATTACGAACAGGTACAGAATCTACAGTTATACTTTCCGTTGTTGAACGACCACTAGAATTGATATTCTTTGAATTGTCAATCATCGTTGTTTTTGGCTTTATACTTTCATCCATCTTAGAATCATTATTTTTATTGATAGCATCTTGTACACGTTGTCCCAATTTATTTGGTTGTGACTCTAACGGTACAGCTTTCCTGATACCTTTTGGACTTACACCAAAAATTGCTTTATCAGGTGTATTACGTCTTTCATAATCTATTGCACTTGCATCACCTCGGCCTTGTCCAGCTGTTGATGGTTCTAAACCAAGTCTATGAATAGTATCTGGTACTGTTTTTGGTTCAGATTGATACATTGCATGTGCATCAGTATGTTCTTTCAACCATTGTTCTAGACCTGCACGGTTCTGTCCATATTCTTCTTTTAGAACATTATCGTCTATCTTTGAATCTACTGCTTGTTGGATTTGTGGACGTGTAAACTGTTTATATCCTTTTGCCCTATTCTTAGCAGCACCTTCTTCTTCTGTCTTCACTTCACCACGAACTTTCATTGCATAAGGGTTGTCCTTATACTCAGGTGCATTTGGATTTTCTTCAATCTTTCTTCTCTCATAGGCTGATGCAACCCAAGGTGACAACAATGCACCATATACTGCAGCTGCGGTACCCATTCCAGCTGGAACCAGACGACTTAAAATTCCAGATGCTACACCTGCTTCAACTCCAGCACCAGCACCTGCGGCCGCAGCAGCAGGAGCAGCTGCAGCTGGAGCAATAGCTGCAGCAGTACCTGCACCAGCAGCACCTCGACCAATCAACTTTAAAACTCCAAGAGTTTCTAATAAATTATCTAAAAATTTCTCAATAGTATCAAATATACTTGCGCCTTGGTCTATTGCTGTTTTTTTGCCTTTACTTTTCTTACCTGTGATAGCTTCAATAAGTTCTTGGTGCCATCTATCTTCTGCTGCAGCCTTTTCTTTTTTTAAGTCTCTTTCTAACTCCATTCTTTTAATATCTTCTTCTCGATATTGTTTTGTTAAGTTATACAATTTTGCCAGTACATTAGAAACACTATCACCTTTTTTCACATTTTGTTTTTGGCCTTCTGATACCTTAGTATACATTGCATTATTAATGTCACCAGTTTTACCACCTGTTGGTGCTTGATTGACAGGCGAAATGTTATTGTTTCTTGGTTTTATACCAGTAAAATATTGTAAGTCTTCTTGTTTACGGCCAGTTGCACGGCCTAACATGGCTGCACCAAGAGGTCCTGTTAATTTTTTGGCAATATTCAATGGGTCAAATGCTTCTTTGATACCCATTGCTTTCGCCTTTGCCTTTTCAGATATGCCAGATTTGATAGAGGAACCTATAGTACCACCTTCAATAATTTTTCTTGTAATTATTTCAGTTATTTTTGTTTCTCTAATTTTCTCTGCATCACGATACGACATTTCCTTTTCAGGAGTTATCTCAGGTTCAATTAACGGTATTTCTCTTGGAATATTAGAAATAGTTTTTATTGGTGAAGCAGATTCAGTCGCCTGTTGTGCAGGTTGAACAGTATCTACAGCTTGTTCTGTTACAGCTTTACCTAATGACTCTGCTTCTTTTTTACTGGCTGCTTTTCCATAACCGCCTTTTTTACCCAACACAAACCAATAACCTCTATTGTTAAAGGCTTTTGGATCCCATACAAAAATTTGTTCACCTAGTTTTTTTGTTATTTTGTTCATGGTTGAGCCATATAGGTTGGTGGTATATCTTTAGTGGGTGAAACTATCATTTGTTTGTTTGTTGTACCAGCACTAATAGAGTTTACCGAATTGTTTACGATAACTGTGTTGTTTGTAGATTTCTGTTTCAACTGTTGGTTCTCAACAGACGATTTGTTAACCTTATCACCCACTTTTGGAATGTTATCTACATCTTTTATTTTACTGCCAGAAGCAAACAATACAGCTTCTTCTTGTCTTCTTTTAACTAAACCAGGTATTATTTGATGTGTCTGTGCACCTGTTACTTTACCATTTTTTATTATATCTGCTGCACGAAGCATATCACCAGAGTCAATTGCATCTTTTAAACCTGCTTTAACTAAATCAGCAGTGCCTCCAGTATTATATGAATATGAGGTCAATGCAGCCTTTTGTTCTTCTGATAGTTTGTTCCAAGATTCACCCAAAGGTTCTCTAGCAGCCTTTTCATATTTTGGTAAATCTGTTTGTAGTAAATTAGTTGCTTGTTCTTTAGTTATAACTGTATCAAGGCCTCTATTACCTTTTAAAGGTATCTTTTCTTTACTCGCCATTACAAAACCTTGTTTCTGTTCAGCTTCTGTAATATTATGGCCATAACCTATAGCAGTACGGCCTTGGTCTATCATTGCTTTACCGCCTGCAGGTAAACCCTCTTCTTGTGCAATCACTGAAGCTGCACTAGTTGCACCTGCACCAAAGACTACACCTGAAGCGATAGTCGAGAAAGATTTTTTAAATTTTGATTGACTTTTAGTTACTTTTGAGGTAGTGGCATCTTTAATTTTATCAAGATTATCTTCTACTTTTTCTGGTATCTTTTTAGACTCTCTGATTACTTTGATTAGTTCATCATGTTTTCTTTTATCTTTTTCATGTTGCTCTTCCTCAAAGTCTTTTTCTAACTCATGTTGTATAGTCTTTTCTACATTTACCTTTTTCATAAAAGCAAACAACTTTGCAGCAACATCAGTAAGACTTTCACCTTTTCTAATTTTTTCACCTTTGACTACTGTGGTGTAGAATGCAGTATTAACTTTGCCTAATTTACCACGTTCACGCTTTGGTAAATTCTTGCCTGCAAAGTATGCCATGTCTTCTGGACTTCTATTCAACAAAGAACCAACAACTGTAGAACCTAGATTGCCTGTAAGTGATTTTGCTACGTTGATTGGGTCTAATCTTTCCTTTAGACCTGTGAGCTTAGCTTTGAAGGTATCAGATATACCTTTTTTAAATGAACCACGAACACTATTACCTGCAATTATATTGTCGGTGATGTTGCCAAACAACCCACGCTTCCTTAATTGCTCTGCACTTTCATATGCAGTAGCACGACTATATCTCTGATTATCTTCAGAGTTTGGTTCATGTAAATCGTTGGTTTTTGTCATCTACTATTTTGCTTCTGCTTAATTTTTTCGTTTTCTTGTTCGATGTATTGTATAAGCATAGCAACGTATATGTCCCTTTCCCAAGGTATCATATTTTCAAGTTCTGTCAAACTGTACTTGTGATGCTGCACGAGAGAGAAATTTGTCGTGTAATAATTTCTCAAGTTATCATGCCGCATCACTAGCCGAAAAAACTGTCGAGGCCCTCCAAATTAATTGTATGATGAAAACTACACTTCTTACATGTCATCTCTATCTTCTTGTCTAGTTTTGGCATGTTGTTGAAAAAGTTTTCAATCTTGGAAAACTGGTCTTGATTCAATGATTCTACAAACTCAATGATTTCACCAGGATTTGTTTCTTTTGCATAATAGTATTGTTCACCATCAAAGATATACTCAACACTCTCAACAATCATATCAAACGCCATGTCAGTTGTGTTTTCAAATTTGGCTGCACGTTCTATGATAGAAAATTCTGGATATTTCATACCAATACTAATCTTATCAGTCAACTTAATAAGACTGTCAGGCACATTAGACATATCAACCTTGATGTCTAACAGATTCACTTTAGATTCCATGAGAGTACCACATTTAGTACCGTTAACATCATTCTCACAACGATATTTGTTTTCTATAATCTCACCGACAGACCTTGCACGTAGGTTCAAAAAATAATACTCTACATCAATGATTGGTAGAGTATCAACATCAACGCCTTCTGTCAATGTACAATTGTGGAGGACTTGTTTGATATTTTTTTCAATTGTTTCACTATCATTAGCCTCCATGGCCATCATTAGGTTACGTTGCTCTTTGACCAAGAATGGTCTAAAGCGAATATGTTTCTTTGATAAAGGTAAATCCAATTCATAAATTGGCACATCAATTTTTGGTAAAGCCATTATATCTCCTCATATAAAAATAATTAAGTAACTGATTTATTGCGTTTTTGTTGAAGTACCATTTAATTTGAATGGGACGTAAATACTTTGTGGTTCCAATAAATTACCCAAGGTATTAAGGCCTTGATTTTGCCAGTAATCATAAGCAAAGACTACTGTTACTTTATGATATCCATCATTTGACCAATCTAAGTCCATCTGGTTGACTACAATTGGATATACATTGTAGAAATTAACTGTATAAACGGCCTTATCTTGCATATCATATTGTGTTACGGTAATGTCGGAAACAAAATTGCTTTTATAGTCAAAATCAAACGTTGTAGTTGGATTAATATATTCCATCCACACATCAAAGATGGTTCTCTCTATCATTGTATCTGAAACGATAAATGTCATCACCAAATCATTATAAGCAGAATGCATTGGAAATTTGCTTGTTGGATTTGATCCAAACTTTTGTTCAACAGTACCAAACATTCTTCCTGGTAATTCTGTAGACTCACAACGTAATTGTAATATTCTAGGCGTTAGGGTATTATTATCAGATGCATTTAAATTGTTCAAAATGTTTGATGGTAAAATAATTCTAACATCAAACCTATTTGGTCTGGCAACATCAACCATCGATTGTAAAAAATTATCAATTAGAGCATTGGTTTGGGTTTGTTTTCCAGTTACTGTAATTTTTCCTAAATCTGCGTCTGCCATTTTTATTCGTCCTGATTAAAGTGAGCCATGTGGTCTTTCCATTCTTTCACAGAATCTTGCCACACTTTTTGTGGTTTTGCACCTCTGAATTGTTGGATAGGCAACATAGTGGCTACATCCCATTCACTTGGTTCGATTGTTAATATTCTTGACCTCATATGACTATACAAATAACGTTTCAAACATGGCCTAAATTCTGCAAATCTTTTAGTTGCTGTCAATATATCATAAGACAATCTAATTCTTTTGATATCTGCATCAGGCGTTAATTGAGCATATCTCATCAGTTTTTGTAAAAACGCTACACGATACTTGACTGGCAGATAATGTAAGTTCAATCCTAAAAACCCATCATTATATTTCTCTAACACCAATACCATTGGGAATCTATCCCAATAAGGTAAGTCATCTTTAGTCTTTGGATCATAATAATAACAATACAACATACCAATTCTTAGTTGACCTGGTTGTTTTTGTCTATTCACTTCACCCCTAATAGCATTAGGAATGGATGATGGTCTTTTTATCTCATTTATCTTATCTTGCAACCATACAACCGCATTTTTGGACATAGTTTTATGTCCTAAAGATTTCTTTTCTTCTGCGAGTGTGGTAAGTTTTGAAGTCATATTGTATTTATACTAAAATCCAAGATGTTCTTCCGTGAGTACTTTAAACTCCCAACCTCTATCCAAACAAAACTCCTCAGCAGCTTTCCACTTGGCTTGATTGATACTATACGTTACGACTTCTTGAATATATGCTTTTGTCACACGGCTCTTCCTGACAGGTTCCATAGCCTGTTTTTTAGGCTTTACTTCAATCAACATGGTGTTTAATTTACCCTCTTTGTTTCGCACCTTGACTAAAAAGTCTGGAAAGTATCGATGACGTTTGCCATCCGCAGGTGATATATAAGGTATTACCAGTTCTTCTGATGCCCATGACACTACACTAGGTTCTTTGTCAAGCCAGGTCATCACTCTCGCTTCCCAAGAAGAGCGATAAATAATATTGGTGTAATCACCCACGTACTTTTGTGGATTCTTTGGAGTAAACTTACCGGAATATGCCATAAATAGTATGTATAATCAATTTTCAAAGAAAAAATAATGCCAATAATAGATTTAGTTGCCGTTTCTACTGGTGGACCAAGACTCTCGGCAGTTACCGGTCCACTAAGTGCCTTGGAAGCAGATACCGCAAAATTAACACCATTATTTTATCCTTCAGATTTAGGTTCTTCAACCAAAAATCATTATGTTAAATTTTCAGTAAAGCAGATTGTACCTTCAACACCAGTTAGTGGTAGTACGCAAGATGCTGTAAAATTTGCAGCTGCAAAGTTGGAATCACTCAACTTTCAACCAAATGTAACAGATTCAGTTGGTGTTATTTGTTTATATATGCCTGACAGTTTGAGCGCTTCATATGATGCATCTTATGATGAATTGAGTATCACAAATGATTTAGGAAAAGGAATTACTGGTATTCAAGCTATAAAGTCTTTTGTAGATGGTGCAAAAGGTAACAAACAAACAGCTGCTGGTACTTCAGCTGATTCTGCAACAATTTACGGTTTAGCTACTGGTGTTGGTACAGCTTTGGGTAGTTTTGGTAATACTCAAGGTATTGTTGATGCTGTATTGGCATCACAAGGTTATGCCATTAATCCACAATTACAAGTAATTTATCGTGGTATAGGTTTTAGAAAATTTAATTTAAATTTCTTGTTTACTCCAAATACACAAGCGGAAGCACTAAAAATCAATCAAATCATTGCAACATTTAAGTATCATTTTGCACCACAATTAGCTACTAAAACCGGTGCAACAAACGGTATGTTTTTTGTTCCACCTTCTTATTTCAATGTGGAGTTTATGTTCAATTTTGATGAGAATAAGTTTCTACCAAGATATGGTGATTGTGTATTGACAGATATTGATGTAAATTATGCACCAAATGGTTTTGCAGCTCATAATGATGGTGCACCAGTACAGACACAATTATCTTTAAACTTCCAAGAAATAGAAATTGTCACTAAAGATAAACTTGCAGCTGGTTATAATGCAGATATGAGTTTTCCATTCAACACATCAGTAAATTCAGTTGCAGGAATGCGATAATGAAATATTTCCAACAGTTTCCAACAATTCAAATGTCTGATTACAATGGCAATAGTGTCAATGTAACTAACATAATGCAACGAGCAGATGTTATTCCCAATCTATTGAATAATGCACAGTTGTTTTATACTTATAGCATCAAAGATACTGATACTCCAGATATTATTGCACAAAAATATTACAATGACAGTTATAGATATTGGATAACACTTTTTAGTAATCAAACAATTGATCCAATTGGTAACTGGCCAATGAGTCCTAGTTTGTTTAACGACTTTTTGTTTGATAAGTATGCAAGTGCCACAGCAAATTCATTGAACATATCTGTTGCAAATGTTACTTCTTCACAAGTTTTGACATATACACAAAACACAATATATCAGTATATTGAAACTATTACGACAACAGATTCAACATCATCTGAATCAAATACGACCATCTATTTTATTGATGAGGCAGCTTACAATAATGTGGCTGTTGGAACAATATCTGTTTTGTTACCATCTGGCGCAAGTGTTACTGAATCTATTGCAGCATATCCACAATACATATATGAATATGAAATTGAAACCAATGAAGCTAAAAGAAACATCAATCTTATAAATTCAAGTTACACTGGTGCATTAGAAAAACAACTGTCTACATTATTAAAATAAAAAATGTCCCAAGGAATTCTCAATACAAGAGACTATGACCTAAAGAGCTTGGTGTTGTTAACATCGGTTGGCACCATTGAGTTGCGTCTGATTATGAATGAGATTTCATATCATGAAGACCTTTTTGGTGGTGTGATATCTGGTTATGTCATGGTCACAGAATCAAATGCTTATGCAGAACTTTTGGCATTGAATGGTAATGAATTCTTAGAATTAACATTTACCAAATATGATGATCCAAACAACACGATTAGTAAAAAGTTTCGTGTCTACTCAATGGACAAAAGAAAACTTGCTGCTAACATGTATACTGAAGTCTACACATTGCAGTTTTGTTCAGAAGAATTGATGTTGTCTGAGCAATATAAGATTAGCAAATCGTATCCAAACGAATCAGTAAGTCAAGTCATTACAGATATATGCATAAATGATTTGGGTATAAGTCCTAATAAATTAAACATTGATGACTCTTATGGAATTTATAGTTTCATTGTACCAAACTTAAAACCAATCGATGCTATTAATTGGCTATCTAATTATGCTAGGCCAAAGCCTCCATTTCCTGGTGCAGATATGCTTTTTTATGAGAACAAGAATGGTTTTAATTTTAAATCTTTACAAACTCTAACAGATGGTCAAGATGTTACAATCTATAACACCTACAGATATGATCCAAAAAATGCGAACGAAAAGAACCTAACGGAAGAAGTGTTCAACGTAACGACCTATGAAATTTTAAATTCATATGATTCGTTGAATGCTATCAATTCTGGTATGTTTGCAAACCAATTGATATCAGTTGATGTATTAACACGAAAGAAAATAACAACAAATTTTGATTATTTCAAATATTGGAATGATCCAAATTCTGGTGGTTTAAATAAATATCCAGTCACAAACAATGTACAAAATCGATTTGGTAAAAAACTAAATGAGACAAGTCAAGCAACACTCAAGTTAGTATTTTCAAATTTCGATGATGCTAACAATGCAGTTGTTCAATCCAATCCAGGTTCAGTTGCACATAACATTTTTGCAGAGACCTACATACCATATAGAACAGCACAATTAGCATTAGCTAATTATACCAGATTAAAAATGTCTGTTCCTGGTGATCCTATGTTGACAGTTGGTACTATTATCAGATTTGATTTGTTATCTAAAGATCCATCCAGTTCAGATGTAGATAAGTTTTATTCTGGTTTGTATTTGATTACTGCTGTTAGGCATATGATTACACAAAATGATTATAAGACTGTTCTAGAAGTAGCAAAAGAAAGTGTTCGAACCAAGTATCCTGATGTAGATTCAGAATCGACAACTTGGAAAAATGTGGTGAAAAGTTAATGAAAGCAATAAATAATTTTGCAGGATTAAATGGGTTTGTTTGGTGGGTTGGTGAAATCATTAATCCTGCTGATCCACTTGGATTAGGTCGTTGCCAAGTCCGTATTTTTGGATGGCATACAGATGACCAAAGTCAGATTCCAGATAAGGATCTGCCGTGGGCTAATCCAATGATTTCAATGAACACATCTAAACAACACCAAGCAGTAGAGCCTCATGAGTGGGTTGTGGGATTTTTTATGGATGGTGAAAGTGGACAGTTTCCAATAATGATGGGTATTTTACCTGGTTTTGCAGCTGCAAATAGTTCTACATCAACTCCTGTAACAACAGCAGCAACACCTACTGGAGGATAAAAATGACAACAGCTTCAGATGCATTTACTGGTGGTATAACAGCTGCCACAAACACTTTAACAAACGCAGTAACAGGTGCTTTCAATAATGCACAGAATAATGCAGCAGCACTAACATCAACATCATTTGTTAATTTAGCGAATACCAGTATTTTAAGTGGTGGTGTTGTAGTTCAATTGAATTCACCTCAATTACCTAAAGGTGGTTTTTATTATAATTCAGGTTCACAAACAACGCCAGGCCTTGCAAGAGGTTCATTAGTCAATTCATCACTATTGAATAACAATAATGACCTATCACACGTTTGTGACTTTAAGTTTGATTTCTCTCTCGGTATTAGCATATCAGGTTTAACAAATCCATTCACACAAATAGCTAATGCTATCAAAAATGGTAAAATGGCAGGCGCTAATGCAGTCAGAGCAGCTGTTGGTCAATTGCAACAAGCATTTAGAGTAGGCATACAAGCACTATTAGCAGCATTAAATTTTGATCCAACAGGTCAAATTTCTTTGACAATTTCTGTTGGTAAATCTCTTGTACGAAAACTTAAAGCAATTACGGATCAAATTGCTCAGATTGTTTATGATATTTCGTTAGTTCAAAGTATTGTTACTAATTTACAACAAATTGTAACGTGGATTCAAAGTTTACCTGGCCAAATCCAAAAACTTTTACAACAATGTTTGACAAATTTTCAAGCATCTTTGACCAATACAACTAATACAATAAAGAATGCCACAAATATTAAAAACCAAGTTAATAGTATAGTACAACAGGCAAGTAACGCAAGCGCAGCTGACTCAGCTAATACAAGTGCTTCTATGATGGCTATTATTAATGGTACGGCTGGAACTGCCGCAGTTACCAGCCTTATAAATTCAACAGTTGCAGCTGCACCACCATCTTCTGGTGCAACACAAAAAACAGCATCTAGCCCCTAAGGACATTGAATGGCAACACAACCAAGTTTCTTTACAGCATGGACAGAGCCTGAATCGGCAGCTAATGGCACATATCAGCCTGTATTTCCTTATAATAATGCAACACAAACACCAAGTGGTCACTCTTTTGAATTGGATGATACTCCTACAAGAGAGAGGGTAAGACTGCAACACCGCTCAGGTACATTCATTGAGATGCATCCTAATGGTGATGAAGTGCATAAGGTATATGGTGATGGGTACGAGATTACCATTGGTAATAAAAATGTACAAGTCAAAGGTCGTATAAAGATTGAAGTCCAAGGAGATTGTGAGATACATGTCCAAGGCGACTTGATAGAACAGATTGATGGTAACGTAGAACAACACATTAAAGGCAATTTCTCACAAGTTGTAGAAGGTGTCAGTAGTATGACTTCTCAAGGTGACATGATTATCAATGCGGCAGGTGGTTTAACAGGCGGGTTAAAACTGAATACACCAGATTATATGCATCTTGGTGGTGACCTTACAGTAGATGGCGAAATTACTGCTGGTAAAATAACATCCTTAGGTCGAGTTGATGCTATGGGTGGTATGAGTGCAGGTCTTCAAGGATTTGTTACTGTTTTGGGTGGTGTTTCTGCTGGTTTACCTATTGCAACACCTGGAACAATTAGTGCTGCAGCAATGGTAGATGCACCATTAGGCACATTTGGTGTGATGAGTGCCATATGGGCATATGACACAGTTAACGTAAGCCTACACAATTCACATATTCATGTATCACCAAAAGGTCCGACTGGACCTCCGGTTCCATTAGAAATAGGAGTTTAATATATTATGAGCATTTATGCAAGATTGGGATTTAATTATAATGATCCTACAACAAACGCATTGTCTACATCTTACACAAGCAATGTAATGGTTCAAATGGACTTGTTGCCACCATTGATTAAGCCGTGGCAGGCCAATGCAATAGGAAATAGTGCAGTTTCTGGATTCTTTGTCAATCCAGTGGCTAATGTTGCACAGTTGATATGGGATACATCAAATACACTAATTACCTTAACGTCCGGGTTGACCGCATCTCCATCTAATCCAACTGTAAATACAGCGGTGGCCAATGTATATGCCACATCGACAGTATTATCGACAAATACAGCACAAACATACATTTATGTTACGAATAAACAATCTAATGTAGTTCCACCTGATGCGGATACAACCACACCACACTATAGTACGGCTATAGCACAAGGTAAAATGTTATCTTATATAACCAATCAATCAGATAATATATCAAACAGTTCAGTCATGTTGGGTTCTTTTACAAGTGTTACTTTGGGAAACACACTAGCAAATTTGTATAGTACAATGAGTACCTTGACTAATATTTTAGCAAATACAATAACATATTACACCGATCCGATAAGTGGATTACCTCACAATACAACAAATGTTAGTACAGCTAACGCTCGAGCTTTACAAAATGTTGTTTCTTCTGTTAATTATGTTATGACATTCTATCCAGCACAAGATTCGCAGTTTTTTCAAAATTCTTCAAATGTATTGCATGATTATGGTACAGTAAGTCAGTTTAACAACATGGGACAGTCACAAAACTACCTTTTACAAAATTACATTGGTTCTCCTACATTGCTTGCCAATTTAAACTCATAAATATTAGATGGCAAATTTACAGAAAATCTTTTCAGACATAGACCTAACGTTCAAGAAACTACCGGTAACGGGAGATATTGCTTTGCGTTATGATGACCAGGCTGTGATTGCTTCTGTGAGAAATTTATTATTGACCAACTTTTATGAGAGACCGTTTCAACCAAACTTAGGTTCCAACATGTCTGCATTGTTGTTTGAGCCGGCAACCAATATAACATCAAGCATTTTGTCTGATGAGATTAAAAATGTTATCTCAAATTTTGAACCAAGAGCACAAATAAGTAAAATTAGTGTGACCTTGGCGCCAGATAATAACAGTTTCAATGTTTATTTGACCTTTTTTATTGGAAATAATACTACACCGACAAATGTTAATCTTCTTCTTCAAAGGTCCAGATAATGGCGTCTAATACAAATATCCAAGTTGCTAGTCTAGATTTTAGTGGAATTAAGCAAAATTTCATTAATTACTTGAAAGGTCAAGACACCTTTAAAGATTACAATTTTTCTGGTTCCGCATTGTCTACTTTATTAGATGTTCTATCTTATAATACACAATACAATGCATTCTATTTGAACATGGTTGCCAATGAGATGTTCTTGGACTCCGCATTGCAACGTTCTTCTGTAGTTTCACATGCTAAATTAGTCAATTATGTACCACGTTCTGCTGTTGGACCAGTCGCACGTATTAATCTTACATTTACTGGCGTTACAACTTCATCATATACAATACCACAATATACAAACTTTTTGTCTGAAGCTATTAATAATACTAACTATAATTATGTAACATTGAAGGATTATACTGTACCAGTGGTTACAAATACAGCTGTGTTTTCAGGTGTTGAAATTAAACAAGGAACAGTACAAACATATACATATACTGTTGACTCCACAACAAATCCAAAATACATATTTGAGATTCCAGATGCTAATATAGACACATCTACGATGACTGTCACCGTTCAACAGTCTTCATCTAATTCTTCTTATCAAGTATTTAATCCAACAACAAATTATTTGTCCTTGATGCCGACTGATCCTGTGTATTTCTTACAAGAAGCTTCAGATGGAAATTATCAGATATATTTTGGAGATGGTATTTTAGGAAAACAACTGAGTGATGGCAACGTAGTTAAAGTTACATATGTTTCCACAAAAGGAGCATCAGGTGGTTTAGCAAATTCATTCTCGTTGATGAATACATTTGCTAGTTATTCCAGTTTAGTAATTACTCCATATCAAGCGGCAACTCAAGGTGAGAATAAAGAATCGATTGATTCTATAAAATTTCAGGCACCCAAGGCGTTTGCAGCTCAAGGTCGTGCGGTCACTAAAAACGATTACATTACATTGTTACAACAGAATAACCTTGGTATCACATTTGATGCAGTAAATGTTTGGGGCGGAGAAGAAAACAAACCTCCTGCATATGGTCAAGTGTTTATTGCTTTGAAACCAACTGGTGCATATGACTTAACCGCAACGCAAAAGCAATTAATCACTAATGAAGTACTCATACCTTATGGTGTGTTAACCATCAAACCAACTATCATAGATCCAGATTATACATACATTCAATTGTCTTCAAATGTATTATTCAATCAATCACAAACATCAATGACACCATCAGCAATTAAGACTGGTGTACAACAAGCAATTTATGCTTATGCGGCCAATAATTTGAATACATTCAATTCAACATTTAGTGCATATGAAGTTCTAACTACCATCAATAACTATGATCCGTCTATCATAACAAGTGATTTTGGTATTAACTTACAGAAGAAGTTTTATCCAACTTTGAACACATCACAGACGTATACACTTTATTATAACAGTTCTTTGCAAAAAGGATTATTCCAGAGTGGTGTAATAAGTACACCAGCTATGCAATTTATTGATCCTGCCAACAATGCTAATATTATTGATGGTGTTTTTATTGAGGAAGTTCCCTCTTCTACAGGTGGTGTAGAATCATTGTCAATTATTAATCCTGGTTTTAACTATCAGTATGCACCAACAATCACTATCGTTGGTGATGGAACAGGTGCTACAGCAACGGCCACAGTTATAAATGGAAGCATTACCGCTGTTACCGTAACAAACATTGGTTCTGGTTATACAAGTGCAATTGCTAATATCACTCCGGCTGCAGGAGATACAACAGGCACAAATGCTGCATTGGTTGTTATTTTACAAGGTCAGTACGGTACACTTAGAACATATTACAATAGTTCTTCGAATATTAAGACAGTTTTAAATCCTAACGCCGGTCAAATTGATTACACGAATGGTATTATCACATTGAAAGATTTGAATCCTGTGAATGTTGATAATCCATTGGGACAATTAACAGTGTCAGCACATCCAACAACAACCATCATATCATCAACATATAATAGAATCATCACAGTTGACCCCTATGATCCTGCAGCGGTAAGTGTTACTGTTAATGCAAAAACTAGTAGCTAAGAATGATACAAAGTAATCAAAAAACATCGTTACTGGTACCATATGAGTTACCAAAGTTCATTGCAGAAGACCCAAATTATGCTAATTTTGTTCTTTTCTTGCAAGCTTATTACGAATGGATGGAACAAAGTGGTAATACATTAGATTTTACCAAAAGTTTACTGACTTATATGGACGTAGATACTACTACGACCGAATTCTTAAACTACTTTGTAAACGATTTCATGACGTATTTTCCGAAAGATATTCTTGCGGATAAAACAAAAGTAATAAAAATTGCAAAACAATTGTACCAATCTAAAGGTACACCAGCATCATATAAGTTTCTTTTTAGAGTCTTATACAATTCAGATTTTGATTATTATGTAACTGGTGATTCAGTACTTAAAGCTTCTTCGGGCACATGGTATGTACCAAAAAGTTTAAAACTAGACACACTTGATCCAAACTTTTTATTAATCAATAACCTAAGATTGTTTGGTTTAACATCGAAATCGATTGCTACAGTAGAAAACTCGATAATAGCTGGATTAAAAACTGAAGTATTTATTTCCAATATTGAACGTCTTTTTCAATCTGGAGAATTTATTACTGTTGTTGATTCTAATAATCAACCTGTATACTTTTTAAATGGTGAACGAGTAGATTCGACAACAATAGGTGCAGAAACTCTAACTGCAAAAATTGTTGGTCAAATTAGTCAAGTTAATATTAATCCAAACTTCCGAGGTACATTGTACCAATCTGGTGATCCTGTTATTGTATATGGTGGTTTGAATTTAAATACTCCAAATCCAATTGGTGCAACAGCAGAAGTTGGTACAGTAACTTCAGGTTCAATACAGAACATTATTGTAACAAATGGTGGTTACGGTTATACTACATCTCCAAATACAATATTGAACATAACTAATGCACCAGGAGCCAGTGCAATTGTTGGTAATTTAAATCCTGCTGCAAATTCTATTGCAAACATTACATATTTTTCTATAGATTCTATTGCAACCAAAAAGAATATCACTATTGGTAATACTTCATATGGATTTGCTAACCTAAGTTCTGCAAATGCAAATACGAGTTTTGCAAATGCATTAACCTTCTTATCCTTTACAACATATCCAATTTCTTCTGTTACACTATTAAACGGTGGTGGTGCAATTTCTACACCTCCTGTGGTAACTGCGGTTGCTGGCCATCTAACAGATAATCCAGATACAGCAAATGCTTATGTTTCCATATCATCTTTAGGTATTCTGGCACCAATTCAAATTGTATCTGGTGGTGTAGGTTATCAAAACAATGACACCATTCTTATTACTGGTGGTGGTGGATACGGTGCCTATGCAAATGTATTGTCTGTTAATGCAACAGGTTCAATTCAAACAGTAGGTTATGTTTACCCCGTTTCAGATACTCCACACCATTATCCATTAGGTGGATTATCATATAGCACATCTAGTTTACCAACTTTAAGTGTTGTTTCTGCCAATGCGTCTGCGACTAATGCGGTTCTGACTGTTCCTGGTATTTTAGGAACAGGTGCCACGTTTACTGCCGTGACAAGTAGAGTTGGTTCTATATCAACAATCAATATCACTAATCCTGGTCAAGATTATGTATCCACACCTAATGTCTCTTTGATTGTACAAGACATTGTGATTTCTAATGTATCAATTACAAACTTACCACAGTCTGGTGATGTTGCATTTCAAGGCTCAAATGTAATAACAGCCTTATACAAATCAACTGTTAACAGTATTACTTTGTTAGTTTCTAATGCTAATCCTTTACAGTCTTTGTATAATTTAAGAGTATTCAATTATAGCTCAAATCCAAATCCAGGCCAAGTTATTAATATATTAGGTAAAAATATACATATGGTCACACAGAATGTGGCCTACAACCAATATTACAATTCTTATGGTGTGAGAAATTATGGTGACGGACTAGCGCAGGCGACTGCATCATTCTTAAATGGTTTGGTTAGTGGCAAAGGCCAATATTTAAATACAAGTGGTCAACCAAGTTCTTATGATGTATTGCAAAGTTCAATTTATAATAATTTTACATATCAGATTACTGTAGAAAAAGAATTTGCAAAATATCGCCAAGTATTACTAGACTTATTGCATCCAACAGGTATGCAAGTACTTGGTCGTTATGCAATGAAATCCAATGCTCACATAAATTCAACTGTGACAGAATCTTTGTATCAAGGTTATCCTTTATACTATTACACTGGAACTACGGCGTCTGGTATAACAATGAGTGCGAATTTTACATCATTTGCTTCTAATACCGTTGTATTCAACAATTTGTCAAATTCAGATATTACACAATTCATCTTTAGTAATCAACCTGGATACGCAAACAGTATCATTCAAATTGAAACTCCGCATGGTCCAAATGTAAGGTCTGAAGTATGGAGTATAGCTGATGTTCCTCCTGTTGACTTGTTAACATCATCAGGTTCAGAAGACATTATGGCTGAAACAGGTTCAGAAGATTTCTTGAATGAATCAACATCAGTCAACTTAAAAGAAAGTTATTGGTTAACATTTGCGAATGTTGCAACAGTTACCGCAAACTCAGGTTCGAACACAATAAATATAACGTCACTAACTGGTAACTATGACATTATCAATGACGGAGTTTATAGCAATACAACTTATCCATTGATGGACATTGTATATGCAGGAGATTTAGTTCAAGTTAATAGTATAGTTTATACAGTATCCAGTGTGAATTATACTGGTGGAATAATCACAGTAGCAAATAATTTTACATCTAATGCAAATGGTTTCATGACTGTAAACAGAACTTTGACAGCATCAGACGGACAAATAGTAATTTATGGACCATTAGGTCTTGCTTATACTCCAGAATTGATTACTGAAGATGGACAATTATTAACAACAGAAGATGGAAACATTCTAATATTAGGATAAAAGATGTCAACGATAAAAATCACACAATTACCGGTTTTAGCACAACTAAACTCAAACACTTCAAACACTTTGTTTGTTGGTGTTGATGTTCCTTCTGATATAACAGGTAGATTTACTGCAACCACATTGGCACAAGGATTGTTTGCAAACAACATATTGAATGTTGGTGTAAATCAACAAAATTTGCCAAATACAATTGCACAGTTTTCGTTGAGTGGAAACTCATATATTCAAACTAATTTAGTCAATACTAATGATGGTGGTTCTGCTGATATTGTTGTGACCGCAAATATTGGATCTGGAGGTACAGATTCGACTAACTTCATTGATATGGGTTATGCAAATAAAAATTATCAACCTGGTTCTGAATTTAATAATATTGGAACTGCAATTTATCCTTTAGACGGTTACTTGTATGCTCAAGGTACTACAGGTTCATTAGGTGGTAATTTAATTGTTGGTACTACTACATCAAATACAAGTTTGAAATTTATTGTTGGTGGCGGTACCAGTGGAAATATTGTTGCAACAATGACTTCTAATAGCTTGGTATTAAACACACAATCATTCATCACGTTTGGAGATGGTACTAAACAAACAACAGCTGCAGCATCAAATGCATATACTCAGGCTGCATTTACTGCTGCAAACACCGCAGCATCTAATACGGTATATAATACAGCAGTTGGTCTGACACAAAATACAAATATTCAATCCGCATGGAATCAGGCCAACGTTGCAAACTCTATTGCAAATACCGCAGTACAAAATACTACAACGATTACAGTAAATAATTTGACAGTCACTGGTAATTTGACTGCTAATACACCAAGTACGAATGTTTCTTTTAATACTGTTACATCAAACAATGCAACATTCAGTAAAAAT
>Ga0208872_1000649_pt1 | contig 24023 bp, 26 predicted proteins | sample CryBogCBH12Aug08_FD_185508 | JGI IMG/M metagenome (GOLD analysis project Ga0208872, IMG submission 185508) | Freshwater microbial communities from Crystal Bog, Wisconsin, USA - CBH12Aug08 (SPAdes) | ecosystem: Environmental > Aquatic > Freshwater > Lake | place: Crystal Bog, Wisconsin, USA...
GAAAGAAATGAGAGTTTATATGATATCTGTCAAAAGGAAGGGGTAAGAATGGATTATATCTTATCCTATAATGGAATTAAAAAGAACAGCCGTCCATTAGCCGGTGAAAAAGTATATCTGAGAAGTAATGCTCCGGTAAGCCCTAAAACGGAATTTGCCTTCATACAATCTGGTAACCATACTATAGCAACCAATTAAAGCCTTTACAAATATGTCTTTGATTCATGTTCTGGATAAAAGTTTTGTTCCCTTTATTTCTGCTGATACCATACAACAAAAAATAAAAGACCTTGCAGCGCAGTTAAAGAACGAATATGAAGGCAAAAAGCCTCTTTTCATTGCTATTTTGAATGGTTCATTCATCTTTGCATCAGACCTTTTTAAGCAACTGGATTTTGAAGCAGAAATCTGTTTTATTAAACTTGCTTCATATAAGGGCACTAAATCTACCGGGCATGTGATTACTTCTATCGGATTGGATACAGATATTAATCAACGCCATATCATTATTCTGGAAGATATTATTGATACCGGAAAAACCCTGCATAATTTTCTGCCGCAGATCTATAATCAACAGCCAGCTTCACTTAAAATTGCGGTGCTTTTACATAAACCGGATGCAACCGTATTTGAAGTTAAAATAGATTATTGCTGTTTTTCTATCCCTGATAAATTTGTAGTAGGCTATGGACTGGATTATGATGGATTCGGAAGAAACCTGCCGGAGATATTTCAGTTACAGAGTTAATAAAATACTTAAGTTATAAAAAAAAGATCCCGTTTGTACGGGATCTTTTTTTTATAACTAGCTGAATGCTTCTTTTATTCTTTCAAAAAAGCTTTTATCACTTTTTGTAGGCTGTGGTTTAAAATTGGGACTGCTATTTAATTTTTCCAGTATTTCCTTCTCTTCACCGGAAACAGCTTGTGGCGTCCATACATTTACATGCACCAGCTGGTCTCCCCTTCCGTAGCCCTGCACTTCTGGAAACCCCTTTCCTTTTAAACGGAATATTTTACCACTTTGCGTTCCTGCAGGTATCTTTATTTTAGCCCTCCCGTCAATGGTAGGCACTTCCACTGAAGTTCCGAAAACCGCATCAGGAAACGTTAAATGCAGGTCAAATGCCACATTCAGTCCGTCTCTTTGCAATTCTGTATGTGGTTCTTCTTCAATTTGTATAATCAGGTCGCCCGGTGCACCACCTCTTTCCCCTGCATTACCTTTACCACCCATGCTCAGTTGCATTCCTTCCTGAACTCCTGCAGGTATTTCAATGGCTATAGTTTCTTCTCCGTATACCCTGCCTTCCCCTTTACAGGCAGCACATTTGGCAGTTACTGTTGTGCCTTCACCATTACAGGTAGGGCAGGTAGTTACCGTTTGCATCTGCCCAAGAAAAGTATTCTGTACCCGTCTTACCTGTCCGCTTCCACCACAGGTTCCACAGTTCTGAACACTGCCTTTATCTTTGGCACCAGATCCGCTGCAGGTACCACATACCACATGTTTTTTAACTTTTACAGTTTTGGTAACACCTTTTGCTATTTCTTCGTAACTCAGTTTTACTTTAATACGCAGGTTGGAACCCCGTTGTCCGGTAGCCCTTCTTCCACCTCCGCCACCACCACGTCTTCCTCCTCCACCGCCAAAGAAACTGCCAAATACATCATCTCCAAAAATATCACCAAACTGGCTGAATATATCTTCCATATTGGAAGCATGGAACCCGCCACCTCCGCTGGTACCCGGCCCGAATGCCTGATGGCCATATCGGTCGTATTTGGCTTTTTTATCTGGATCACTCAACACTTCGTAAGCTTCTGCTGCTTCTTTAAACTTTTCTTCCGCTTCTTTATCACCCGGATTCCTGTCAGGATGAAACTGCATCGCCACTTTCCGGTAAGACTTTTTAATCTCCTCAGCAGTAGAACTTTTGCTTACTCCCAATATCTCGTAATAATCTCTTTTACTCATGCCCCTAACCCCTACAGGGGTGTATTTAAATTAAAAAATAAATGCCGGATTTTAGTAAAACAACCCATTATTTACCAACCACAACTTTTGCAAAACGGATCAGTTTATCATTCAGGTAATATCCTTTCTGCACTTCATCCAGCACTTTTCCTTTCAGTTTATCTGCAGGTGCAGGTATTTCGGTTATGGCTTCATGTTTCTCCACATCAAAATCGGTATGGATACTCTCCATGGCTTTAACACCTTTGCCCTGTAAATTACTCCTGAGTTTATTAAAAACCAATAATACCCCTTCTTTTTGCTTGGCAATATCCTCTGCAGATTGTAATTGCTTTTCGGCACGGTCACAATCATCCAGCACATCCAGTAAAGAAATAATGACATCTTTAGCAGCAGTTAACCTTAAATCAAGGCTTTCCTTGGCAGTCCTTCGGCGAAAATTATCAAACTCTGCCATTAATCGCAAATACTTATCTTTTTGCTCAGCCAGATCAGCCTGCAGTTTTTCTATTTCGCTCAATTCGGTAACCGGTTCATTTAAATGAGTGGTGCCGGCTGCATTTTCGTCAGCATTTAATCCATTGCTTTGGTCTAAAGTGTCGCTATTCAGCATTTCTTTCTCTTCCATAGTCATTTTTAATAGTTAACCGTCTATGTCAATTTTTTTGCCAAGGCAAAGAAAAGGGAAAAATTGGCAGGAAAGTTTTTTAAAGTGGGAAGAAAGTCAGCTGTCCTTCTTCTTTATATTTGCAGGATGACTAAAGTTGTTTTGAACAGAAAGATTGCAAACAGAATCTTTAACGGGCATCCCTGGATATTTGCGAATGAAGTAAACAGAATAGAAGGTGCAGTAGAACCCGGTGATACAGTGGATGTATATTATGCAGACGATAAATTTTGCGGAAGGGGCTATATAAATCCAAAATCTCAGATTCTGGTAAGGCTGTTAACCCGCAAAAAAGAAGAAATCAATGAAGCTTTCTTTCATAATAGAATTTTACAGGCCTGGGAATACCGTAAAAAAATAGGCTACACAGAAAATTGCAGGTTAATATTTGGGGAAGCTGACGAAATGCCTGCTTTAATCATAGATAAATTTAATGACTATTTTGTAATCCAGACCCTTGCACTGGGTATGGATACCTGGAAACCTGCCATTATAAGGTCTTTGCAGCAAATATTTGCCCCTAAAGGCATTTATGAACGCAATGATGTACCGGTTAGGGAACTGGAAGGCTTATCTCAGCAAAAAGGTTTTCTGACTGCTCCTTTTGATACCAATATCATTATTCAGGAAAACGGACTTAAATTTCATGTGGATATTGAAAACGGACAAAAGACTGGTTATTTTCTGGACCAGCAGGATAACCGCAGGGCTATCCAGCATATTGTAAAAGGGGCAGAAGTATTGGGGGCATTTACCTATACCGGCACTTTTGAAATTCATGCAGCACATTATGGCGCCAAATCCGTATTAGGTTTAGATATCAGTGAAAATGCAGTGGCGCAGGCCAATAAAAATGCACAGCTAAACGGACTGGATGCTATTTGCAAATTTGAAACCATGAATGCTTTTGATGTGCTGAAAGCATGGGTAAAGGAAGAAAGAAAATATGATGTGGTGATGCTGGATCCACCTGCATTTACCAAAAGCAGGGAAAGTATTCAGAAAGCAATTACAGGATACAAGGAAATCAATTTACGGGGAATGCGTTTATTGAGAAATGGTGGTTTTCTGGTTACTTCCAGTTGTACCAATTTAGTGCAACCGGAATTATTTCTGCAGACCATTGAAATGGCGGCTAAAGATGCACGCAAAAAAATACGGCAGGTGGTCTTTAATGCACAGGCCAGCGACCATCCGATTATCTGGGGGATGGAAAATACCAATTACCTTAAGTTTTTAATTGTGGAAGTGAGAGATAAATAGAAAAAAAGTGATTATTTGATTACCTGAAACTTTCCGGATTCTATGATATCACCATTTTTGTCCCTTACCTGAAATATATATATTCCCCTGTAATAACTATCCAGGCTGATGGTTATTTTATTGGTATTCACAGGTAATTCCTGCATTTTCTTACCCATAAAACTAAAAATATCCAGTACCAGATTGGCAGATTTATCAAAATTGGAAGGAAACTCAAAATTTATAATAGAGGTAGCAGGGTTGGGATAAAATTGTACAGTTCTGGTTTGAGTATCTTCCGGATCTTTTGAAGTATTTCCGGTAAAATTCCCAAACAGAAAAGGAAGTGCCATAAAAATCAACAGGTAAAATCTCCTCATTACTGTTAAATTCTAAATAAAATTACAGAAAATATTTATTTAGTTAGCAACTTATTATCTGGAAAATATAAAAAGTCCCGCATTGAGCGGGACTTTTCTCTATTATAATGCCTGTAAAGTTGCCTGAATAGCAGCGAAATTGGGAAGGTCACCTGCACTTTCCAATACCTCAGCATAGCGTATAATTCCTTCTTTGTCAATTACAAAGGCAGAACGTTTGGCTACTCCTTTCATATCCAGCACAAAGTTTTCATACAATGCACCATATGCAGTAGCTACTTCTTTATTAAAATCGCTTAATAAAGGAAAATTAAGGTGCTGTTCTTCTTTAAATTTCCCGAGCGTAAACAGCGAATCAACAGAAATACCAAAAACCTTTGCATTGGTACTGTTATAAGCTGCTATATTATCCCTGATATTACATAACTCGGTAGTACAAACTCCGGTAAATGCCAATGGAAAGAATAATAAAACTACATTGGACCCTTTTTGGTCTGCTAAAGCTATTTTAGTTTTTTCTGTATCAAATAGGCTGAATTCCGGAGCAGCCTGACCAATGGTTATTGCCATGATTTTTTATTTTTTAATTGAATAATGCGTTTATTTCAAAACAGTTTAACTGCATAATTGTTGAGTTAAAGAATATAAAGATGTATATGGCCCTTATTCAGCTTTTGCCAGTTTATCCAGGCAAATTTTAAGGCTTACCTTCCAGTCAACCAGCTCTACTTTAAAATCCTCTACAATATTATGCAAATCCATTACTGAATATGCAGGCCTTTTGGCCGGTGTGGGATACGCTGTGGAAGGTACCGGATGTACGATACAGTTTAAACCTGACTGGTCCCTGATCTCAGTTGCAAAGTCATACCAGGAAATAACCCCGTCATTGGTATAATGATAGATTCCATAAATAGTATTCCCTTCCTGCCATTTACAGATGACAGTTAAAATAGCTTTTGCCAGATCAGCTGCATACGTAGGAGACCCCACCTGATCATTTACCACTTTAATTTCATCCTTTTCTTTCATCAGCCGCAACATAGTCTTTACAAAATTATGTGCATGTGTACTGTATACCCAGGCAGTTCTGATAATCACAGTCTTTTTCCAGTTTTCCAAAGCCAGCTTTTCTCCAATCCATTTGGAATACCCGTAATAATTTAGCGGGTCTCCTTTCTGATTGGTGGTATAGGGACTGGTGCCATTACCATCAAATACATAATCCGTTGAAATGGTAATCAAAGGGCAATCCAGCTTAGCACATTCCTTTGCAATTTCCCCTACAGATTCGGCATTTATTTTATAAGCCAATACCTGCTCTGTTTCAGCTTTATCTACAGCTGTAAATGCAGCACAATGAATAAAATACTGAGGTTGGTATTTCTGAACAAAAGCTGGTATGGATTCGGGCTTACTGAGGTCTAATTCATCTACATCCACAAACTCGAATTTAAATGCTGTATACTGTTCAGCAATCTGACTGATTTCCCAGCCTAACTGTCCGTTTTTACCGGTTACGAGTATCAATGGTTTTGACATATGCTGTTTTTTATAAACTCCAGTAATTTCTGGAAATAATTTTATGTAAATACAAGCCTTTTATATCTGCCACCAGTGCATTTTCCCTGGTGATAGTTTTAAAATAAGAATCATCAAAAGTAAGATATTCTTTATGTGCTACCGTAATAATTACAGCATCATAATCTGAAGCTAATTGATCTGTTAACCCAAATCCATACTCCGTTAAAAGCTCAGCAGAATCGGCATAAGGATCTGAAATATCTGCCTGTAAATGATAAGACTGAAAGGCTTTTACCAGATCTGCTACCCTCGAATTACGGATATCCGTAACATTTTCTTTAAAGGTAGCTCCCATAATTAAAACCTTTGCATTTCTCACATTATCTGTATGTTTTAAAAGATGGATTAATACCCTTTCCGCAACGTATTTACCCATTCCATCATTAATCGTCCGCCCTGCAGTAATTACCTGAGAGCTGTAACCCAGTTTTGCCGCTTTATAGGTAAGATAATATGGGTCTACCCCTATACAATGCCCGCCAACCAGTCCCGGTGAAAAATGCAGAAAATTCCATTTAGTGCCTGCAGCAGCTAAAACCTCATAGGTATTGATATTCATTTTTTCGAAAATGATGGACAGCTCATTCATCAATCCTATGTTCAGGTCACGCTGTGTATTTTCTAAAATTTTTGCAGCTTCCGCTACTTTGATGGAAGGTGCTTTATAAATTCCCGCTTTTATCACTAACCCATATACAGCAGCAATCACATCAAGTGACTCTTTATCCATTCCCGACACTACTTTTATAATAGTTGCAAGGGTATGCAGCTTATCACCAGGATTAATTCTTTCGGGCGAATAACAGATTTTAAAATCTGTCCCAGACTTTAATCCACTTATTCTTTCCAGTGCCGGTAAACAATCTTCTTCCGTACACCCGGGATAGACGGTGGATTCATACACCACATAATCCCCTTTCTTCAATACTTTAGCTACTGTTTCAGTAGCTTTCAGTAATGAAGTAATATCCGGAATATGATAATAATCAACAGGTGTGGGAACCGTTATAATAAAAAAACTGGCTTCTTTTAATCCTTCCGGATCATCTGTAAATTCAATATCGCATCCTTCAAAATCTGCTTTACACAATTGTTTGCTAGGGTCAATACCTCTTTTCAGCAGGTCTATTCTGCTGGCATTGATATCAAATCCTATTACGGAAGCCTTTTTTGCAAATGCAAGCGCAATTGGCAAACCCACATATCCCAGTCCGATTAAAGCAATTTTTTTCTTTTTGCCGATGATAGCTTCAACTGGCATGCTTATTTTTTGCTGATGAATTCCTTGGGCTGTTTCACCAATTCTTCCTTAGGTAGAGATTTAAAATAGTCATAAGTCTTTTTCAATCCTTCTGCACGATCTACTTTAGGCTCCCATCCTAAAATCTCCTTTGCCTTCGTAATATCCGGCTGCCGTTGTTTCGGATCATCCACTGGTAATGGTTTATATACTATTTTAACGCTGCTTCCTGTAAGTTTTAATACCTCTTCTGCAAAATCTTTCAGGGATATTTCATTCGGGTTACCAATATTCACCGGATAATGATAATCACTCAGTAATAACCGGTAAATACCTTCTACCAAATCATCCACATAACAAAAACTACGGGTCTGGCTGCCATCACCAAATACAGTCATATCCTCTCCCCTCAAAGCCTGACCAATAAATGCAGGCAATGCTCTTCCATCATTCAATCGCATACGCGGACCATAAGTATTAAAGATGCGCACAATCCTGGTTTCCAATCCATGAAAGTTATGATAAGCCATGGTCATTGCTTCCTGGAATCTTTTGGCTTCATCATATACTCCCCTTGGACCTACCGGATTCACATTACCCCAGTATTCTTCTGTTTGAGGATGTACCAGCGGGTCTCCATAAATTTCACTGGTAGACGCTATCAATACCCTTGCTCCCTTGCTCTTTGCAAGTCCCAGACAATTATGAATGCCCAATGATCCAACTTTTAATGTCTGAATAGGGATTTTCAGGTAATCAATCGGACTGGCCGGTGATGCAAAATGCAATATATAATCCACCCTTCCGGATACATGAATAAATGTAGACACATCATGATGATAGAACTCGAAATTCGGCAATGGAAATAAATGCTCTATATTTTTGATATCTCCTGTAATCAGGTTATCCATGCCTACAACATCGTACCCTTCCTTAATGAAGCGGTCGCATAAATGAGATCCTAAAAAACCGGCTGCTCCGGTAATTAATACGCGTTTATTACTCATACTTTCATTTTAAAAGGGACGGCCAATACTTTCGTAATGATAGCCCAGTTCTTTAATTTGTTGAATATCAAATACATTTCTTCCGTCGAATATTACTTTATTCTTCAGTTTTGCATTGATTACCTCAAAATCCGGTGTTCGGAATTCACTCCATTCAGTTGCAATAATCAAAGCATCGGCATTCTCCAGGGCCAGATACTGGCTTTCTGAGAAAGTAATTTTATTACCCACCACTCTTTTCACATTTGGCATTGCTTCCGGATCATAAGCTGATACCGTTGCCCCTGCTGCAGTCAGTGCTTCTATCAGGTATAAGGCTGGTGCTTCCCTGATATCATCTGTATTTGGTTTGAAGGCCAATCCCCATAAAGCAAAATGTTTACCCTTCAGGTCATCATTAAAATACCTTTTAATTTTCGGAATCAGGTGCAGTTTCTGCGCTTCATTTACTTCTTCCACTGCCTTCAGTATCTGAAAACTATATTCCACTTCTTCGGCTGATTTAATCAATGCCTGTACATCCTTAGGAAAGCAACTCCCCCCATATCCGATTCCCGGGAATAAAAACCTTCTGCCAATCCTGTCATCACTGCCAATCCCACGCCTTACCATATCCACATCTGCTCCCAGCCTTTCGCATAACTGTGCTATTTCATTCATGAAAGATATTTTAGTAGCCAGGAAGGAATTTGCTGCATATTTGGTCAGTTCAGCACTCTTTTCATCCATATAAATTACCGGGTTTCCCTGACGTACATAGGGTGCATACAAATCGCTCATCACTTTGCGGGCTCTTTCAGAGGTAGTCCCAATCACCACACGGTCAGGCTTCATAAAATCATCGACTGCAACCCCTTCTCTTAAAAATTCAGGGTTACTTACCACATCAAATTCATACTTATAATTCTCGGCAATGGCTTTTCTTACTTTCTCTGCAGTACCAACTGGTACTGTACTCTTATCTACAATTACTTTATATTCAGTCAGAATTTTACCGAGTTCCCTGGATACTCCAAGTACATATTTCAGATCTGCTGAACCATCTTCCCCGGGAGGTGTTGGCAATGCCAGAAACACTACTTTTGCATCCTGAACGCCTTCTACCAGGTTGGTGGTAAACTTTAAACGGCCTTCTTTCAGGTTTCTTAAAAATAACTTTTCAAGTCCGGGTTCATAAATGGTTATTTCCCCACTGGCCAGTTTAGCTACTTTTTCAGCATCAATATCAATACAGGTAACCTGATTTCCGGTTTCTGCAAAACAGGTTCCGGATACCAATCCAACATAACCGGTTCCTACTACGGCAATTTTCATAGTTTAAGGTTTTATAAAGTTTATAATTTCAGATGCAATATATGACAATTGTTCTTCATCCAATTCAGTATGCATGGGTAAAGAAATAACTCTTTCTGTCAGCCAGTCCGTAATCTTAAGATCATAGGTACCTCCACCAAAACCAGCAAACATTTCCTGCCTGTGTCCGGGAACCGGATAATAAATCATGGAAGGCACTTTCTTTTCTGCCAGATATGTATTTAATGCATCCCTATCCACATCATGAAGTATCAAAGTGTACTGATGATACACATGACTGGAATAATCAGCTATAAAAGGTACTTCAATTTGTTTAATTCCGGCAAAAGCACGGTTATAAAAATTTGCAGCATCCTGACGTGCTTTTATATAGCTATCCAGTAAGGGCAGTTTAATATTCAGCACTGCAGCCTGAATGGAATCCAGCCTGGAATTACAGCCCACCATTTCATGATAATACCTTTTTTCCTGCCCGTGATTGGCAATCATTTTCATTTTATGAGCCAGAGATTCATCATTGGTAAAAATGGCACCACCATCACCAAAAGCCCCCAGGTTTTTGCTGGGATAAAAAGAAGTACAGCCAATATGTCCAATTCCTCCGGTCTTTTTAGTTTGCCCGTTACTAAAAGTATATTCACAACCAATTGCCTGCGCATTGTCTTCTATTACAAATAGGTTAAACTCTTCTGCAATCTGCATAATTTCTTCCATCGGGGCAGCATGCCCATAAAGGTGCACCGGAACAATTGCCTTCGTTTTTGGGGTAATGGCTTTCCGGATGGCAGCAGGGTCAATACAGAATGTATTAGGGTCTACTTCTACAAAAACAGGTTTCAACCTTAACAATGCCACTACTTCCGTGGTAGCAATATAAGTAAATGAGGGAGTAATGACTTCATCTCCCGGCTGCAGGTCCAATGCCATCATAGCAATCTGAAGGGCATCCGTACCATTGGCACAGGGAATTGTAAACTTAGTACCTACATAATTATTTAAAGCCTGTGTAAAATTTTGCACTGGTTTGCCATTGATGTAAGCAGCTGAATCCAATACTTCATGTATGGCAGCATCAACTTCTGTCTTAATTTTGAGATACTGTGTTTTAGTATCTACCATTTGAATTGCACGCATAATAAAAAAATATGTGCAAATTTACTGAAAAAGCAGCACCTTATGAATTAAAAAGGCTTCTAAAAGAGCTATTTTTAAAAGATAAATTTTATCTGTTTATTTGTAAATTAAACCCGTAATCATTTGAAAATCCTATATACTATATTTGTTTTTTTGTACCCGTATTTTGCGGGTTTGATCAGTAATAATAACAAAAAAGCAAGGCTTTGGACAACTGGCCGAATAAACATATTCCCCAAGCTTGCTGCAGCTTTTTCAGGTAATGCAGCGCCAGTTATTTGGGTACATTGCTCTTCACTGGGAGAATTTGAGCAGGGCCGGCCCTTTATGGAAAAACTGAAACAGGATTATCCTGCTTATAAAATTTTACTTACCTTTTTCTCACCCTCCGGGTATGAAATAAGGAAGGACTACAATCAGGCAGACTGGGTATTTTATCTTCCTATGGACAGTCCCTCCCATGCAAAAAAATTTTATGATATCACCAGCCCTTCCATTGTATTTTTTATAAAATATGAATTCTGGAATTATTATCTGCAGGAAGCTTCAAAAAGAAATATTCCGTTAATGCTGGTATCCGGTACTTTCCGTAAAAGCCAGCCTTTTTTTCAATGGTATGGCAGTTTTCATAGAAACATGCTGCTTTGCTTTACCCATTTATTTGTACAGACTGCAACCGATAAAACATTATTGGCCCAAATTGGATTTCAAAGTAATGTTACAATATGCGGGGATACCAGGTTCGACAGAGTGCTGACCATTGCACAACAATTTGAACCAATTCCTTTAATTGAACATTTTATAGGGAATGCAAAGGTTATTGTTGCCGGTAGTACCTGGACCGAAGATGATGAAGAATTAAACCATTTTGCCAATAACCATCCGGAAATCAGGTTTATCATCGCACCGCATGATATAGATGAAACGAGGATCCAGGAATGTCTTACACTGTATAAACATGCTGTCCTTTTTTCAGAAATTGTTGAAAACTTTAGCACTTCTGGCATTAACACCTTGCTGGATAAAAATGTACTGATCATCGATAATATTGGCATGTTGAGTAAATTATATTACTATTCCACTATTTCTTTTATTGGTGGAGGTTTTGGAGACGATGGCGTGCATAATGTACTGGAAGCAGCTGTTTATAATAAACCCTTATTGTTCGGCCCGGTCTATGAAAAATATTCGGAAGCGGTTGATCTGATTGAACAGCAGGGTGCTGTATCTGTAGAAAATGCGTTGGAACTGGAAAAAGAATTGAATCAACTACTGAATAATAAAGATTGGTACCAAACTATGGCTGTCAATGCCGGCAATTATGTGCAGTCAAAAACAGGTGCTACACAAATCCTGATGAGTTTTATTCAGGAAAACCGTCTTTTAACCAATTGATCAAACTGTTTCACAGCATCACTTTTTTCATTCCACCCCAGTTTTATTTTTAATTCCCGCTGAATCCAGTATTCAGCTTCGGCATAAATACTAAAGGCATTAATAGTTTTAATACTTCTTTCATAAGAACTTTCATCTCCCCGGAAAAGATCATTGATAAATAAATATTTATCATTTATCCCAATAGCTTTTCGTAAATCCCTTACAGGCACACCCTGCAATACTTGTGCTACTTCGGTCTTATCTTCTTTCAAAGTATCATTCAGACTTTCTTCTTTGACGATTGCATCATTTAACTCGAAAACCTGTTTTTCTGAAGACTGATATTCTAAAGTGGGTATAGAATTGCTTAAGTCAAACAATAATCCGTTTTTTTCTTCTTTTACAGTATTGGCATTTTTATTTTGTTTTTTCTCATCTGTAATCTTAATTTCAGGAGTTTTGGAAGCCCTGTTAAATGCTGGCATTACAACGGTCACTTTTCCATGTTTTTCAGGAATAGACTGTTGTTGCAATTCTGCCAGTAATAATTGTGCGGTGACAATCAGTTTTTCAATTTCAGCTTTCTGCTCAAATTGTTCCTTCAATTTATCTATTAAAGTTCCTGCTCTTTGCATAGGAAGTAATACTTTTGGGGGTTCAAATATTTCGATAAAGTTACTAAGACTTATTTATCATTATTCATAAACTATGTTCATAGAGCCACATATTGGAGGAACAAAAAGAGGTTGGATTGAAGTTATTTGCGGAAGTATGTTCAGTGGTAAAACCGAAGAACTGATCCGGAGACTGAAAAGAGCTAAAATTGCACACCTGAAAGTGGAGATTTTTAAACCTGGAATTGACAAAAGATATGACGAAACTAAAGTAGTCAGCCATGATGCCAATGCCATCCAGTCTACTCCTATAGATAATTCCCAAACCATTTTGCTGTATGCCCAGGATGTGGATGTGGTAGGGATTGATGAAGCTCAGTTTTTTGACGACCAGATTTCAGTTGTTTGTGAAACCCTGGCCCTGAAAGGAATCCGTGTAATTGTAGCCGGACTGGATATGGACTATACCGGTAAACCCTTTGGCCAGATGCCCAATTTACTGGCCATTGCAGATTATATCACAAAACTGCATGCCATTTGTGTGGTCTGCGGTAATATTGCCAATATTTCTTACAGGAAAACAGCACAGGAAGGACAAGTGGTGATCGGTGAAAAAGATATTTACGAACCCCGTTGCAGGGTTTGTGCAAATTTACATGCATGAGTAAGACCAATCATATCGTAGCACTTATTAAAAAAGATATTTTACTGGAAACCCGGCAACAATATACTTTTTATGGCATATTGCTGTATGTGGTATCTACCATTTTCGTGGTGTACCTTTCTATGGGTCAGCCGGAGGAAAGGGTATGGAATGCCCTTTTCTGGATTATACAGCTGTTTGTTTGTGTTAATGCCGTTGCCAAAAGTTTCCTGGCAGAAAACAGGGGCAGAATGCTCTACTTCTATTCCATTGCCGGCGCAAGGGATTTTATTATTGCCAAACTATGCTTTAATGTAATTTTGATGCTGCTGATGAGCTTATTAAGCCTTGCAGTTTTCACTCTTTTACTGGGTAACCCACTCGAAAACGGGATGGCTTTTGTAGGAATTACCATTCTGGGTGGCGTTAGCCTTAGCCTGGTTTTTACCTTTTTAGCCGCCATTGCCGCCAAAGCACAGCAACAGGCTGCACTGATGGCAATTATGGGTTTTCCATTGATTATACCCCAACTCTTACTCCTGATGAAAGTCAGCACCATTGCATTTTCATCTGTTGTACAAAACGGTTTATGGCAAATGGTGCTGTTGCTGATGGGCTTAGATCTGCTGGTTATTGTCCTGTCCATTATTTTATTTCCCTTTTTATGGAAAGATTAATGGCATAATATATTTAAAACTGCAGGTGTCGTACAGTAACTCCTTTATTGATCAATTGCTTTAAACTGTCAATCCCAATTTTAATATGTCGTTCCACAAACTGATTGGTCACTTTTTTATCACTGGCTTCTGTTTTAATACCTTCAGGTACCATGGGAGAATCACTTACCAGCAATAATGCCCCGGTAGGGATATGGTTATAAAAACCAACTGTAAAAATAGTAGCTGTTTCCATATCAATGGCATACGCCCTTACTTTCTGTAATTGCTTTTTAAAATCCTCATCATGCTCCCAAACCCTCCGGTTGGTAGTATAAACCGTTCCTGTCCAGTAATCCGTTTTATAATCACGAATTGTGGTTGAAATCGCTTTCTGTAAAGCAAATGCAGGTAAAGCCGGCACTTCGGGTGGGAAATAATCATTAGAAGTACCTTCTCCTCTGATGGCTGCTATTGGTAAAATCAAATCCCCCAGTTTATTTCTTCTCTTTAATCCACCACATTTCCCCAGAAAAAGCACTGCTTTAGGTTGAATCGCTGACAGTAAATCCATCACGGTTGCAGCACCCGGACTACCCATTCCAAAATTAATGATGGTTATCCCATCTGAAGTGGCACATTGAAAAGGCCTGTCCTTTCCAACTACCGATACTTTATTCCATTTGGCAAACATGTCTACATAATTGCTGAAATTGGTCAGCAAAATATATTTTCCAAAATTTTCCAGTTTTTCACCGGTATATCTGGGCAACCAGTTATTTACAATCTCCTGTTTTGTCTTCATGCTTATTTTTTAACCTCAATTTGTTAACCGGTAAAAATAAGCATTTAATTTTATTCCATGATCAACATCGGATACCCTAACCTGCCCTTCCGAATTCAAAAGGAAAAAGATAAAGAAATGATATTCGATGAAAACCGGAAAAAATGGGTAAGGTTAACCCCGGAAGAATGGGTAAGGCAGAATTTTATTCAGTACCTGGTTCATGTTTTGCAATACCCCGCCACCCTGCTGGCAATTGAAAAAGAAATCAGACTGGGTGAGTTAAAAAAACGTTGCGATATTATTGTTTATAAAGCCGAAAAGCCATGGATGATTGTTGAATGTAAAGAACCCGGTGTGGAATTGAATGATATAACTGCAAGGCAAATTTTTGCCTATAATATGGTATTGAAAGCTGAATTTCTGGTCCTGGTAAATGGAAAAAATACTTTTTGTCTCCATACAACCAGCCAGAAAATGCTGAAAAACCTGCCTGATTACCATTGATTTATCGCCTCACAGCCATGGCCCTGCCCTGCTCATTGAGCTGAAAACCAATCCCGCGGATAACAATGGTTTTGCCTTCTTTCAATAAAGGCAAATCTTTGATGTCTTCATTGTTAAAATGAAGACTGCCATTGGTGGCACTGGCAATGGTTACATAATCCGGATGAACTCCCATCACCCCTCCGCAAACAATAATATTTACCGGTCTGCTAATTTTATTCACTAATTCTATATCCCTCACTCCTGCCCAGTTATCTGCAATCAGCACAATATCTGAACATTCCGGGCATTTTTCAATGGAACGAAGAATGGCTTCACAAACATTTTCAGGTGTATCCCCTCCGGAACCCTTATCCATCGTTGTTTCAATCAGTTTGCTTAAACGAAGTGGGTTTTTAAACAACTCACCATATACACCTCCTGTTTTTCCTACCTGTTTCAATGCATCCTGCATATCATCACCATCATTAAAACAACTTACATATTTAATGTTTGACTGGTTGGCAGAATCAGATATCCAGGATAATACAGCAGCCGAATAGGGTGCCATACTCATGGTAACATCCAGTACCAGCAGGATATTATGATAATGGTTGCGCCTGAAATATTTATCTACTGTAGAATCTGGTAGTCTTGGCTTTGTATCTGTTGGCAGGATATCCGGAACTTTCCTTGTTTCTTTTATATCAGGCGGTAACAAAACAAAAAATACAGAATCCATCCTCTCAAATCGCTTCTTTTCTTCCCAGGTCAGGTTTCTTTTACAATAAGGATCCGATTTGGGTAGTCCCACAATCACTTCTCCTTCATTATAAGGTATTCTTGTATCAGATATTTCCTTCACAGTACGGTTACCCATATATCTTACCGGTGCCGCTCCGGCATCTCCGTAAATTACATCCCAATACCTTACTTTACGGGGTGTGGCAGGTATTTGTGCAACTGGCTTTTTGGGCTCTTCTTTGGGCTTGGGCAAGAATTTACTATATTCTTCAATATATTTAATTTCCCCTTCATGGTCTTCTTTTGTATACGCTTTCCGGTAACTAATCACAAATCCATGCGGTAAAAGTTCAGCAGTAGCTTTGTCATATCCGTCCATTTGCCGCACCACCTGCCAGTCGATATTTTTCCGGGTCATTATATAAGGAATTACCAGTTGCAGGTTTCTTATCCTTTTGGCATTCAGTTCTTTTAAACTGTTGGTAGAAGGATAATCTGTAAACACAAGGTCAATGGAAAATATTTCTGCATTTTTCAGAACATGAATACCAGTTGTATCCAGTATTTCTGGCCTTCCAAAATTCATAGGTAGAAAAATATACTCATTGCCCACTTTAGAAGGATGATAAGCAGGCATAAGAATGATTTTATTACGTAATACCGAATCAGTAAATGTTTCTCTCTGACCTAATAAAAGGAAAGGAAAAAATGCAATGGCAAAGAGGGATAAACAATTTCTCATAACGGTAACTGATAGAAAAACAATTGTAAATTAACAAAAAAACCGCTTCTTTTCAGAAACGGTTTTAAAAACATATACATTAATTCTATTAAGGGAATATACCTAATTCTATATAACTCAATGCCACTTTATTTATTGCACTAACATAAGCAGCTGTTCGCATATCCGGAATAGATGGATTGCTATGCCAGATATCCATAATTTCCTGGGTAGAGGAAATCATGGTTTCTTCCAATCCACTATACACCAGGTCAATTTCATCAGCTCCATGCATGATAAAGTTTTTTTCTTTCGGCGCAACCTGCTTGCCTGACAAACTTTCCATCTGGTTTAAAATATGTTTGTTCATATTTTCCTGGAAACGTTTTTCCATTCTTCCAAAACGCATGTGCGACAGGTTCTTGAGCCATTCAAAATAAGATACGGTTACCCCGCCTGCATTCAGGTACATATCAGGTATAACCAATACCCCTTTTTGAACAAATATTTCATCTGCTTCCGGTGTTAAAGGACCGTTTGCAGCTTCTGCTATAATTTTAGCTTTGATACGGGGTGCATTTTCTCCATTAATCACATTTTCCAAAGCTGCAGGCACCAATATATCGCAATCTATTTCCAAAGCATCAGCAGAACTTTCAAAATTCACTGCACCCGGAAAGTTCAGTATACTGCCAGTCTTTTTCCGGTGCTGAAACAGTTCTTCTTCATTTAACCCATTTTCGTTATAAACAGCACCTTCATATTCTGCAATGGCAATCACTTTGGCTCCATGTTCCCTGAAAAATTTAGCACTATGATACCCCACATTTCCCATTCCCTGTACGATTACCCTTTTCCCTTCTATTCCAACCGGTAAGCCCAGTTTTGCCATCATTTCAGGCATATTGCATACTTCACGGGTACCATAAAATACACCTAACCCGGTAGCTTCCTTACGGCCATGCACACCACCCTGGCTAATCGGTTTACCGGTAACACAACCCGCAGCATCAATATCACTGGGTTTTAAACTCTGATAGGTATCCACAATCCAGGCCATTTCCCGTTCCCCGGTTCCATAATCCGGTGCAGGCACATCAATACCAGGTCCAATAAAGTTTTTTCTTACCAATTCTGCGGTATACCTCCTGGTTATTTTTTCCAGCTCATAGGCACTATGGTTACGCGGATTGATTTTAATACCACCTTTTGCCCCTCCGAAAGGAACATTTACAATGGCGCATTTATAAGTCATCAGGCTGGCCAATGCCTTTACTTCATCATCATTTACAAATTCACTGAAACGGATACCACCTTTACAGGGAGATTTATGCTGGGAATGCTGTACGCGGAAGGCTTCAATTACTTCAATCCTGCCATCATCCATTTTAACGGGAAACTTCATACTGTAAATACTGTTACAGGCTTTTATCTGTTCCAGTAAACCCTTATCCCATTTTGTAAATTTTGCAGCTTTGTCAAAGCTCTTTTCTACACTTTCAAAGAAACTGTAGCCGGTGTTTGTAGACATAGTTTTTCTTATTTTGACGTTTATATAAAGAACAATCGTTAGGCAATCAAAATTATCAGTCAGCTTTCTCCAGCTTCGTCAGTTTCCTGTCCAGGTTCAGCACATACAGGAATAAGCCGGCAACAATTACGATGACCACCGTCATCACCACATAAATTTTACCATTCGTTTTCATAACGCTGTCATTTGCATTGGCAGTATCCTGCGCTTTTACCCCTGCAGAAAGCAGGGCCAGCATCAATGCAGCAGCTAAATACTTTAATTTATTCATTGTTTAATTTCTTTTCATGTAAGATTTGATACCTGATCCGCAGTGTTGTAATCCATACACCCAGTAAAGTCCAGCCAATAACTGCCGGCCAGAATACCAGCCTCATCGATGGGGCCAGATCACCCCCGTTTAATCCGGGATTACCCTCACTGCCCTGTCCGCCAGGATGCAGACTTTCTGTTAACCTGGGTAAAATCCAGATACAGGGGTATAGCATGAAATAGGCGAAAATATTATATACTGCCCCGATACGGGATTTCTTTTCCTCATCATTCAGTGAGCCACGCAATACAAAATAGGCAAAGTAAATCAGTAATGCAATGGCAGCCCCATTCTGTTTAGGATCTCCGCTCCACCAGGCCCCCCATTGGTATTTAGCCCAAACTGCCCCGGTAATCAGCCCTAAAATCCCAAATACAGTTCCAGTCCGGGCATATTCCAGCGAATAATGGTCATATTTTATATCCGGTTTCCGCAGATACATAATGGCATAAACCAGGGAAACGATAAATAAAATATTCATGCCAAACCACATGGGAACATGAAAAAAGAGATTACGGATACTTTCCTGCAGGGGAACGCCTTTAGGGGAAGGCACTTTCACCAGAAAGCCCATTATGCAGGTATACATTAAAAAAACAAAGCTGAGAATCTTCCACCAAGGTTTTCGAATCATGATAAATCATTTACTTTAAGCAGAAACAGGATTTCTGCAAACAATCGTTGGAACAAAATTAGGGGAATAGCTTTCATTTCAACATACGATGTTGGAAAAATTAAACAAACATTAATCACAACTTATTTATGATGAAATTTTGATAAGATTCCCTTCTTTTCATTCAAATTCTGCCAATTACATTTAAGAAAATACATCCATTCCTTCAGCTGCGGTAGCAGGAAAGCCCCTTTCAATTGGCACTCTGGCCTAAAAGCACTACCTTTGCCAACTTGTTTAAAAATATATTCATGCCGTAACATGAAGCGAGTCGCCCCGTAAGGCGGCGGCAAACTGAATGTGGCTATCATTTATTTAAAAAAAGGAATAGACACATGAAATTATCACAGTTCCGTTTTGACCTTCCGCTGAACTTAATTGCACAAAATCCCACTAAGAAAAGAGAAGACAGCCGAATGATGGTTGTTAACCGTAAGACCGGTAACATGGAAAACAAGCATTTCCGTGATATCCTGGAGTATTTTGACGATAAAGATGTATTTGTAGTGAATAATACCAAGGTATTCCCTGCGCGTATGTATGGCCGTAAGGAAAAAACCGGTGCCAAAATTGAAGTATTCTTATTGCGTGAGCTGAACAAACCCAACCGTTTATGGGATGTGATCGTTGATCCCGCAAGAAAGATCCGTGTAGGTAATAAACTGTATTTTGGTGAAAATGAAGAACTGGTTGCTGAAGTAATTGACAATACCACCAGCCGTGGCCGTACCATCCGTTTCCTTTGGGATGATGATGATACCAGCTTTAAAGCCATGCTGGAACATTTGGGAGAAACACCCCTGCCTAAATATATCAAACGTAAACCGGATGAGGAAGATAAAGAGCGTTACCAGACCGTTTATGCAAAATATGAAGGTGCTGTTGCTGCCCCTACCGCAGGTTTACATTTCAGTAAAGAACTGATTAAACGTTGCGAAATTCAGGGTATCCGCTTTGCAGAAGTTACCTTACATACCGGTTTGGGAACTTTCCGCCCTATTGAAGTGGAAGACCTGAGCAAGCATAAAATGGATGCAGAATATTACAATATTCCCGAAGAAGCCTGCAGAATTGTAAATAAAGCCAAAGAAACAGGCCATAGAATCTGTTCTATTGGTACTACTACCATGCGTGCCATGGAAACCAGTTTTACCGCACAGAAATTATTAAAGCCCAGTGAAGGATGGACCAATCACTTTATTCACCCACCTTATACTTTTAATGTGGCAGATAGCCTTGTTACCAATTTCCATTTGCCTAAAACCAGTTTACTGATCATGACCTGTGCTTTTGCAGGGTACGATCTGGCCATTGAAGCATATAAAAAAGCCATTAAGGACAAATACCGTTTCTTCAGTTATGGTGATGCTTTACTGATTATCTAAAAGAACATTAATATTACAATAAAAAAATCCCGCTTTTAAAGCGGGATTTTTTATGTACTCATCTTATCTCTTTCCGTTAACCGGATTTAATTTTTCAAAAATTACAGCCCGAATAAACCTGTATTCAATAACTGCAGGGTTTCTTTTTTATACTGGCTGTCGATCAGCAGGGAAACATTGTGATGGCTACCACCATAACTCACCATTCTTACCGGTATTTTTTCAATGGCATCAAACATTTTTTTCATTACATCTTTTGTTTCTGCAATTTCATTGCCCACAATAGAGATGATAGTCTGATGCTGGTCAATTTCAATGGTTCCGAAAGGTTCCAGTTCCTTAATAATATCGTGCAGAAAAACATCATTATCAATGGTTACAGAAACAGCCACTTCAGAAGTGGTAACCATATCAATAGAAGTTTTATATTTTTCAAACACTTCAAAAATTTTGCGTAAAAAACCATAGGCCAGTAACATACGGCTGCTCTTAATACGGATGGCAATAATGCCATCTTTAGCAGCTACTGCTTTAACACCCACACTTCCTGCTTCCTTTGTAATGGTGGTACCGGGAGCATCAGGCTGCATCGTATTTAATAATTTAACCGGAACATTCTCCTGTTGTGCCGGCCAGATACAGGTAGGATGTAAGATCTTAGCACCGAAGTAAGCCAGCTCAGCTGCTTCTTCAAAACTCAGCTGCTCAATAGCTACGGTCTTGCTCACCACTCGCGGGTCGTTATTATGCATACCATCTATATCAGTCCAGATTTCACATACCGATGCATTGGCTGCAGCGGCAACCAGGCTGGCAGTATAATCACTGCCCCCTCTTTTTAGATTGTCCACTTCACCCTTTGCATTTTTACAGATATAGCCCTGGGTGATAAATAATTTTTTATCACTATGGTGTTCCAGTAATGCCCCCAATTTCGTCTGAATGGCTGCAAATGCGGGTTCTTCATTTATATCAATACTCATGAACTCCAGTGCAGGCAATAATAAATGGTCAATCCCTTTTTCTTCCAGGTAAACACAGAATAATTTGGTACTCATCAGTTCTCCCTGTGCCAGGATATCTTTATTCAGGGCATCGCTGAAAGAGATCCTTAATATGATATTTAAAAACTCAAAATGTTCGCTTACAATGGCATTGGCTTTTGCCTGAAAATTTTCTCCCTTCACCAGTTCCAGCACAAACTTACGGTAATGTGCTTCCAATTTATCAATATTGGCCTTGGCAGAAATACGGTCAGCCGCTGCCAGGTGATTACTGATTTCCACCAAAGAATTGGTAGTACCACTCAATGCACTCAATACTACAATCTTTGCTTCCGCATCTTTTGTAATTAACTGTGCCACTTCATGCATACGTTCGGGTTTACCCACACTGGTTCCGCCGAATTTCATAATTTTCATACCACTTAAATTTTAGAGCGGCAAAGGTAAAGGCTGAAAACATAAGAAAGCATAAGTTTTTTCCAAACAAATGTTTGTTAAACAACTCCAGACTCCCATCTCCTGACTCCAGCTTCCCAACTCCAAACGCTCCCTCCGCTGATTAATGCCTTACCTGTTTCAGTGGCACTACAATAATCGGAACCGGCGAATGCCTGATAATATATTCTGCCGTACTGCCCATTAATAAATGAGAAAGCCCTGTTCTGCCATGTGTGCCCATTACAATAAACTTACTGTGTTTTTCAATGGCCAGGTCTATGATATCTTCCTTGGGATCTCCAATAAAGGAAACAATATCTGTCTCCACTTCAGAATGCGCTTCCTTTACTTTCTTAAGGCTTTCGTTCGCAATAAATTGCCGGGCTTCCCAATCGTCCGTAAAAGTTTGTCCGGTATCTACCGGCGCATATTCCCTGAATTTATTAATGATACATATCAGGGTTACAGCAGCTTCTATTTTCTTAGCCAGTGAAAAAGCTACTTTCTCCACCTGTGGGGAATATTCGCTGAAATCCAGTGCGACTAATATATGGTTCATATAATTTATTTATAAATTTAAATAGTTTATTCCAATGCCCATTCTGTTAATTCCTCCATATGCTCCGGTTTCTTTTTATTGCGGAACATAATCAGTAAAGGTATCAGGATTAAGAAAAACAATCCCAGGTACAAAAACAGGTCTTTATACGTTAAAAAAGTAGCCTGCTGGGTAATAATCCTGGAGATCATACTGTAAGCCGATTGTCTAGCAGCATGTGTATCATACCCTTTTGAAACCATGGCGCCGGATAACATTTTAATCCTTTCCTGTGTATTGGGGTCGGTAATGGTTACATTTTCATTGAGGTTAGAATAATGCATCGCAGTGCGGGTACTGATGAAAGTGGTAATCAGTGCAATACCAATGGAACCGCCCAACTGCCGCACCATATTACTTAATGCTGTACCCTGTGGTATTTCCTTCCCTTTTAAATTAGCCAGTGAAATAGTCGTCAGAGGTATAAAGATCAATCCCATGGCCAACCCCCGAATGATCAGTGGCCAGAAAAAGTCAAACTCCCCTACCTGTGTATTCAATCCACTCATGTTAAAGCTGAACAGGAAAAACAGGATTAATCCAATTCCGGCATAAACGGCAGGATGTACCAGGTTCCTTTTCATTAAAATCCCTACAATGGGCATCATTACAGCAGTAGCCAGGCTTCCCGGCAGCATAATCAATCCTGTTTGCATAGCGGTAAAACCCAGTAAACCCTGACAAAAAATAGGGATGACCAATGTAGTTCCATATAACCCAAAACCCAGAATAAAATTAAATAAAGTACCTGTTGCAAACGAACGGTTATTGAATAAACGGAGATTGACAATCGCATCCTGCTTCACCAGCATCCGCCAGATAAAGATAATCCCGGCTATCCCAGCCACAAAAGCCAGCACTGTAATGTACCTGGTTTCAAACCAATCTTCACTCTGCCCCTTTTCCAATACAATCTGTAAAGCACCAATGGATGCAATCAGCAGGGCCAGTGCCAGCCAGTCCATTTTCCCGGCCTTTGCCTTTTCCCTGGGTTCTTTAACATAGGTAAGCGTAAGAATGGTAGCCAGTATACCAAAGGGAATATTAATAAAGAAGATCCATTGCCAGGAAAAATTATCAGTAATATAACCGCCTAAGGTAGGCCCAACAGCCGGACCCACAATTACACCTACCCCATAAATAGCATTGGCAAGCCCCAGTTCCTCTTTCGGAAAAGTTTCAATTAATATGGCCTGGGCAGTGGACAATAAGCCCCCGCCTCCCAAACCCTGTATAACCCGGAATACCACCAGTTCCCATACATTGGTAGAGGATCCGCAAAATATAGAAGCTACCGTAAACAGAATAATGGATGCAGCAAAATAATATTTACGGCCAAACCTGGCACTCATCCATCCGGAAAGGGTAATCATGATAATATTCGATACCGCATACCCTGTGATGATCCAGCCTATTTCCTCAAAACTGGCACCCAGGTTGCCCATCATCTGGGTTAAAGAAACGTTTACAATAGATGTATCTATTAATTGAAGTAATGCAGCTGAGACTA
>Ga0208872_1000650_pt1 | contig 24022 bp, 29 predicted proteins | sample CryBogCBH12Aug08_FD_185508 | JGI IMG/M metagenome (GOLD analysis project Ga0208872, IMG submission 185508) | Freshwater microbial communities from Crystal Bog, Wisconsin, USA - CBH12Aug08 (SPAdes) | ecosystem: Environmental > Aquatic > Freshwater > Lake | place: Crystal Bog, Wisconsin, USA...
CATCATTAACTCCAGAATGCACGCCGCAAGCGGAGATTATTTAATGGATCACTTTCTTATACGGTTCAATAAGTCGAGAGGCCAAGCTGGCCGAGGCACTGTGGACCACGTGTGGAGGGTATTCCAAAATAAAAAAGAATACCTCGTCAAGCATGTAAGAATTGATGTCCCGTCGCAATCAGAACGCACTGACGAGGACTGGAATATCGCCTGTGACGGATATCTTAAGTTAGACAGAGACACGTCAACGGCGATTATTGTGGGCGAAGAGCCTTAATAAACTAAGAGGATAGTATAATGGAAGATGAAACAGTAACCCTCGCGCTGACGGTTGCTCAATGGCGTAGTATCCTGAACGTTTTGGGAAGCGCGCCATATGTTATGGTTACGTCTAATGCTGATGCAGTAAACGCTATTCATTCACAGGCAAATGCTCAGGTAGAAGAGATCCAGAAAAAGTATCCGCAGGAAACACCTGTAGAACAATAATATCTGATAACTCTGAAACTGAGGAGTATTTATGCCATACAGTTCAAATGACGGTAAACAGCATATCAAGAATATCTTGTCTCGCGTGAGAAAAGATAAGGTGTTGGATATTGGCGTTGGGAGTGGAACATACGCAAAAATGCTCCCCAGTTCTGATGTTACTGGGATAGAAATCTGGAGCCCATATATAGAGAAATTTGAATTAGATAAAATATATAAAAAATTAATAATACAAGATGCACGCACAGTTGACTATGAAAAGTTAGGTCATTTTGACTTAGCTATAGCTGGCGACGTTTTGGAGCATATGAGCGAGGATGAGGCGAGAGAAATTGTTCGCAAGATTAGACTGATTGCTGATACTGTTATTATCAGCATACCGATTGGTCATTACCCACAGAGTGAGGTAGAGGGTAATCCTTACGAGGCTCACGTAGTTGATAATTGGACTAATGATAAATTTATACATGTATTTGGGAAGCCAGACTGGAGTGCAATAGACGGGGAGATTGGCGTTTACTGCTGGTCTGACCAAAAGGTAGCCCCAAAAATCTGCGTTTATACCATCACCAAAAACGAAGAAAAATTTGTTAAGAGGTGGGCTGATTCTGCTAGAGAGGCTGATCTTCTTCTTATGGCAGATACGGGTAGCACCGATAAAACTGTAGAGATATGCAAGCAGGAAGGCGTAGTCGTTCACGAGATATGCATTACTCCTTGGCGTTTTGATCACGCAAGAAACGCTAATATTGCTCTTATCCCAAAAGACATAGACATTTGTATCTGCATGGACGCAGACGAGGTTCTTGAGGCTGGATGGCGTCAGGAAATAGAAAAAGTATGGGTAGAGGGGACGACACGGCTCAGATATATGTTTGACTGGGGGTCGGGGATTAAATTTCAATATGAAAAAATCCACGCTCGTCATGGATACTACTGGCATCACCCGTGCCACGAGTATCCGACACCGGACGGACGTATTAATGAACAGTATGCCTATACTCAGAAACTATTAGTAAGCCACCATCCCGACCCTACTAAGAGCCGTGGACAATACTTGGATCTTCTTGCTTTGTCAGTTAAGGAAGATCCGCGCTGCCCTCGGAATGCGTTTTATTATGCAAGGGAACTTTCATTCTACGCAAAGTGGGAAGAAGCTCTTACCGAGTGCAGACGATACTTAGCCTTACCTACGGCAACATGGGGTAATGAACGCTGCTACGCTTATAGAGTTATGGGCAAATGTTACGAAAATCTAGGTAATCTGTCGGATGCCGAGAAGTCGTATCAAAACGCTTGTGGCGAGGCTCCTAATACCAGAGAGCCTTGGTGCTCCTTATCTCTTCTAATGTATACACAACATCGTTGGGAAGAGTGTTTCGCATATGCGATTAGGGCTTTGAGGATTAAAGACAGAGAGTTGGTTTACACCTGCGACCCTGCCGTATGGGGAGCTCAACCCCACGATTTAGCTTCTATTTCAGCGTGGCACCTAGGTCTTAAAGACCTGTCGTTAGAACACGCTAAATTGGCTGCCGAAAAAGAACCTAATGATGATCGTTTACAATCCAACCTAAAGTGGATTGAAGAAGCAATCAAAAAAAGTTAGTATACAATACAAGGACTTGCGGGGATATTATGGAACCGCGTAGGTAAAATAGGAAGTGGGGCGATGAACGAATATCAACCGATTATTAACCTAGCTTCCGGTGCGTTCATTGCTGGAATTGGCTGGTTCTGTAAAGCAATTTGGGATGCGGTAAACAGGCTTCAGAAAGAAATACACGACATCGAATGCAGCCTACCAATTCTATATGTTCGTAAAGATGAATTTAACGATGCTGTAAAAACTATATTTGATAAATTAGATAAAATATATGACAAGTTAGAAAGCAAACTTGATTCAAAGGCAGATAAATAATGTATTATGTTTATGAAGTTTGTAGAGGAAAACAGAAAACGACTAAAGGCCATAAATTTATGTATTTAGATAAATACAACAATAAGGTTGATCGATGATGAATTATACTACGTATGTCACGTCGCTTGCAAACCTAATGGCTGCTGACCCAACAACGATAGATTTCCAAAATTTCCTTCCTGATTGCATAGCATACGCCGAAAACAGAATCTACAGGGAAATTGATTTATTAAACACTGTTGTTGTCAATGGGACACAATCTTTGACGGCGGGAGTGAGAAGATTCCCTATCCCAACAAATGGTTCGGCAGGTATTTTTTATACAGTCACAGGGGTTAATGTTATCACTCCAGCGGGAGTTATCCCAGACAAAGGGGTAAGAAACCAGCTAACTGCTGTTTCTATGGATTACCTAAACTCTGTGTGGAATAGCAGCCAGACACTAAGTTTACCTCAAAGTTTTGCTATGGTTGACCAATTCAACATTATTGTTGGACCTTGGCCTGATCAGAGTTACGGCGTGGAAATTATTGGAACTGTTCAGCCTGCTCCGCTTTCTTCAGCGAACCCAACGACGTTCCTGACGACATATTTACAAGATTTATTCTTGGCGGCGAGTATGATATTTGCTTCTGGTTATATGAGGGATTTTGGTGCTCAGTCTGATAATCCACAACAGGCTGCATCATGGGAATCTCAATATCAAACCCTATTTCAGTCTGCCAATCTTCTTGAGTTACGCAAAAAGTGGGCGGGACCTGCTTGGACTCCGTTTTCGTCTATCCCAGTCTCCCAAACGAGATAATATATGCCATTCCAAGAAATACAGCTCACACCCAATGTTGGCGTCAACGTTGAGCCAACCCCTGCTGGCAACCCAACAGGCATTCAGAGCAGTAATTTTATCCGTTGGCGAGCTAATTTGCCTGAAAAAAGGGGTGGTTGCTCGCTTTATATAAATCAACCTGTGAATGGCGTTCCGTGTGCTCTGAAGCCGTGGGGTGATTTTGAGGGTATTAATTATTTAGGAATAGCAACTAATTCTGCTGTATTAACATATAATGCTAATACTTCTGAGTTACGGGACATATCTCCTCAGTATGTTAATTCATCATTAGCATCCCCTACATATAGCACGGCTGTTGGTTCTAACTTAGTAACAATAGTTGACACAACAGCTCCCTCTTTAACAACATTTGATTCCGTACAATTCAACACACCGGTTGCCGTTGGTGGTTTAATTCTTGATTCAATATATCCTATTGTATCCTCATCGGTAGATACTCATACATATGTTATTAATGCAGGTTATGCAGCTACATCAAATGAGACAACTGTATCTGGAACATTAATAGGGTTTGAGACATTTGCTGGTAACGCGTCTGTTATTATGGTTTTCCCTACTCAATATCAATATAATTCTATTGCTGTAGGGGATAGAATTGGATTTACAGTACCAACATCTGTTGGTGGATTAACAATTGTTGGGCAATATATCGTAACTCAAATATTGCAAGATGGGTTTATTACTTTTAATGCTCAATACGAGGCGTCAAGCAGCACTCCCTCTGGCGAGCCTGTTTTTATGAATAATGGGTTTACTAGTTTAACGTATTGGATATCCGCATCCCCTGGGCCACCGCCACCTGCTTTGGAAAGAAAAGAGGGATTATTAAATACTATTCCTGAAACATCAAAGGGCAGTCGTTTTAAAAGTTCTTTATCATCAACTTATACAGCAGATAATTGGTGGTTAGACAGTATTGAATCCACATTAGTTGCGTGTGCTCAGAATGGACCAATATTTACGTTTTCACCGATTGGTGGTTACCAAGATCTTTCGATCATCAATAGTGGTCCTCCGGCAAGCACAGGGGCTTTTGTTGCTATGCCATCTGGACAGATTATGGCTTGGGGGACATCTGATTATTTAGACCCAGTTCAAAATCCTCTTTATATTAGGTGGTCGGATTCAACCAATTTTACTAACTGGAATATTGGAGGTTCCAGCACTGCTGGATTTTATACAATACCAACAGGGTCTAAGATTGTTCGTGGAATACAAGCTCAAAACCAACAATTCTGGTTTACTGACATAGATGTTTATTCAGCGCAATATACGTCCTATCCTACCTTTTTTAGCTTCCTAAAAATTGGTAATGGGTGCGGCTTATTATCCCCTAGGGGCGTAGGGATTGTAAATAATTCAGTATACTGGATGAGCCAAGAGCAATTTTTTGTTATGCAAAGCGGTTCTGCTCCACAGCCTTTGCCTTGTAGTGTTTGGGATTTTATATTCCAAAACTCTACGCAAGATAAACTAGCAAAAACGGTATGCGGAGGTAACTCACTTTTTAACGAAGTGATATGGTATTTCCCAAGCAATGCCTCATCTGACGGAACGCCAGATGCGTATGTTTGTTATAATACTTTGTATAACGAATGGGATTTTGGTTATTTAGGACGAACAGCGTGGACTGACCAGTCAGTGTTGGGATTTCCTATTGGATCAGATGAAAACGGTTGGATATACCAGCACGAAACATCGTATGATCTAGCAGTAGGTGATACAACTGTTCCAATTAACGCATCGATGCAAACTGGTTATTCAAGTCTTACAAATGGAGAAGACTTAATATTTGTTGATTGGGTTCTTCCTGATATGAAGTGGGGGACTTACTCTGGGTCACCAACAGCTAATTTAAACTTTACTTTTTATGTTACAGATTATGCGGGGCAAACGCCTAGAGTTTATGGGCCGTTTACTGCGTCTGAACAGACACCATTTATAAGTCCAAGATTTCGCGGGAGATTTATGTCGGTTAAGATTGAAAGCGACGATTTAGGTAGTTTCTGGAGATTGGGTTCTATTCGTTTTAGGTTTGCTCCGAGTGGGAGAAGATAATGCCTACGTATGCAGGTAATGACACACTTACTACCGCAACTCAAAATCTAGTTGTTGCGTTTAATTCTCTTAATAAGACGCAACAGTATCTTAGTGGGCAATATACATCTAATACTTATCCCGCAGCTGGAACTTCCACTGCTGTTATTTATAGCGGAAGAAGCAGAGTAGTATCTATTAACATTGTAGAAGCAGGTGGAACAGTAAGCATATATAACAGTGCGGTTTCGAGCGTTATACCGTCATCTAGCTTGCTGTTTGTTTTAGACGATTCATCTACTCTTGGATTATATCCTGTTGGCGTTGAGTGTTCCAATGGAATTGTCATGGTAGTTACTGGGACTATACAGGCAAACTTAACTTACTCGGTGTATTAAAATGCCTCTGAAACATGGAAAATCCCCCGCCGTCATTAGTGAGAACATCTCTGAGATGATACACGCTGGCCACCCGAGACGACAGGCAATCGCCGCTGCTCTTAACACAGCGCGTAAGGCAATGGCTACTGGTGGGAAGCAGGCTCCTAAAGACCCAAAAGTATTTTCTGGGCCTCTAAAAGCCGCAATACCAGGGAGGACTGACCGTCTTCCTATTCACGTTCACAGCGGCAGTTACGTTATCCCCGCAGATATTGTTTCGGGGTTGGCGGAAGGAAACACGGAAGCTGGGTTTGAGGTCATCAAAAGAATGATCCACGATCAAATGTCTCGTGGTGGTAGAGTTGGCACGCAAAAGGAATTGCACAGCGAGCTTTTTCGTAAATATGGTTTAATTGGGCATTATCACACTCCCACTAATTTAGTTCCCTGCATTGTTGCTGGAGGTGAATATATATTAACTCCAGAAGAGGTTGAAGCATTTGGTGATGGCGATTTAGATGCGGGTCATAAAGTGCTTGATGATTTTGTCAAATCACAACGCGCTAAGACAATTAAGACACTGCAGAAGTTGCCTGGGCCTGCTCGCGATTGATGATTTATTTTTATGTAAAATCAAGGTATAATAATGCCTTAGCAGAAATTGGTGCCAAATAGATGATGTATTATACATACGCTCATATTCGACCTGATACTGGGGTTATTTTTAATGTCGGAAAAGGCAGTAAAAGGCGTGCTTTTTCTAATAAAAATAGAAATAAAGACTGGCACTGTATTGTTAATGACAATAAAGGAAAATTTGAGGTCCGGATTTTGAATTGGTTTAATGCTGAACAGGATGCTTTAAATGCAGAAGTTTGGCAGATCGCTCAGTTGGCCCATTTAGGACATTTAATTAATAAAACTTCGGGCGGGCAAGGCATTTCTGGATATAATCATTCGGATGATTTAAAACAAAGGTATTCTAAAGAAAAGAAAGGCCTCCCTGTTCCTCAGGTTAGAACCCCAGAAGCAATAGATAAAATGGCAAAAACCCTTTCAATTAAAATGAAAAGTAAAGTTGTCCCGCAATTTCAGACAAACAGCGCTAAAGAAAAAAGGGCACAAACTCAATCTAAAAATATGAAGGGTATTTTACCTCCTCAACTAGATACGCCAGAGGCACGGAAAAAACGCGGAAAAACTTTATCTTTGAATAGAAAAGGAAAACCAACTGATTGGTTAAGAACACCAGCTGCTCTTGAAAATTTATCAAAAGCTACTTCTAAAAGATTAAAAGGAATAGTTCCAACGCAAATGTTAACTCCGGCAGCTATATTAAAAATGAGCATTACTCAATCAGAAAGGAAACGGGGTAAACCAACTCCTTGGCTTCATACTCCGGAAATTATTGAAAAAAGAGAAATTAAAAAACGCCGTAAATACGAATATTGGGGCACATAATGGCTGATTTAAATAATTGCGAAGACGTGCGTCTCGCTGAAAAAGAAGATGTTCCTGCTTTAATGAATTTAATGAGGATTGCTTGCGCAGAAGATGGCCAGCATCCAATAGATGAAGAAAAAGTTTTTGGGATGATACGCCGTTATTTTGATAAGGCGGGAGTATTAATCTCTGTTATTGGAGAACTAGGGAACCCAGTTGCCTACTTGTTAATGACTATTAATCAAATTTGGTATAGCACTGATTACCAATTATTAGAGTTATCCCTATTTGTTCACCCAGATAATAGGCGTTCTAATTACGCTAAACAATTAATGTCTTTTTCCAAGCAGGCTTCAGACGGATTAGAACTTGATTTAACAATCGGTGTTTTATCCAACGAAAGAACCGAAGCAAAAGTAAGATTATACAAAAGACAGTTTGATCAGGTTGGGGCGTTTTTCGTCTATCATCCCTCTCAATCGCAGTAAGGACATAAAATGGGCTCGAAATGCACCCCCATCGGTGGTTACTACCCCACTACAAGTAGCACATCCAGCAGCAGTAGCGGGACAAGCACGGGCTCAACTTCACAAACAGCTAACCCACTTTCAGCGTATGCTTACGCTCAGGCTCTGCAAAACGCTGCCAAGATCGCAGCTACGCCATATCAGCCCTATCAGGGGCAGATGGTGGCAGGGTTTGCCCCTTCGCAATTGGCTGCTCAGCAAGGTTTCCAGTGTGCCGTTGGGTATGCATCCCCGTATTATACATGCGCGGCAAAGACGTATGCCAATAGTCTAAATTATCTGAATAATCCTCAGATGAAGACTGCACAAAATCTATATAATGCATCAATTAACTATGCTAATCCGTCAAATTATAATCAAGGCACGCTTAACCAGTATATGAACCCATACCAGCAGAGCGTTGTTTGCGCCACTATGGGTCAGCTGGAACAAACAGAGAAACAGGCTTTAGGCCAAAATGCAGCTAATTCAGTATTGCAGGGAGCATATGGTGGGTCTGGCCAGTTTTTAGGAGAGGCACAAATTGCTCAGCAGCAAGCTTTGTCAAATGCTCAAGCGTTGGCAAGCCTAAATGCTGGTAATTATGCAAATGCTCAGCAGGAATATAACCAACAACAGGGTGTAGGAATAGGCGCAAACCAAGCTGCTGCACAAGCACTTGGTGCTTTAGGGTATCAGCAACAAGCCGCAGATATTAGCGCACTTCAAAATGCTGCTCAGGGACAGGCTGCTCTTGGTAACCAAGCACAAACCTCTTACTTGCAAGCTCTCCAACAGCTAGCGGCTTCTGGGGCAACTCAGCAACAATTGGAACAAGCACAGCTTACAAATGCCTACCAGCAATATCAGAATGCTCTCGCTTACCCATATCAGCAAACGTCTTACTTTTCAGGTCTTGCTTCTGGGCTTGGACCTTTGCTTGGTTCTAATGTAAACACCACTGGAACAAGCTCTCAAACTGGTTCTGGTTCAAATACTTCTATACAGCCGTATCAAAACCAATCTGGGGCTGGAGGTTTGGCAGGTCTAGCTACGACAGGTCTTGGTATCTTGGGTGGACTTTTAAAACTGAAAAGCGGTGGTAGTGTCACGGGTAGAAAACATTTTGCAGTGGGCGGAACAGACGGTGGAGAGACGGAGGGTGTGAATGAAATTGATGCCGATACTCTCGCCAGTTTAATTTCACAAGAGCCTTACACTAGCAAAAGCAGCTTAGGTTCAAGCTCCAATAGCAATGAAGGCTTTGGCTCTCTTCTAGGAAACGTGCCGTATTCAAGCTCATCACCAAATAAATACATAACTAATGCTTTAAAGCTATCTAAGGTTATACCGAGTGCTAAACAGGAATCAGCTGATAAGCTGGCTTCTGAGATAAGAAACATATTAAGCAAAATACCAGATCTACCTACAATTCCTAATGCATCGGCAGATATAACATCTTCTTTCTATGGAGCACCTTCAGACAGTGGTGCACAAGATAGCGGTTCATCAGGGTCATCTGAATCAGGCTCTTCAGAAGGTTCTTCAAGTGGTGGTTCATCGGGTCTTGGAGCATTAGCTAGTCTTTTCAGAGGAGGAAATGGTTCAAAGACTTCTTCTGAATGCTCTACAGTAGAGGGATGCTTAAGTAATAATATCTCTTCGTTGGGGTGTCTTTCCCTTTATCGCGGCGGTAGAATTAAAAAAGATGATGGCGGATCAACGGGAGCCGCTACTAATTCTCCTCAACAGCAGGCTCAATTCCTTCAGGGATTGTATCAGTCCGATTTTAATCGAAACCCAGACCAAGGTGGGTTCAATTATTGGATGTGCCAGTTAGGAAAGGGAGCGTCACAACAATCTGTCCAGTCTGCGTTTGCTAATTCTCCGGAAGCTCAAACTGATTTGGGTAATCTTTATCAAAGCAATCTTGGTAGAGCTCCAGATTGCGGTGGATTGTCTTATTGGACAAATCAATTAGCTGGAGGAGAAAGTCTTAACAACATCAAGTGTGCCTTTACTCGTTCAAACGAATACGCACAATTGAATGCTTGCCAAAAATCAGCATTAGCCGCGCAAGCTGCAAACGCTGCTGCTGCATCTGCTGCACCGGCTAATAGTTATAGCGGCCTATTGGCCAAGGCAATGGCAAATAACCCTGGGCCGCAACTTACGCCTGTCCAGCAGGGTATGCCAGCGATGCCATGCCAGTCATACTACACAACCCAAACATCAAATTATAATCCTGCAAGTTTGGCATCAATTCTTGATATATCAGGGTATAACCCAAATGCGTCAACGACGTCATCTCCTGCAACATCTACGTCAACAACTACACCATCAACAACATCTGGCGGGTGTTCATCATCTACAAGTGGGTCAACGACTGGAACAAAATGCCAACCTTCTTCAAACCAGCAAATAATTACCGCTCTCTATCAGGCTTATTTGGGTAGATCTCCAGATGCTAGTGGTCTTGCATACTGGGAAAACCAAATTGCATCCGGTATGCCTTTGACGACAGTTCAGCAGCTTTTTGCCGCGTCACCCGAGACCAAGGGGTCTTCTCAGGTAGAGGGGTATTATTCAAATATCGCCAATACAAATGTCAATCCGTATACTGGATTGTATAATTTAAATTACGTTGCCCCATATAAAAGTCAGCCAAATCTTTACAATAAAGGTGGGAGAGTTGGAAAGGCAGCGGGTGGAAGATTAAGTGTTCAGGATATCGCTCGCGCTGCATTACAGGCTGGAGCAACACCAAAAGAAGCAGCGATGCTTACGGCTATTGCCCACCCCGAAAGCGGTGGAAATCCATATGCTCACAATCCTAACGCACGAACAGGCGATAACTCATACGGTCTATGGCAAATAAATATGCTCGGCAATATGGGACCAGAGCGTAGACATCAATTTGGAATTTCTAGCAACGAAGAATTATTTGACCCAGTAACAAATGCTAGAGCTGCGTTGAAGTTACTCCGTGGTGGCGGAGGACTTAATAACTGGACAACATTTACGCATGGAAAACATCTACCGTATTTTGCAACGTCTGCCAACGCTGTAAACGGATTAGTTGGTAACCCAAATGCGGTTAACGCTCCTATTGCAATGCCTGAAGGAAAACCATCTAACGCACTAGGATTTGGTCCTATTTCTTCAGGAAATACTAATAAGATTGGTTCAAATGAACAAAATCTTAATGAAGCTCTGGGTAAGTTACTTGAAGGGATTGGAACTGAAACTCCCGCTCCTCATGAAATGATGTCTCATCACGAAGTAAAGCCTGTAGATATTATTTCCGTTAAAAATACATCTGATATTCCAACACCACAAATCACAAATAATATACCTACTGGTAGATATCTAGACTCCTTACTCGCTGCTTCACAAGACGCAGATGCTGTTAAGAGAAGCAGGGGTGGTTTTACACGCGCTAATATGCAATACGGCGGTAATCCTGACGAGGCATCTCAGCAAAATTTCTTAAGACAACAGCTTGAAGGGTCTGCCCCACAATATGATCCAGAAGCAGGAAGTGCCTCTTTAGATAAATACGGTAACTTAGCAACAGATGTTGGGCTTGGTCTTATGGCTGCAACGGGTGTTGGAGCTCCTGTTGCCGGCCCACTGTTAGCAGCAAAGCGCGCATATAGTATCGGAAAAAGAATAGCCAATGCTCCTGAGCCAAATTTTGGTGGATTGATTGAGTATCATCCGCAAGCTCCGCGAGGTCGTCAGCCATCTCCATCTGGAGAGCCTATTACGGCTGGTATCAACGTGCCTCGAAAGGATATGAATAGGTTTGAGGCAAACACAGAGGGTATGCGAAGAGGCATCCCAGGTAACGAGATATACAGGTGGTCTTCATTGCGTGATCCAAAGGGCAGCCAGCCTATGGATGCTATGGAGCAAGGACGCACAGGATTGTCTTGGAACCGTTGGGGTGCATACGAGCCTAACAAGGCTCCAGCATATTTTGACGAGTATAGTTCTGTATCTGCACCTAGGGTTTCAACGGATACAGGGTCTCGATCATTAAATCGGTATGACGCTAACACCGAGGGTATGCGTCTAAATAAAGCCGGAGACGATTTATACCTAGGAAGTGTCGCCAGAGGTCCTGTAAGCAAAGGGTTTGCTCCTGAGAATATGGGATTTACACCCGCAGAACTAGGTCAGGAGATTATGTCTGCGAGAGGACGTGGGATGTCCCCTCCTTCAAGCGGCGGTTTAGCAACTCAAACTGGCAGCATTATGCAGCCACCTAGTGGCGGTGGCGGTGGTGGCGGTCAATTGCCTCCCTACGTCCCATACGGTGAATTTACTGATGTCACAGGACATCTTTTGACAGGTTCAAGTGGTGGTGGTCGTCCTCCCATCCCTCCAGCAAATCGCAGCGGTACGGATATTGTCCCCGTTCCTAGTGGCGGAGGACGCTTTCCACGTAATATGATTACAAAGACTGCCCTGACGATGAACCAGCCTCCGGCACAACCTTCAGTTGTCGCTGAGACGCCCACAGAGGGACGCACGGTGTTGCTTCCTCCGATGGATGTTGGGTCAAGATTTAAACAAAAAACCAATCCAACAGTAAGTAAGGATCACAAAGAATATCACCACAATCGCCACAATGCCAAAAAGTCACCACCAAAAAGCACTGAAAAATACTGGGGTGACTGGCGCGATGTTGAGCCGTTTAACTCGGACCCAATCGGTAATTTTTTAGATACGCTTACAGGTGATGTTAAAGCGTCTAATAAACGCGGAAACATTAATTCTCCTATGTCACCATATGCGGGTAAGGGATTGGGTAGCTTATTCTCTGATGGAGGCTCTGTAAGAGAACATTTTGAGGAAGGCGGGACGGCAGACGCCGGAGGATTTGGATCGTTATTTAAGGACGTTTCATTTAAACCAGGGCCTCTTTCTCAGGGTTTGATTACCGCTGGGTTAGGCATGATGGCGTCTCCATCTCACAACACGCTTCGCGCAATAGGAGAGGGTGGTTTACAAGGTATAAAAGCATATAATGCCGCCTCTCTGCTGCAACAAAAGCACAACGAAGACTTAGCTGAGATAGAAAAGAATAAAGAATTTTTTAAGTCTCTAAATTATGGGGAAAGACCTGAAACAGGGTCAAATATAACTCCTAACCTGTTAAGTCCTGTTCCGGTTGGCGGAGATACGCCTCCCCCACTTGGAAGATCGCTTGGTGGTTTAGCGCGTCACAGATACGCAGATGGCGGTGGTTCTTCTGATGATTTTGATCCTATTGGAGATATTACAAGTGGATTGGGAAGACTTGGCGACACAATAGGAAGCGGTATAGAGGGTGTATTGAGCCCTCTGCTTTCTCTTGACCAATCTAAAACCAGAAACAACACGCCTCTCCCTGTACGACACGGCCCGAGTCCTCTTTCTCAGGGGTTGATTACGGCTGGTCTTGGAATGATGGCATCTCCTTCTCACAACACATTAAGAGCAATAGGAGAGGGTGGGTTGCGTGGCGTGCAAGAATATAACACTGCCAAGTCTATTCGAGACAAGCAGGATCGAGAAGAAGAAGAAAGAGCATCTAATATCAAGTTTGGCAAGGATCTTACGCCAACTCGTATTGTTCCCACCAAAGCTGTTTCGATTGACAATGTAAACCCAGTAGTCGCAACAGATAGGAATGAAACAAAACAATTAGACCCTATTGAAGCATCTATGCGTCGTATTTCTTACTTGAACTCTCATGTTCCAGAGAATGCCACGCAAAAAGAAATTCTCACTCGTCTCATAAACGAGGAGAAATATAAGATTGATCAATACAACAAGCAAAACGCTGGTGTTATAGGGATTATCGATACTGATAAATTTGGCCGTCCTGTAAGAGGCTACATCAGCGGTCCAAAGCGTGGTCAGCCGTTAAATATCGCACCTGTAGGAGGAGATAGGGTTGCCCCTACTGATAAAAACCTTCACGGTGAAGACCTCTTGAATACTCTTGATCAAGACATGGCTAACACAGTCAGGTCTATCGCAAGCGGTGCTACTGAATTTAAAGATACACCAAAGAACGCGACAATTAAAAACGCGCTCCTCCAGTATGACCCTCAATTTAATACGCAACGCTTTAAGTTAAGAGACGACCTGCGCAAGAATACTCCTAACTCAATGGGTAATATTGTAAATGTTGGCAATACTGCCCTTGACCATCTGAGATTAGCCTCCGACGCAGTTGAAGATCTTCGTAAGAAAGAATACGCAGGTGGTAAATACAGAACGCTTAATTGGATTCAAGGAATAAAATCCTATGGCCCAAGTGGTTTCCCTGAACTTGAGGAATTTAATACTGCCAAGCAGCGTTTCGTAGATGAAGCTACCAAGTTTTATCGTGGCGTCGGTGGTAACTTGCACGACATTAAAGAAGCGGAAGCAAGACTAAATGCTGCGCGAAACCCAGATGAGTTACACGCAATCATACAGCAAGAGGCTAGACTTTTTGCTTCAAAAGTTAATGCTCTAAGTGATCAGTATGACAGGTCGTTCAAGTCTCCATATGTGGAATACGATAAATTCGATCCGATAGACGAGAAGGGGCACTCGGCTTTAGATGTTATTAACAGCCGAGGACTTAAAAATGAGACGACAAAATCTCCGCAAATGTCGGGGCCAAAAGTTGGCGATGTTATAAAGGGATATCGCTTCAAAGGTGGTGACCCTCGTGATCAAAACAACTGGGAGAAACAGTGATGGCTGGCCCTTGGGAGGATTACCAAAATATAGAAGGTCCTTGGACGGAGTATCAAAAGGCTTCTAATGAGGAAACTCCTAAAACAAACCAAGGGTGGCGAGGCGATGTCGCGGCTGCTATGCGCGGTGCCCGCGAGCAGATACCATTTGGTAGGGACTTGGGGGCTTTACTAAAGTCTTATACTAATAACGTCCCATTTGAAGAAGAAAAAAGAAGACAGGAAGCGAGAGACGCCGCTCTGGCAAAAGAACACCCTTGGTCGTATGGGGCTGGCGAAGTTGCTGGCGGTATTGGAACTGTTTTAGCTCCTGAGTTAGCTGGAATAGGAATGGCTAGCAAGGCTTTAAAGGGCGAGCAAGCTGTCGCCAAAGCCTTAACGCCGTATTTGGGAACGACTGATGCCAAAATCGCTACTGCATTAGGCAGCGGCATGGCGTCAGGAGCGGCTCAGGGTGCTGTACACGGCTTGGGGACAGGCACGTCTCTTGACGAAAGACTTGGACACGCTGCTGAAGAGGCTGCTGTTGGAGCCCCACTAGGATTAGCTGGAACAGCACTAGGACACGCCGCGTCAAGAGGCTTGCGTAAGGCTGGAGAGATGGCTGGTAGGGTCGCTCCGCTTCCTAAGGGTCCTACTTCAGAAGAAATCCTGAGACGTGGTTCGGCGGCATACGACTTAGCAAGAGCACAGGATCTTTTTATCGGAGCTCCTCACGTTGCCAGTATGGTTAATAATTTAGAGGGTAAACTTGCCAGAGAAGGCTACCGTCCGAAACTACACCCAAAAATAGGGCCTGCTCTGGATGAATTACGAAGCCACAGCGGTGCTATGACACTGGATGACTTGGATCAGATTTACAGATTAACTAGATCTGCGGCTGTAGACTGGACAGACAGAGACCAGCAAAGAATAGCAGGAATATTCAGAGGTCACATTAATAATTTCTTGGATACGCTACACCCAACACAGACTTGGAGTAGGACGGGCAGTCCAACAGCTGCTGTTTCATCTCTTAAGCAGGGCCGTCAGCTTTGGAAGCAAGGCAGGAAGATGGAGCAAATCCAAGAAATGATTAACGCCGCTAAAGACAGAGCTCAGACATCTGGCACAGGCGGAAACTATAACAACACACTTCGTCAAGAGGCACGCAAATTACACAACGAGGCAAAAAGACACCCTCGTATGTGGACTACAGACGAATTGCAGGCACTCAAAGAATTATATGGCGGCACAATTTCTCAAAATACTGCCAGACTGTTGGGGCGGTTCTCACCCGCTCACCACCCTTTAATCGGAACGGCTGAAGTAATCGCTGGATTATCTAACCCTACGGCTGCTCTTGGTATGGCTGCTGCCGGTCTTGGGGCTCACGTGGCAGAGGATCAACTGACAAATATGGCTAAGAAAAACTTAGTAAATATTGTTGCAGCCAAAGGCGATAAATCAAGAGTTCCTCAATTAAATCCAATAGAATCTCTTGTTGGACGCCAAGCAGGAGCTATCGGTGTTCCTTCTTTCATGGCGTCTCCAGAAGAGCATGAAGACGACAGAGGGCCATACGCCAGCGGCGGTTCAGTAAAGAAAAGAGATTACCCTGCTAAAAGATTAACGCGCATGGAGAAGGCTGTTAAGAGAGCACAGGATGCTATTGCACTTGAGACGAAGCCTCTAATGAACCAGCCTGATCATGTTATTGCCCAAGCTCTGGAAATAGCCAAGGTGAAATAATGAACCCCAACCCATACGAACTTGCATATCAAATAATGAAATGTGTTTGTATTGTCGTAGTAATTATCTACGCATTCAGGGTTGGCAGAATAATACACGATATGATGTTATATTATTAATAATGTAACATAACGAGGCTGTCATGATTAGCGAAGCATTTAGAATGCTTGTTATGCTAGTCTTTTATATCATGTTATTATTTACCGCAGCTATAATATTCTTTCGATGAGGAGGAAAGCATGAACGCGTTTAAACAGTGGCTTTATGATCGACTAGTAGAACAATCCACTTGGACGGGCATCGGCACTATCATAGCAACGATGACCTTTATTCCTGATAGCAAACAGATAGGCGACCTTGTTCCCACTATTGGTTTGCTTGTTGTCGGAATTATAAAGATTGTTATGCCGGAAAATGTAAAGTCATAAAATATTCAATGATTTGTGATAAAATATACTCTCTACAGTGCTAGACAATAAAAACGTAATAGCAAGGGCGGAGAAAAAGTATGAAGTTTGACGGTGTTCCGCTCGAGGAACTGCAAAAAACCAAAGAAATATTCGACAAATTAAAGTCTAACTCAGAAACAGGAAGAGCCTTGGGTATTCACAGAAGGACGGTTCAGCATCGCCTAAATCGTCTGGAAAAGATAAATCCAAAGTTTACATCTCCAAAATTACCCACAAAATCTAGAGATATTGAAGAATTAATACAAGCGAGGATTGAAGAAAGCAGAAGGGCTAAAAATGCAGACACCTCAAGAGATTTGGTTAAAATCCCTTTACACATCGATGGCCCTGTGGGCCTGTTGGTATTCGGAGACCCTCACGTTGATGACGCAGGCTGCGACTTTGAGCTCCTCGCCGCGCACAAAGAAATAGCATCTTCTCACCCTCACATTTTGGCCGCATCCATAGGGGACTATCAAAACAACTGGATTGGCCGATTGGGAGTTTTATACGGTGAGCAGCAAGTCACAAGTAGAGAAGCGTGGAAACTCGTTGAGTGGCTCGTTTCTGATATACACTGGTTGTTTCTTATTAGTGGCAATCATGACCTATGGACAGGTGCTGGCGACCCTTTGGATTGGATTGCAGGACAACAGGGTTCAATTTACGAGCCTTATGGCGTGCGGATCGAATTGCAGCACCCATGTGGTAGCAAGACGCGTATTCACGCCAGACACGACTTCCCTGGTCAGTCAATCTATTCGCAGCTACACGGGCCACGCCGTGAAGCAATAATGGGATTCAGAGATGATTTAATTATATGCGGACATAAACACACTGGTGCCGTCGAAACATTTGTCACTCCTGACGGTAATGTGTGTCAAATTGTCCGCGTATCTGGTTATAAAGTCGTAGACAGTTACGCAAAGCAATTAGGTTTAAAAAAGCATCAAATATTTCCAGCTGCTTTGATTATTATAGACCCGTCAGCGCCAAATACTTCGCCAAATCGAATATTTACCGCCCCATCCGTCGAAAAAGGTATTATAATACTCGACGCCTTGCGGGCGGATTTCGAATCATCGCGGAGTACACCTAATGTGCAAAATCACAAACCAAAAACTCGTCGAAAATAACGCGCTCGTAGGTAGTATTTACACAAAAATATTAGACGAGAATAATAAGAATATCCTTGATGCGTACAACGATGCGTGTGTCTGGATATCTGAATTAAAGTTACAGATAGACAATTTAAACAAGAGCATTTCATCTGGTTTTGTTCGTACTGACACATCAAAGTTAAACTGGAAGTCTAAGATGGCTGTTACACCAGTTGATGCTGGTGATGCATGGATCAGAACGGGAGTGAGCGACGATGGATGAGTCACACGAATTTGTCCAAATGCCTGACGGACAGACAATGATGTTAGAGGATAAGATTTCTTCTCGTGTGACAGCCTATACTAATTTATTATTGGAACTTAGAAACGTAAAGGAAGAAAAGATAGTCGAAGAAGGTTTGCTTATGCTTGCCAGACTTCGACTATCAATTAATATAGTACCAGAGACAACTGTATCGGTTATGAAGGGTGGAAAGTCTAGCTAAGACTTGGATAATCCCCTTCTCTTTCTAAATCTCTACGACACGGCGGTATCCAGAGCAATTCGCTGCCGCCATTTATTGTTAAGTGAGTATTTTGAAAAGGCGTGTCATTATTCCAGATAAGCCAACAGTAACTGGTTGCTGTTGATGCGTTCTTGTCTATCATACCCTTAACCATAGGCACACGCTCACTAAATTGAGCAACAGTTGTCGGAGGGCTATCTTTAAATAACCTATTATAACGCCCGACGCTTTCGATGAACGACGTTCTAACGAGCATGGCCACACCTCTGCGAGCGCGCAGTCGTGCCTCCCTGATAAATTCTTCCGCGTATTTATACGGAGGGTTCGTGATAATCCACGCCACCCGCTGGGAGCTGGGCGAATTGAGGAAGTCTTGGACGCCGCCATATCCATACTCATATTTGTCGGTTGAGTATACCGTTTCAAAATACTCTTCTAATGTGGCAGACATATAACCACGACCACACGCTGGCTCCCAAGCATCCCACATTTTTCTGTTTGAGTTAAATAATAATATCTTTTCGCATAAAGCGCGTGTAGCCCACGGAGGTGTCAGAAAGTCATCTGGCTCGTCTGAACCACTTTTGCGTATTCCGGCAACCGCGTAATTTTCATTAGGCAACATCTGTGTTACTCTCAAAACAAAGACATAATAGCGTCTAGCGGTCCGTTAAACTTCTTTGTAGGATTGCGTTTTATTTTGTTTATCGTTTTTATTAATACCGGCGTTTCCTGTTTTTTATTGTCAGGCTTATCACAAGACGGTATTCCTAAATTAACCAACTGGTCATAGTAAAGTATTGAGCCTTTATTATAGTTAATTGATATATTAGGTTCCACTGCTTGCCTAACCTTAGCGGGGGTTAGAGACAGCATTTCGTTTGTTATGTCATGACGAACAATTCCTGTTTTCTGTTCGTATGCCTCGTGGAACTTAACTACCGCTCCATACCCCACACAAACGTTAGGCACACCCAGTGCAAGCGTACACGCAGATCTACATGAACCGCGTATTTCTATGCGTCGATGCTCTAATCCGTATCTCCACGCAGCGGCTTTGTATTCTTCAACTATCCCTCCGCCGTCTTCATATATGACAATGGGAGCATTATTTGGTGGAGGGTGTATAAACGATCCCATCAGTTAGCCTTCTTTATATTATCATAATACTCAACAAATGATTTTATTCCATCGTTTACAGCACTAAGAACTAGTTCTGTCATAGTTTCTCTATCTTCTTTCTCTACCAACGCAACTGGAAAAGCGGAAATCCTACTTACAACATTAAGAACAAAGTCAACCTTATCTTCGTCGTCTATAGAGTCAGCAGAGTCATAAATAATGTCGGCTATTTGTCGTGTTGCTAATACCATTTTATCATTCAAGTGATCATTTGTTTTATCTGACATGTCTTTAACTTTCTTAAAGGTCATACGGAGAGAGGATATTATAATCCCCTCCCCACTGATGTTAATTACTGATCGTTATTTTGTTTTTTGCTTTGTTGTATTGCCTTGCTGTTTCCATCGGAAATTCCGATTGTAGCAATCTCTTCCTCTAATCCCTTTTCAAAAATCTCTGCAACGCGATTAATGATAGGCGATGCTGGTTGAACCTTTGCCACCAAAGACCCGCTGTCCTCTACATTCTCATATTTAGTCATATCCAAATGAAGGATTTGTTCAATCATACGCTCACGCTTTGCCTCGTCATCGGTATAAAGCGATGCTCCACGACCGTGAGCCTCTCTAGCCGCTTGAACAGCGTTACGCGCTATAGACCTACAGCGGCTGTCTAAATCAATATCCGTGTTTGTGATTGCCTTAAGCATAGATACATTAACCATTATTTGGTTCTCCTGTTTTGCACTAATGTTGTTTTAACCCTTGGCCTTGTGCGTTTGGCGTAAGGATCACATTTCCACCATTTCTTAATGGTTGGAAAAACTTGGGAAACAAGCAACGCAGACGAAATACCTATTGCCCATAAACCAATATAAACGAGTTTCATTACTCGTCTGCTGTCCCATAAACTTCTGGCGTGTCTACCGAGTATGAATTGTATGCTGAATAAGCAGAATAAGGGTTTCCATAAGGTCCGTATGGATTGGTCAGGCTATTCGCGGCATAAGGGTTTACAATAGGGGCGAAAGGATTTGCCGTGCAGTCTCCACAAAAAGGATTTGACCCTATCCTACCCAAATACTCAGCACTAATAGACGGCGATACAATTGACAGACTAAGTGTCGCAACAATAAACATTTTTTTCATTTTTACCTCCATAGTTAACCACAAGATACATGCTATTACTATTATGTCAAATCTTTCTTGTGTGTCTAACCGCGAAGTGTTGGTGAGGGACACAATACACAGGTTCATTTAACACAGAGTATTCTAATATCATGCTGTCTGTGTTGTGGACTCTTGATGCACAAATGGCGTCATCCCACGCAGCCATAACTTCAAATGGATTTCCTGTAGTCCTAAATAATTCCAATCCAGACATTATTTTTGCACAAGAATAATAAGCGCGTTTGTCCCCTTCTTTTTTACCTTCTGCGCGAGTGTATGTAAGCCACTTGTGAGGAACACCGTCTTTTAAAAGCAAGTATTCTATTCCATACATAGGAGGAAGAGACACCACAGTTTCTTTCGGGCTGAGTATTCTCTTTATCACATCCATTTCTTTGTTTCGTTCTGCGTTATCCATCGTCGTTTTTCCCTTTTTGATTATGCATAAATAAATCTGGAAAGGCGTCTTCATACCTCTTCAGAAACTTTCTACCGTGTAAAACTAACTGTCTTTTTATATTCTCATTACGCTTTGTGGTCATGTAATACTTTAAAGCAACACTGATGTGGTCTATGTGAGACAAAAGACGCACCATAGGGTCGCGCATAAAATCTATGTGACTGTCTCTTACCAACTTTACTACACCATCATACTCAATAGACGATAAGCCGTCGCCCTTGGGGTAAAAAGGTGTTTCCGAGTTTATAAGGTCGCAAGATAAATTTAAAAAATGAAATACTCTAGACTCACAATCACTGAGATTGTTTTTATCAAAGAAAATATACTTAACGTATCCTATCTCGAGTATATTAATTTGATTGCTGGCGTGTAAATCACTTCTCGCGGCGGTGAGATGCTTCTGAACACGATTTCTTATTTGCTCAGACTTGCCTACGTAGACAGGGATTTCATCTAAGTCACACAGTATATACACGCCAGATTTATTAGGTAATTTTTCAACTTGTTTTTCCCTAAAAGCAATGTCTACGCTAAACAATAAAACCTCCTAAATTATTCAAACATTCCACGCCTTGGCGGTAATGGAATCTTTTCTTTCTTTTCTTTTTTAGCAAACCCGCGAGATTTAATTTTCGTCTTAGCGACTTTAGCTCCCAAATGCTTTGCTTCGACCCTTTTGGACTTAGCAATGGTCTTGACATCAATTTTAGTTTTTTCCGAATGACAGGATATGCATAAAAGGACCGCATTAGATTCTTTGGCTTCGCCTCCCATGGCATCCGGTTTTTCATGATCTATCTCAAACTTTTTTGCTGGTAAGTTACACTTTTCACAATAAACAATCCCATTATCTTTCATTGCCCTTTTTATTACGGCAACTCTTATTTTTTTGCTAAATTCCTTTCTTGCCATTTATTTTTTCCTGTAGATGTGCCCAATTTTTTCCTATGCGTATCAATCTAATTGCTGTTTTTGATACGCCGAAAATTTTTGCCAATTTTGAATTAGTTTCAGTAGATTCTAAAATATATAACGTCTGCTCTTCCGTGAGCTTAGACATATTGTTCGTATCCCCCCTCCTGATAGGAGGTAGTTTTCTCCTCCCCTTTTTTGTCATATCGTCATTATTTATGGATGGATTTCCAGCAAATAAGTGGGATGGATTACAACAGGGAGGATTATCACAAGAATGACAAACATTTTCAGCTGTAAAGCCATTGGCAATTTCAAATGCAATTCTATGTGCTAATCTTGGAATTTTTCCAATGTCTATTCTACCATATCCGTTTGGGTCTTTCCTGTGCGTCCACTCCCAGCATTCGTCTGGGGTTCCAACTTTAATTCTTTTAAAAAGTCTAATTTTGATGTTTTCTTGGGCACGTTTGTGCAAGCCTATATTCATACATTCTTTTGAACAATATTGAGGCTTAGCTGCACGAGTGGCGCTAATCGCATATCTTTCAAATTTTATGTTACAGGTTGCACAAACGCACGTTGTCATAATTAACCTTTATTTAACGTTAGCGCGAAGGTATGAATCCAAGGCATCATTTACGATTATGCCAAGGCGTGTTTTATTTTTCTTCACATATACACGAGCGTTTTTCAAAACGTTTTTCATTATTCTAACGTTCATTTGTTCTGTTGGTGAGAACTTTTTCTTAGCCATTAAAGTCTTCTTTCTGCTCTTGCAGTGGCCTCTGTAGACTGACGCTCATAAAATCGCATTTCTCTGTAACGCAATTCAATTTTTGCAGCGTTAGCCTTTGATCTAGCCTCTACCATTTTATTGATAAAGTCTTGCCAATCATCAGAACCTCTTACCGCGTGTTCTGCTCTGCTGACAGGCATATCACCCTTCTTTCCAACTAATTGGCTAAAGACGATATGCTTTGATTCTTCTAAGAGACGGGCCGCAGTATCCTCTGCGACCCAAGCCTCTCCCGCCAAGCGATAAGCCTCGGCAAAGTTGTCATTACCACCCATCGTTTCCGCTGTCCTTTTTAACAGGCGAAGCAGACTTGTTCTGTGGCTCGCTGACAGACAGACTAATGAACTTTGCCCCTGACTTGGCTACCTTTTTCCAAGCGGAAATTCGCCAATCTTTGCCGTCAACGTTAATATTCCCCGTCCAGTCAGGGTGTGTTTCCTTCTCTTTACGCTCGTTTGTAAAGAGAGATCCGCGATTTGTGTTATCGTAATCAGCCATTTTGTATCTCCTTGAATTTTTCTTTGAGTGAATTAAACAGGTTTGTTACTTCGGTTTGTTGAGACTTTTTAAGCAAAGGCTTTTGCGGCCTATACAAATCAGCCCAGTCTTCCAATTCTTCTATACTCAAACAAGCATCGAGATCTTCTTTCATGTCCTTATAGAGAGCCTCGAGGTCCACTTCTGGAACCTTTCTTAGAGGCACTTCTATTACGCCAGCCTTGTTGGCTGTGTTACCGTCGTCATCCTCACCCGCTATACCGACAGCTGCGAACAAAGCAGCACGCCGAGCATAAGTAACACTCGACAGGCCGTCTTGAGGCTTAAACGGCGTTCCTATAACGGGGTATGCTGACGACAGCCACTCGCCGCTAGAATGCCCTAGGATGGTCTCCAGCATCAATAAATTGCCGTCCATGTAGGTACGCTGGTAGATGCATATACCAACCGCTGTGAGGGCCTCTCTGGCCACGTTAAGACCCTCGTCCAGTGTCGTATACTTTGACTTGAAGTGAGGGTTGATTGCATTCTTGGTTGGGTTCTGTATTTCCGCCTGAGCCTTAGCCAGTGCAGAGAAAATAGAACCCACCGTTTCCGATGAATTTTGCATTACATCTTCTCCATGATATTCTTTATCTTTTCCACAATTGAATCTACATCTTCACGCAAAAACCTTTTTACTTCCTCCTCTAGTTGTTCAATGTAATCCTGCAAGTCTTTACGGTATACGCGCTTTACAAATATCTGACCCTTTTCAGGCATTCGAGGGTCAAAACTTATAAAGTCGCACCATTTCCGTTCTGGCAGGCAAGCCATTTGCCAACAAATCTGTGTGAGGTAGTTTTTAGGAACCTCACCAGCCATCAGTGTTGCGCAATGCGTTTTTGTT
>Ga0208872_1000651_pt1 | contig 24016 bp, 36 predicted proteins | sample CryBogCBH12Aug08_FD_185508 | JGI IMG/M metagenome (GOLD analysis project Ga0208872, IMG submission 185508) | Freshwater microbial communities from Crystal Bog, Wisconsin, USA - CBH12Aug08 (SPAdes) | ecosystem: Environmental > Aquatic > Freshwater > Lake | place: Crystal Bog, Wisconsin, USA...
AATCCTCTGGCTTGATACCTCAGTAACTGGCGTAGTCGGTCTCTCATCAGCGTACTTCACTGCTAAGGGTGACACGATTGTAGGAACTGGTTCAGGAACCTTTGCTACTCTTCCAGTTGGTTCTAACAACACTATCCTTACAGCTGACTCAACACAAACAGATGGTGTTAAGTGGACATCAACGCTTACAGCGCCAACAATTGCCTACTCAATTAACGCTCAAACAGGCGCTTACACAACTGCGTTAACAGATGCCGCAGCAATCATTACTGCAAACTCTGGTTCAGCCTTCACAATCTCGATCCCAACTAACGCATCAGTGGCCTATCCAGTAGGATCTTCAATCACGATTATACAAACTGGCGCAGGACAGGTTACAATTGCTGCTGTGACATCAGGTACAACAACGCTTAACTCAACGGGTGCTACCTCAGCTACTCCTAAGTTGAGGGCGCAGAACTCATCAGCTACCTGTATCAAGGTCGCTACAGATGTCTGGCAAGTAGTAGGAGATATCGTCTAATGCCAATTATCTTTGGAACAACGGCTTCGGGTGGAGATAACTTCTTCACCCCACAGCCGCCTACCATTGGCACATCTACTGACGTAGGCACCTCTCGTGCCTACAACAATGGCGCGGCTACTGTTACATTTACCCCTTCAACCTCTGGTGGTACAGCTACTAGCTTTACCGCTACATCTACGCCTGGGTCATTTACAGGCTCAGCAGCTTCTAGCCCAGTCACAGTGGCGGGTCTACAGAGCGCTACCTCTTATACATTTGCAGTTACCGCTACAGATGCGCAGGGCACATCTTCTGCCTCCTCCGCTTCTAACTCAATCACAGCAACGACTGTTCCACAAGCACCGACAATAGGTACAGTAACTGATGGCGGTACTGGGACTACAGTATCTATTCCTTTCACCGCCGGCGCTACTGGCGGTAAGACAATTTCTTCTTATTCTATTATCTCTTCACCAGCAACAACTACTCAAACAACATCTTCTAGCCCCTATACTTTTACCGGGTTAACTGCAGGCACCGCTTACACTTTCCAGGTAACCGCTACTAATGCAAATGGAACTAGCTCTTATTCAGCTGCTTCTAACGCAGTAACCCCAGTAGTACCTACTTCTTTCTACAACATTGCTACTCAAACACTTGGTAGCACTACATCAAGCGTTACATTCTCGTCTCTTCCATCAGGTTACACTTCATTCCAGATTAGGTCTATGGCGCAATTTAGCGGAACTGGAAACGCGAATACTGCAATTACTTTTAATGGTGACTCTTCTGCAAGTTACGGTTATCACCGATTAGTAGGTGGTGGGGGTACCACCTACGCAAACGGAACGGCTTCAGATACAGCAATTTATTATGTAGTTATAGCAGGTGGAAATGGTAACTACAATTCAAGCACTTTTAACGTGAGTGTTGTAGATATTATTGACCCACTTTCTACTACTAAAAATAAAGTACTTAGGGCTATTTCGGGTGGAGATAGCAATAATACAACATACGACCAAATAAATCTGTCTTCGGGAGTGTGGCTTAATACTTCTGCGATAACTTCTATCACCTTAAACTCAAATGGCTTCTCTTATCTTGCTGGTTCAACCTTTGCCCTTTACGGAGTGAAATAATATGGCTACTGCAACTTACGATTTAATCGCATCTCAAATACTTGCTTCCAATACTGTTTCAACTACTTTTTCTTCTATTACAAGTTCTTATACAGATTTACGTTTAGTTATTGCAAGTGCTGGTCTAGGTGGTAGTGATGGGGCATCTGTTAGAGTTAATGGAGATACTAGTAGCATTTATTCTGATACTTATATTGTCGGCATCCCTGGTGGAGTACATTACTCTACTGACCAAAATAATACATACTTTAACGTGACGCCTTATGGTGGAATTACTACGGCAAGCACACCTTTTTATATTCAAGTAGATTTTTTTAATTATTCTGGAAGTACTTATAAAACAATAATTTCAGAGGCTGCAGCAGATATGAACGGTACAACTTATTCCAACACTGCAAGGCTTGTAGGATTATGGAGAAACACGTCTGCTATTAACTCCATTACTGTTACTACTGCTTCTGGTGGCAATTATCACAAAACAGGTTCGGTGTTTTCTCTCTACGGAATAAAGGCTGCATAATGTCCACATACCAACTTATTTCATCTCAAGTTCTTGGCTCATCAGCCGCATCCGTTACTTTCTCGTCAATTCCGAGTACCTATAAGGATTTGGTGTTGCGATACAGCGCAAGAGGTGATGTAGCACAGTCAAGTCAACAAATAAAATTAAACACGGATACTGGAACAAACTATTCGGATACCTTTATGTCTGGGTCGGGAAGTACGGTTGCTTCAGGAAACGATACAAACGCTACTTATGGTTATGCGTATTACACTCAAGCACTTTCTAGTGCTACGGCAAATATTTTTGGTAATGCCGAAATATACATTCCTAATTATGCGGGTTCAACAAACAAAGCATTTTCTGTATTTGGTGCTGGTGAAAATAATGGAATAACTGCGTATATTGCTTCAACTGCAAATCTTTGGAGAAATACTGCTGCAATATCCTCTTTGACTTTAACGCCCAATTCAGGCAATTTTGTTACAGGCTCATCTTTCTATCTATACGGAATCTAAGGAGAAAAAATGACAGATACAACCCAAATCGCCGTGGAGGTATGCTGCTGTGGAAACTGCGCTGCAGAAGGCCACGAGCAGACTACTACTCGCCCACTAACCGCTGAAGAGATTGCTGCCAATGAAGCAGCAGCAGCAAAGGCGGCCGAAGATAAGGCAGCAGCAGAGGCTGAGGCTGCAGCAGTCGCTGCCGCTAAAGAGTCGGCTAATGCGAAGTTAAAGGCGCTTGGTTTATCAGATGCTGAGATTGCCGCCCTATCTAAGTAAAATCTGGGGCTATACACATACCCAAGTTTGTCATGCTATGCTAGTGCTCTAATTAAGGAGCACTACATGGCAAAAGTAGTAGACATTAAACCTGCACATAAGGTATTTACTTATAACGTTAATATGCTTATTCAAGTGCTTGCTGAGTCTGAGACAGAGGCTAAAGAAAAATTAGATAAAGAAGGTGGTTTTGTCTCCAAGCGCGAAGTCAATTTAGTGGCTAGCGCGCCTTTACATAACGAGTTCCCCTCCTAGTTTCGGGCGCCAAAAGGTTATAAATAAGGGATAATAAAAGCGTCCTTCCCCTAAGCCCAGTGAGGTTCAATGTCTCAGATTAAGTACTACGACACTGGCTCCAGTCAATGGATTGCAGCAATCGTAGGTGCGCAGGGCGCTCAAGGTACACAGGGTGTTCAGGGACTTGGTTATGCTCAGTTACAGGGCGTACAGGGCATTCAGGGCGTTACTGGCTCACAAGGAACCACAGGCTTACAAGGAATAACTGGCTCTCAAGGTACGCAGGGCTTACAGGGTCTGCAAGGTATTCAGGGAACAACTGGTATTCAGGGCTCACTTGGTACGCAGGGAACAACTGGTGCGCAAGGCTCTCAAGGCACAACTGGTGTCCAAGGACTTACTGGTTTTCAGGGTGTGCAAGGGCTACAAGGTATTCAGGGCTTTCAAGGAACTACAGGTATACAAGGCAACCTTGGTGTACAAGGTATTCAGGGATCTTACGCTTTTGACCCAACAGTTAGCTTCTTAATGCTGGGTGGGATGTAACTAAGCGCGGTTGTAATCATCCTCTAAGCGCACGATGTCATCTTCGCCTAGATAGTCACCAAGCTGTACCTCAATAAATACTAGATCCGACTCACCAAGATTCTGAATGCGGTGTGGGTCGCCCTTATCAATGTAAACAGCATCGCCAGTCTTAATGGCAGTCTCTTCACCTTCTAGAGTAATAAGGCCATGGCCTTCAACAATAGTCCAGTACTCAACGCGTTGCTCATGAGTCTGATACGAAAGTCGTTGAGCAGGCTTAACGACAATACGCTTTACTTTGTATGAACCATCTTCTGCTAGTACCTCGTAGGTACCCCAAGGGCGCTTTTCCATAGCGCAAGAATAGCAGAGTCGTGCGTAGTTACGCCAGGTATGTACAGGTCAGTGTTGTACACTTCAGGTATGAATTTGGTGCAACGTTCGGTACAAAATGGAGGTAAATTAGCCCCGCTTATCATTGAAAAGGGTTTGACCGAGGGCACGGGTCTAATGAACCCCTCCATCTTTATAGATGACGATGGCGACATCCTCTGCATCTTGCGCCACGTAAACTACACGCTATACCACTCTGAGCATATGCAGAAGTTCCCCTCTAAGTGGGGTCCTCTCTCTTACCTGCACCCAGAAAAAGACCAGCGCTTAGTCACAGTTAACTACCTTTGCCGCCTGGATAAAGACCTTAACATTACCGACTACTGCCGAATAGATACCTCTGATCTAGACGTGCCCGCAGTCTGGGAGTTTGTTGGCCAAGAGGATGCGCGCCTAGTCCAATGGGACGGAGACTATTACGCTATCGGTGTTCGCCGCGATACTAAAGAAAATGGCGAAGGTCGCATGGAGTACTCTAAACTAAAGATTGATAAGAAGAACTGGAGCGCTAAAGAAGTTAAGCGCGTTCGCATACCAGCACCAGGTAAAGATGATTCGTACTGTGAGAAGAACTGGTATCCCGTCTTAGATAAGCCTTATCACTTTGTTAAGTGGACTAGCCCGGCAGAGATTGTAAAGGCTGACCCAAAGAAGCCTAAGACTGAGGTCGCTATCCAGAAGACTAAGCGCGTGCCGCTATCTGATCAGCGTGGCGGCTCTCACCTAGTTACCTATGGCGATGTCTATCTATCAGTTACCCATGAGGTAGGGCTATTTAAGAACTATATTAACCAGAAGGACGGCTTCTATCGCCACCGCCTAATTGTCTGGGATAAAAAGTTTAATATCATTGGGGTATCTCCTCAAGAGTTTTCTTTCCTAGATGCGCGCATTGAGTTTGCCGCTGGAGCCGCCGTATTAGGTAAAGATCTACTTATCTCATTTGGATTTCAAGATAACTGCGCCTTTGTTCTGCGCGTTCCAGAGACTGTTGTAGAAGAGATGATTGAGGAGGCTAAGAACAGTGGACTCTATTAAATTTTTAATTGAGAGGGCTTCCTATCAACCATTTAATCCAGAGACAAACTTTTGGATTGGTGAAGAGTACCTAAAGATAGATCAAACAGCATCGGCTGTATCTTTCTATCTACGCGCTGCTGAGTACGGGCACGAGACCCACCCCAACATTGTTTACACATCTTTGTTAAGAATCGCCCTCTGTTTTGATAAACAGCAAGGACGCGGGCATAGCAGCGCTACTTCTATTCTTCAAGCCATCTCTTATCTACCTAACAGACCAGAGGCTTACTTTTATCTCTCACGATATAACGAGCGCATCGGTAACTGGCAAGAGGCCTATACTTTTGCAGAGATTGGGCTTACTCATGCTGGCCGACAAGAACCACTGCCTGTAGATGTTGAATACCCAGGAGAGTATGCCTTGCTCTTTGAGAAAGCCGTAAGCGGTTGGTGGCTTGGGCGCAAAGATGAAAGCAAAGATATCTTTACTGATCTACTAGAAAACCATCCTATCTCTGATGCTTATAAAAAAGGCATCGAGGGTAATCTCAAGCATGTATAAGGAGAAAGCATGATCCCGCACGCAGTTCACCATAAGCCAGTAGAGATAAGCAGCAGGGTCTTCTTTGACATCGGCGCTAATAAAGGAGAGGCTACTTGGGCGGCTCTTTTCCTCAAGGGCTTTACTAATGTAATCGCGCTAGAGCCAGCGCCTAAAGTATTTTATCAACTAGTCTTTAATTATAAAGATGACCCTAGAGTAATTCCATATCGTTTAGCGGCATCCAGCACTACTGGTGATGTAGTTGACTTTTATGAGTGCGTTGAGGATGGGTTATCTACTCTTAATGAAGAGTGGCTCACCGGAGATTCTTACAGATATAAGGGAAAGAAGTACGAGACTATCAAGGCAACCACAGTAAAGCTTGACGACCTTATCTATGAGTACGGCACCCCTGAGTTAATTAAAATCGATGTTGAGGGCGGAGAAGATCTAGTCTTTGCTGGCTATACGGGCAAAGCCCCTAAGATATGTTTTGAGTGGACATTAGAGGATGTACCAAAACACATTAAGCAGTTAGAGCGCCTAAGCATGGTCAACGGCTACACAGAGTTTGCGCTTCAATATATTGAGCATCACCTTGATGAGCCTACAGAATATCGTCCAATTACTACGGCTAGAGACCTACCTAAGTGGATCGAAGAAACCGCGCCTGCATGGGAAAATGGGGGCTGGAAGGCGGCTGGACTGCGATCATCAGCAGATGTAGGAATGATTTGGGTACGCTAGTTTAGCCATACAAACGGGGTGCTAATAGGGATAATTTCTTTATAACCTTTAAAGGAGTCCCATGGCAACCGCTTATAAAGTCTTGGCTCAAGCCAACCCATCTGCTACAACAGAGACAACCCTTTACTCGCCAAGCGGATCAGCCGCTGCCGTAGTCTCTACCCTAACTATCTGTAACCAGGCTAACTCTCCAGCCACTTACCGCATCGCTGTATGGCCAAATGGAACATCCTCTTCAGTCGCTAAGAGCTGGATTGTTTACGGAGCAACAGTAAACGCCAACGATACAACTGCGCTAACTCTTGGACTTACCCTAGAAAACGGAGCTACCCTCCGCGTCTACGCCTCTTCAGCTAACTTGTCCTTCAATGCGTTTGGGTCAGAAATCTCGTAATGTCAATTTCTACAGCTAATACCTCTGCAGCGAATCAATATAGATATCGCTATGTAGCCACGGGCGGAGAGACCTCTGTCTCTGGCGTGGACGCTAATGGTGCAACTATCTCTTACCTTGTAGGTAAAGAGCAGGTTTACTATAACGGCGCCCTTTTAGTGCGTGGTCAAGACTACACAGCCACTGATGGCGCAACTATTGGCTCTCTAGCCGCCCTTAAAGCGGGAGATACCCTAGAGCTAATTACCTTCTCCGCCTTTAACTTGGCGACTATCTCTGGCGCAACGATCACCGCATCAACTATTACCTATGCCATTAACGCCCAAACATCTTCATATACAGCCGTCCTAAATGACGGAGGCGCGGTTGTAACTATGACAAGCGCCAGCGCTAATACTTTTTCAATTCCCACCAATAGTTCAGTGGGATTTCCTGTGGGTTCTTCCATTACTATTATCCAAGCGGGAACTGGACAGACAACCATTCAGGCGGTCACATCCGGAACCACAACTGTAGCTTCAACTGCAGCTACTGCAAGCGCGCCTAAACTACGCGCCCAGTACTCAACAGCTACAGTATTAAAGATAGCAACAGACACCTGGTATGTCTTTGGAGACATCCTCTAGTGGAGGTAAGTAGATGACATCAGCTCGTTCCGAGGCAGCCTTAATTGATGCCTTAACTACTAAAGGCGACCTCATTGCCGCGTCTGCTGCGCAGACCCCAGTAACTTTTGGAGTCGGTACTTCAAGCAATGGAACAAATGGAACGTATGCACAAGATCTTCTTGTGGATTCCTCAACAAGTACAGGTCTTCGTTGGGGCGATGACAATCTAATCCTTACTACGATGGGAGCCCTACTCTAATGGCCGTATCAGCGAAAACCCTCTTTAGAGGAGCAGCCACAACCACTACAACTACTACGTTGTACACAGTGCCTACTACCTCTACCACCACAGTTGTTACTAACATTGCGGTAACTAATACCGCAGGTACTGCTGGAACATTTACCCTTACTATTGACGGTACCGACTTACATACCGCTACAGCAATTGCTGCAAGTACAACAGTGTATATTGACTGCAAGCAGGTAATTCCTGCTAATGCAACACCAAAGACTATCAAAGGTGGCGCATCTGCTACCTCAATTAACCTCCATATCAGTGGGGTGGAAATCGCATAATGGCTACAAATGTAGTTCCTGCCGCCGGCGGTGGGTCACTTTCTTATTCAACGCCAACTCTTAATCAAGTTATCCCCGCTGGCTTAACACTTCGCAATACTTATACAAGTTCAGCATCAGGTTTAACTTGGACGACAACCCCTGTTTTTGCCGTTGTTATTGGTGGTGGCGGTGGCGGTCAGGCTAATGCGTCTGGTGGTAGTGGTGGGGGTGCCGTTGTAATGGGATGGTGCTATCCAACTTCATTCGTGACCGTTGGCTCAGGCGGCTCATATGGTGATGGGGGTTATTCTTATTTCGGCGGACTTCTCGCTATGGGTGGAAATGGTTATGCTTACACAACAGTTGCCGTAGGCGCAGGTGCTAGTGGGGCATCAGCCATAAGTTCGACCCTTAATTACAATTTGAATACTTTGAGTTTTCTTACTTCCATCCCCGGTGCAGGTGGGCCAATAGGTAGAAATGGAACAAGTGGGGGCGGTGGTGGATATATCAATCAAACTCCTTATGTAACTAACCCTAATGGCGGAAATGGTCTTGTTGGCGGTGGTGGGGGTTTTTCATCCGATGGTGGCACTACTCCTGCTTACGCGGGTACCGGGGGATCAGGTATCGGCGGATCAGGCGGTACAAGTTATGTTTCGGGAGCGATCAATGTGCTTGGCGGTGGGGGTGCCGGATGGCTTGCCGCAGGTGGTAATGCCACATCATCAGTTGCCGGAAACGGTGGATCAGGTGGCGGTGGGGCAGGTAATAGCAATCAAAATCCCGGAACCGGTGGCAACGGCGCAGTTTTAATTTACTACTAAGGAGATATAAAAATGGGTTTAAGTCAAGTACCGGCGGCTTCGTCTGCGGTTTCGCCATATATTCCTACGCTCATCCCTAATACTCCACCAACAGGTTTTACTTTGCGTACAACAATTTCAACTGCCGGTGCGGGAACTTGGACATATCCCGGTGGTGGATTAACTTATATTTGGGTTCTATGTATCGGTGGCGGTGGTGCAGGCGCTGGCAATAGCGGTAGCAATTCTATACCATTAGGCGGCGGCGGTGGTGGTGGTGTTCAAATGGGATTACTACAAGTTTCATCTAATCAAAGTTATTATGTAGGGGCTGGCGGCCAGATAAACACAAACGCTTACGCATACGCAGGTGGACAAACTTCGTTTGGCAATGTTGGTTCAGGAAGTAGTGTAATAAACGCAGGTGGTGGAGCAGGTGCGGGAATATTTTCTTATAACGCCAGTAATAACTTTGCATTAAGTGGTCTTACCTTTAGCCAAGCGGGAGCAGGGGGCGGCCAGGCCGGAAACTTTACTTATACAACTCCGGGATCTGTTAATGGAACTACTTTTGGTGGTGGAATGAATGAGAACGGTTATGGCAATTCTGGATTTGGATATGCTGGCGGTGGCGGAAGGACAACCAGTCAATACATTAGCAACGCATTAAGCACAACAAAAACTCCAGGAGCAAGTGGTCTTTATACTGCGGGCGGTGGGGGCGGCGGTAATGGAAGTGTGGGGCAAGCGGGTGGTTCTTCGGTTTTGAGTGGTTATGGCGGTGGAGCGGGAAGCAGTTCAAGTGCTTATGCGGGCGGCGGGGGTGCCGGATATCTAGGTGCAGGTTCCGTGGGTAACGGCAGCGTTGGTGGTGCAGGTGGCGCAGGTGGCGGTGGCGGTGGTGCAGGTGGTGGCGTTTTTGGCAGTTCAACTAATGGTGGTGCCGGCGGCGTTGGTTGTATTCAAATTTGGTACTAAGGAGAAATAGATGCCTAGATTTTCAGTAATAGATGATCACGGATGGGTCGTTGGCACTTTACTTGCCGATAATGCTCAAATCGCTAGTGATTGCTTTAATGGCTTAACGGCTATTGACACAACAAACGAAGTACGGAATCCTTATCACGGATCTCAATATGTCGATGGCGCGTGGGTATTCCCACCATTATTAGAAGAAGGAGTAACAAATGCCTAATTACGATTACAAATGTGATGTATGCGGACACAAATATAACGAAGTCCGAGATATTGACCACCCACAATGGTACACAAAATGCCCTGTCGCTAACTGCGAAGGGTCTCTCGAAGAAGTAAAGTAGCGGTATGGCTACTCAATACCTCTATTTGTTTATAGACGGTTTGATTGGTCAGGCTACTTTTAAGTTACCCTAGGAGTGTAAATTGAGTATTCGTCACGCTAGTGAAGAGGGCTTCAGTTTTCCTCCTGGAAGTAAGCTTGAGCGCGGAAGCTCTATTTCGCGCCCAGAGTTTAAGATTAGAGACGTACCAGATGCGCCTAGCGCGCCTTCTGCTGTAGATGTAGGCACTGGCCGCGCTCTTAATAATGGCGCGGCTACAGTCTCATTTACCCCAGCCCCTACAGGCGGCGCAGCCACTTCTTATACAGTTACATCTAGCCCTGGATCATTTACGGGCACTGGCGCCTCTTCTCCTGTTACCGTTACAGGGCTTGCAAGCGCGACCTCTTATACATTCTCTGTAACCGCAACTAATACAACTGGTTCTTCTGGATCATCTGGCGCCAGTGGATCTATTACTGCAACTACTGTCCCAGGCGCGCCTACAGTAGGTACTCCAACAGTACCAACAGGTCAAGCATATGGATCTAACGCTAACGTATCTGTTCCATTTACCGCACCCACTGCTTCGGGCGGTAAAGCTATTACCTCTTATACAGTAACCTCATCAAGCGGTAATACTGGATCTGGATCTTCTTCTCCTATTACAGTATCTGATGTAGTAGGAACTGCTAGAACTTATACAGTAACCGCAACTAATGCTAACGGTACTGGCAGCGCTTCTTCTGCATCTTCTTCTGCTACTCCAACTACAGTCCCACAAGCACCTACTATTGGTACTGCTTCTGGTGGAACTTCTGGTGTTGTATCAGTGCCATTTACTGCGGGAGCTACTGGTGGTTCAACCATTACTGGTTATACAGCTATATCTTCTTCTGGTCGTACAGGAACTGGTGCGTCTTCTCCTATTACTGTTACTGAGACTGTTGCTGGCTCTTATACGTACACAGTTACCGCTACAAATGCTAATGGAACTTCGGCTGCATCTTCAGCAAGTAACTCAGTTACATCAACGTTTGTTGTTTCATCAGTTAACTTTCTTGTCGTTGCTGGTGGCGGAGCAGGCGGCTCTGGTGATGGAGTAGGTGACAATCAAGCAGGTGGTGGAGGTGGTGCTGGCGGCCTAAGAACATCTGCAGGACCATCAGGAGGAGGCGCATCTGCTGAATCGGCATTTTCTATTTCTGCGGGTACTCCTTACACATTAACGGTAGGCGGAGGCGGTGCTGCAAACGGCTCAGGTGCTGGTGGTGTTGGGGGAAATGGTAGTTCTTCTGTTTTTGCTACTATTACTACAGTTGGTGGGGGTGGTGGAGGTTACAACACAACTAGCCCTCTTAGTGGTGGTTCAGGCGGAGGAGCGGCAGGACCCTCAACAAAAAGCGGAGCAAATGGAACTTCTAATCAAGGTTATGCTGGAGGCAATGGAAACGCGACACACTACGCTGCTCAAGGTGGAGGCGGCGCAGGGGGTGCTGGAGTAAACGGGGCGGCCGACTCAAGCCACGTAGGAACTGCAGGCGGTGCTGGTGTCTCAAGTTCTATTTCTGGAACAGCAAAGTATTATGCTGGTGGCGGTGGAGGTGCTGCTTACGGTGGCACAGTTGGTGGTGCTGGTGGTTCTGGCATAGGCGGAACTGGAGCGACAATTAGTGTATACCCTGGAGGAACAGGAGCAGGAAATACTGGTTCTGGGGGTGGTGGAGGTCAAGACGACCCTAATAACCACAATAACATGGGTGGAAATGGTGGTTCTGGAGTAGTAATTATTTCTTACCCAAATACATACGCAAATATTACAACTATTGGTGCTGGTTTAACTTACACTGTTGCTAATACTGGCGGTAATAAAGTTTATACATTTACAAATGGAAGCGATACGGTGACATTCTAATGGCACATTACGCCTTCTTAGATAAAGACAACATAGTTACAGAGGTCATTACTGGGCGTAATGAACATGAGGTTGTAGATGGCATTTCTGATTGGGAAACCTATTACGGCAACTTCCGTGGGCAGAAGTGCGTTCGCACATCCTACAACGGTAATATTCGTAAGAATTACGCTGGCATTGGTTTTACCTATGATGAAAGCCGTGATGCGTTTATCCCACCAAAACCAGAAGGTAATTGGGCTCTTAATGAAGAGACTTGCCTGTGGGAAGAAGTTAAATGAGTCGCGCGTATACCCCTGGTGGCAGATTTACATCTGACTTTGAGCGCGGCTCTATCTCCACAGGTATTACTAACGACCTCACTAACCCTGTAGGAACCCATGCCGAGTGGTGGATCTATAACCCAACTGATACCGCCGTAGACCCTATCTATGATGTGGGCGACTCTTACTACAACGGCTCAGGCGGAAAGATGTGGACCGGCCCTTACCAGATCCAGATCATTCGCTCAATCATCAAGCAGGGCGATACCAAGATTAGCCAGCAGGGTTTCTATAACGCTGACTATCTCCACCTAACCATTAACGCGCTAGATATTGAGAAGATAGCGCCAGGAACTATGGCAAACCCAGACTCCCGCGACCGCGACCGTATTGTCTGGAAAGGCGAAGTATTCCGCCCCTATAAGTCCCAACAAGAAGGTATTATTAGTGAGGACTTCATCCTTCTAACTGTTGACCTAGTTCAGGTTCAACCAGAAGAGATGCAGAACGATGTACAATTCTCTCAGTACGCTAACTAAGGAGCCACATGGCACTCACACACTCGGTTGTTACGCTTAATGCCTCAACCGCAACCCTACTTAACAATGACCCTGCGGTTACTGTTGGCCCAGAAGTTCGTAACACCTGGCAGTATGGAAGCATCTCTATTCAGAACACAGACGCATCTATTGTTGTCTATGTAGGCGCCTCTGGCGTTACCTCCACTTCTTATGGCGTATCACTTGCCGCTGGCGCTTCAATTACCCTTGATAGCCTCAGCCCAGAAGAAAAAATCTATGCAATTGCAGCATCTGGCAGCCCTAAAGTTGCAGTATTGATGGTTACAACTGCATGAGCATCCGCGTGACTAAAAAGGGTGAGGCTATCTCTATCAAGTCCTCATCTAAGAAGTCAACCAAGATTGTTATTAAGAAGCCATAATGCCATTTAAGAGCCGTGCCCAGGAGAAGTGGATGTATGCCACTCACCCTAAGATGGCGCGCCAATGGCAGAAAGAAACACCAAAAGGAAAACTACCCGAGAAGGTAAAGGATAAAAAAGATGGCAAATAAAGAACAAAAAGGAAACGCCAACCAGAAGAAAGAGCCAAAGATGACTCTTAAAGAGAAGCGCGCCGCAAAGCAAGCAAAGAAGGATAAATAATGGCTAAGGCAAAACTAGGTTCAGGAGCACGTTTTAAGGCTGTAGAGAAGGCTGCCGCTAAGAGCGGTGCCACAGATCCAGCCGCAGTTGCCGCTGCAGCAGGCCGTAAGAAGTATGGTCAGAAGAAGATGACCAAGCTTGCTGTTAAGGGTAAGAAAGACGAGAAGAAGTAATGGCTAAAGAAAAACCTCTTTGGGATAAGAAAGACCCAGACGGTGGTAAGCATAGTAAACTAAGTAAGAGCCAGAAGGCCTCAGCCCGTGCTAAAGCCAAAGCCGCTGGTCGCCCATACCCAAATGCGGTTGACAACATCGCAGCCGCCCGTAAGAAAAAAGGTAAGTAATATGTGCATGACTTGTGGATGCAAGAAGAAAAAGGGTGAAGCCGGATACGGCAAGGGAAAGAGCATGTCCCCTAAGCAGAAGAAGATTGCTTCAGCTGCTGCCCCAAAAGATAAGATCACCGGAGCTGACTTCAAGGCTCTTAAGAAGAAGGGTAAGTAAATGTGCGCTAAGTGTGGCTGTGGATGTAAGGCTGGCAAGCCAGCAGCAGGTTGCAAGTGCACCTGTGCTACCTGTAAGTCAGCACGTATGAAGGCTGATAAGAAGTCTGACGCTAAAATTGAAAAGGGTATGAACCCTAAGCAGAAGGCGGCTTTTGAGAAGGCTGATAAGAAGATGGATAAGAAGAACCCATCTGCTAAAGCCGATATGAAGATGGACAAGGCGTTGGCCAAGAAGGTCAAAAAGAAGTAAGCACTTAGCGCCCGCAAGGGCGCTTTTTGCTTTACCCTTATAGTAATCCCGTGCGGGATTAATGCTTCACCTCTGCGATGTACTTTGCTGCTCCCCTAGGAGATTACTTATGGCTGACAAAGATAAGGTCGATAAGCCTTCGGACATTGAGTTCGCCAAGGCTATTACCCAACATATTCCAGAACCTAACTGGGATGTCGCAGATGTCGTAAGTGCAGCATACATCGGATATAAGGTGATTCAGCGTGCTAATAAGCGCAAGTAGCATTGAATCTATCTCTCGTAAAGCGGTAGATGAGCTTTTGCCTCCCCTTACTGAGCAGCTACGTCTTCTAGCCTCAACCTCACAGTGGCCTAAGCACATCGTTGATAGCATCAGCGTTGAGTGCGATAGAGACTTTAATCTGTATGTTCACTACCCAGAAGAACTCACTACAGAGGTAGAAGACCTTGAGTATGGCGGCCCTGGCCAAATGCCTAACGCAGCTATCCGTCCATTTATCTCTCGCTCAGAGGGTGTTATAGCCACAGTTCTTTCTGAGAAGACAATCAATAACCTCTTTCCAGAGATGGGGATAATGTGACAACCACCTATCCATTTGTACTTGCTGAAGACTCCGCGCTAAAAACTCACCTTAACGGCATCACCGTCTCAGACGATAAGAGCAATAGCCGACCTGTAAAGGTATGGTACGGCTTCCCTGACGTTGAAGTCAGAGATCAGTCATTCCCGTACATCACTATTGATTTGATCGATATCTTGCCTGCTAACGAGCGCCAGACATATGGATTTATTACAGACACAGATAACTTGGGAACAGTTACCCCTGATCCAAACTACGTCTATACAAATCAGATCCCTGTGGCTTACGACCTTATTTATCAGATCACTTCGTTCTCACGCCACCCGCGCCATGATAGATCAATCATCTATCAGCTAATGACTAAGTTTCCATCAAAGTACAGCCGCCTAAAAGTGTATACGCCAGATGGTACTGGCTTCACAATTAGGTCTATGTTCGTTGATGGATTTGTAAAGAGAGACACAGTTGAAGGCGAAACCGGAAACCGCCGTCTCTTAAGAAACGTCTACACGGTACGAGTTGTAAGTCAGATGACCCCAGATGTAGCTAATGCTGTGGCCACAAAGCTCGTATCTACTGTACAAGTCAACAACACTACTTCGTCTATCCCGTCCGGTATAACACCTGTCCCACCAATCGTAATTCATTCTTAATTAATAAGGAGACACTCTAATGACAACATATGCACGTCCCGGGGTATACGTTCAAGAGACGTTGAACCCAATTCAGCCAATTGCTGGAGCATCTGCTAACACAGTCGCTGCTCTTATTGGTGCTGCTGACCGCGGCCCAACTACACCTACGCTAGTAACCTCTTGGAGCCAGTACGTAAATCTATTTGGTTCTTGGAATACTAACGCATCTAATGCCCTCCCACTCGGTGCTTATATGTACTTTGCTAACGGTGGAAACCAGGCTTATATCCTTCGTGTTCCAGGCGCTACTGCAGCCGCTGCTACACGCTCATTTAATGATACTGCTGGAACTCCTCAGCCAACACTTCGCCTAAACGCAAAAAACGTTGGTTCATGGGGTAACACACTTAACGTATCTATTACCGCCTCAACTGTTACAGGTTACTTCAATATTATTGTGTACCTTGGTGGAAACACCGCTGGATACATTGTTGAGCAGTGGACAGACGTAACAATGAACTCTGCAGATAGCCGTTATGCAGTTACTGTTATCAACAATAACTCAACATACTTGACAGCTACTGACCTTGCTTCAACCACAACTGCTCCAGCCAACAACCCAGCTATTGTATCTAATCAGTCACTCAGCACTGGTTCAGATGGCTCAGCGGTAACTGGATCAACAATTGTTTCTTATGCGTTTGGTAGCCCAAGCCCATTTGACACAATTACCCAGTCTTTGCTTATTAACATCCCAAGCTACACAGACGCCACAACTGTTAACGCAGCTATCTCATACGCGTCCTCAACTCGTACGGACGGCTTTGTTGTTGTCGATGGCATTAATGACACAGCAGCTAACCAGTTAACATTAGCAGCTAGCTACACAGCAACTTCACAGGCAGCCGTTTACTACCCACAGGTAACAATCGCTGACCCTACAGTTACTGTAGGTGCGCCTGCAGGAGCAACTAAGACACTTGGTGCTGGAGCAGCGGTTGCTGGTCTCTATGCACTAACTGATGCAAGCCGCGGAGTATTTAAGGCCCCAGCTGGTCTTCAATCACGCCTTGCAGGGGTTGTATCTGTACCTGCTCTAAGCAATGCTGATCTTGACTCTCTTAACTCAGCAGCGGCCCCAGTTAACGCTATCCGCTACATCCCAGGTTCTGGAATCGTAGTATTTGGCGCCCGCACATTGAAGCCAGGATATGTAGACAAATATGTACCAGTACGTCGTAGCCTTATCTACATTGAGAAGAGCTTGACTGATCTCACACGCTTTGCAATCTTTGAGCCAAATGACTACCGTCTCTGGGCTCGTTTGAATGCGGCATGCAGCACATTCTTAACAACCTTCTGGTCACAGGGCGGTCTCGCAGGAGCTTCTCCAGCATCAGCGTATTTTGTTAAGTGTGACAGCACTAACAACCCACAGTCATCTATTGATAATGGGTATGTAAATATTCAGGTTGGTGTTGCGTTGCAGCGCCCAGCTGAATTTGTAGTTATCAATATTGGCCAATACAACGGCGGCACCACCGTCACAATCGCGTAAGGAGATAGACCATGGCTAATCTAAGCACGTTCAACTCAACACTTGCCACAGATCCGCTACGCTCGTTTCGGTTCCGTGCAACCTTCTCTGCGGCTCAAGATGCAGTGTTTGATGAAAGAATCAAGACAGGAACTACAGGTGGATGGACCGGTGGTTTTACAAACATCAGCGGTCTTCAGACCAACGTTCAGAGCATTCAGTACCGTGAAGGTGGCTACAACACCACTGTTCACCAGATGCCTGGCATGACCACTTTCACACCAGTAACCTTCACTCGTGGAGTTATTGTTGGAAATGACCAAGCAATTACTTGGATGCGCGGACTCTTCTCAGCGGCTTCTGGTTTGGGCCTAAATAACCCAGCAGTAACCAACAAGGGTTTCCGTTTGAACATCAATATCTATGTAAACCAGCACCCAACAACCGATGATCTATCTACCTCAAACGACGCTGATCAGATGGTATTTAGACTACATAACGCCTGGATCACAGGTCTAAGTTATACAGATCTAGATGCTACAAACGGAGCAATTTTGTTTGAGACAATGCAGGTAGTCCATGAGGGTATCTCAGTTGGATTTACTAGCGCAGATGGATCATTGGTTAACGGTTACGGGGCTTCCCCAGTAGCAATCGATAAGTTCTAAAATAAACTAAGGAGAATAATTCGTGTCACAAGTAATTACCGATGCAGAACTCGTAAACAAGTTTGCTCAGCAGGCAATGGAGGAGCCGGAACAGGTCATTGAGACCAAGGCTCCTCCAGGACCTGAGGTAGAACTGCCTGGAGGCTTTATTGATAAAGGCGCTCTAGTAACTACCGTAGAAGTGCGTGAGCTAAACGGATTAGATGAAGAAGCAATTGCTAAAGCATCTAATACTGGTAAGGCCCTTAACGTCCTTCTACAACGTGGTCTTGTAAAGATCGGATCACGGCCAGCAACTCAAGAGGACCTAGACCTCTTTCTTTCTGGTGATAGGGACGCAGTTTTAATCGGTATCCGTAGAATTACCTTTGGTGAGACCCTAGATGTAACGGCGTCTTGCCCTAACTGCGGTGTCAAACAAGCGGTATCAATTGACCTAAAAGACGATATCCCAGTAACAACTTTAAAGGACCCTGTTGCAGATAGAACTTGGCAGATAAAGCTTAAGAAGAACGTTGTAACTGTGTCCCTGCCTACAGGTATTACGCAGCGACGTTTGATGGAAAACTCAGATAAAACATCTGCAGAGCTAAGCACGATCCTGCTATCTGGATGTGTTCAGACAGTTAATGGCGCACCTTCACTAGGCGCCAGCACTGTTCTTAATCTAGGTATTGCAGACCGTGCTCAAATTGTAGAAGAGATTATGGCTCGCACCCCAGGCCCACGCCTTGGGGAGGTGAGCAAGGTCTGTAAGGCATGTGGTGAAGGTATTTCTCTACCACTTAGTCTTGTAGATTTGTTTCGCCTATAACGAGAAAGATTACGAAAACTTGTTAGATCAGTATGAGGTACTAACCCGCACCTTTACTGGCTGGACGCTAGCGGATATAAAGAACATGTCCGCTAGAGAACGACTTAACTGGATAGAAAGATCAAAGAGAGGTAGGAGAGTCTGATGGACATTAAATCGTTCTTCGGTTTAAACGGTAACTCGTTTACCAACATCAAGAACAGCCTCCTTGATCTAGCTAACGTCCTTGAAAACCAGATCATCCCTAAGATCCAGCGCGTAGAAAAAAGCGTTAGTAACATCGCAAAAGATGCTGCAAAGATCAATGGCGGAGTTGGTACCGGCAACAAGCTAGCTGATAGCGGAGCTCCAACAGCTAAAGCAACGGGTGATGGCGGTACAGGCGATACTGGCGGTGGGGGCGGCAACAGAGTAGCCGATAACGGCTCCTTTGCTGCAAAGGCCGTAGCTGCCGGAATGTACGGTATGAACATTCTGCAGAACGCAATGCCTGGAGTGCCTACGGCTGTTCAGCAAGACTTTCTAACTAATCGTGCTGCTTTCTATGGTGTTGCTGGCTTTGGAGGAACCTCAAAATCTCGAACCGATCAGATTAATGCGCTTCAACGTAAGATGGCCGCTCAAGGCACAATGCTTAATAGCATAGACTCTCTTAATGGAATTATGGCTGCGCAAAACAGTGGGCTAGGCGGAGCGACTAACTTCAATACCGGTGTTATTAATGGCATCGATACTTTATCTAACTTGATGCCTGGACTTGGCGGACAAGGTGCGGCTGCAGTAGCCGCTAACTTTAATGCCCCAACAACAGTAAATATGGCTCGTGCAATGGGTATTAACATCCGTGGGGCTAATGGCGACATCATGGGTGTTGACAAGATCATTGATCAGCTATGGGCTTACTTTAATAAGCCTGGCATGCCTATGCTTACGCCGGATCAAATTAAAGAGTCATGGATGCCAGGTAGATACTTCTACGAGAGCATGAACTCTTTGCTTAACGGTGATCAGATGAGTATGCAGGCCGTGTACATTGGGTTCTTAGCTAAAGCTCGAACTGGCGGTAACATACCCGTTCAAAACATCTCGAAATCAACTTTGCAGAATCTAAACGCATCAACCGCCACAATAAATGCTATTTCAAGAAATGTAGCTGGACAGACTAATTTACTAACAAAAACAGCTTCAGGTACAGCTGGAGGCTTTGCTGCATCTCAAGATCTAGGGGTACTTGCTAACAATGCGGCCGCTTCTTTAGGTTCGTTAGGCACAGCACTAGGCGCGATAAATGGCGCTTACACAGGCACTGCTGCTTTAGGCGGAGGTACTGGCGGAAAGATTATTAACACATTACTAGGTCTAATTGGTCTTAGAGCTGAGGGCGGCCCTGTAGGTAACAAGATGCCGTACATTGTTGGTGAAAAAGGACCTGAACTATTTGTACCTAAGACTGATGGAACAATTGTTCCTAATCATATGCTGGGCCTTAACAGGGGCAATGGGGGCGTCATGTCTGCTGGAGGCGCTAGTGGGTTTAGTAGAGAAGATTTTGCTGCCGCAGTTATTAAAGGTTTGGGGGGAACACCTACCCCACAAAGCATATCTAATATGCTTATGTGGGAAGGTAAAGAGGGCGGTAACTGGAGCAATACTGCAAAGTTCAATCCGCTTAACACCAGCTACCAAGAGCAAGGATCTACTAACTTTAATACAGGTAAGTCTGGCTCAGGTGTACAAGCCTATCTTTCTTGGCAGCAAGGGATAGACGCCACAATTAAAACTTTAACTGGCGCACATGCTGCAGACCGTGGATACACAAATATTGTTAAAAGCTTAACAAGCGGCGGAGCTTCTAATGCCGACTTCTTTAAGCTAATGCAAGCTTCTTCTTGGGATGCCGGTCATTACGGTGGTTCAGGCGGGGCTTCTTCCAGCGCAACTAGCTCTCCTACAAAAATTGCATTAGACGCAGCAACTTCTAAAGCTATGGCCGCTTCACAAGCAGCCCTAGCTACATCTGCTCAAATGCTTGGGGTAGCGAACCCATCCACCACATCAACAAGCTCCCCATCTAGCAATATAAATTATAACTACGGGGGTATCACAATTACTATCTCTGCGGCAGGTAAAGACGCTAAACAACTAGCGCAAGATCTTAAAAAAGAAATTGCTAAACAGACTGCGAGCCACTAATGACACCACTACCACCAGTAACTTTAACAACAAAATCAGGAAAGATTAGTCTGTTGCCAGCAGATTTAAAAAAACTGAGCCCGCAAGTAGCACATTCTTTACAAGAAGCTGTAGCCGTAAATAAAGCTCTACATATAAATACATCAACGCCTGTTCAAATTTCTGGCTTTGCTGGGTTCTATGACATTAACAATATTGTATATGCTGCTAATAAAAAACTACAAGACCCTAACTTTACCCCTCCTAGTACTAAGAATGGTGGGGCGCCTCAAGTACCAGTAGTACCTACTAACAATACTCCAACCAATATTAAGTTTAATCTTGCCCCTCACAAATGGAGCATGCCAACAAATCAAAAGTTATTTAATACAAGCTCTGATAGTCAAACTCAAGCGGATCAGAGCGTTCGTAGAGCTAGAATGTGGTGTTATCTTGGAGCAAGCGACTCTAACTACGCTACTGCAACTCAATCAGGATCTACCCAAGCAGGAGTTGTTGCTGGTGGAACTAACGTATCTAAGAGTTTAGATACTCAGTGGGGCTTTCAGTTCTTATGGAACCCTACTCAGATTGGGACTTCTGTACAACGAAACGCCAATTTGGTTCCACAAGCTATGGATGCTTGGGCTGGTAGAGCTCCGCTATTTCCGGGAACAGAGGCGCTGTCATTTGTAGCTATTATTAACAGAGTTAATGATTTTGCCTGTTTTAAAGCTTATCCTGATCAAGCCCCATACCATGCAGAAATGTACCCTAAGTCTGCGGGAGCAGGCAATAACACATCAGCTCTTATTAAAGATTTAATGCTAAAAGGCACCATGGCCGACATTGAGTTTATCTTTAAAATGATTAATGGTGATGGTGCAAACGGCGCTACTTGGACAAATGTTTTGGGAAGAAAAACAGCCGACATTAACTTCTTAGCGCCAACACCAGTAGCTGTACAGTTTGGTCCAAATGCTGACAGTCTTTCATACGTGGGTTGGGTTGAAAGCATTTCTGTATCTCATCAGATGTTTACTGAGGATATGATTCCAGTTCATTCTGAGGTAACTATTAATATGTCCACCTACTCTCAAAGTTCTCTTAAGTAAGGAGTACCAACTATGACAATTTATACTGGCTCTAGATACGAGTACTCTACTATTGACTTTGTATCTAAAACTACTAATGGACCTGACAATCCTATTGTTTTTTACTCTACCTACAATATTAACCCATTAAACTACTATGAACACGCGTACGTTGCCGGTGAAAGATTAGACCAGATCTCAACTAAATACTACAAGACTCCGTTTCTATGGTGGTTAATAGCCGAGGTTAACCCTAAAGTAGACTTTACAAACATACCCGCAGGCACAGTACTTAGGATAGCTAATGTTTAATTACATTACTGTTTCTTTTCCTAATACCACTTTGCCCCCGGCACGCGTTTATGACTTAAGCTTAAAGCAAAATAGGTACCAACACGAAGTTGCAACCATCCAGTTTCGTGACTGGGGCGTTGACTACGACAACGTAAGCTCCGGATCGCCAATATCCTTTACCATTAATAATGGATTAGAGTCCAAAGTTTTTATTGGCTACATAGACCATGTAACCACACAAAATGAGCCTGGGTCTAACCTAACTGAAGTGGTAGCTATAAGCTCCTCATACGTCTTTAAAAACGAATCTCAAAAAGTGTATAAAGGACTGTCAGCAGATGCAATTATTCAGCAGATTGCGGCTAAGCATAGCTTCTCTTGTTATGCCATCCCACACCCAAGAGTGTATCCACAAGTGTCTCAAGCTGGCCACACTGACTGGGAGTTCTGCGTTAGATTAGCGAAGCAAAGCGGCTATTCTCTAAGAACAGAAGGTACAGAGATCTATTTTCAGCCCATGATGTACGACTACACACAGCGTAGGTCACAAGCAAAGAAGTTCACAATGCGAAGCCAGGCTAACCCAAGCGGATCTAACTTGTACTCTTTTTACCCTGTAATTGGCGAGAGCATTGACCATGAGGGGGATAAAAAAGCCGCTATCTCTGTATCAGGTGTTGATCTAAACACTTCTTCACCTGTAGCAATAGTAAATCAAAAAAGAAATAAGAACACCAGGCTTAATAGCAAAGCAGAGTTCTTTGATAAGTTCCAAACTCATGTGGTTGCGCTTGACTCTCAAGTAGCTAATTATGAGGCTAAAGCCGCGGACGATAGAGCTGTATTTCCTTATAGAGCCGTGGCTGAAGTAATAGGTGACCCTTCTTTACGCCCAGATCTACCTGTGTACCTTGACGGACTTGGCAATAACTACTCAGGGTATTGGGTTATCTTAGGTACAGAGCACGTAATTGTAGAAGAGTCTAGAAATGTATTTAAGTACACAACGTTACTTCATTTAGGCACAGACTCTCTTGGACCCGCGGTTAAGTGGACAGATGGCGCTTTGATTAGCTCCCCTGATTACGCCCCATCTAGAACAATTATCCCTGGGGTGCGCCAAACAAATAAACCACCTACCTCAGCTTTAAGAAGAACATCTATTGCGTATTCCCCAGCCGCTAATGGCCAGTTTAGTGCGGCAAAGAACAAGCCGCTTCCTTTGTTAAACAAGCAGCCTATTAAAGGCCCAACGTGGGCTGCCTCTAAGCCGGCTGTACAGTCAGCCACTCAGCCAAATACAAGCTCTTCTTCTTACACTAAACGCCTACTTACAAAGGTACCTAAGCCATGATGAACGAAGACAAGCGATTTTATGGGATATACCAAGGGATCTGCACTAACAATGAAGACCCAGACAAACTGTACAAAATAAAATTACAAATACCTCAAGTCCTAGGAACAGAAGAAACGGACTGGGCTCTTCCATGCCTACCAGTTACATCTGATGCCGAACACTTAGATCATAAAGCGCATACGGCCGCTCAAGTAGCAGCCTTATTAACAACGTCGTCTACCTCTGTAAGTGGCTCGGATCCACAGGGGGGATCTGTATCTATAACTATCCCGGCTTTAACCGTTGTGGCCAAGGGCGGCGCTGGTACATTAGCTCACCCGCACGTCACAAGCGCAGACCCGCTAGACACAGATGGATCAGAGATTGGCCTAACCGCCGCTGAGCACACGTATCACCGTAAGGTGCCAAATGTCGGTCAACAAGTTTGGGTCATGTTTATAGCCGGAGACCCTAACTTTCCAGTATGGATGGGAGTACAACTATGAGTAAAGCTATAGCTTTGCCGTTTTCTTTTGACGCTAATGGAGCGGTCAACAACACTCAAGACCCTAAGAAGGTACTTCAAGATCGAATTGCGTTAGTAGTAATGACTTATTTGGGTGAGCGTGTTAACCGACCTAACTTTGGCTCTAACATAAAGGCAGTCTCTTTTGAGAACATGACAGAGGCAGCTCAGCTTATAAAGCAAGAGGTTGCTGTG
>Ga0208872_1000653_pt1 | contig 23991 bp, 18 predicted proteins | sample CryBogCBH12Aug08_FD_185508 | JGI IMG/M metagenome (GOLD analysis project Ga0208872, IMG submission 185508) | Freshwater microbial communities from Crystal Bog, Wisconsin, USA - CBH12Aug08 (SPAdes) | ecosystem: Environmental > Aquatic > Freshwater > Lake | place: Crystal Bog, Wisconsin, USA...
CCCATGACGAGGCTGAAGCCTTTTCAAGATTGCTTAAGCACATGGTCAGGCAAGATTTTCTAGCGAAGGCAAGCGACGAGGAAGAAGCCATAAACATGGAGGCAGCAGCACGGGTTGTCAGCATAGCGCTCGCGGAAATTGGAATGTCATTACCCAGCCTGAAAATAGGAAACGTATGAACGCCAGGGATTCCGAATCGCTAATGCAGCTTACGCAATTTGCGATGGACAATGCCTTAGTTGATATCTACTGGACAAGTCGAGACGGGCGTATCCACTACGCCAACAATCATGCTTGCAAGATTCTGGGATACACCCGCGAAGAGCTGTTGCAGCTCTCTATTTCTGATCTTGATCCGAATTTTCCCATCGCACAATGGAGCCAACACTGGCAACAACTGAAGGAAAACAAGACACAGACCCTTGAAACCCAACACAAACGAAAAGATGGAACAATTTTTCCAGTTGAGGTAGTCGCAAACTTTGTTAGTTTTGGGGGCTATGAATTTAACGTGGGATTTGCAACGGATATTTCCGAACGCAAACTTGCTGAAGTCACCCAGAAACGTCTTGCTCGTGCTATGAAGCTCATGAGCAATTGTCAATCCGTTCTGGCACGTTCCGAAAACAAGCAGGAAATGCTCACTGAAATTTGTCGATTAGTTGTTGAAACCGGCGATTACCTAATGGCATGGGTGGGCTTGGCGGATCATGATGAGGACAAAACCGTACGACCAGTTGCGCAATTCGGTTACATTGAAGGCTATCTGGATAATCCCAATATCACCTGGGCAGATACCGAGATGGGGCAAGGCTCAACAGGTGTCGCGATACGAACCGGAAAAATTGTCTTTAATGATATCCACAACAATCCTAAAATGTCCCCGTGGCGTGATGCTGCAATCAAGCGTGGTTACAAGGGAAATATAGCACTTCCTCTTTTCGACAAGCAAGGAATATGGGGTGCATTAATTATTTATTCAAAAGAAACCTCGGTATTCAGTCAAGAAGAAGTTGGACTATTGGAAAAGCTGGCCAACGATATTTCCTTCGGCATCGAAACACTGCGGATCCGTGCCGAGAAGGCTGCGGCACGAATAGCCTATAAAATTGAAAGCGAGAAAAATCTTGCCATCTTGCGCAATGCCAGCGACGGCATTCATATTCTGGATATAAACGGCAATGTCCTTGAAGCCAGCGACTCCTTTTGCACCATGCTGGGTTATCAACGAAATGAAATAATTGGCATGAATGTTACTCGTTGGGATGCACAACTCACCGAGAGAGAGCTCGGCAAACTGATCAAAGAGCAAATACTCAAACAAGGCCATTCATGCTTCGAGACACTTCATCGTCGCAAAGATGGCAACGTCTTCGAAGTTGAGGTCAGTGGCCACCCTTTTGAACTGGATGGAAAACGGGTACTTTTCAATTCCTCCCGAGACATCACCGAGCGCAAGCAAATTCAGGAAGCGCAGCGTATAGCTGCGACCGCTTTTGAAGTTCAGGAAGGAATATTGATTACCGACTCCCATGCCAACATTCTTAAAGTTAATCAGGCATTCACACACATCACGGGTTACAGCGCTGAAGAAGTTGTCGGGCAAAAGCCACAGATACTCAGCTCGGGCCGCCACGATGCTCCTTTTTATACCTCCATGTGGGAAAGCATCAATACCACGGGAAAATGGCAAGGAGAAATCTGGAATCGCCGTAAATATGGCGAAATCTACCCGGAGTACCTGACCATCACCGCAGTAAAAGATTCAAACAATAACGTTACCAATTATGTGGCCGCTTTCGCTGATGCAACCAAGAGCAAGGAGTCAGAGGAAGCCATCAAAGAATTGGCTTTTTTTGATCCGCTGACGAAACTACCCAATCGCCGTTTGCTTCAGGACCGGCTATTTCAAGCTCTGTCTTCGAGTGATCGAACCGGGCAGACTGGGGCTTTGTTGTTCATTGATCTGGACAACTTCAAGACAATCAACGACACCCTCGGACATATCATGGGTGATTTACTGCTTCAAAAAGTGGCAGAACGTCTTAAATCCTGCGTCCGCGAAGGCGATACCGTGGCTCGACTGGGTGGTGATGAATTTGTCGTCATGCTGGAAAACTTAAGCGCACAGCCTCTTGAAGCAGCCACACAAGCTGAAACCATCGGAGAGAAAATACTCGCGACTCTCAACCAACCCTATAGGCTTGCAAAAAAGGAGTATGTCAATACGCCGAGTATTGGAATCGCACTTTTTAATCGCTCTCATGAAAAAATGGATGACTTGTTCAAGCAGGCAGATATCGCCATGTATCAGGCCAAGAAAGCCGGACGCAACACGCTTCGTTTCTTCGACCCGCGCATGCAGCAAGCGATCGATGCGCGCTCAACACTCGAGAACGAATTACGCAATGCCGTTGAGTATCACCAATTCTTTGTATATTACCAGATCCAGGTCGATCAGAATTTGCAACCCTTTGGTGCAGAGGCATTGATACGTTGGGTACACCCTCAGCGTGATCTGGTATCTCCCGCTGAATTCATTCCGATTGCAGAAGAGACGGGGCTGATCTTGCCTATTGGCAAATGGGTTCTGGACACAGCTTGCGCGCAACTCAGCAAATGGCAAATCGATGCAAAAACTCGTCACTTGATTATGTCTGTCAATGTGAGTGCCAAGCAATTCCGCCAGCCGGATTTTGCTGCCCAGGTGCAAGCTATCATACAACGTCATGGCATTGATCCAACCAAACTCAAGCTGGAATTGACAGAGAGTATTTTGCTGGAAAACATGGAGAGCATTGTTGATACCATGAATGCAATTAATGCCCTTGGAGTTCTTTTCTCCCTGGACGATTTTGGTACCGGATATTCCTCGTTGCAATACCTGAAGCAATTACCCCTGCATCAACTTAAAATTGACCAGTCTTTCGTCAGGGATCTGGCTGTTGACAACAGCGACAAAGCCATCGTCAACACCATTGTGGCGATGGCGCAGAGTCTGAATATGGAAGTAATTGCTGAAGGAGTCGAAACAGAGGAACAACGATTACTTCTTGTAATAGCCGGTTGCACCCAATACCAGGGGTACTTGTTTGGCAGACCGATGCCAATAGACCAGCTTAAGGATTGTCTGCAACGAGATTGAAAATGGCTAACTTTTGAATTGAATTGAACGGGTTTTAGGCGCAAGAATTAAGGTAATACCTCTTTAGAGAGTTGTATGTTAGATTACCGGCAACCGTTACGATTAGCGGTTACCTAAAGTCCGGTAAGCCACACTGAGAGAATAATTATGACCCAACATCAGAAGACGGCGATCAGCGAAAACATGACCATCTACAATGCTGCCGAGCAAAAAACCATGCTGTTAAAAGCACTGGGTGGCTGCGAGGAACTGGATCTGGACTTATCCCAAGTCAGCGAGATGGATACAGCGGGGTTTCAGGTATTGCTACTGACCAAGCGTGAAGCGCTCAAGGCAAACAAAACCGTGCGTTTGACTGCACATAGCAAGCCGGTGACCGAACTGCTTGATCTGTACAACATGGCAAGTTATTTTGGCGATCCTATGGTCATCCCGGCCAAGGATCTGGCTGCCGAGAAACAAGCCAAGCACAAAAACAAGTAAGACTAGAATCAGAGAAGCGGGGGAAGCATGGATGCGATTCAACAAGCTTATGTAGTCGAAGGACGTGAACTTCTGCAAATGATGGAAGACAATCTTTTGCAAATGGAAAGTAACGGCGGCGACTCGGATACTATTAATTCCATCTTTCGGGCAGCCCACACCATCAAGGGCGGGGCGGGTGTGATCGAATGTACATTCATCGTCGAATTTACTCATGTGCTGGAGAATGTACTGGACGAAATGCGTTCCGGAACGATTAGTGCCAGCCCAGAACTGGTTGAAGTTTTGCTCGCCTGTTCAGATCATCTGGGAACCCTGATGGGCTGCGTGGAAAGCGAAGTAGAACCAACTTCTGAAGTCAACACCATCAGCGCTTCCCTGCGCGAAAAATTGCAGCACTATTTGGGACAACCTGCCGAATCCACCCAGGGAATCGTACTGAGCGAACCCAAAATTCATGCCAGCGGCGGCGGCGAAATGGAAACCGACAACTGGCATATTTCGCTACGCTTTGGCCCAGATGTTTTACGCAAAGGCATGGACCCGTCCTCCTTCATCCGTTATCTGATGGAATTGGGGCAGATTGTTCACCTGACTACGCTACCGGATGCCATGCCGGGTGCTGACGAAATGGATGCTGAGTCCTGTTATCTGGGATTTGAAATTTCCTATCAATCCGATGCGGACAAAGCAAGAATCGAAAGCGTGTTCGATTTCGTGCGGGACGATTGTCTGATCCATATCTGGCCACCGCACAGCAGACTGGCTGACTTCATCAGCTCCATCGAAACGCTTCCCGAAGATACCATGCGGCTGGGCGAGATTCTGATCAAAAGTGGCGCGCTTACCCAGAAAGAACTGGATATTGCTCTCAGTACTCAGGCTGATCAGGAACCGGAAGACGGATCATTCGCCCAACCCAAGATTGGCGATGTGCTGGTCAACCAGGGCGCCGTTACCGCCGAACTGGTGGATGCGGCCGCAGCCAAACAAGGCAAGGTGGCAGAAAAGAAAACCCTCGAATCGCAACTCATTCGGGTACAAGCAGCCAAACTGGATCAACTCATTGATTTGGTCGGCGAGATGGTCATTGCCAGCGCGGGAGCCAATATGCTTGCGCGCAAAAGTGGTGAGGGTGCTCTGGTTGAATCGACCTCGGTTATCACCATGCTGGTTGAACAGATTCGCGACAGCGCTTTGCAGTTGCGCATGGTACAAATTGGCGAAACCTTCACCCGTTTTCAGCGCGTGGTACGTGATACCAGCCGTGAACTGGGCAAGGATATTGAATTGATTATCCGCGGCAGTGAAGCCGAACTGGATAAATCCGTGGTGGAAAAATTGGGTGATCCGCTGATGCATCTGGTGCGCAACGCGCTCGACCATGGAATCGAGCCCCCCGAGGCTCGCACCGCAAAAGGCAAGGCAGCACGCGGCACGTTGACACTCAACGCCTACCACGAGTCCGGCAGCATTGCGATTGAGATCATAGATGATGGCGCCGGAATGAACCGGGAAAAAATCCTCAAAAAAGCCCGCGAACGGGAAATTATCGGCCCAACGCAGACGCTTACCGACAATGAAATTTTCAGCCTGATTTTTGAGCCCGGATTTTCGACCGCCGACAAGATCACCAATATTTCCGGGCGCGGTGTCGGACTGGATGTGGTGAAGCGCAACATTACCGCCCTGCGCGGCAGCGTAGAAGTCGAAAGCAGTGAAGGCCAGGGTTCCACTTTCCGCATTCGCTTGCCGTTGACGCTGGCGATCATTGATGGCTTTCTGGTTGGAGTGGGTAAATCCTCGTATGTGATTCCTCTGGGTACCGTGGTGGAGTGTATCGAACTTTCTGAAAAAGATCGGGAAGAAACCCTCAGACACCAATACATCAACTTGCGAGGCGAAGTATTACCGTTTGTGCGGCTACGCGAACAGTTTGACATTTCGGAAAAAGGCGGCAAGCGCGAGAACATTGTGGTGGTGCAATATGCAGGCCAGAAAATCGGTCTGGTGGTGGATGAGTTGATGGGCGAATTCCAGACCGTGATCAAACCGTTGGGCAGCATCTTCAAACACATCAAGGGGATCGGAGGATCAACTATTCTGGGATCCGGCGAGGTTGCTTTGATCCTCGATGTGCAATCTTTGGTTGCTTTGACCACAGCACAGCAAAACCGCGGACATACGGCAGAAAGTGTAAGAATTTAATTTAGGGTTGATTGTTTTGAAATTTTGTTAGTTATTTTAGGAGAAGAAAAATGACAGTCGCACAAAGGTTATATCTGCTGATTTTTTCAGCTGCATTGGGACTGATAGGATTGGCCGGGCTGGGTTATCACGAAATCGATAAGGTTTACGATGCGGCTAATTATGGCAACGTGAATACAGTGCCAAGCTTGAAAGTGCTGGGGGAACTTCAAAGGAACTTTTTGCTTGTTCGATTTAATCTTGTCAAGCATATCCTGAACGTTGATAGCGTCAAGAAGGCCGAACTTGAATCGGTTCTCAAAAAGAACCGTGATGGCACGGCTACAGCAATAAAACAATATTTGGCGACGGATGGCTGCCAGGGTGCTTCTTGTGTTGCCGATGACAAGGATAAGGCGTTTCTAAAAGACATTGAAAGTTTGTGGGCAGAATACGATGCCAAAATTGAACTCATCCTGACAGAGTCCAAATTGGGCGAGAGTAACATGGCTAAAGCAAGAGATATGTTGCTCGTAAATGCGAAGATCGCCGATAAGATTGGGGAAGCCATTACTAACGATGTTGATTACAACATGGAGCTTGCCAAAAAAGGATCTGATGAGGCTGTCGCCGCAAAAAGTAGTGCCATCAAGCTGTCCATCGCTATTGCACTTCTGGTGCTTGCAGCTATTGTAGCAATGGGCTTTCTGCTGGTGCGCAATCTTGCACATGCTCTGGGTGGCGAACCTGCGCATGCTGCCGATATTGCCAACAAAATAAGTGCGGGAGACTTGAGTTCCAATATCCTTGTTCAAGCTGGTGACACCACAAGTCTGATGGCCTCAATGAAGAACATGAACGACACGTTGAAAGGCTTGCTAGTTGATATTAGCATCCTTGTCCAGGCAGCCGCAGATGGCAAGCTGGATACACGTGCAGATGCGAGCAAATATCAGGGTGAATTCCGCAAACTGGTCAACGGCGTAAACGATACGGTCACCAATATCGTTGACCCGCTCAATGTCACGGCAAGCTATGTCGATCAAGTTTCCAAGGGCATTATTCCACCGACCATTACCACTGAATACAAGGGACAATACAACGTTATCAAGGGCAACCTCAATAACATGGTCAAGATGATGAACGACCTGTTGGCGCAGACCGATATCCTGATTCAAGGCGCCGCCAACGGCGAACTCGACAAACGAGCCAATCCTGAGCTGTTCCAGGGTGGCTGGAAGCAGTTGGTGCAAGGAGTGAACCAGACTGTAATCAACATTGTTGATCCGTTGAATGTCACGGCAAATTATGTGGACCAAGTTTCAAAAGGTATTATTCCACCAACCATTACCACCGAATACAAGGGGCAATACAACATCATCAAGGGCAACCTTAACAACATGGTCAAGATGATGAACGACCTGCTGGCGCAGACCGATATCCTGATTCAAGGTGCCGCCAACGGCCAACTGGACAAACGTGCCAACGCCGATTTGTTCCAGGGCGGCTGGAAGCAACTGGTGCAAGGTGTTAACCAAACCGTGGTAAATATCGTTGATCCGCTGAACGTGACTGCGGATTATGTGGACAAGATTGCCAAAGGCGTGATCCCACCCACAATTGTTACCGAATACAAGGGCCAATACAACGTCATCAAGCTGAACCTCAACAGTGCAGTCAAGATGATGAATGACCTCCTGGCAGAAACCGACGTCATCATCAAGGCTGCGGCGGACGGGGAATTGAAGAAACGCGCCAATGCCGATTTGTTCCAGGGCGGATGGAACCAGCTGGTAAGAGGCGTAAATGATACGATCACCAACATCGTCAATCCGCTTAATGTCACAGCCAACTATGTTGATCGCATTTCCAAAGGCGACATTCCTCCGAAGATCACCGATCCCTACAGCGGCGACTATAACATTATCAAGAACAACCTTAATGCGTGTATTGATGCAGTCGATGCTCTGGTGGCGGATGCAGTCATGCTGGCGCAGGCTGCCGTCGAAGGCAAACTTGAGACGCGTGCGGATGCTTCCAAACATCAGGGAGATTATCAGCGCATCGTCAAAGGCGTGAATGATACTTTGGACAACGTGGTCGGCCCGATCAACGATGTGCGCCGCGTCATGGCGGCAATGGAAGTGGGCGATATGACCCAGACCATCACCAAGTCGTATCAGGGCGATTTTGACCTGCTCAAACAAGCCATCAACAACACCGTCAGCAAGCTGGCTGAAACGATTACTGCAGTGCGTGCCAGTGCCGACTCTCTGGCCAGCGCCTCGGAAGAAATCAGTGCCACCGCACAATCGCTGTCGCAAGCCTCCAGCGAACAGGCAGCGAGTGTGGAAGAGACTAGCGCCTCGATTGAGCAGATGACCGCCTCGATCAACCAGAACACCGAGAACGCCAAGGTGACCGACAGCATGGCCGGCAAGGCTTCCAAGGAAGCAACCGAGGGCGGCAAGGCGGTAGGCAGCACGGTTGAAGCGATGAAGAAGATCGCCGGCAAGATCGGCATCGTGGATGACATTGCCTACCAGACCAACCTGTTGGCTTTGAACGCCGCGATTGAAGCCGCCCGCGCAGGAGAGCACGGCAAAGGATTTGCGGTGGTGGCGGCGGAAGTGCGCAAATTGGCTGAACGCAGCCAGGTGGCGGCACAGGAAATCGGCGAACTGGCCAGTAGCAGCGTCGGACTCGCAGAAAAAGCCGGCAAGCTACTGGATGAAATTGTCCCCAGCATTAACAAAACATCCGATCTGGTGCAGGAAATTGCTTCGGCTTCCTCGGAGCAATCAAGCGGTGTTGCGCAAATCAACAGCGCGATGGGGCAATTGAACCAGATCACCCAGCAAAACGCCTCGGCATCGGAAGAACTCGCGGCTACCTCGGAGGAAATGAGCAGCCAGACGGAACAGCTGCAAAATGTGATGACGTTCTTCAAACTGAACAGTGCTGGAGGCCAAGGCATCACGGCAGTGCGCCACAGTTCCGGACCCAGCCATGGCCAGCACAGCACGGGCAAGCAGTTCAAAGCTGCCGCTCCCAAATTTGCTGACAAACATGCAGCCGGAGCACCGAATGAACAGGATTTTGACCGCTTCTAGATAAAACAACTAGCCATTCGACTAAGCGCGATTAAATATATGCTAACTCGCTGGTTATAGAAGGAGATTGCCATGAGCCAGGCAAAAAATACGCCGGTCGTCGCGGGAAGTGCGGCGGTGGTGGGTGAAGAACAGCAATACCTGACTTTCCTGTTGAGCGGTGAAATGTTTGCCATCGCCATCCTCAACATCAAGGAAATCATTGAGTACGGAAGTTTAACCGAAGTGCCGATGATGCCCGGGTTCATCCGCGGAGTCATCAACCTGCGCGGAAGCGTGGTCCCAGTAGTGGATTTGTCGGCACGTTTCGGGCGCAGTAGAACCGAAATATCGCGTCGCACATGCATCGTCATCATCGAAGTGGAAAACGGTGATGAATCGAAACAGGACATTGGCGTAATGGTGGACAGCGTTTCTGAAGTTCTGGAGATTCCGCGCAGCGAAATTGAACCGCCACCGGCCTTTGGGGCCAAGATTCGTGTCGACTTCATGCATGGTATGGGCAAGGTGGCTGGGAAGTTTGTCATCATCCTGAATGCCAATAAGGTGCTCTCGGTGGAGGAGCTCTCTATGCTCGGAGGCGCTACTGAAGCAATGCCTGACGCACAAACTGAAGCGGTTTAATAACTATCATGCCTCTGAATAATTTTCAGTTTGGTTTTATGTAGGATGGGTATCGCGTTGCTTCCTACTGAGAGTCACATAGAAGAGGCATAATAACCATTGAGCAAAAATGATGAAAAGGCCAACCTGGACGACAAGATGGGAAGCCGCGATGAGCGTAGGCATCCCGGAGATTGACGAAGATCACAAGCAGTTTTTTGTCATGATCAATCTCCTTAACCGGTCGATTATTGACCGGATGGAACCTGCAGAAATCAAGAAAAGAATGCTGCTCATTATTGACGATGCTGAACGCCATTTCAGCCAGGAAGAGAAATTATTCAAAAAATGGCAATATCCTGACTTGGCGGCTCATGCAGCTTTACATGACCAAGCCTTGAAGGCACTTTATGAGGTCAATGACAAATTCATACCGTACGGATTCGACTCGGCATGGGTAGACGCCGGATTGAGAGTTAAAAGTATACTGGTAGACCATATAATGAATGAAGATATGAAGTATGCAATTTTTTATCGAAATTCGCTTAATGTAGATTCCGGCGTGAAGGCTTGATACCATAGAGGCTCGGACTGCTGAATCAAAGTTTACAACGTATAACCATGGAGACAATGTTCCTCAAATGAAAACGATATTTCTTGTAGATGACTCCGCAACGATCCTGCTTAGCATGAGTGCGATTCTTTCAAAAGCGGGGTATGCGGCAGAAAAAGCTGCGAGTGCAGAAGAGGGGTTAACCAAACTCAAAGGAGGTTTGAAACCGGATTTGCTCATTACCGATCTGAATATGCCCGGAATGAATGGCATCGAATTTATCAAGGAGGTACGCAAGATACCTAATCTGCGCTTCATGCCGATTTTGTTTCTGACTACCGAGTCGCAACAGTCGAAGCGCGATGAAGCTAAAGCAGCCGGAGCATCCGGTTGGCTGATCAAACCGGTTAACGCGGAACAGTTGTTGGGAACCATCAAGCTTGTGATCAAGTGATCTTTGCGGCGGCCGGAAACTTCATTTGAGTGAATTCACCCATATTGAAATCCCTTCGAAGATGCCGTCTCCAAGCCGGAAATCAGGCTACTGCCGAGTGACTGATCGACAACCGGATGAGTAATATGTCTGTCGATTGCCTTTAAGTCTTCGGACAGATCGAAGCGATCCAGATTAAAGTAATTTCATCGCTTTCCGATAGTAAGAGATAGGTACTTGCCTCGAAGCATAGAAGTTTTGAACCCCGCTCGCCGACGATAAGCGTGAAACTAGTCAGCAAGAACAGTAACAGTGACAAGGGCACCAAAACCTATAGCAAGGAAGATATCACCCGGATGGAGCTCAAATGACCTTAGCATTAAAACAGTTTAAGAATCGTCAAGGACTCATAGTGCTTCTCACCGCAGTTGTCTTTGGCATTACAGTTTATTTTTTGCACGCACCTTACCACGCATGGAACCATGAAGCCTTAGGGATTGACGAGCAGCTTGCTGACGCTATTGGTTCGATTGCCATCGTTTTGATTAGCTTTCTGATCAACCATTTTTTTTCGCTTGGAATATTCCATGATGTCACACTGGGTATGCGCGCCTCATTGAAGCAAATGGAACAGAAACTCACCGCTGAAGAATCGATCACCGACAGTGCAGCCCGTGAGCTTGGAGAACTGCCTGCTCTCACCAAGCTACTCATTGAACAACTTCATGCCATCACTGCGGAGACCGAACGCTCCGCCTTCAGTATCATGGAGCGTTTACAAGCGATTGATGGAGTCATCAACGAACTGATGTCTACCGTCACCGTCAGCGCCCATGAAGGCGAGGTAATGATCGAGTCGGGAGAAAAAAGTATCAACTCAAATGTCGAGCTTATCCAAAATCTCAACCGTTATATTCAGGAACGTATTGCCGAATCCGATTCTGACCGTGAAAGCATATCCATAGTCGTAAAACAGGCAAACTCGCTGTCTTCTCTGGTAGAGATGATCAAAAACATTTCCTCGCAGACCAATTTGCTGGCACTAAATGCTGCCATTGAGGCCGCTCGTGCCGGGGAAGTTGGACGGGGATTTGCCGTAGTCGCGGACGAAGTGCGCAAGCTTTCCGGTCAAACAGATCATGCCGTGACCAAGATTCAGGAAGGCATAGGCAATGTGGCAAAATCAATCGAAGAACAGTTCCGCAGCAAATTGGAACACTCCTCGATACAACAGCAGAAAGAGGTGCTGGAGCATTTCTCCAAACACATAGACAGCATGGGGATTAATTATCACAAACTTATGGAGCGTGATGAAGAAATGCTTGGACGACTTGGCAATACCAGCCAGACTTTATCCTCCATGTTCATGGAGGTCTTGGCAAACATCCAGTTTCAGGATGTAACAAGACAGCAAATTGAACAGGTTCAGAAGGCACTGAAACGACTTGATACGCATGTTGCCCAAATGGTGGAAATGATGCGCAACAAGGATTTTTCCAATGCAGCTTCGATCAAGGATCACATTGATGAGATTTACCAGGGCTATGTCATGGACACGCAACGTAACGTTCACGATTTGGCGCTGGGAGGAACTTCATCGGGTGCTTCTTCCAATACACAAAAAATTGAACTATTCTGATCTATAAGGAAAATTGTCAAAATCGTTCACGTCACGCCGATTGTCAGTCTGTGTTGCAGTACCCAGCCCATTCCAGCCAAAGATCCAAAAAAAATAATTAGATGCGCGCAAGACCAGAATAGATAGCGACGAAATAACTTCTCTCGGGGAAGATTGCTGATCAGGAAAAACTTTCCATCCGGAGGCTTGTTGACAATATTCATATCAGATTGTGCCTGCGCCTCATTGATCATTTTCCTGACTTCCCGTTTGGCAGCTTGGGTAACCAGAAACCATTCCTTTTCATCCAGCTTGCCATCGTTGTCCAGGTCGAACTGCTCCAGCAATTTTGGCATGTCCGACTTCCACTCGGTTAGCAGGACATTTAATTCTTCGCGCGTGTCAAACTCCACTGTGCTGCCGCCGATGGTACGAAATTGACCCAACACGTAAATCAGGTCATGCTGTAATAATTTCCACTCGGTGTAACGGCGATCTTCATCCTGCCACTTTTCAAAATGTTGAGTGCTGATCTCGGCAAACTCGGGATCGACCATACACTCACCCGATTCATCTCGCAAAATAAAAGATTCAATGGTTTCACCACTATCTTCTGTTTCCCACTCACCGCGTTTGACGCGCTTTTCAATTTTATAGCGGCACCATAAACAGGGAAGCCTGCTTAATTCACTGAGCATGGGAGTATCGCCGAATTGCTGTCCCCGCCCGACCAGTTCAACATACCCTTGTGCAGCGGAAGCAATCTTTGAGGTCGGTGTCTCGCGAAGGGTTCGCAACCTGGTTAACGAGGACAACCATGTAAAGACACTCACCAGAGCTATTGCAGAAAAACAATATACCCAGCCTTTAACCGTTTGCAGGTAAATGCCGATAATGACCAGCAACAACTGGGCACCCGAGGTGACCAGATTCGCGTACTCGCGGCGTGCTAACTCCAGCATTTAGGTTATGCAAATAATTGCTTTATATCCACATCTGACTTTTCAGCCGAAGAAAATTCAAGTAAAGGTTTTTCTCCAAACCCGAACATTCTGGCAATGATACTGGCAGGAAAGACTTCAATTTTTACATTGTTTATATTCACCGAGTCGTTATAAAACTCGCGACGATCGGCGATACCGTTCTCAATCGAAGTAATGCGGTTTTGCAATTGCATGAAATTTTCGTTGGCTTTCAGTTCGGGATAAGCTTCTGCAACTGCAAAAAGCCCTCCGAGCCGGGTACGCAGCAAGTCTTCCGCCTGACCTAGGGCAGGTATATCCTGACGTTCACGGGCGGATTGAACCTGTGAGCGTGCCTCAATAACCTTCTCCAGTGTGCTCTGTTCAAATTGCTTGTATTGCTTGCATACTTCAACCAGCTTGGGCAATTCATCGTGGCGTTGCTTGAGCAGTACATTCATATTTGCCCACGCCTTGGCAACCGCGTGTTTGACATTGACCAAGTCGTTATACAAGCTGATGCCATAAAGAATCAGGATAGACAGGGTACCCAGGAAAATAAGCATAGCCATATTAATTGCTCCTTTTGCAAGTTGTAGAATCTGCATGCACATCATATTACAGGCTGGTCAAATTTGCTTGCGACACACTATTAATATTAGTTCGTGTGCGAGCTCTCTATCCACAGTACCCGCAACAAGACTATAATCCGCCCACATCGGGAGGGCTCAAAATCAGTGTTTGATCAATTCGGGTTGTTGCCCATTGATGTTGCATTGGGCGGAGTAGTGACATGGTTGATGCTGGGCATCGCCGGTTTGTTGCTGCAAAACAATCGGGTTGCCACGCAATATATTTTTCCCGCCGGAGCCGTCTGTTCTCTCGCTCTGGCGCTGGCAGGTGTGGGTGGGTTAAGTGAAACCAGCGTCGCGATTCTGCCGTTGGGCCTGCCCGATCTGCCTTTCCATTTGCGTATGGATGCGCTTGCCTCATTTTTCCTTATTCTGCTTGGTAGCGCCAGCATCGGCATCTCCCTGTTTTCGGTCGGCTACTTCCGTAACATGGCGAATGACACGGTGGCACTGCTGACGCTCGAATATCACGTGTTCATGGCAGCTATGGCTTTGGTGTTCATGGCCGATGATGCCTATATGTTCATGGTGGCTTGGGAAAGCATGGCGTTATCCTCCTATTTTCTGGTTACAACACACCATGAACAGCCGGAAGTGCGCCGTGCCGGATTTTTGTATCTGCTGATCGCCCATGTCGGAGCCATTGCAATTTTGATGAGCTTCGGCGTGATGCAGGGAGGGCATGGCGACTACACTTTTAACACCATGCGCCACAATCACTTGAGCTCATTCTGGGCCAGCGCCACGTTTCTGCTGGCACTGTTTGGCTTCGGCGCAAAGGCAGGGATTCTCCCGCTACACGCCTGGTTGCCGGAAGCCCATCCGGCTGCGCCCTCTCCCGTTTCCGCCATGATGAGCGGGGTCATGTTGAAAACCGCAATCTACGGGATTTTACGAGTCAGCTTTGATTTGCTGGATGAGCAAATGTGGTGGTGGGGAGTGCTGGCTCTGGCGCTGGGCCTGATCACTGCTCTGTTCGGTGTATTTTTCGCTGCCGTACAAATCGATATGAAACGTTTGCTCGCCTATTCTTCCATCGAAAATATCGGCATCATTCTGGTGGGGATCGGCCTGACCATGATCTTCCATAATTTCCAGAAAGATGCCATGGCAGCACTGGCGCTCACCGCGACCCTGTATCACGCGCTGAATCATGCGTTCATGAAAAGCCTGTTATTTCTAGGTACAGGGTCAGTGTTGCATGCCACCGGTGAGCGCCAGCTTGGCAAGCTTGGCGGACTGATCCATACCATGCCCAAACTGGCTATACTCATGCTGGTAGGTGCGCTGGCGATCGCGGGGTTGCCGCCCCTGAACGGCTTCGTCTCGGAATGGCTGCTGTTGCAAGCCTTTCTGCTTTCACCCGGCTTGCCGCACGCCTACCTCAACATGTTGGTGCCTATTGCGGCGGCGGCTTTGGTATTGGCGGCGGCACTATCGGGTTATGTGATGGTCAAATTTTATGGCATCATTTTCCTCGGTCAGCCGCGTGAAGAAAAGCTTTTACACGTTCATGATGCGGGTATCTGGGAACGTATCGGAATGTTATGCATGGTAGTCGCCTGTTTTGTGCTCGGACTCTTCCCCACTTTCATTATTCTACAAATCGATTATGTCACCGAAATGCTGGTGCACCATTCCCTCGGTGGAAGCGCGCTAAAACATGGCTGGTTACTCCTCACCCCGATTCAGGCTGAACGGGCCAGTTACGGGCCGCTGATTCTATTTTTTATTATTGTTGCGGGCGGGGTGATCACCTCGCTGACAGTGAAAAAATATTATCACGGACGCCTGCGTCGCGGTCCTGCATGGGATTGTGGCTACCCGGCTCAAACCTCAAGGATGCAAGATACTGCCGAAGGTTTCGGTCAACCGATACGGAAAATTTTCGAATGGTTTATGGGTGTCGTAAAACAGGTTCCCACACCGTTTGACACGCATCCCCATTTTCACTCGGAAACGCATGACCGTTTGTGGAGTCTGTTTTATGAGCCGATCAAGCAACTGAACGAAATAATCGGTATACAGGTTGGCAAGCTGCAGCATGGACGCATCCATATTTATCTGCTGTATAGCTTTGTCACCCTGCTTGCCCTGCTGGCGTTTATCCAATGACCTACACGGCACTTTTTTTCCAGCTGTTACAGAACGCGCTGGTACTTTGCATTGCTCCCTTGCTGCTCGGCTGGATTAACCAGTGTCGCGCCCTCTTGCAAAATCGCAGCGGGGCCGGTGTTTTGCAGCCGTACCGCAATCTGATCAAGTTATTTTTCAAGGATGCAGTGCTGGCCGATAATGCTTCTCCGCTGTTTCGCGCCACGCCATATGTTCTGTTTGCTTGCATGTGGCTGGCAGCAGCGCTGGTTCCGGTGCTGGCCACCGACTTGCCGCTTTCTCCCGCCGTTGATGTGATTGCTTTGGTCGGCATTTTTGCACTGGCACGGGTATTTATTTCATTGGCGGCAATGGATATCGGCACCGCCTTCGGCTCGATGGGAGCACGCCGCGAAATGCTGGTAGGCTTTCTGGCCGAACCCGCTTTGCTGATGGTGCTGTTCACCGCTTCAACCATCAGCCAATCCACTTCCCTGATTACCATCGTCGAAACGCTTGCACACAAACAGTTTGTGCTATACCCCAGCATGACCTTTGCCGGCGTCGCTTTCATTATGGTGCTGCTTGCGGAAAATGCCCGCATCCCGGTAGACAATCCGGCCACTCACCTTGAGCTGACCATGATTCATGAAGCCATGATTCTGGAATATTCAGCCCGCCATCTGGCACTGGTGGAATGGGCGAGCGCGCTAAAATTGCTTGCCTACATGACCATTGGATTTGCCTTATTTATGCCTTGGGGCATTGCTGAGAGCGGTGACTGGAAAGCGGTGCCTCTGGCCTTGGTTCTGCTGTTTATCAAACTCATTGCCGGAGGAGCGGGGCTGGCGCTGTTGGAAACTTTAACTGCCAAGATGCGTATTTTTCGGGTGCCGGAATTCATGGGCACGGCCTTTTTGTTGGCCGTTCTCGGCTTGCTGACGCATTTTCTTCTGGAGATGCCCGCATGAACATTCCTTTCACTGCCCAAATCATCAATATGTGTGCAGCGTTCCTGCTGCTGATTGCTTTCGCCATGCTGTCGCAACGCCGTATTCTGTCGCTGATTAACCTGTTTGCCATGCAGGGATTGGTGCTCAGTCTAAGTACGGCGGTGGTTGCCTACTCCTCCAATCAAACTCACTTGTACTACTCTGCAGGACTGACACTGTTGCTTAAGGTACTCCTGCTTCCCTGGATTTTGCATCATCTTATCCGCAAGTTGAACATCAAATGGGATGTGGAAACCCTGTTTAACATCCCGACGATCATGCTGGTCGGCTTGGCTTTGGTGGTGTTTGCGTTCAATCTGGCCGCGCCGATTTCACAGATGGCAGGCACGATAACCAAAAGCACGCTGGGAATTGCCATGGCAACCGTATTACTCTCATTTCTGATGATGATTACGCGCAGCAAGGCTGTGCCGCAAGTGGTGGGATTTCTCGCTATGGAGAACGGATTGTTCTTCGCTGCCACCTCGGCCACTTATGGCATGCCGATGGTGGTTGAACTGGGCATCGCACTGGATGTGCTCGTCGGCATGTTCATACTCGGTATTTTCTTTTTCCAGATACGTGTGGCGTTCGACAGTCTGGATCTGAAGCACATGGAAAAATTGAAGGAAGACTAGCTTGGAAATTTTCTGGATATTGGGTATTCCGCTGCTGGGCGGATTCGTGATGGCGGCGTTGGGTACGCATCGCCTCGCGCCGGAGCTCAATTCAGCGATGAGTTTCGGCACTTTGCTTGCGGCAGTGGGTCTCACCGTTCGGGTGATTTCCAGCGGATCGTTCAGCGTTTGGGACGAGCAGTTTTTTGTCGATGCCTTCAATGTTTTCCTGGTCGCGCTGACCGCCTTTGTTGGTTTTACCAGTTCATTGTTTTCGCGCCCTTATATGCGCATTGAACAGCATCACGGAAAACTGAGTGTGAATATGCTACGACTGTATTACAGCATGTATCAACTATTCAGCTTCACCATGCTGCTGGCGCTGCTCACCAACAATATGGGTATTTTGTGGGTGGCGATGGAAGCCGCCACGTTGACCACCGTTTTGCTGGTGTCGCTTTACCGCACGCCGGCCAGCATTGAAGCGGCATGGAAATATTTTATTTTGTGCGGAGTCGGTTTGGCACAGGCGCTGTTTGGCACCATTCTGCTGTATTTCGCGGCAGAAAAAATCCTCGGTGCCGGGGGGACTGCACTATTATGGACACACCTCAATTCAGTCAAAACGCAACTCGAACCAACCGTACTCTCGCTGGCTTTCGTCTTCCTGTTAGTGGGCTACGGCACCAAGGTCGGCTTGGCTCCGTTGCATAACTGGTTGCCGGATGCGCATGCCGAAGGGCCGACCCCCGTCTCCGCTGTACTCTCGGGATTGTTACTTAATGTGGCGCTTTATGCCGTGGTGCGTTCCAAAGTATTGGTGGATGGCGCTTTGGGTTCACATTTCGCGGGCAATTTCATGATGGGATTCGGCCTGCTCAGCGTGGTGATGGCCGCCTTTTTCCTGACTCGCCAAAAAGACGTGAAGCGCATGTTTGCCTATTCCTCCATCGAACACATGGGCTTGATGACCTTTGCCTTCGGCATGGGAGGGCCGGTTGCCACTTTCGCCGGAATGCTGCACATGACCGTACATAGCTTGACCAAATCGGCGATTTTCTTTGCGGTGGGACATGCCGCGCAAACCTCAGGCACACAACTGATGGACGGCATTCGCGGCCTGATCAAAACCAGCCCCACCATTGGTTGGGGATTGGCGCTGGGGACGCTGGCTATTTTGGGGATGCCACCGTTTGGCGTATTCACCAGTGAGTTTCTGATTCTCACTACGGCCATGCATGCCTATCCGTGGACCATGCCCTTTCTGCTCACCGCATTGGGCGTCGCGTTCGCCGCGATCTTCGGGCGTGTGCAGATGATGGTTTTTGGCGAAACGACCGGTGAACGTCTGCCTCACCCGCCCGCGCTGATTCCTGTGTTCGTGCATCTGATATTGGTTTTATTGCTGGGCCTGTATATTCCACCCTATCTTTCCGCATGGTATCGTCAGGCAACTGCGTTGATTGGATAATCCGATGAAACTTGACGAGTTCACCACACTCTTTCCCAAATTGCCCGCCGCCATGCCGGTATGGCACGGCACCGTCAATGCAAAAGAGCTGCGCGCACTGTGTGAAGAGGTGCGGCAAGGTGGCGGCAAGCTGGTTGCATTGTGGGCGAGTGATGAAACAGAACGTACCTCCCAATACGCTCTGCACGTCGCGTTGGTCAGCGCCCCGGGCATGTTGGTACTGACTCTGTTGGTGAAAAATAAAAAACCGGCTTTTCCCGATCTCAGTGATTTGTTTCCCGCTGCTGACCGCATGCAGCGCTGCGTGGCAGACATGATGGGGCTGCATCCGGCGGGAGGCGGTAATCACCGCAAATGGCTGCGCCATGCTGCGTGGCCGTCTGAAGTACATCCGCTGCGTAAGTCTTTCGACGGAAACAGCACATTCCCGACCGATTCCGACGACTACTTGTTTGTTCCAGTAACCGGTAATGGTGTGCATGAAATCGCAGTCGGTCCGGTGCATGCCGGAATAATCGAACCTGGCCATTTTCGATTCTCCATTGTGGGTGAACGCGTGTTGAAGCTTGAAGAGCGGCTGGGTTACACACACAAAGGGATCGAAAAACGCTTTGAAGGCATGACCTTCCAGCAAGGTGCAAAACTGGCCGGACGTGTTTCAGGGGACAGCACAGTAGGATATACCTGGGCCTATGCTCAAGCCGTGGAAAGTATCACCCACACTACGCCCCCACCCCGTGCATTGTGGTTACGCGGATTGTTTCTCGAATTGGAACGTCTACTTAATCACCTCGGTGACTTGGGCTACCTCGGCAATGACGTCGCGCTGTCGTTTGGCTTTTCCCAGTTCTGGATACTCAAGGAAAACTTGCTGCGCGTAAACGCAGAGTTGTTCGGCCATCGCTATCTGATGGATCGTATTGTGCCCGGTGGAGTGACGTGCGATCTGAATAACACAGGGTTGCTGGGCCTCTCTGAAATGCTGCGCAATATTGAACACGAAACTTCCATACTGCATCATATTTACGATGAACACGCGGGTGTACAGGATCGCTTCCTTTTCACCGGAGTTGTTGCTCCCGACCTCGCGGCACAACTGGGACTGACCGGTTTAGCCGGGCGTGCCAGCGGGCAAGCCTGGGATGCACGCACACAATTCCCCTGCACGCCTTATGATGAACTGGATGTCCAGATGGCCACCCACCGCAATGGCGATGTGGCGGCGCGAGTCATCATGCGTTTCGAGGAAATAGCCGAGTCGATCCGGCTTATCCGACTGATGCTGGAACAACTTCCGGTGGGGGACTTGATATCCGAACTGGGTTGCGCGGAAGAGGGAAGCCTGGGCATAGGCTGGGTGGAAGGCTGGCGGGGGGAGATTCTGCTGGCTTTGCATGCGGGCAAAGACAATTGCATATACCGCCTGCACCCACACGATCCCTCATGGCAAAACTGGCCGGTGCTGGAGCATGCTATCATCAATAATATCGTGCCGGATTTCCCGTTGATCAATAAATCGTTTAATTTGAGTTACAGCGGGGTGGATTTGTAATTATGCTGCACATCATCCAACAAATTCTCCGTACTGGAATTAAAACCGAGGCTCCACCGCAGGTCAACGATGCTCTGCGCAACGAGGTGCAGCAAATCAATGAAAAAATTCTGCATCATGTGGGACGCGCATTGGCGATTCGTCACGTCGATGCCGGTTCCTGCAATGGCTGCGAACTGGAAATTCATTGCCTCAACAATCCTTATTACAATATTGAGGGATTGGGCATTCACTTCGTCGCCAGCCCGCGCCATGCGGACATGCTGCTGGTGACCGGCCCGGTGTCACGGCACATGGAAATCGCCTTGAGGCGTACCTATGATGCCACGCCCGATCCCAAACTGGTGATTGCCATCGGTGATTGCGGCTGCGACGGGGGAGTCTTCGGCGAAAGCTATGCGAGTTGCGGCAAGATATCAAACGTGATCCGAGTTGACATCACCGTGCCCGGTTGTCCTCCTACACCCACCGCGATTCTGCAAGGAATTCTGACCGCTGTGAGTAAAGGAAAATAAATTGACTGCCAACCCACCCGCAAAGAGAACACTTCGCTTGGTCGTTTACGGTCGTGTACAAGGCGTTTACTTCCGCCACTCCATGCGCCGTGAAGCTCAAGGATTAGCAATTGCAGGCTGGGTGCGCAACCGCAGTGATGGTGCGGTGGAGGCTGTCGTGCATGGAGAATCCACTGCTGTGGATTTGATGGTGCGCTGGGCTAATCTCGGTCCCGAAATGGCGCGGGTGGAGCAAGTTGAAGTCTTTCCGCAAGACGGTGAATTTGCCAGCTTCGAGATTATGTAATTTGCTGAAATAATTGTTTCACGCATGCCAGACTCAATTCGAATCTGACTTTGCACGAAACACGGACTCCCCTTCTATTAGCCCTTTCCAAGCAATGCGTCAAATTGATCAATAGGTACCGGCTTGCTGAACAAATATCCCTGGTAATGCGTACATCCCATTTTTTCGAGGAATTTCCATTGTTCTTCTGTCTCAACGCCCTCGGCAATAACGTTCAGATTCAGACTGTATGCCATGGCAATAATGGTACTCACAATCGCTCTGTCACTACTATCAACAGCAATGTCACTTACAAAGGATTGATCGATCTTTAATTGGTCAATCGGCAAGCGCTTGAGATATTGCAGGGATGAGTAGCCCGTGCCGAAATCGTCCAGTGAGAATTGAATACCCATTTCATTCAAAGTATTCATCGTCGCGATCGTTTCTCCGATATCTTCAAACAACATGCTTTCAGTGAGTTCCAGTTTAAGCAACGCGGGGTTAATGCTATGACGTTGCACAACAGCATGCACCTGAGCTGCGAAATCAGGCTGGCGAAACGCTTTGGCACTGACGTTCACTGCTAAAACCAATTTGTTGGTTAACGGATCTTGTTCCCATGCCTTTAGTTGCGCACAAGCAGTTTCGAGCACCCATTCTCCGATAGCGATAATCTGCCCGGTTTCTTCTGCCAACGAAATAAATTTGGATGGAGCAATCAGACCACGCTCGGGGTGCTTCCAGCGGATTAATGCCTCCGCTCCAAAGGGAAGGCGCAAGTTATCAACCTGAATTTGGTAATAAAGTTGGAATTGTTGTTTTTCAACAGCCTTGCGTAATTCGCTTTCAAGCGAAACGCGAACATTAATGTTGCTTTGCATCTGGGGATCAAAAAAACATAGCCTGTTACGGCCAGCCTTCTTGGCTTGATACATGGCAATATCAGCTTGCTTCATCAGTTCATCTATCGTCTGCATACAGTCGCTGAATAATGTAGCACCGATGCTGGGAGTATTGAGGTGCTCACGCCCGGCCAGATGATAAGGTTCGTTCAGAGTTACCAGTATTTTATTGCCGACTGACTTAACCTGTGCTGCGGCTTCGGAGGATTGCTCACTCAGATCGACCAGCATGACCACAAATTCATCTCCCCCCAGGCGCGCCACCGTATCGCATTCTCGCACACAGGATTCGAGGCGTTTTGCAACTTGCTGCAACAACTGATCGCCTATGTCATGTCCAAGGGTGTCGTTAAGCGTCTTAAAATCGTCCAGATCAATAAACAGCACTCCTCCAGTCAGATGACTGCGGGAAATAGAAGCCAATGCCTGTTGGAGCCTGTCCTGCAGAAGCCTTCTGTTTGGCAAGTGAGTGAGCGAGTCATAGAACGCCAGATTTCTGATCTCATTTTCTGCCACTTTGCGTTCTGTAATATCGATGTGCGAGCCGACATAATGAGTGACCAAGCCATCATTTCTTTTGACCGCAGAGATGGTAAGCCATACGGGATAAATTTCACCATTCTTGCGGCGGTTAAAGAGTTCTCCTTCCCACTTTCCCGTGCTAAGGATAGTTTCCCACATGACACGATAAAAGTCCCCGGTATGCCGATCGGATTTGAGCAACCGGGGTGTTTGCCCTACAACCTCCCCGGCTGTATAGCCGGTCTCGATTATAAAAGCCAGATTGACACGCAAAATTACGCTGTTGGCATCCGTGATCATCACGCTTTCTTGTGAATCAAAAGCCGTGGCGGAAATTCGCAGATCTTCCTCATTTTTAAGCAGTGCGGTTTCGGTAGCCCGTATGCGAACTATAATCGGCCAGGAAATACCTATGCCGAGAAAAGAAAGCAGGAGCGCGAGTACATAGATCAGATTGCGGGAAACTTTGCTTGCACTGCGTGATGCATTGGCTAGCGTTGAGGAAAACTGATTTTCCTGTTCCGTTAAATGCCGGTTGATGCTATCCAATCTGATGTGAAGTGTAGCCACTGAGCCGGGTTGGTTAATTCCGGAAGATATTTCCTGATGCAGTTTTTCAGCCTCGTCATTCAATTCTTCAATAAACTGATCTGCCAGAATCCAATGCTCAATCGTTTCGGCCATAAGCGAAGTATGTTGAAAACGAAGAAAGAAATTGATCATGTATTCGATGTCATCAGGATGATTTTTCCCGGTGAGAAACCCTTCCCGGACAATATCCAGATTTGGGCTGGAATTCTGCATTTCGATACGTGACTTTGAATCTCCCAACGGTACTTGAATAAAACGAATATAGGTTTTGTAGTCGTCCTCGTTGCGCGAGAGTGCGTAGTGTTCGAGGCTGCGGGTGGCATCCTTCTGTGCCTTGGCCCACAATCCTTCGGCACCCACATAAGCGCGGACAGCCATTAAGGCATTATTCTGAATTTGTATGAGCCCAATCAGGATAATTATGAGCGCAATAAATAGCGCAATAATCAGGTACACTTGACCAATTGTGGTGATGCTTAATGCGGATCTTTTAGCCATAGGGATAATTTAAACTTTAAGAATATCTCCAGGCAAACATATTGTTTAACCCCGCACAAGAATAACACGGATTTTTATCATCCAACCTTCATAGGCTGTTCTTGAGTTAGAATCTACTCTCATACCGTTATTTTCCGAGTGCCCTATGAGCCAGCATTTCGACATCAAACAATACCAGATTAGCGACGAGCCTTATTATCTCGCGCAAGCCAACGAGGTTCTTTTATACGAGGCCGCCTA
>Ga0208872_1000654_pt1 | contig 23981 bp, 19 predicted proteins | sample CryBogCBH12Aug08_FD_185508 | JGI IMG/M metagenome (GOLD analysis project Ga0208872, IMG submission 185508) | Freshwater microbial communities from Crystal Bog, Wisconsin, USA - CBH12Aug08 (SPAdes) | ecosystem: Environmental > Aquatic > Freshwater > Lake | place: Crystal Bog, Wisconsin, USA...
CGGCGCAGATAAGTGAACGTCTGGTCCACCGGCGTCGCCGCGTCCACCACGTCGGTCGTCACCTCGCGCAGATGCAGCGCGGTGAACAGCACGGCGTTGACCGCCACCAACACGAGCGCGGCCACGCCAATGGCGAGAATCATCTCGACCAGCGTGAAACCATTTTCGATTTCCAATTTCCGATTTCCGATTGAAAAAATGCCCTGCGCGCCGCTGCCGGCAATCGGCAATCGGCAATCGGCAATCGGCAATTTTTTCAATCTCATTTTCATTGCGTCGAATTCATCGTCGTCGCGCCCGGCTGCGCGGCGAGCGTGTTCAGCTTCACCGAATAATCTTTGCCTTGCGCGGAATATTTCACTTCCGCCGTCACCGTCTGCATGCCCGAATCCTCGGTCCAGGCCGTGCTCGTGAGCGTCCAGCGGAATTCCTGCGCGCCCTCGCTCGTCGTGCCGCTCTGCGTGCCGTTGCTCCAGTTCGTCATCACCAGGCTCTCGTTCAAAATCCGGTCCGCCACGCGCGTGGCCGCGCCCTTGCGCGCCGCGACTTCGCCCGCGAGACTCGCCAGGTGCATCGCCTCGACCGCCGCCGGAATCACGATGGCGAGGAACAACATCGCCGCCAAAACTTCCGCCAGCGTGAACGCCGCGCACGACTTATTTTTCCGTGTCGCGAATTTCATAACCGGTGCGACCGCTATTCAAACCGAGCCAGCGCGAAAAACCCGCGCTATCCGTTAATTTCAAAAGCTGCGGACTATTTTCGTCCACCGTGCCGTCCGCCGAAAATTTTATCGCCGGCAAATTTTTGAACGTCACCGGCGTCGCCGCGCCGACATTCTGCACCGCGATGACGAGCGTGGAATCCAGCGTCAGATTTTCCGCTTTCGCGTCGCCGTTCTGCCCGCTCGTTTCGGCTTCGAGGCCGTAATTACCGGCCTTTTCATCCACCCACAGCATCATTGCCGCGCCCTCGGAAACCGCGCGGCTCTGGCCCGCGTGCATCAGCGCCGCCAGCCGCCGCGCCTCGGAATCCAGCGCGCGACCGCGCACGAAATTCGACAGCGCCGGCGCCGCAAGCGACGTGGCAATCACCAGCAGCGCGAGCACCAAAATCAGTTCGACCAGCGTGAACGCCCGTTGATTTGCAATTTTCAATTTCCAATTTTCAATTGAAGCGATCCGGCACGACGCCTTGCTTTCAATTGGCGATTGGTAATGGGCAATGGGCAATTTCATTTTGACCAGTTGCCAACGTCATCGTCCGTGCCTTCCTTGGCGTCCGGCCCGACCGACAGCAGATCGTAGGAACCCGTGTTGTGCTTGCCGGGGAAATAATAGACGTAGTTGTTGCCCCACGGATCCTGCGGGATTTTATCCAGATACGGCCCGTGCCAGTTCTTCGCGTTGCTCGGCACCGTCACCAAATCCTGAATGCTCTTCGGATAAAAGCCGTTGTCCACCTCGAACGCGTCGAGCGCCGTCTTGATCGAGGACAAATCGGCGTGCGCGGCGGTGGCGCGGGCCTGCTCGCTGCGGCCGACAATCTTCGGGATGACCAGCGCGGCGAGAATGCCGATGATGGTGACGACCAGCAGCATTTCGACGAGGGTGAACGCGCGGCGCAGCTTCGTTTGTTGGATGAATGTCGTTTTGATTTTCATAATTTTTATTTTTATTTGATGTAATCTTGCAACGAGAAAATGGGCAGCAACATGCTGATAAAAATGACGCCGATGAAACCGGCGATGAGAAACAGCATCAGCGGTTCCGCGAACGCCACGGCAGTTTTCAGATTGCGGTCGAGGTCAAATTCCGTGACGCCAGCGACGCGCACCAGCTCTGCATCAAGCCGGCCGCTTTCTTCCGCGACCGAAATCATTTCCAGCACCGAGCCGGAAAAAAGAATTTTGCAGTCCGCCAGACTTTGACCCAGCCGCCCGCCCTGCTGCACGCGCTCAATGGACTGGCCGACGGTGTCCACGAGAATCTGGTTGCCGATGGAACGGCGCGAAACATTCAAGCCCTGCACCAGCGGCACGCCGGCGCCGAGCAGCGTGCCGAGCATCCGGCAAAACCGCGCCATGGCAAATTGCGCGATGAGTGGGCCGACCAGCGGCGTTTTCAAAATCATTCCTTCCCACATTCGCTTGCCTTTTGCGGAAATGAACCACGCGCGCACGAGAAAGCCGATGGCGACAATTCCCAGCACGACGAAAAATCCATACGACCGCACTAGATAGCTCAAGCCGATGACGAGCTGCGTGATGAGCGGCAGTGAGCCGTGAACGCTGGCAAAAACTTTCTGAAATTTCGGGATGAAAAAAATCAGCAGCACCGACAGCACCACGAGCGCGAGGAACAGCAGGATTACCGGATAAATCATCGCGGTCATCACTTTTGACTTCAGTTCTTTTTCGCGCGTCTGAAAATCCGCGATTTGCGCCAGCACCACATCGAGAAATCCGCCCGCCTCGCCCGCCTCGACCATCGCGACATACACGCGCGGAAATGTCTCCGGCGATTTTGCCATCGCATTCGCCAGCGACATGCCGTCCACCACGAGGTCATGGATTTGCTTCCACTGCGCTTTCGACGCCGGCGACGACGCTTCTTTCTGCAAAATCACCAGCGCGCGGCTCAACGGCACGCCCGCCGCGAGCAAACTGGACAGCAGCCGCGTGAAATTTTCCAGTTCCTTCGCGGAAACTTTTTTGGACGCAAAATCAAAAGTGATATTCCCCAATGACGACGGCGCGGCGGAACCTTTTTTGCCGACGGAATTTTTCTCCGCCAAGTTCACCGGACGCAGGCCGAGCGTTTCCATCTGCCGCAATGCGTCGGGACGACCGGCAGCCTCCAGCACGCCCTCGGCCATTTTGCCGTCGGACTTCAATGCTTTGTAGGCAAACGTGGGCATGGAAAATATTTAACCGGCCACCGCGATGCTCGCAGCGGAAGCGCCAGTTTGATTCTTCGTCGCGCTCTCGACTTCTTTCGCCGTCGTGACGCTCAAAACTTCCTCAACCGTCGTGACCCCGGCGGCAACCAAGCGCCAGCCGTCTTCCGCCAAAGTCCGCATTCCACCTTTGCGCGCGGCGGCGCGGATTTGATCGGTCGAGGCGCTTTTCAAAATCAATTGGCGGATTTCTTCGTCGGTATCCATCCACTCAAAAATCGCGTGGCGACCGAAGAAGCCGGTGTTGCGGCACTCACGGCAGCCAACAGATTTGAAAATCATTTTCTCCGCCGCGATGCCGAGCTTCAGCTTGAACGCCTGCGCCCGCTCGGAATTGTCCGGCTGCTTGCAATGCGGACACAGCACGCGGACGAGGCGTTGCGCGAGGACGGCTTCGAGCGACGAGGCGACGAGATACGGCTCGACGCCCATGTCCACGAGCCGCGTGAGCGCGCCGGGCGCGTCGTTGGTGTGTAGCGTGGAAAAAACCAAATGACCGGTGAGCGACGCCTGCACCGCGATCTGCGCGGTTTCGGCATCACGGATTTCACCAATCAAAATCACGTCCGGATCGTGGCGCAAAATCGAGCGCAGACCGCGCGCAAAGGTGAGACCGGACTTTTCGTTCACCTGAATCTGATTGACGCCTTTGAGCTGATATTCAACAGGGTCTTCAACTGTAATTATTTTGCGGACGGCGTCATTGATCTCGTTGAGCGCGGTGTAAAGCGTGGAAGTTTTGCCAGAACCAGTCGGGCCGGTGACCAAAATAATTCCGTGCGGCAGAGTGAGGACGTGCTGGAAATGTTCCAGTTCGCGCGCGTTCATGCCGATTTCGCCGAGGCCGCGCAGCGTGGAATTTTGGCGCAGCAAGCGCATCACGACGGCCTCGCCGTGCAACATCGGAATGATGGAAACGCGAATGTCCACTTCGGCCTGATCAATGCGGACTTTGATGCGACCGTCCTGCGGCAGACGTTTTTCCGCGATGTTGAGGTGGCTCAAAATCTTGATACGCGAGACAATGGCCGGCTGAAATTGTTTTAATTGCGGCGGCACGGCGGTGTCTTGCAACTCGCCGTCAATGCGGTAGCGGATTTTGAATTCGTCCTCGAACGGTTCGAGATGAATGTCGGACGCGCGCAGTTCAATCGCATCTTTCAAAACCTGGTTGACGAAGCGGATGATGGACGCCTCGTCCTCTTCGCCGGAATCGAGATCGGTGTTCTCGGCGTTTTCGTCAACGACCTGGATGGATTTTTCCTCGTCGAGCGTGCCGATGGTGTCCGCGCCGACGCCGAGGCGTTTTTTGATTTCGCGCTGGATGGCCTCGGTGGAAGCGAGAATCGGCTTGAGGTTCAAGCCGGTCAAAGTTTTCAGCGCGTCAAAACCTTGCGTGGCAAAAAGCCGGCTCGTCGCGACTTCGACGTGGCCGTTCACGCGCTGGAGCGGAAGGAGTTCCTCCTTCAGCAAAATGCGCGCGGGAAAAAGGGAGAGAAGCTGACGATCCGGCTCGACGTCTTCGAGCGTCGTGTAGCCGAGGCCGTATTCAGTCGCAAGCCAGCGGAGGATTTCCTCCTCGCTGGAAAAGTTTTTGCTCGCGAGCGTTTCGGCGTCGAACGAAGACAGTTGCCGGGACGCGACCATGCGTTCCAGCAACTGCTTCGTCGAAGAATCCTGAACCGGGGTGGCGGCCATGAATCGTCAGCTTTCTCGGTGCGATTATCAGTTCACCAACTGGAGCAAATAAGCCTGGGCTTCCTGCTTGGTGGTGAGCACGGCCTTGAGTTCGGCCTGCGCCGCTTCGAGCTTGGCTTGCTTGGCTTTCTGCACGGTCTTGTATTTGGCGAGCAAATCCTTGATCTGTGCGGACGGAGCATTGTCGTCAATCGCCTTCTGCAAAGCTTCCTGCTCCGGGCTGGTCTGGCCAAACATTCCACCGCCACGGTTATTGTTGCCGCCCTGATTGCGACCGCCGAACATCCGGCCCATGCCGCCAAAGCCGACCTCGCGGCGCGCGTCCATGACTTTTTGCACGAGTGGTTTCACGGCGTCCCATTCGGTGTCGTTGGTGAAGCCGAGTTGTTCCTGCACACGATCCAGCATCCGTTGCTGCATCTGCGCGGGATCAAAATTTCCACCGCCGGGGCCGCCATTCTGACGATTGCGGCGCTGACCGCCGTTGTTACCGCCCTGACCGCCGTTGTTATTGCCATTGTTATTGCCGTTGTCCTGCGCGAGCAGACTGCTGGCGCTGATGGCCAGCGTAGCCGCTACGGCGCACAAGGTGATGATGCGATTTAGTTTCATGAATTTCCTATGGTGTGTGTTTTGTTGGTTGAACCCACGGCAACACCAAGGCGCTGTCGCGGGATGATGTTCTAACGCAAGGAACGTGCCAGCGGAAAAAATCGCTTTTGCTGGCAAACTACCATCGCGCACCGCGCAAACTTTGCGCGGTAAAGAATTCCCGCGCACGAATTGCGCGCCGGGAAAATCCGCTTGGGGCTGGATTCTCCGCCGGCATTGATTAAAATACGCGCATGACTTTGACGGAAAAACAACGCCAGCACGTCGCCGCGTGGATCGTGCAGGGCGCGAAACTCTCGGAAATCCAAAACCGCCTCGCCGCCGAATTCGGCGTCAAGCTGACTTACATGGAGGCGCGGTTTCTCGTGGACGACCTGAAACTCGTCCCGAAAGATCCGGAACCGCCAAAAACTCCCGAGCCGCCCGCCGCCGAAAAAAAACTGGAGACGAAACCCGTTCCCGCCGGGGAATTGGCCGGCGAAGAAATTCCCGCGCCCGCCGCCGGCGGCAAAGTCGCCGTGACCGTGGATCAAATCACGCGCCCCGGTTCGCTCATCAGCGGCAAGGTGACGTTCAGCGACGGCCAGATTGCCGACTGGTATCTCGACCAAGCCGGCCGGCTCGGCGTGGTGCCCAAGGTGCAAGGCTACAAACCGACCGCGCCTGACGTTCAGGAATTTCAGCTCGCCCTCCAGCGCGAAGTCGCCAAGCTCGGCTATTGAGTTTTTAATTTTAAGTTTTGAATTTTTAGTTGCCCGGCTTGCTGCGCCTTCAACTAAAAACTGAAAATTAACAATTCAAAACTCCGCAGCAAACTGGCACATTAAGCCGCGATGCGCGAAAACCTGCGGGCCTGGGCCGAAACCCTGGAAACCTTCGTCCTCGAAGTCATTTTTGAGGAACGCCATGATTTCAAGGCGCGGGTGATGCGCGGTTTTCTGTTTGGCAGCTCCAAGATTTTTCAGGTCGCCGTCAAAATCCGCCGCTGGCTCTACAACTGGCGCATCCTCCGCGACAAGACGCTCGGCGTGCAAGTCATCGCCATCGGCAACCTCACCGTCGGCGGCACCGGCAAAACACCCGTCGTGGAAAAATTCGCGCGCGAACTCCGCGACGCCGGACGCAACGTCGCCATCCTCTCGCGCGGCTACCGTTCCCGGCCGATGCCGATCCACACCAAGCTGCTGAATAAAATTCTCCTGCGCGAAGACCAGACGCCGCCGCGCGTCGTGTCCGACGGCAAATCGCTGCTGCTCGACTCCGACACCGCCGGCGACGAGCCGTATATGCTTGCGTCCAATTTGAAGGACGTGGTCGTGCTGGTGGACAAGGATCGCGTGAAAAGCGGCCGTTACGCGATTGAGAAATTCGGCTGCGACACGCTGTTGCTCGACGACGGCTTTCAATATTGGGATCTTCGCGGTCGCCGGCACGACGTGGTGCTGATTGACCGCCAGCAGCCGTTCGGCAACGAGCACCTGCTCCCGCGCGGCACGCTGCGCGAACCGCCGTCGCATCTGGCCCGCGCCCACACCATTTTCATCACCAAGAGCGACGGTAACACCGGCGCACTCCGCGAGCGCATCGCCAAATTAAATTCCACCGCCGCCGTCATCGAGTGCATCCACCAGCCGCTTTATTTTGAGGACGTTTTCACGGGCGAACGCAAGGGGCTGGACTTGCTCGCCGGCAAACGCGTCGCGTCGTTGAGCGGCATCGCGCAGCCGGAAAGTTTTGAGAACAGCCTCGTGAAACTCGGCGGCGAACTCGTCTATGCCAAGCGCTTCGCCGACCATCACCGGTTTTCACAGCAGGAAATCCTGAACGCCATCAACCGCGCAAAAAAACGTCAGGCCGACATCATCCTCACCACGCAAAAGGACGCCGTGCGTTTCCCAAAGATTGACCGGCGCGACCTGCCATTCTATTTCATGCGCGTCGAAATCAAGATCGTCGCCGGCGCGAACGATTTTCAGGATTGCGTCCGCAAAATCTGTTTCCGCTGATGAACTCGCTCCTTTACTGGCTTGCCCGCAGCCTAGTCGCCTTGATTCAGGCGCTGCCGTTGCCGCTGGTCGCCAAGCTTGGCCGCGCGGGCGGCGGACTCGCCTTTCGCCTCGACGGTCGCCACCGCCGCGTCGTTTTGAAAAATCTGACGATGTGTTTCGGCGCGGAAAAATCGCCGGCAGAAATCCACTTGCTCGCGCAGGAAAATTTCCGACGCATCGGCGAAAGTTACGCCTGCGCCATCAAGACCTCGGCGATGTCAGCGGACGAACTTCGCCCGCACGTCGAGTTTGCCAGCATTGACCGGCTGCCGCAAAAGTCCGGCGACGCGCCGCTGCCGAACGTCGTCGTCGCCATCGGCCACTTCGGCAACTTCGAGCTTTACGCGCGCTTTCACGATGTCCGCGCCGATTACCAATGCGCGACCACCTACCGCGCGCTCAAGCAGCCCGGCGTCAACCGGCTGCTGCAGGATTTGCGCGGCACCAGCGGCTGTTTGTATTTCGAGCGCCGCGCCGACGGCCCGCTGCTGCGCGCCGCGATGAACCGTGGCGGCATCATCCTCGGTTTGCTCGCCGACCAGAGTTCAAAAGGAATGCGCACGCCGTTTCTCGGCCACGACTGTAACACGGGTCTCGCGCCCGCCGTGCTGGCGCTACGCTACGAGACGCAGCTTTACAGCGCCATCTGCTATCGCACCGCCCCGGCGAAATGGCGGCTAGAACTCGGCGAAAAAATTCCGACGCATGAAAACGGCCACGCCCGCACCTCCGAAGCCATCATGCGCGACGTGAACTTGGCGTTTGAGGCCGCCGTCCGCCACGATCCGGCGAACTGGTTCTGGGTTCACCGCCGCTGGAAGGAATGAAATGGCCTCCGCATCTGCCATCGGCCATCGGCCATCTGCTCCACGAATTCTGATTCGCGGCGTGAACTGGCTGGGCGATGCCGTGATGACCACGCCCGCGCTGCTGCGATTGCGCGAGAAATTTCCCAACGCCCGCATCACCCTGCTCGGCCCGGAAAAACTGGCGGACTTGTGGAAACATCATCCGGCGGTGGACGAAACGATTTCCTTTACGGCCGGTGAAAGTGTTTTTGTCATCGGCAAAAGATTGCGCGCCGGAAAATTTGACCTCGCGCTGGTGCTGCCGAACTCGCCGCGCGCAGCGCTGGAAGTTTTTCTTGCCGGCATTCCGCAGCGCGTCGGCTACGCGCGGCCTTGGCGTAATTTTTTTCTGACGCAAACCGTCGCACCGCGATTCGAAGCGGTAAAAATGCACAAGCGGTCGGTTGACGAGATCAAGTCGCTGATTGCCGGCAATTCAAAACTCAAAACTCAAAACTCAAAACCTGCTCCGACAGCACATCACATTCACGAGTATCTCAATCTCGCCGCCGCGCTCGGCACCAGCCCGGAACCGCTCGCGCCGCAACTGGCGGTGACGACGGAAGAAATTGAGGCGGCAAAAAGGAAATTTGGTCTGGAGAATATTTCGCAACCGGTTTTCGGCCTGAATCCTGGCGCGGAATACGGCCCGGCGAAGCGCTGGCCAGTGGACAAATTCATCGCCACCGCGAAGGAAATCCAAAAACGGACAAATTGCGCCTGGATTTTATTTGGCGGCAAAGCGGATGTGTCTTTGACTGCGCAAATTGAATCCGCACTCCGCACCCCGCACTCCGCACTGCTAAATCTTGCCGGGCAAACTTCGCTTCGCGAACTCATGGCCTTGCTGAAATCTTGCCGCGTCCTGCTCACGAACGACACCGGGCCGATGCACGTCGCTGCCGCACTAGGCACGCCGGTGGTCGTGCCCTTCGGCAGCACCTCGCCGGAATTGACCGGGCCGGGGCTGCCGGGTGATGCGCGAAATGTTCTGCTGAAATCCGACGCGCCCTGCTCTCCGTGTTTTCTCCGCGAATGTCCCATTGATTTCCGCTGCATGAATGGCATTACCGTCGAGCGCGTGGTGGAAGCTGTTTTGCAAACCGTCCGCTAAAACATTTTTCCCACCGAAGATTTTTTCTTGACGCGCGCCACCGACTGTCCTAGTGTCATAGGACAGTCACCGCGTATGCTCCTGCAAATTGATTTCAAGTCCGGCACACCAGTTTACCTGCAACTGGTGGAGCAAATCCGCCGCGCCGCCGCATCCAGCGGGCTGCGCGCGGGCGAGGCGCTGCCGTCCATCCGCCCGCTGGCCGAGGAGTTGCGTGTGAACCGCAACACCGTGGCCAAGGCCTACGCGGAGCTGGAAAGCCAGGGCGTCATCGAGACGATTCCGGGCAAGGGCTGTTTTCTCAAGGAAGTTGGTTCGCCGCTCACCAAAACTGCGCGCAACGATTTGGTGATTCAGGAAATTGACCGCGCCATCGTCGCCGCACACCACTTACAAATCAGCGACGCCGACTTGCTCGCGCTCGTGAAGAAGCGGCTAGACACTTTCGAGCGCAAGAACAAGTCCGCCAACGATTGAAAGGAACCGCATGAACACTGATTCCCCCATCATTGAAATACAGAATCTCGTGCGCCGCTACGGCAAGCACGATGCCGTGAACGGCCTTTCGCTCACCGTGCGACCGGGCAAATGCTATGGTTTTTTTGGCCGCAATGGCGCGGGCAAAACCACGACCATCAAGTGCCTGCTGAATTTGCTGCGACCAGATTCCGGCAGCGTGAGCGTGTTCGGGCTAGACCCGCGCAAGGATGAAGTCGCCGTGAAATCGCGCATCGCGTATGTGCCGGATGTGGTGGCGTTTTATCCGTGGATGACCGTGCGCGACACGTTGGAATATCTCGCCTCGTTCCGCACCAACTGGAACCACGACATCGAAAACGATTTGTTGAAACGCTTCCAGCTCGATGCGACCAAGAAGACCACGAGCCTGTCCAAAGGCCAGCGCACGCAGCTTGCGCTCATCGGCGCGATTTGTCCCGAACCGGAATTGCTGGTGCTCGACGAACCGACCAGCGGCCTCGACCCGATTGTCCGCCGCGAATTCATCGAGACCGTCATCGGCGCGTATCAGTCCGGAGATCCCGGCCGCCGCACAGTGTTTGTCTCCACGCATTTGATTTCCGAATTCGAGGGCTTGATTGACGAATTCACCATCATCGAGCAAGGCCGCGAACTGCTGACGATGGAAGCCGACGCCGCCCGCGACCGTTTCCGCAAAATCCGCGCCCGCTTTTCTGAAATTCCGAAACTCGATTTATCCAGCGCGTTGAGCGTGAAGCACAGCGGACGCGAGGTGGAAATTCTGGCGAACGGCAACAGCGAGCCGCTGCTGGCGGAACTTAAAGCGCACTCGCCGGAGGAACTGCGGTGCGAAGCGCTGTCGCTGGAGGAAATTTTCGTGGCTTCGGACATTTTGAAAAAGGTCAAGGCATGAGTGCGCTCGTCAAAAAGGAAATCCGGCTGCTGCTGCCGAGTTTTGGCTTCGCCTGCACGCTGGCATTTGCTGGCGCATTTTTCCCCAACAACCCGGACAGTATTCTCAATAGCATCACCTACATTTTTAGCTGCCTGCTTTGCCCGGCAGTCGCGGCGATGCTGGCGTTGAGTTCTTTTGGGGGCGAGGTCAGTGCGGGCACGTTTTCCAACCTGCTCGCGCAGCCGGTTTCCCGTTCGAAAATCTGGGAGACAAAAATCGTGCTTTTGTCCGTTGCCTTGGTAGCGGTGACTGGCTTGTGGGTGGTCGCGTTTCTTATCAGCGTGTTTCACTCCGGCCAAAACCATGACATCAATGGCTGGCTCGGTTTGTTTTCCGTCGTCGTGACCTTTGGCCTGGTGATTTTTTCCGGCGGGCTGTGGACGGTGCTGCTGCTGCGGCAGGTGGCGGCGGCATTTTGGTTCATGGTGCTGGTGCCGGGCGTGCTGGTTGCCATCGTCGCCGGTTTTTTTGGCGGCGAATCCGACGAGTTCGTGACCGGCATGATTGCCAGTGTTCTCGGCGCTTATAGCCTAGCCGGATTTTTCTTCGCGCGCTGGCTGTTTTTCCGGGCGCAGGATTTGCAATGGTCGGGCGGCACCATCGTCCTGCCGGAAATGCGCGGACGGGCGCGGCGAAAATCAGCCGGCGGTTTGCGGGTATGGCGTCCGCACGCGGCGCTGTGGTGGAAGGAAATCCAGTTGCACCAATCGCAATTTATCTTCGCCGGCGTGCTGCTGGTGTTGCACCTCGGCGTGCTGGCGGCGCGAACCTTCGGCAATTTTCGGAAAAATTCCGACACGGAATTCATCCTCGAAATTTTCTGGGGCCTGTGGCTGGTGCTGCCGCTGCTGACCGGCGCGGCGGCGGTGGCGGAGGAGCGCAAGCTCGGCACGCAAGCGGCACAGCTTTGTCTGCCGCTGCGGCGGCGCACGCAGTTCGCGGTGAAATTCCGCGTGGCGCTGCTGCTATCGGTGCTGTTTGGCGCGGTGATGCCATTGGTGCTGGAAGGCCGGCGCATTCTGCCGAAGTTCTACCTTTTGCCCGGCGGAATCACTCACAGCCAGATGACGCTGTCGCAAGCCAGCGCGGCACAAAGTTTCTTTTGGTATGGCTTGGAAATGCTGAACCTTCTCTCGCCGGTGCTGTTGCTGGCCGGCGTGGCGCTGGCCATCGGTGCGATTGCCTTTTACGCCTCTACGCTGGCGCGCAACACGCTGCAGGCACTCGCGCCATCGGTGCTGGGCTTCTTCGTTTTTGCTTTCCTGTTGTGGAACGCGCATGCGCCAGAATTACTTTTTCGTTCCCATGAGTCCGAACTTTCGTTGTCCCTCTGGCACGGCCCGCTGATTTATTTCACCGGCATCCCGGCGTTTTTCCTCGCGCTGGCTGCGCTGGCGTATTGGAACAGCCAGCAACCCGCCCCTGGTCTGGCGGCCGGGCGGCGCAACTTGCTGGTGTTCGCCGGAATGCTGCTGGCGATCATCGTCGTGACCTCGGCGACTTACCATCGGGCGTGGGAGAAGCTGACGCCGTTCGAGCCGGCGCACGGTGCGGCAAAACTGTCGCGCACCAGCCCGCCGGCGCTGGAAAATGATTTCAACTATTTTACCGTGCGGCTACCGGACGGGCGGATTTGGGCGAATGCTTACGGGCTTAATTTTAACGGGGCAAATCCTCTGGCGTTCGTTCTGGGCGATGCCCGGCTGGAAAGCCTGGGGCAGAATACTTTTTACACCGGCTCCAACTGGGTCAGCTTGGGGCGCAACTGGCGCGGTGAACTTACCGGTCTCAAGACGGACGGCACACTGTGGGTCTCATCCAAGCCGGCCTCATTCCGGTGGCGTGATGGTGGTGGCTGGGATGTTTCCCAGCCGGGCGATCTGGTGCGCTTTGGTGACGAGACCAACTGGAGCAGTCAGGTTTGGCACGGCTATTCCATGATACTCGTCAAAACCGATGGCACGTTGTGGCGTTGGGGATTAAAAGAATGGAACCACAAAAGCTGGAAAGATTGGCCGGGGCTGCACGCCTTCACGCCGCAACAAATCGGGACGCAGACAAACTGGGCGGAAGTTTTCTTGTCCGACAACCATCCGCGCATCCGCAAAACCGACGGCAGCATTTGGGCGCTTTGGACTGATTCCAATTCCCAATGGCCGACTGAAATATTGGAGCCGGGATTTGAAATTCAACGCCAGCCGTATCTGGAAGGCGACACTTGGCGCAACACTACGGACATCTGGAGTGGCATGCATTACCGCCTCGGCATCCGCGCCGACGGCACTTTCCGCCTTTGCGCCGACGAAGAGTTGGTCAAAAAATCAAACTCTTACGAACTGACAGCGGTGGATTATCAATTCGGCACCGCCAGCAACTGGCTCGCCGTGGCCGGGCGCGGCGAAAAAGTGGTCACGCTCAAGAACGACGGCACGCTTTGGTGCTGGAATTTTCCGCATAACTATTGGAATGAATTGAATCGCGCGCGTTATGAGCCGGCGATGATTCAAACCCAACCTGTCCGCCTCGGCACGCACGCGGACTGGCTGGCCGTCACCGAAGCGCCGGGCGGCATTGTCAGCCTCGCCGCTGATGGCAGCCTGTGGTATTGGCCTTTGGACAGTGCCCAGCGCTTCGCCTCCGATTATGGCAACGGAAATTACTGGGATGAGAACAACAACCGTTATCTCGAACCGCTGCTGGATATTTCCCGCAAGCCGCAACGGCTCGGCAAGGTTCTGGGCGAAGACGCGGCTCAGTAAATGACCACCGCCAGAGAGGCAGACGGCGGCAGAACCTCGCCAAGAAGTCTGCCGGCAGGCCAACCCAGTCGCCAATAACCCTGAATTGAGTCAAATCCTGACTTACCGGGCGACAATCTATCGGCGCGCTGTCGCTTTTTGACCATTTTCAGCTAATTCGTTGATAATCAGCCAATTCTTCATAAGTCTGTCCGCTGATGAGGCTCTGAAGTGCGCGCACTTCAATACTCAAACGTAAATCTTCAATGCTCAAACGCCGTTTGTTGATACTCAAACGACGTCCGTCAATGCTCAAACCATGTTTGTTAATGCTCAAACGCAAATCTTCAATACGCAAACCATATTTGTTGATATGCAAACGCCGTTCTTCAATACGCAAACTACGTTTGCCTTAACACCTACGCCGTCCGTCAATACGCAGCCGACGCGCGTCAGCAGGAAAACCCCAGTCGCGATAATGCAAACCGCCTTTTCCAGCCAAAAACCCGCCGCCACCGACAAAATCTTTGTCTCCGTGCCGCTTCGTGGTAGTTTGCCGCCGTGGAAACCGTGACCAAACTAACCAACGACCTCGTCGCGTCCTACGCGCAGTTCGGCGGCATCAACCATCTCGACGGCAAAAACCTGCCGTCGAAGCGCGCCATCACGGGCATCACGCAGGATTTGCTGCGGCTGCTGTTCCCCGGCTTCTTTGACGAAAAGCTGGTTCACTCGTCCGAAATCAAGGTGAAGACGGCGGCCTTGCTGGATTCGGTTTTCGGCGAACTGGAAGATGAAATTCGCAAGAGTCTGGAATACCAGCCTCCGGACGGCCTCGCCAAAAAGGAGATTCACCATGCCGCGCACAAGCTGACGGTGGAATTTCTCGGCGGCCTGCCGCGCATCCGCGAGGTGCTGCAAACCGACGTGGAAGCCGCGTTCAACGGCGACCCGGCGGCGGCGAGCAAGGAGGAAATTATTGTCTCCTATCCGTTCATCGAGGCAATTTCCGTGCAACGGCTGGCGCATGAATTGTATTTGAAGAACGTCGCGCTCATCCCGCGCATCATGGCCGAGTGGGCGCATTCGCGCACGGGGATGGACTTGCATCCGGGCGCGAAGATTGGAACGCATTTTTTTGTGGATCATGGCACGGGCACGGTCGTCGGCGAAACAGCCATCATCGGTAATCATGTGAAGATGTATCACGGTGTGACGCTCGGCGCGAAGTCCACCGCCGCTGGCCAGCTATTACGCGGCAAGAAGCGGCACCCGACCATCGAGGATCGCGTGACGATTTATCCCGGCGCGACGATTCTCGGCGGCACGACCGTCATCGGCGCGGGCAGCACCATCGGCGGCAACGTGTTCATCATGGACAGCGTGCAGCCGAATTCATTGGTGATTTACGACGGCCTCGACATGCGCGTGTTGAGCAAGAACGACAAGAACGGCGCGATTGATTTCCAAATCTGAAAATCGGCCTCACGCAAAGACACAAAATAAAAAACGCCGCGCCTGAAATAAAATTCAAGCTCGGCGTTTTGCGTTGGCAAATGATTATTTCTGCACGGCGTTCGCGGCATCCGTGGCGGCGGGCGCAACGGATGCGATTTTCGCCTTCGCAACATTTTCCGCATCCTCGGATTTCTTGTTGCCCCAGCCAATGATGCAGGTCGAGCCGACGAGCAGCGCGAGCATCAGCACGACCAGCTTTTTGGTGAACGGCTGCGCGCCGCGCCATTCCTTGAAGAAGATGCCCCACAGCGTGCTGAAAATGATGATGCTCGCCATGTGCAGCGTCCAACTGGAGAACTTGTAGTTGCCCATCTGGCTTTCGCCCATCTGGTAGAAAAAGAATTGGAAATACCAGAACGTCCCGGCCAGCGCGCAGAACAACCAGTTGCCCAGCACGGGAATTTTCAGGTCGGTCGGCGCGGCGGCGGTGGTGGCGGCGGCGGTTTCCGCCGGGCCGTGTTCGCCGCTGCCGGTGCCGCCGTGATGCGCGTGTTCCTCGCGGACGTGCGAGGCGAGGTATTGATAGCCAGTTTTATTTTTGAAGTTGAGCAGCACGCACCAGACAAAATTCGTCGTCAAACCGCCGAGCAAAATCACCACGATGACCGGCAGGCCGACCCATAACGGCCCGGTGCCGTGCGCTTTGGAAATTTCGCTGATGGGACCGCCGAATTGAAAACCGAACGAGAAGCAGGAGCTCATCACGCCGGAAAAAGTCGCGATGCCGAGGCCTTTCCACAAATTAAATTCCGCGATGGTGGAAGTTTTGCCCGCCATTTCTTTTTCCTTCCGCACGCCGGCAATACCGCCGATAAAAATGCCCAGCAAGCAAACAAAGACGCCGAGCAAAACCAGCGGCCCGCCGACGCTCGTGCCGGAATGGTTCAAAAGTTTGTCGGCGAATTCGCCTTTCACAATCGGCGGAACGAGCGTGCCGAACGCCGCGCAGTAACCGAGCGCGATGGCCATGCCGAGCGACATGCCGAGATAACGCATCGTCAGACCAAACGTCAATCCGCCGAGCCCCCACAGCGCGCCCATCAAATAAGTCATCCAAAAAGTTTTGGACGGCGTTTCTTTCAGCACCGCGAGCAAGTCATGCGACAGCAGAAACGCCCCAATCCACGGGCAGATCAGCCAACTGAACATTCCGCCCGCGAGCCAGAAAGTTTCCCAGGACCATTTGCGAACGCCCTTGTAAGGCACATAAAAACTGCCGGAGGCCAGACCGCCGAGCCAGTGGAAGACGACGCCGAGTAACGGATTTGGTTGCATGGTATATTTGGTTGGTTAGTTGCGTTTGCTCAAAACAGTTTTCTCGTAATTCTTCGCTTCGGTCAGCCAATGTTCGCCGACGGGGACGCCCTGCTGCTCGCAGTAATAATCCCAAACCGCACCGAACGGCAACGTCTTCGATTCTTCCTGCAACGCCAGCCGCGTGGTGAAATCTCCGCTTGCCTCCGCCGTGCGGATGAGCGGCGTTTCGAGCAGCGCGATGAGCAGCGCGCGAATCATATTGCGCGTGCCAATCGTCCATGCCGCAACGCGATTGATACTCGCGTCGAAATAATCCAGGCCGATGTGAACGCGCTTTTCAAAACCGTTCACTGCAATTTCGCGGGCAATCGCCAGCAGGTCATCATTGAGAATCACGACGTGGTCGCTGTCCCAGCGCACGCCACGACTGACGTGCAACAAAATCTCCGGCATGAATTGCAGCACACTGGAAATCTTGTCCGCAATGCCTTCGGTCGGATGATAATGGCCGGCATCAAGCGTCAGCAGTTTCTTCCGGCTGACGGCGTAGCCCAAATAAAATTCATGCGAGCCGACAACGTAACTTTCGCTGCCGATGCCGAACAGCTTCGGCTCGACCGCGTCGAGGTTGAGTTTCGGCGAAATGGCTTTTTTGAAAACGGCGTCCAGCGATTCAGCCAAGCGCGCGCGCGGTGCAACGCGGTCGGCGGGTGTGTCCTTCATGCCGTCGGGAATCCACACGTTCGTCACGCAGGTTTTGCCAAGCGCTTTGCCCATCGCCGCGCCGATTTCACGGCTGCGGATGCAATGCTCGATCCAGAATTTGCGGATGTCTTTGTCCTTATGCGACAACGTGAAGCCGTCCACCGCCTTTGGATGCGAGAAGCAGGTCGGATTGAAATCGAGGCCGAGGCCGTTTTTCTTCGCCCAGGAGATCCAGTTCGCAAAATGCTTCGGCTCGATGGCGTCGCGGTCCACTTTCTTGCCGCCGAACTCGCCGTAGAACGCGTGCAGGTTCAGGCGATGCTTGCCAGGAATCAGTGACAGCGTTTTGTCGAGGTCGGCACGGAGTTCGTCCGGCGTGCGCGCCTTGCCGGGATAATTGCCGGTGACCGCGAGGCCGTTGCCCAGCGCGCCGCCGGCATTTTCAAAGCCGCCGACGTCGTCGCCCTGCCAGCAGTGCAGCGAGATGGGAATTTGCGAAAGGGTTTTCAGCGCGTGCTCCACATCCACGCCGAGTCCGGCGTAACGTTCCTGCGCCAGCGAAAAAGATTTGGCCATGCTCATGTCAGATAAAAATAAATACGGGAAATTATCCGCGTAGGCTAATCACGCAAATGCGGGGCGGCAATCCCCAATTATGGCTAGGGCGCGACGCGCAGATTTTCCCAGCGCACATTCCACTGGCCATTGTCGGGAAAACCGGGCGCGTTCCGCTTCGGTGCGCCATCCCAGCCGGCAGCCATCAGCGCCGTCGCGTAAAGCAAACCGCCATTCGCGGGCAAATAAATTGTCAAGCCGGGACGCTGATAAACGTGACCGTTCAGTGCGTAATGATTCTTCGGCGTGTCGAGCAACAGCGCGTCAATCGCGCGCTCCGATTCGCCGAGGCGGGCGGCGGTCATCGCCAGCATTGGATAATCCCAGCCCCAAGTGTCGGGCCAGTTCCAATTCGCCCAGATCCAGTCCAGAGAATTTTTCATCGTTGCCAAATCAATCTGCGGGCCAGGCACAAAACTCAACGCGCCGACGACCGCCGGATGATCCGCGTTCCATTTTGGATTCGTGTAACTGTCCGGCGTGGTTTCGGTGAAAGCATATTTACCACCTACTACCAACGGTTTTGCGAGGCCGGTCAAAACGTCGTCCCATTTTTTGTCGCGCGGCAAGCCGAGGCGCGTGCGCCATTGTTGCGCCGTTTCCAAAGCCCAGCGGAAATAAGTCAGTTCAAACGTCGGATTAAAAGTTTTGTCCTTCGGAAAAATTTCTTGCGCGGTTTGCAGCGTCGGACCGAGAACGTAGCTGCTCGTGTTTGTGTCCCACGTCGCGTAGCTCGCCATGAAATCGGCGGTTTGAAAAACGATGTCGCGGTATTTTTCCAGCGTCGCTTTGCCCTGATGTTCACGCCAGCAAAGTTCCGCATAAAAAATCGGGTGTGGTTCTTCCCAAACCAAAAACGGCCCGACCGGTGAAGGCGATTCCGCGCCGCTGGGACTCGTCATCTTCGGCCAGCGCGCGCCAGCGTAACCTTGACGTTTCGCCGTGCCTTCGGCGCGCGGGAGAATTTTTTGGTAGTAGTCCAAGGATTTTTCCAGCAGCGGCAAATGGTTCCACAGCGCAAAATGAGCCTCGTGCCACCAGTGCATTTCGAGATGAAATTTTCCTTCCCAAGTGTTGTAAGTCAGCCCGGTTTCCTGCGGCGGATTTTTGCCGGCATCCTGAATCGCGGTCAAATATTGCGAGAGCACGATGCGGCGCTCCAGTTCAAACCAGCGCGGGTCTTTGCTGCCGGACAAATCAATCGCGCCGCCGGTCTGCCAAAATGAATTCCATTTTTTTTGTGAATGGGATTGAACGCCGGCAAAGGTGGGCAATTTTTTTGCGGAGATTTGTTTCTTTGAAAACGAACAGACGAATTCCAGTTCTGCCGAAGCAAAGTGAGGCGCGTAGCCGCAATAAAACTGATGAGTTGCCTTCTTTGCGAACCATGCAAATTTTGAGGGCTTGGCGCTAACAAAATATGAATCATTGTCCAGCCGACGAGTAAACTCTGCTTCGTTCGGTTCTGGCTGTAAAAAAATGGTTTCGTGTGCATCCGGTTTGTCCCAATCGGCAGTCTTCACGTCGCCCGTGCCATAGGGAAAATGAATTTGAATCGCGAGCCGCTGCGACTTCAACAGCGATGATTTCACGCGCACGGCAATCGCGTCGAGTTTCGGGTCGCAAACTGTTTCAACATCCACTGCTTCGCTGTCGAATTTGAAATGGCTGATGATTTCGCCGTTCCACAAATCCAAACGCTGCGAGATGTCCGTCAAATCATTCGTCGTCGCGAGCGAACCGTCGGCGTGTTTCAAAACAAAACCGATTTGCCCCAGATGCAGCCGGTGCGGATTGGCGCGCAGCCATTTGATTTCCGGCGTCTGCTGGTTGTGCGGCACATCGGCGTAAGGCACTTTGCGCCCATTCAAATCGGTGTATTCCTTGAATTGAAATTTATCAATGTCCCAGCCATTCGTGTTCGGAATCGTGTGCCAGCCCCAGTCCGACAACGTGCCGAGCGGCGTCGTATTCGTGAATGCTTCGGGAAATGTTTGCAAGCCGGTCGCGTCCACGGTGAAGCAAAATTCACCGTTGCCGACGGAGAGCGGATTGGCCGCGTCGAAGTTTGTCAGCACGACATCATGTCGCGTGACGAGCGCGTGCCGGTCGATTTTTTCAGACATAGCCGCGCGAGCCGACACCATCAGCAGAAGTGTCAGGATGGCGAGCCGGATGGAAACCGAAAGGAGCGTTTGCATGGGTTTGATGCGCCTGAACATCGGTGAAATCAGCGCCGCTGACAAGTCGGATGAATGTCCGAACACCGGCACACAAAACCCAAGCGCGATTTTACGGGCTTTTCTTTGGCCGGGCGGTCTGTTAGGCTTCAAGATTCAGTTGCGGACTAAAATATTTTAATCGTATGGGCAAACTTTTTCTTGGACTCGATTCAAGCACGCAAAGCTTGAGCGCTGTGGTCATTGACCTCGACGCCGGCAAGGTCGTTTATGAACACTCATTAAATTTTGACCAGGCGCTGCCGCAGTTCAAAACCAAAAACGGCGTGCTGCCCGGCCGCGATCCGCTGGTGAAACATAGCTCGCCATTGCTCTGGGCCGCCGCGCTGGACGCGCTGTTCGCGCAGATGAAAAAGGACAAGGTCGCGCTGAAAAATATTCTCGCCGTCAGCGGCTGCGGCCAGCAGCACGGTTCCGTTTACCTGAACGAACAGGTTGTCACCGTGCTTGCCGCGCTCGACCCGAAAAAATCTTTGGTGGAAAATCTCGACGGTGTTTTTGCACGTAAGACTTCGCCAATCTGGATGGATTCGTCCACATCGAAGGAATGCGAGGAGATTCGCAAAAAGCTCGGCGGCGTGAAATACACCGCGTCGCGCACCGGCTCGGACACATTCGAGCGCTTCACCGGCCCGCAAATCCGCAAGTTTTACAAGACCGAATCGAAGGCCTACGAAAAGACCGCGCACATCGCGCTGGTCAGCTCGTTTATGGCGTCGCTGCTCGCCGGCAAGATTGCGCCGATTGATTTCGGCGACGGCGCGGGGATGAACCTGATGGACATCCGCAAGCATAATTGGAACCACGACGCACTCAAGGCCACGGCGCCCAGCCTCATTAAAAAATTGCCCGCGCTCGGTGCCGCCGGCCAAGTCATCGGCCCGGTCAGTTCCTACTTCGTCACGAAATACGGCCTCAATCCCGAAGCACTAGCGACCATCTGGACCGGCGACAATCCGGCGAGCGTCATCGGTCTCGGCCTCATCAAGCCCGGTCAGGTCGCCATCAGCCTCGGCACAAGTGACACCTTTTTCGGCACGATGGAACAGGGTCATACCGACGAAAACGGCGAAGGCCACGTCTTCGGTTCACCCACCGGCGGCTACATGACGCTGATCTGTTTCAAGAATGGCTCGCTCGCGCGCGAAAAAATCCGCGAGCAATACAAAATTTCAGACTGGAAAAAATTTGGCGAACTCGTCAAATCCGTGCCGCCCGGCAACGGTGGCGGCATCATGCTGCCGTGGTTCGACCCGGAAATCGTCCCGCGCGTAAAACAGCCGGGCGTCCGCCGTTTCGGCCTTGACGAAAAAAATGTCGCCGCCAACTGCCGGGCGATTTTTGAGGCGCAGGCCTTGTCCATGCGGCTGCACTCGCAATGGATGGGCGTCGCGCCGGAACAGATTTTTGCCACCGGCGGCGCGGCGAACAATCCGCAGTTGTTGCAGGTCATCGCCAACGTGATGAATTGCAGCGTGCTGCGCATTGAGGTTTCCAAGAGCGCGGCGCTCGGCGCGGCGTTGTCGGCGGCGCATGGCTGGCTCACGGCGGCGAAGAAAAATCCGAAGTGGGACAAGCTCGTCGCGCCATTCACCAAGCCCGTGCCCGGCAGCGAAGTGAAGCCGGACAAAAAAGTTGTGAAAATCTACGACGCGATGGTGGACAAATACGCCGGCTGCGAAAGCGAAGCGCTGGATCCGGTCTGACGGTTCGCCGTCAGATATTGATTAACTTCAACTCCGAATCAGCCAGTCCATTCCACAGGATTTCCTGATTCTTTTTGGCTTTGATTTCCTTCACCGCCGAACCGTAGCGCAGCCGGCACGGATTTCCGCTCAACGAACGGATGGCCGCGCTGGTCAGTTTTCCATCCTGCCACACGATGTCCACCTCGAAGCCGCCGCGCGCGCGCAAGCCTTTTACGCTGCCGCTCGGCCACGCTTTCGGCAACGCGGGCAGCAGTTGGATTTCGCCGTTCTGACTTTGCAGCAGCATTTCCGCGATGCCGGACGCGCCGCCAAAATTGCCGTCAATCTGGAACGGCGGATGCGCGTCAAACATATCGGGATAAGTCCGGCGCGGGCTTAACAAAAATTCCAAAATGCTGAACGCATGGTCGCCGTCGTGCAGCCGCGCCCACAAATTGATGCGCCACGCGGTCGCCCAACCGGTCGCCTGGTCGCCGCGTATCTCCAGCGATTTCTTCACGGCGGCGGCGAGTTCGGGCGTGGTGTTCACGTCAATCTGGTCGCTCGGAAACAGGCCGTAAAGATGCGAGACGTGGCGGTGATGCAAATCGTGCGACTGCAGATCCGTGTCCTGCAGCCATTCCTGCAACTGCCCGGCGGAACCGATCTGCAACGGCGCGAGCTTGGCGCGCGTGGCGGCTACCTCGGTGGCGAATTTTTTGTCCGTGCCGAGAATTTCCGCCGCGCGAATGCAGTCGGCAAACAGGTCGCGCAAAATTTCCAAATCCATCGTCGGCCCGGCGGTGAGGCTGGTCTTTTGCGCCAGCGGATTCTGATGCTCCGGCGAAAGCGACGGACACGTCACCAGCCACTTGTGCGTCGGTTCCTCGACCAGCGTGTCGAGAAAAAATTGCGCCGCGCCTTTCATTGCGGGATAGATTTTCTTCAACTCATTTTTGTCGCCGGTGAATTCGTAGTTATCGAAAAGCTGGTTGCACAGCCACGCGCCGCCCAGCGGCCACATACCAGAGCCGGGGCCATCCACCGGCCCGGTCGCGCGCCAGAGATCGGTGTTGTGATGCGCCACCCAGCCGCGCGCGGCGTAATGGATTTTCGCCGTGCGCTGGCCGGTTTCGGCCATCTCCAAAACCATCCGCGTGAGCGGCTCCGTGCAGTCGCCGAGGTTGCACGTTTCCGCCGGCCAGTAATTCATCTCGGTATTGATGTTGATGGTGTATTTGCTGTCCCACGGCGGCGTGAGCGAATCATTCCACAAGCCCTGCAACGTCGCCGGCTGCCCGCCGGGGCGCGAGCACGAAATCAGCAGGTAGCGCGCGAACTGAAAATACAGCGTGGCGAGCTGCGGATCGTTGCCCTTCTCGAAATTCTTGATGCGCTCGTCCGTCGGCAGGTCGAGCGGCGCGTCCGTGACCAGCGTCAACCGCACGCGGTGGAAAAGTTTCTGGTAATCGGCGATATGGTCGGCACGCGTGGCGTCAATACCGTCCATGATATTGCCGACCATCCATTTGTAATTAGCCCCGGCAATTTGTTTTTTGACGATGGCTTCGGGCTCGCCGCTGACATCGTGATAATTTTTATAGCTCGTCGCGGCCGCGATGAGCAGGGTCACCGAGTCGGCCTCCTCGACGAAAATCTTATCGGTCCCCGCCGTGATTTTTCCGCGCGACGGCAGCACGCAGACGCGCGCCTGAAATTTCAGCGCGCCGGGAATGCCGCGCATCTCGCCGTTCACACCGTTCATCACGAGCGTCGCGGCATTAGTTTGACCGACGAACGGCTCACGGGTGTTGAGTTCCACGCTGACATTTACCTTTTGCGGCGTGGTCATTCCGGCGGTGAAGGAAATCTGCCCCGGCTTGTCGGCGGTCAGGCGGACGACGATGACCTGATCCGGCGCGCTGGCGAAAATTTCGCGTTTGAAATGGACGCCGTTCGCCGTGTAGCTCACCGTGGCGATGGCCGTGTCGAGGTCGAGATCGCGCCGATAATTTTCCGGCGCGGCGTTCGTCCCGAAATCAAGGAACAAGTCGCCGAGCGTCTGGTAGGCCATTTCGCGCAGCGGCGTCGCCATCATTTTTTCGCCGACGAGCTTGTTCGCCTCGTCGTATTTACCGTCGAAAATGAGCTGGCGAGCGGCCGGCAGCGCGGCGAGGGCGTTGGTGTTGTTCGGGTCATAAGGCCCGCCGGCCCAGAGCGTGCTTTCGTTGAGTTGCAAATGCTCGCGCCCGACGCCGCCAAAAATCATCGCCCCCAAACGGCCGTTGCCGACGGGCAGCGCCTCCGTCCATTTCACGGCGGCGTTGGTGTAATACAGCGTGAGCGGCGAAGCGGTTTCCGCCGCGCGACCGGATTGGAAAATGAGCAGCGCCGCAAGCGCGGCAAAAAAATTGCGGGACAGTGTTGGCATCCGGGGATTTTCGCCAGCACCGGCCCGCAAACAAGTTCAAATTTATCTCACGGCACGCTCGGCCGACCGGGGCTGG
>Ga0208872_1000657_pt1 | contig 23847 bp, 24 predicted proteins | sample CryBogCBH12Aug08_FD_185508 | JGI IMG/M metagenome (GOLD analysis project Ga0208872, IMG submission 185508) | Freshwater microbial communities from Crystal Bog, Wisconsin, USA - CBH12Aug08 (SPAdes) | ecosystem: Environmental > Aquatic > Freshwater > Lake | place: Crystal Bog, Wisconsin, USA...
ATCATCAACATATCGGCGGCTCACCTCGTTACGAGCAAAACCAACTGTATGACGATACCATTCGCGTGCTAGAAAGATAGGCATCTTAATCCGCATTCGAATCTGCGGATGAAAGAAGGGGCTCACATGATTATGCTTTGCAAGATACTTTATGAGTCCTGCGTCTTTCTCGTTAAATTCAAGCGACTCCTTCGCAAAGGAAACACGCGCAGCATTGACCACTGTAAGGTCAGAGCCAAAGGTCTCAAGGAGTTCAACAAAACCGGCGTTGCCAACAGGTACCATGGTCGTCATTCTATTTGATGTAAAAAACTCAAAGTTTAGGTCATCAAATTTTACTGAGGTACAATTACATGGCTGACGGTTTTTATCTTTGTAGGCCACGGTTCAAATCCCATAAACATAGGATGAGGCTGGCTTTCTTCTGTATATATAATTTTTGGTTTGGGAAATCCATTAAATTCGGTTGCCGTTACACTCGTGTAGGCTCCCATCTTAGGAAACCAGAGCCAGTCACCGACTTCAAGTTCTTCCATATCATCACTTTGCGCAATCATGTCTACACTATCACATGTCCTTCCAAACAAGACTCCCGCCCCGCGTTTTCTTACCGTCTTCTTGCTCTTAATCTCATCATTATTCTGAATACGGAGCCACTTCGGCATGGCCCTGTCAAATGGAATACAGGAGAACTGACCATAGAGACTCTCATCAATCGTATAACGCCATCCCTTTGGTCCCGCCTTCTTTCCAATCACTGGTACAAAGAGATCCTGGAAATCACTCGCCATGAAACGACCAGGCTCCGCAATCCATTGAATTGGAAGAGAAGCGGGAACAGCCTTGATGGAATCCTGAATAAATCGCGCAGCCCGATGAAAGCTCTCCACTTCAAATCCGCCGCCGAGGTCAATAATCTTAGGACCCTTTGTAGGATTTAGAGAAAGAAGTGCCGTTTGAATTGCCCTTGTATACTGAGTCAAATCATGACACCCTGAGCCCACATGAAAGGAGATACCCTTAATGTCTTGACCAAGGGACCTAGCAATTGTCTGAATCGCAGGTATGTCCGTCACAGCAGCTCCAAACTTCTTGGAGAAGGGCATCTTCGAACCCTGGTCATCCACTGCAATACGAATTAGGGCACCCTGCTTCCACTTAACGGCGGCTAGTTTCTGAACCTCTTCAACTGAATCGACCACTGTTGGGCCTGATTGAAGGCGCATTGCGGTAGCAAGATCCCTCGGTGGTTTACACGGATTTGCGAAGACAGTTGAGGATGCAAAGGCACCAGGCGTATGAAAGAGTGTTGCGGCTTTTTCAAGTTCCATTCCGCTGGCACAATCAAAGCCTACGCCAGCCTCTTTGAGCCATTTCATCAGCATAGGGTCAGGGTTACATTTTACAGCATAGAAGGGGCGAACCTGGGGAAGATGAGTGGACCACGAGTTAATATTCGCGGTGAGACGTGACTTGGATGCGACATAGAATGCGTCACCGGCTGTGCCGAAGCGAGAAACAAGTTTCCGTAGAGTTTCCAGTGTTGTGATGTAATAAGGTATAATATTATTCGGCGCTTAAGCCACGCGTACGAAGTACGAATAGAATGAAAACTCTCTACTTGGAAGTCAATGCTGGACTCGGTAATCGGATCCGTGCAATGATATCAGGAATCTGTTGGGCAGAGAAACTCTGCCGGAGACTCGTGATTTGGTGGCCTGCTACCAAACCTGAATGCGCGGCCGAATTTTCAATTTTATTCGACGGCTCACGACTACCTGAATGGGTTTCGGTTCAAGAGAATGCTCTAGCCGAAGTACCAACACAGATTCTGAGTCCAGAAGATGCTCGAATCTTTTTTGAAGATAAAGAGAGTCATGATACTCTCTTTATTAAGTCACATGGCTGTTTCTGGTCTCGTGAAAATGGACTTGCGAATATTACTTGGATTTGCCATCTACGAGCCCTTAAACCAAGTCAGAAAGTTGATAGTCTTTATGAGGAATGGAAATCACGGGGTCTACTGTGTAACAACGTGATTCATATTCGTGGAACAGATAACGAAAAGGCCCGCCGACTTTCACCGCTTTCCGCCTTTAAAAGTGCCATTTCGGATGAGGGCAATGGAGAGTTTACACTTATATCCGATGATGCGAGCCTTCTTTTAGAAATCTATGAATGCTTTGGTCAACGAATGCGTGTTCCTGAGCAGATTCGCCAACGTAATACAGAGGCTGGAATGATTGAAGCGACGGCCGCCTTTTTTGTCTTAGCAAGGGCCTTCAAAGTACTTGGTAGTGCGAACTCAAGTTTTACGGAAACTGCACGAGACTATGGAAGTTGTTTTCTAAAAATTGTTCGTTAAGTCTCGACAACCGTCATCTCTATTAAGAAACTCACAGCACGATTATTCACATTCAGAAGATTTTCAAATTCATCTTCAAGACGAATATTAAAGACATTTACCCTTGGAATAATGTTACCGTGAGCAATAATTGAGTCATAGGTATCCTTATTAAGTGCCTTTGTGAAATAGGAGACAGAATCCTGGTCGGTACAGTAGAGAATTGCTGTTGGATTTGGCCGGCCTCCACCAAGAAAAATTCCACGAAAATCAATTGTTGTTCCGTAATTCATGTAGACGTATATGCGCTGTATAGGATTTACATTTACAGGGTAGGGTGCAGTCAATGTATGTGTTACAGGGTCTGCATAGGTAGATGCATTTAAATCAAAGCCGAGCATGTAGGCTGGATTCTTCTTTGCAGAGAGACCTGGATTGAATGTGTTACGATACGTATCATTTGCACCAGGACCAAATAAAAATCCGAAGTTATTAGTACCGTTTGATTTGACTACTAAAAGTTGTGTAACTCTATCAACATTTACAGTATAAGTATTTGTTCCATCTGCGGCAGTAAGAAGTGGAGCAAGAACTTGACTTATGTAGAGAGGTGTATAGAGTCCAGGAGGAAAGGTCACTGTCTTTATAGCAGTACCTGTATCAAAAGAAAATGAATTATAGGGCACATCAATTGTATAGATGGGTACAGGAACGGTTCCGCCCACAATTGTCATTGACTTAATACCTTGAATCGGAAAGGGTGCGACCCATTGAAACTCTGCCGGATTAGGATATTTATTGAAATCACGGTCATTACTATTTATTTCAACACGAATCACACGTTCACTACGAGCAGGAACCTTAATATTTGCAGCACCCGAACCACGCGTAGTGTATGCTGTTGGGTCAAGGCCTGTTTCATTTTTACCATTTACAAGGGGTCCAATTTGATAGTTGGGCTTGGGGTTTATATTCATACTGCTTCTACTCCTTTTTTGCGGGGGGCTTAGGTGACGCCTTTGCGTTTATTGACGCCGCTTGCGCGGCAAACCAAGCCTTGAATCCATGAGTCTTCTCAATGAAATAGGAGGACCCTAGCATCTTCTGTGCGAGGGCTTGTAGATTTCGCTGCTCCTGTGTAAGGGAGGCGAGAAACTGATTGCCCTCGGGACTAATCGGATGCTCTGGATGAGTATACATGCTTTGATTATATTCTACGATAGGCGAACATCAAATTTATAAGTTGTAAATAGAATGAGTATAGATAAGATGCTTGTGGCTATAAAAGAAAAGGGTCGTCCACTAGCGGGCTTTAAAAAAGGTGATATCATCCATGTGAACAATAAAATGGTCAAGGGATATTCGTATACACTAAGTGAGGCGCCTGGAATCGCATTGGGCTTCAAACCGTATGCGACACCTGGAGAGATGTTGGCATCTGGTGTCTTTGAAGGAAAGTATCTGAATGACTGTATTACTGAGTTTCCTATGGAATGGTACGCGGGCGCAATAGCACTTGATAAACTTCGTCCCGAAGGCGCAGATATTTCGGTCAATGCCTTTGGTGTAGGCTCACGGCAGCCACTTGGTGCTTGGCGCAAGGCGGGTTGGGTGCCTGGTGGTGGAAAGGATAAACGATTTGGAGTGCTGAGCAGTCCAACAAAAAATCCCGATGAGCGCGGATGGTTTCAATGGTACTGTCGTTACTGGATGGGCCGGCGACTTCCTGAGCTTGATGAGATTCAAATCAAGCGCTGGAAGGCGTTCACTCGGCATGCAGGACAGATTCGGGCAAATTGTACGCCTGGAGATTTGAGCTGTCGGCCTGTACAACGCCAGGCACTTTTACAATGGGCACACAATCCTTTTATTTAGGAAGGTTAAACCAATTTTCCCTTATCCTGTAGATGAGTGGACTCAAGTTCCATGTTCTCTGTAAAACGAAGAATACAGTCTGGGACCCCGATGAATCACCGCTGCCCGCCCAACTCACCTTTGTAAAGAATCACGTTGACGCAAATGTACTTGTCTCAAATAACGAATTTACTTTGAAGCAGGCGCTTGAATATAGAATTCAGAATCGCCGTTCTATGCCGAAAGCATGTATTCTCTGGACAATGGAGCCGTATTTTTCAACTCACACAAGCAAAAAACTCAACCTCTACGGAATCCCAATGTATATTTTCAATCTCTGGAATCAAAATGCTCTTTTTCATAATGGGACTTTTCTCTTTCAGCAACACGCTTCACTTCCACTCAAACCCCTTCATCGTGAAGTCTATCGTTGTAGAGATAGTCTTATAAAGATGGTTGCCCTTATGAGTTATCCAAGAACATACGCAAAAGATACAGAGGCACGTGCCACCTTTGCTCTGAACTGCGCAGAATACTGTGATATTTACGGAAAGGGATGGCCTGGTACAGTATCAAAAGGCTCTCATTCCGATTGGCAGGCCACGAAACCAGGAATTTTAAGTAAATACGATTATAATCTTGCGCTTGAGAATTGTATTCAGCCCTATTACATAAGTGAAAAACTCTGGGACCCAATTTTTACAAATACACTACCCGTTTACCGTGATAATCGAAGTGTATATTCTACATTTCCTCGTGATTCTTTTATTGATATAGATGATTATAATACGGCCGAAAAAGTGCGACAGAAAATCTCATCTATGAGCTTAGACGAATACAATGCACGAGCGGATGCTTGTTGGGAATCCATGGCTCAAGCATGGCGTTTAAATCAGGAGGCAACTGAATCTTTCTGGACGCGCTCAGCACAGGAGGTAATGAATGTAATTGATACCCTATCGTAAAATTTGAGGCATTATTATGCCCGCAGTATATATAGAAATATGTATTATCGTTTGGAACTTCTTGTAGAACCTTGGGCATCAAAATATTACAAGACGGATAAGAATCGCGATGATGAAAATGCTGGATATGATCTGTATTGCGAAGCCACCCAAATTACTCCCTACAGTTATTCCGTTGTATTCCTGAATCAAGGCGTCCGAGCGCGTATGGTTCGTGTTCTGAGCGCAGAACCATCGAATTCCCATTCAACAACACATTATACACACGGACTTGGTGTTGAAGAGGAGGTTCACTATCGTCTTGTACCGCGGTCAAGTATCTGTAAGACGAATCTCTTTATGGCGAACTCCGAGGGTATTATTGATAAGTCCTACCGTGGTCCTATCAAGGCCCCTGTGAAGAATTTCATGACACAGGCACCTTCGGTCGTGGAGGAGGGTACGCGTCTCTTCCAGATTGTTGCTCCTGACCTTGGTTGGATTAAGGAGGTGGTTCTTGTTGATAGTCTACCTGAGACAAAGCGTGGTGAAGGAGGCTTTGGCTCAACGGGAAAATAAAAAGGCCCAGTAGAAAAATGATGGCGCGTTTAGTCTCCATTTTTTCTTTAGTCGCCGTGGCCACTGCATCGAGTTGTACTTCTTTGAGTTCAGTTATAGAAGGAAATACAAATTCCCCACCTTCAGGACTTGGTATTCCCGACTGTGCGTATGTAACTGCAAATTCGGCCGCCATCTGTAATACGATGGCTGCATGGGATATTGCAAATTCTGACACATGCTACCTCAAAGGACCCGGCTATGGATGCACAATTAATGCTGGTCAGTTTTCAACAACGGTTGCGCTCTATTGCCAACTTGGCCCGGCGGCCCCTGCAGGTACAGCCACTGCGAGTGCTTCTGGAAGTGCAACTAACACTCCAAGCGCAACACGCACAGGAACACCGAGCAATTCGCCCACCCCCTCTAATGTGCCTGCGTACTATTTTGATTCAATTAATGACTATAATGGCGTGCAGGGAAATAATGGGTGGACCTATGGATTCTATACAGGAAATGGATACCCTACCTATACTCTTGCAGGTCGTTATGGGATTCCCTCAGATGGCACAATTCAACAAGCGTGGCTCTATAATCCTTCCTGTAATGGATGGGTAAGCAATTATGAACTTATGCCCAACGACGGAATGAACTGCAATACACCGAGTTGTGGATCTGTAAAACCGAGTGTAATTTGGACGAATCCGTATCCTGTTGCCTTCTACATGAAGATAGTGGTTACACTTCAGGCACTAGAAAACTGTGGAAATGGTGTTCAAATGAATCTTGCTGTAAATGGTGGAACAATCTGGAATAACATTGTCAACTATGGCATGGGAACTCAGAGAATCACCTATATTGGAACTTATGTAAATAGTGTTGAACTGACTGGTCAGCCAAATTTTGGCTGTAACTGTGCCCATATGAGTTATCATATTGCACTTGTGCCTGTTGCAGCTACACCAAGTACAACAAGCACAGCATCCCTTACAGGCTCTGCTACAACGAGTGCATTAGCAAGTATGAGTGCGAATGGCTCGGCGACTGCCTCACTCAGTGCACTCGCCACAGTAAGTTCAAGTGGTTCAGCAATTATCTCACTCAGTGCACTACCTACATCGAGTGCAAGTGGCTCTGCTAGTGTCTCAGTAAGTTCAGTACCTACACCAAGTGGAAGTGGCTCTGCAAGTGCATCGGTAACTACTTCAACAACGGAGACAAGTACATTAACATCTACACCTACACCGAGTCAAACACCGACTATATCATTTACATCATCAATAACTCCTACTCCTACGCCAAGCAGTTCAATGACACCATCTCATTCAATTACACCTACAGGGTCAATAAGTCTTACGCCATCTGCAACTGGGTCACCATCAATGAATGTGACAATTATCTATGAGAACGCTCCAATGTCAAAAGGTGTCATTGCAGCCATCGCATTTTCATCTATCTTTGGAATACTTGTTGTCATTGTATGCTGTGGAGCAGTTGGAGTTATTTTAAGGAGATCGCCGCCTGCTGCTCAGGCTGTAGCTGAGCGCCGCGCATCAGCTATTCCAGAGCGTAGAGTCTCAACTGTTGCCGTTGTGGAGCGCAGACCTTCTAAAGTAGCCGAGCCGCGTAGAAATTCTGTTATTGAGGCCCCAGCCGAGCCGCGTAGAAATTCTATTGTAACTCCTGCCCCTGAGCGTCGTAAGTCAGTCCTTGAACTTCGCACCGTTGAAGTTCAGATTGAGAAGAAGGACCTTACGTAAAATAATAATGTAAAGAGTACGCCTCCCCAAAATGTATCCGCCAGTGCAAACAGTGGCTGATATTTTTTCAGCGTAGCCAGATTTGTAAAATCATAGACAGCATAAGTCGCAGCACCAAGTCCAAAGGACTCGATAGGACTTGTAGGAATTGTGGCGAGGAATCCCAGCGCTAGATAGACTATGAGCGCAGGAACAGGATTGAGCACTAAGGCCGAACCCTGTATATCACGAATCATATCACCCGACCACTTGGAACTGATAGTCAACCACGGTAAGTCAAGTAGGAGGGCAGCAAGAGCTAAAGTAATTACCGTGACAATTGTTGCGCGTTCAAATGACATCGAGCGACTCTTCTGTTTTAGTAAGGAAAATGTCTGTCCATCTGGAGGCATTTGAATGGAACAGTGAAGCGCGCCGCCTTTTTATTGCCGGTGGTCTTAAAGATGCCATTCAGATTTTCCTACGAGTTCAACAAGAACTTCTCTTTCGTGGTCGACGTTGTCTGGTTCTGACAGAAGATCTCAAACCAGGTCAACGGCTACGAATCTTTCAAGAATCCTGGGATTTTGTAATTCGAATCCGAGGAAATATTGACTATTCACTCTTTGCTTCTTATCTTCAGAATGCTGGTAAGCCTATTACCGTACTATGGGTTGGCTCAGAAATACCTGGTGTTTTACTGAAGAAGTTTGAAACGGTTCATTGGATCTGCTTTGGAAGTGGATTGCCAAGCGTCCGCGATACATATTATACATTTCTGAGCCCAAGTCTCGCACCTCTCAAATATAAGGAGTGGTTTGCTGCGCAGGGCACCCTACAGGGTATGGCTGTACTTGATAGTCTGGAGGAGTTTCGTGAAAAGGAGGCTGGGTTAGTCGTCTGTCCGAATCGGTCCGTAAAATGGTACGATGCGGCTGGATTGGAGACGCGAGAAGCGTCAATTAGTGTTCCTGATATTTGTGAGGTGCTCAAATGGTGTACGGCACAACTTGAAGGATCAGAGGATTAGCAGGCCGCATTATTTGCACCCTCGTCCTTGCACTTCTTATTTACACAGGTCTTGCATCCCTCAAAGCCCTCATATCCCATTGACCAGCGCCATACCATCTTGTGGGTGAAGTGGTAGACTAGCGCAAAGACTAATCCGTGAACAAGCGCGACCGTCCACTTTGAGCCTCCAGGCGGAATACGCAGGAGAAGACCAGGCGTTAAAACAACGAACAGTAGCGCAGTGAATAAGGTCATAGTCAGATTCATTTTATTCTATACTTAACCAAAAGATTTAGTTTAGTATAGAGAGTTACATTTATTTATTTATTTACTGCGCCTCCTTGCAATCGGCCTTGCTGGCAAAGCCCTGCGCCTCCCAATCATCGCACGGGATATTTCCACCACGCATCTTCTTGAAGAGCTTGAATGTACCACGCTTGGCAACATATCCCATCTTGCGCAGCTTCTTGATTGCCTTAAGTCCAGCGGCGTGCTTGCGGCGGCTCACAATCTTACCCTTGTGACGCATTAGGTCCTTCTTGGTCAGGCCGCCGGACGTGTGGCGGGCCGTGCCGTGCCACACCTGGGCCTTTGAGCCAGACGCCATCTTGGCACCACCCGCCATGTTGTTGCCACGGTTCTTGCGCGTAACACGCTTGCCACCAGCTAAGAGTTGAGGAAGCGCCATTCTATATTAAGAACTCACATAAAAACTACGCATAGCTCTTCTTCTCAGCATCCGAAAGCGCACGCCATTTTGCACCAATTGCACTGCCGAGCTTAGGAATCGGCATACCAGGATTCTCCTTCATGAGTTGAGGACGCACCTTATTAGCAAACTTCATGTAGCCACTCAGCTTGCGCTTTCCACCCTCCATCTTACGCGTCTTATTGACCCCCTTGCGGTTACGCTTGCCACCCTCAACAAAACTCATATTACCTTCGGCCTTCATGATAGCATTATTAGAAGCACCCTCTCCGCCACATGTTACCGTAAGCGTATCTCCAGGCTGAAGCGTGATTTCCTTATTAACCATTTCTACTAAGACTCTATATTTCTGCGAAGCAGAAGGCGAATCGAGTCTATGCAAGATTACATTTGGAGTCGGGGCGTCTGTCCATTACGAATCTGGGAAATTAGTGAACAAATCTCCTTTGGGTCATAGACACCCGCAAAGTGTACCAGAAAATCGCCCTGTTCCCAAAGCGGCTGCCCCTCAATCCCTCGGAGAAACGCATTAAATTTCTTGTGATGCCCCGTAATCTCCGTTTTTTCAAAATCGTCGACATTTTCATCAAGAACCTTAATCATTGCCGCATTTTCCCACCAAACATGATACAAATAGTCTTTTTTCTTCCAAACCTTATCCCAGAATGTACGCATCCACGCTGTGTTTCGAAAGAGAATATTGCCGGAGTTAATATGTCCACATGCGTCGAGTGTCATCAGCAAATCCTTATTGGCTGGGAGTAATGGTAGCATACACTCTTCAAGTCGGATGATCGGATTCGTAATAAAAACATCCGCATCCGATAACCAGAGAAGTGCTCCTTCGGGAAGAGTCTTCATGACTGCGAGTACAAAGGGTATCTTTGACCACGGAATCGGTCGTTCACGGTCCCAGAATTCTTCACCACCCTGAATGTATGTATATCCGTGCTGTCTCGCATAATCAACCTTTGATTGTAGGGCATCGGCGAGGCCACTGCGATAGTCTTCACCAATGACAAGTGTTAGAATGGTTACACTCATTCGCTGATAGTGTATTATAATAGCCTTAAAGTAGTAAAGTAGGTAAAAATTTGAAACTTTCATACCAGGCCAATAAATCTACAAATAAGATATGTCAAAGGAGCGTTTTGAATATTTCAAGAATAAGGAAGGTGATTATGTCTGTAAATTTTGTGATAAGACAACTGCTAAGCAGAGTACAATGCATATGCATTATAAGGCAAAGCATTCGGGTGAACTGCCCTTTGTCTGCGATATCTGTGACCGTCGATTTTCACAAAAGCAGATTCTAGATCTACATACTCGTGCTCGTCACACAGCCGACGAGGAGGTTGAAAAGTTTTCATGCCCCTGCTGCGAATTTGAGTCCCCAAGTTTTGCGAACCGTATTATCCACTTTACTCGTAAACACTGCCATAATTATTTGGATGATATGAAGGACGGTACAGGTAATGAGATTAATTGTACCGAGTGTCAAAAGACTTTTAAGAGCAGCACTGCGTTTTACTATCATGCTGGAAAGTGCCTTGATAGTATCGAGGGTATTGTAATTCCGCATCTAGATGAAGTACTTACGCCGGTAGTAGGTTAATCATCTCGAAGATTGTTCATCTGTTGAATAAGACTGTAGAGATGGTAGCCACCAGCCGCAAAGGTGAGCATGAGTAGAAGTTCATAATATGGAGTCTCCGTATTTTTTCCTTTGAGACCAATCACAATTAGAAGTGGTCCAATCAATAACGCATGAATAAGGTTAATATAGGCATAGGGCGATGAGTTTACAATTCGAACATATGCTTTATATCCATGATAGAGTGTAATGACAATACCAAGGACAAGAAGAGTCGTAAAGATTTCAGTTGGGGCGGCAGACCTCTGAAGACCAATATAAAGAAAAAAGGGCACGACAAAAAAGATATGAAAAAGTGATAAGACAATATGCGTATTCATTCTATAACTCTAAGTAGAGCACGGCTATTTTCAAGTGCGCCTTCAATCCATGCCTGTTTCATGGAGAAACTTTCGCCGCAAATATGGAGATTAGGTATCTCTTTAAAAGGCTGAAGAGTCTCTTTACTTACCGTATTAGGGTCATAGAGACCGGGTATCCAATACGTCGCGCCTGATTCCCACGGATGAGACTTTACAGTGGTTGGATACGGAATCTCTCTATCTGGAAAGAGTTTACGACATTCATCTGTAAGAATTTTTCCTAAGACCTGTTCTGCTATAGGTTTTGTACCCTTTGCGATATTTGACCATACAATGGAATCACCCGCATCCGTATAGGAGATCATAACAATGCCGAGTTCAGGCCGCACTGGTATAAAATAGCGAAGTCTCGTTTCTGTAACAAACTTCGGAAGCTCTTCACACCAGACCTTTCCATTGGCTCCACGAGGAAAAACGGCATAGATACGATGAAGAGGCTCCATCTTTACATAGTTCAGTGCACGCAATGGCTTGAAAAGCGGGATTTTTCTGAGAGCATCTGCGTGTAGGGCGCAGATTACAGAGTGAGCCGTGATGGTTTCAACTTTGCGTTTATCTCGTACACTTGGGCTTCCTATGCTAAACCAGAGAGTTAGTGAACCATCGTGCTCTGGCGCAAGATTTTCCAATGTGTAATGCGTATGAATTACTACGCCTCTAGACTCACACTCTTTTGCCAAGGCACTAATTAGGCTATCGAGACCTTCCTTACAAATAGAGAATGACTGTTTTGCGCCCATTTCATGGGTAAAACTATTGAGTGCCAGGTCCGCTCGTAAAGTACAGAGTTCTGCGCGATACGGAAAAGGGTCAGTGAAGGCCTTGGCTTTAGCATTTCCAAAAATACCTTCTAGAAGTTCATAAAGTGTGTGAGTAGATAAGATAGCCTCAGGGAGCATTTTAACAAAGGGGAGCCATGCTCTCAGACTATCATCAAAAGGATTAGGGACAAGCGGAGAGCCATAGGTTTTTACCCAACCTGATTCATCTGATATAGGTATCTCATGGAGCCCATACTCTTTAAGAAGGTGACGTGTAATTTCATGACTTTTGTGAATACGACCTGCGCCCTCCTCCCATCGTAGATTCTTGTCATGAAATGTCAAGACTCGACCTCCAAGAACTCTGTATTTTTCAAACACGGAGATCTTTGCTTTTGGATGGCGCTTAGCGAGTTCGCGGGCCACATAGAGACCCGCAATACCGCCGCCCACAATGGCGTAGTCGAGCGCCATTTACTTAATAAAGATAGAGTTAATCCAGTTCATCACTTTTCCCGTATCGGCACTGGTCATCTTATCCAGGAATTCAGTGTCCTGAATTGCAATGAAGGTCGGAATCTTCGACACTTGACAGTAACCAGGTGTATACTTATTCTGGTCAATATCGCACTTGAAGAAAGTGACCATGGGAAAAGTATCAGTAATCTTCTTAAGGTCAAGATCACGGCAATACCCGCACCATTCCGCTGTAAAATAGACGACCACATATTTCGGCATTACCTTAATTCGCTCATCCTTACCACGGGCGATAAGGGCCTCAAAATACTTATGATCCGGGAGGGGTGTCATTGTGTACATCGGGTGGGACATCGTTTGCTTGTTTGGAGGATTTATTTGAAGGTGTAAATCGCGCCCATGTGAGGCCGAGGGCACCGACTAAGACAACAAGTGCTGTACCAAAGAAGACATATGAACTGAGATTGCCTGCGACTTCTAATGCGCCGCCCGTTTGGCCTGCGGCCGCTCTAAGTTTTGCGGGGTCCGTAAATGCAGAAATTGAGCTTGCCGTTGCAGCTAATTCAGGTGCCTTTGCAGCCAAGGCAGCCGTGCTCTTTACAGCGGCCACAGCCGGTGGAATTGTTTTTTGAACAGCCTCAATTACAGGCGGAACCACCTTTTCAACGGCGCATTTCGTATCGACTACAAGGCCAAGTGCCGCCTGAATAGGTCCTAAGAAAGGCGCAAAGGGTCCCGTGACAATTGCAAAGAGACTCTCATTCGATTTTACTCTTTCATATGCGCTTGGTGTCATTACATTTGCCGCAGCACCATTAGGATTTAAATAAATAGTCGAAGGGAAGAAGCGTGGAGTTCCCTCAACAAAAAGCGACTTTGTATCATACAGTAGATAAAGTCCAGAATAGGCTATCCATAATAGCGAGAAAATCGCAAGAAAACCACTTAATGTAAAGAGAAGCATGACGAGTCCACCCATGAAATCACCTGCTGCGAAATGACTAAGTCCAAAGGGAAGACCTAGAAAGCCAACATACAAAAGGAAAAAGAGAGGACTCGGTACAGTATCGGGCGCTGGACTAGAGGCACCGCCTGTAAAAATACCCGCGCCGAGACCAGGTCGTCCAATATATGGAACAGAGAGACCGTATTTTTCTACAGAATCCCATTCGGCGAAAGTCTGAACAATATCATAAATCCACCAGAAGCCAAGGCCAAATATATTGACCATCACTTTGAGTGCTGCTGTGCGCGGCGACCGTAAAAGAATATGGTCGAGTGCAAAAAAACCACCAATAATTGTAATAAAAGTGAAGAGAGTCGGTGAGATTTGTGACCCTCCCCAAGCCTTAGCGGATGTATGGTCAAATGAACCAAGGAATGACATCCCTACTAATCTGTATCCGTCTTTGTGCTAGGCAAACAATCCGTAGGGACTTCGAAGCCCTTGGCTCGGAGATGAGTCAGAAAATCAGGTGGAAAACACGAAGTTTTAAAGAAATCAGAGGGCTGTTGTGTGGGGTCGGGTAGAAGAATAGAGACTGGACCCGATGTCATTCGGAATCCAAACTCGCTGAAATTTGTTAGAACAAAGGTACCATCTGATTGAGGATAGAGTTCAAAGTTGCGCAGGGCAAAGCCGTGTTTCCAGAAGAGAAGCCAGAGGTCCTCAAATTCATCATACATCACCTCAGGCTCAGTCCATTCTATGTTTTTTTCAAAAGACTCACTTGGTCCGGCTATTCTCCAGCGTTCGAATGAATAGTCTTGAATAAGTTTTCGCCCAAGACGTCGAACACGCTGTTGTGTAAGTGAATCATGCTCCATTATTTGTTAGCATTCAATGTTAGCAAATAATTCTTTCAATTTTATGGGTAGTTTAGATTGTAAAGAGTACTCCACCGAATCCGTCCACTACGCGTAGGACATTGTGATTCTTAGCATATACACGAATGGTACAGTTTCCTAAGACAGGTATTGTTGTTTGATTTGTATTAATAAGCAGCACAATACTATCAATACGGCTTGCGTTCATTGAGCCACTCGGCTGGAGTTCCTCAGGGCGAAGAGCAAGGCTGTAACAGTAAATAAAATCATCTGAAGGAATTGTTGTATGGTGTTGCCACGGCTGAACAAGACGGAAATAGGTCGCATCGCGAACTTGGAAACGGTCAAATCCGTCTAACTGAAGGACAGCATTTGAGAGAATGTCTGTACGGGTTCCTGTATCATTGACACTTAGACTACTAAAGTTAAACCACTCCTTGTTATTAATAACCTGTTGGCGTTGAAGTACCCAGATGAACTCACGGACAGGGTGATTAAATTCAATGGGTACAGGAATTGACTGCGAACTCGGAGGAATTGCAATTTGTGAGGTATACTGAATCTGCTCAATTAGATATTCGTGTGCAGTACTCACAAACCGACGACGCTCATCCACATCAAGATAGACAAAATCGCCCCACATTGTACATTCAGTAATATGTGCTGGCTTTACAGTGATATCTGTACAGTCGACTATAACATTAGGCGTCCAGAAACATTGTTGGAGGGGTCTAAATGTGATATTGATCCGGACAGGGTGATATTGTAGAGCAAGGAGAGGAAGATAAAGGCCGGGATTCTTACAAAACCAGAATTGAAGAGGCACATAAATTTTTAGTGGCCCAACTAATGTCGGTTGCTGGTAGCCGTCTACCTTGCCTATCATATCATAAAAACCAAATTTCTGAGAATCAGTTGTTGTAAGATTGGACCATATCTCCATCCATTCTCCAGTCTGACGGTCAATCTCCTGTTCACCAATGGTTAGGGTAATTTCCTGAATAAGTGCATGCCCTATGGAATTTACATAGGCAACTGGATCGCCCGTAGTGGAGAGATGGAGTGTAGGAAGTGTAATCTCCAAAATACAGGGGCCGAGTAAATCTCCACTCCGAGGAACAAGCCAACTGATCTTTTTTCCAAAGTCAGGTTCATTATCTGAATACATTGCAACAGCTTCAACGGCAAAATTGGTATGGCGACGATAAACAAACTTAAACCATGTAATCTGAGGGTTTCCTGTCAAGAAAACATCCTGTTTTCCAACTGCGACGAGTTGTAATAGACCACCGTTGCCAGTCATCTCGCGGCGCTTCTGAATGATGGAGTGATTCTTAGTAGAAGGTAGTAGCGCGATGGATCCTCGCTTATATTCTAAAAAGGGATATGATATGGATTTAACGGTCCTCCGGTCACTTTTCGCACTTGATCCTAACACAAATATTCCAATTAGTACAAATTGGTTCCTCACGGCCGATGGAATTGGTGGTCTTCAATGGGAGAGTATGGCATGGTACATGAGTACTGTAAGTATTTCAAATATACACATGTTTGATACAAATAAGGCCAACTCGCCTCCTCTTCATAATATAACAATTCAAAATGGTGGAATGTATGTGGATGATGCGCCTGTAGTTGGATCAGGACTTAACATAAATCAACTCGCGAGTAGTATTCAGGGCCTTGGTTCAGCCGGTTATGTGAGTACCCTGAGTCTTTACAGTACTGTCGCCGGTCTGGGTACTGCTGGATATGTGAGTAATGGAACTTTAACTGCGACCGTAAAAGCACTCGGAACAACCGGCTACGTGAGTACTCCAAGTCTCTATAGTACTGTAGCAGGACTTGGCACTGCTGGATATGTTAGTACAGCACAGTATAATAGTTTCTCAAATTTAATTTATAATCATTCTTACATTTCGGCAAATAATCTATTTAGCACATCATCAAATCTGTTTGGATATATACAGCAAATAATAAATTCTCAAGGTAGTGGACCTATTAGTAGTTTTACAGTCAATGGTACTGCAATTTTTTATTCTACACTTTCTGTTGGTACCTTTAACTATATTAATGGAAATATTTCAACACTGAGTACAAGTGTGGGCGATGCTATTGTGAATCTCGGAACAACTCCTGGATATCTTAGTAGTCTGAATAGTCGGTCATTAAGTACAGGTGTTATTGGGCTTTCAAGTGTAAACTTTATGGACACTGTAACAGGTGTTAAACAACTTGTTGCTGTGACAAATGGTATCTTTCAGGTGAATGGAGCATCCATTACAGGAGATGTAAGCAAGGGAAATCTCACATCTACTGTCATTGGTCTTGGCACAGCAGGGTATCTCTCTACAGTAGTTTTTAATGGAATTGTAAGTACTGCGAATCTGGCTAAACTTGTCAGCACGGGAAATCTGAGAGGACTTGTAAGCAGTCAAAATCTAGCTGGACTTATCAGTACTCCAAATCTAGCTGGGCTTGTCAGTAGTCCAAATCTAGCTGGGCTTGTCAGCACGGGAAATCTGAGAGGACTTGTAAGTACCGCAAATCTGGCTGGAATTGTAAGTAGCGCAAATCTGATTGGACTTGTAAGTACTGCGAATCTAGCTGGGCTCATCAGTAGTCCAAATCTAGCTTCTCTTGTTAGCACGGCTAACTTAACAGGCTTAATGAGTACAAGTTTTTTTAATACGCAAATTACCAGCAGTCTAGCAGGTCTCGGCACTCTTGGATACTTATCTAGCTATAATACAAAAATAGTTAGTACAGGAACTGTACACACATCCTCTATTACATTTGTTGACTCAACAACAACTCCACCAAATGCTGGTCTTATCAGTCTACTAAATGTCAGTTCTGGAAAACTTATTTTTAATGGAGCTTATGCGACAGGTTCAGGGGCCGCAGTAGGTGTTTCACAACTAATTGCTGGTTCTGGAATCAGCATAAATCCAGAGATTGGAACAGGCGCAGTTACTGTAACGGCAACTGTAGCAAATGTTCAAGGTATTGTGAGTACGGCAAATTTGGCTGGATTGGTTAGCACAGCAAACCTAACAGGTATTGTAAGTACAAACTTCTATGATTCTCAGAATGCGAGTACATTAAATGGCCTTGGTACAGCTGGTTATATCTCTTCCTCACAATTACAGAGTTCAGTGGTCGCATTAAAACAGAGTTTTTTTGTAGTGAATGGAAATACACTTTATTTACAGGGTTCTGGTAATTCACTTACTGTAAGTAGTTTAGGAAGTATAGTCTATTTGAGTTCGTTTCTTCAGTCAACCTTAATTTATAAAGGGTCAAATGGAAATATTGCACCCAACTGGACTGTAGGTACGCAACCAATCTCCTTTACAACAGCAAATCTACAACTTGATTTATTTTCAACTTTAATCACATCAAAGGCTATAGTAAATATTGAAGTGCTTGGTAATTATATGTTTAGTCCACTTGCACTCCCACAATCGCCTGTCCCTATTTATATGTCGAGTTTTGTTCAAAGTGGTGCCGCTGGAAATAGTAACTATTTGAGTAGTCAAATGTTCCAGTCCATGTTTTTTCCAACGAATTACAATAATGGACCAGCAGGTGGTATTTATGGAGGCATAAGTAACTACTTTTCACCTACTATTAAGATGAGTATACCTGGTTCTGTAGTACAGAGTTTCTATCCAAATGCACCACTTGTTCTGGGACACTATCTTCCGAATGCGGTAACACTCAATACAACACAGGGTTTCCTAAATTCAAATGCGACCGTTTTCTTTGGTTCAACAAACTCCGTATTTATCTCAATTCAAAATATGCCCTAGAGTAGGAAATGTCTAGAAGGACATATGATACAGATGAAATTACACTTCGCAAAGTATTTGCAATTTCTACGAATAATCAATTTATTCCAGCAATGAATGTGCTTACCGCAGATGGTGCAGGTGGAACCTACTGGGCGATTCCTAGTAGTTTGGGTTATAATCCGAGTTTTAATCAAATCGCAACAGACGCTGGAACCTTTACGGCGACTTCGCCCTACAATACATTTACGCTCAGCCAAGGTGGTGGTATTGGTTTTGTTCAGGGTGCGGGTACAAACCAGATGTATATCTATTCAAAGGGATTTGGTCAAATTAATACAGTCGGTGGAAATACTCTATACGGTTTTTCAAATAATGTCACAACTCCAGTCCTTAATTTTGCCGCTGCGGGTGGAATTAGTCTCCAGGCAAATCCGGCAACAAATACATTGACATTTACAGCAAATGGTCAGCCTATTAGTACAACATTAAACTCTTTTCAGAGTTTAAAAGTCTTTCCGAACCTTTCAACTCCAACTGGTAAAATCTCCTCTCTTTCAGGATATACTGTTTTAAGTGCAAATAATTATTCGAGTATCTTGACACTTGTGGGTACAGGACAAATTAGTCTTACTTCTGATTATAATGCAAATGCGGTGTTTATTGGTTTAAATGCAAGTACACTTGTTACATCAAATCTTACATCGCAAATTGTCAGTACAACAAATGTTACAACATCTAGTTTTACATTTATTGATACATATAGTAAAGTACAAAAAAATCTTTATTCATATAATGGAAATTTATATTTAAATGGAATTGCTATTTCTGGTGCGGCTGCATCACTTGTAACATCTGTTAATGCGGGTTCAAATATTATTATGGGACCATCAGGTTCACAAAATGGAACACAAGGTGACGTAACTATTAATGTTGACACAGGTTTTTTGATAAGCACTGTAACTGATGGATATGTAAGCACTGCTACACTTTTGAGTACATCAGCTGGACTTTCTTATCAAATTGAAAATGGGTTTTTCTTTACGAATCTGGTTTCAACAGCAAATTTGGCAGATTTAGTCTCAACTGCAAACTTTGCCAATTTAATCTCAACTGCCAATCTCGCCAATTTAATCTCAACTGCGAATCTTGCTGATTTAATCTCAACTGCGAATTTGGCTGACTTAGTCTCCACAGCAAATTTGGCTGACTTAGTCTCAACTGCCAATCTCAGCGATTTAATCTCCAGTGCGAATCTTATTGACTTAGTCTCAACTGCGAATCTCGCTGATTTAGTCTCCACAGCAAATTTGGCTAATTTAATCTCAAGTGCAAATCTCGTTGACTTAGTCTCCACAGCAAATCTTGCCGATTTAATCTCAAGTGCCAATCTCGTTGACTTAGTCTCCACAGCAAATCTTGCCGATTTAATCTCAACTGCCAATCTCGCTGACTTAGTCTCAACTGCGAATTTAGCTGATTTAATCTCCACAGCGAATTTAGCTGATTTAATCTCCACAGCGAATTTGGCTGATTTAATCTCAAGTGCTAACTTGAGTGGATTAGTAAGTACAACTTTTATTGATACATATATTGGTTCAACTGTGATAGGCCTTGGTAGTGCCGGCTATGTTAGCACGCTTTCAAACTGGGCAAACTTTTCTGCGGTTAAAACGATTGATATGTGTAATCACAGTATAAGTAATGTGAGTACTATCTATGGGCCCGCAGGTGCTTCTATAGCAATGGGTGATGATAGTTTTATTCTAACTTCACCTAACGCAATTATGGATTTTGTAACTGGTTTTAATGGTGCGCAATTTTGGAGTGATACTGTAGGTGGTACGTTTGGAACAGTACGCGCATCAAACTTTTATATGAATGCCGCGAATGACAATGGTATACCATACTTTATTCAAGATGGATATACAAATCTTGCCTCATCAATTCAGGCAGCTGTTATTGCTAATTATCCTGATGGCCAAGCAGGTTCTCTGTTTATCAGTAGTTTATATCTGGGATATGGAAATGCGCATCCTTCTGGCCAATTGACAACTGATTCGACTGCTTCAAATCTTTATTGGAATACAAAAGAACTAGCTAATACTGATACTCTGGCGCAAATTGCTGTTACTAATAGAGCAAATTGGGTTGCTGTTGGTTCAAATACGGGTGCTACCACGAGTATTCAATTTAGTTATGATGGGCAGACTTGGAAGGAGGTCACAACTGGCGGATTTGCGAACGGCGGAAACGGTATTGCCTGGAATGGTTCCTATTGGGTTGCTGTTGGTTCGGCTGGAGCTGCTTTACAAACTATTCAATATAGTTATGATGGTAAAAACTGGTCAGCGATCACAAGTGGCGGATTTACATCGGCTTATGATATTGCATGGAACGGTTCCTATTGGGTTGCTGTTGGAGCGGAAGCTTCTACAATTCAATATAGTTATGATGGGCGTATTTGGACAGAAATTACAAGTGGGGGATTTGGTGCCAATGGAGTAGGCGTTGCATGGAATGGCTCGTATTGGGTTGCTGTGGGTTCGGGTGGAACTGCTATACAAACTATTAAATATAGTTATGATGGAATGAACTGGATGGACAGTATAAGTGGGGGGTTTAGCGATACTGGAGCAGGAATTGCATGGAGTGGCTCCTATTGGGTTGCGGTTGGTTCAGATGATTCTGCTGTAAATAGTATTCAATACAGTTATGATGGAATAAATTGGACATCCTCTGCAAGTGGTGGATTTAATTCTGGTGGACGTGGTGTTGGATGGAATGGCTCCTATTGGGTTGCAGTTGGTGAAGATACAAGTCTTCTTACAAGTATCAAATATAGTTATGATGGAATGAACTGGATGGCGATCACAAGTGGTGGATTTAGTGCGCATGGTTCATCTGTTGCATGGAATGGCTCTTATTGGATTGCGACTGGTCAAGATGCTACTCATAGTATTCAATATAGCTATGATGGGAAGGTCTGGATGGGGGTCACAGCTGGTGGATTTAGTGTTTATGGATCAGGGATTGCATGGAGTTCACCTCTATTTAATCCAACACTATGGTCGACCAGTTCATATACATATGTTATAAATGGAAATCTTACTGTGACATCAACAATTAATGCGCAAACTGGATATTTTCTAAATGGTAGTGTATTTACATCAGACAGGCGAATTAAAACAGATATTACTTATGCAAATCTTGAACTCTGCTATTCAACTGTTAGAGAATTACCACTTCATCATTTCGGTTTTGTGAGTTCTTTTCATGAATTGAAGAGAGATAAGCATCAACTTGGATTTATTGCCGATGAACTCAGTACAGTCTTTCCAAAATCAGTTTTCCTGGATAAAACAAGTATTAATGCTTTCAGTACAATCTACTTTGTAAATTATGAACAAATTCAAATGGCGCATTTTGGCGCAACTCAATATATGGCAAGTCTTCTTGATTCACAGTCATCAACAATTCATGGACAAAATATTTTTATTGAGCAGCAAATTTCAACAAATAAAGTGCAGGCTGAACAATTTTCAAGTCTTACATCACATATGAATACTTTTTCAAGTATACTGCAAACACTTCTTACACGGTAAATTTTTATCAAATAAAATGAATCCAGAGTAGGGGTGTCCACGATGAGTCAGCACAAGACTTATGACACAGATATTATAACTTTGCGACGTATATTTGCTGCTTCGCCTGATTCTAATGTGCCAATTCAACCCGATTATGTGCTTACAACAGGCGTAAATGGTGAAGCTGCTTTCATTGATCCTTTAACAATCCCATCAATTAATGCTATTAGTTCTTTGGTAGGCATACTTCCGAGTGGATTATCGTCAATTTCAACATATCTTGGAGAGAATAATGGAAGCGAATCAGTTGTAGGTGGTGTCTGTACATTAAGCACAATTGTAACATCAGGTTTATCAAGTCTATCTACTGCACTTGCTAATCTCGGTGTTCTTAATATTATATATACAATTAGTAGTGTTTCCACAGTTTTTGCATATGCTAATACAGTTATTATTTCATCTGCTACAAATGTATATTTAAATCCTGCAGGAATTTCTACACAAAGTCTTAGTACAGGAAATGTATATCTTTCAAGTTTAAATTTTATTGATGCAGATACTTTTGCATTTTTAACAGTCAGTTCAGGTACACTCTATCTGAATGGCTCAACTATTCAAGGCACAATTGTGTTATCAAATATTACATCCACTGTTGCTGGACTTGGTACAGCAGGCTATATATCAAGCCCTGCTCTTGCTAATATAGTAAGTACGGCGAATCTAAGTGGATTAGTTAGCAGTTCCTATCTTACTAAGCAACTCACATCTACTGTTGCTGGTCTAGGTACTGCTGGATATATATCTAGTCCTTCACTCGTAAATATGGTAAGTACGGCGAATCTTAAAGGTTTAATCAGTACAGCGAATCTTATTGGTTTTGTTAGTACTGCGAATCTTACTAATTTAGTAAGTAGTGCGAATCTAATAGGCCTGGTATCAACTGCGAATCTCAAAGCTTTCGTATCAACCGCTAATCTTATAAACTTAGTATCTACATCTTATTTTACAAGCCAACTAACATCAACTGTTATAGGACTCGGTACTGCTGGATATTTATCGAGTGCAAATGTATTTGTGGTTATTCCTGGAGGATTGGTGAGTACTGCTAACTTAGCTGGTCTAGTTTCAACAGCAAATCTTTCTGGTCTTATTAGCAGTCCTAATTTAGCAAAATTAGTGAGTACTTCCTATTTTGCCACACAACTAGGTTCAACTGTTATAGGCCTTGGTACTGCTGGATATATATCAACTACTCTCTCTACAAATCAATATAATTATTTACAAGTAAATACACTTTCAGCAGGGCAGATTTTTCTTTCATCTGGCACTGTAAATGGCACTTTTTTTGCTACAACAGTCAGTTCACTAAATGTAGAGGCTGTGAATATTGGTCTAGCAGGACAAACAATCTTTCATGGCGACGGTACTTATATTCAGAATCTAAATGCTCAGAATATTACAGGTATACTACCTTATACTCTATATGGAACCCAGACAATTCCTCTTGCTTCACTAAATTCACTGGGTAATCTGAATATTTTGGGAACACTTGATACGCAGATACTTGGTGCTAGTAGTATAATACTACAAGATACACTTACTACAAATTATTCAAATATTCATTTATATAATGGAAGTTTTTATACGGGTACAACACAGCTTACGCTGAATTCTAAAAACCTTACATCTACTGTGATTGGTCTTGGTACTGCTGGATATTTATCAAGTGCCATAGTTACAGCAGTAATTCCTGGAGGATTAATTAGTACTGCGAATTTAACAGGACTCGTGAGTACATCATATTTAGCAAATAAATTAGCATCTACTGTAATCGGTCTTGGTACGGCTGGTTATCTTTCAACCGGTTTTTCAACTCTACTTGCGAGCAGTTTCTCCTCTTCTAATGCATCCTTTCAGAGCCTAACAACAAGTAGTATCACTTTTGGAATTGGGTCTGGATATCTAACCCTACCTAATACAGTTATTCCCTACCTTAGTGTTGGAATCCTTAATGTCTCAACAATTATAGGTTATACCCCTGGTGGTAATGTTAATATAGCTGATTTAGTAAGTACCTCTTATTTGGATACGCAGCTAACGTCCACTGTCATTGGCCTTGGCACGACCGGTTATCTTTCAACTGGTTTTTCAACCCTACTTGCGAGCAGTTTCTCCTCTTCCAACGCATCTTTTCAGAGTCTAACTACTAGTAGTATCACTTTTGGA
>Ga0208872_1000658_pt1 | contig 23840 bp, 42 predicted proteins | sample CryBogCBH12Aug08_FD_185508 | JGI IMG/M metagenome (GOLD analysis project Ga0208872, IMG submission 185508) | Freshwater microbial communities from Crystal Bog, Wisconsin, USA - CBH12Aug08 (SPAdes) | ecosystem: Environmental > Aquatic > Freshwater > Lake | place: Crystal Bog, Wisconsin, USA...
TACACAGGTGTTTTCCCTAATGCCTCATTGACCACAACCAATTTCACTTGGAACAATTACGCAATTGCAGCTCCAACAGGCTCGACAACTACGTTTTTGAGGAATGATGGCACATGGGCTACTCCTAGTGGTTCAGGGATTGGTACTGTGACTTCAGTTGGTACTGCATCAGGTCAATTAACTGGTGGGCCAATTACTTCTTCTGGTACGATTGGGCTAGCCACAACAGCAGTTACGGCAGGGAGTTATACGTCTGCAAACATCACAGTTGATGCTTATGGACGCATTACAGCAGCTTCTAATGGTACTGGAGGCACAACTCCTACTTTGCAACAAGTCTTAACTGCTGGCAACAATGCTACTGTTGGTGCAAATATCAATGGTGTTTACATTGGTGTTGCCATTGGTTCTAGCCTACAAGGTATTTCAGGTAATGGCTCAGCAGTTGGCATTCAGAACAACTATGGTGGCTCAACTAACACAGTTATCCTTAACAACAATACCTTTGTTCCTGCTGCTGATAACTCAATTGCTTTAGGAACTTCAGGTTATCGTTGGTCAGGATTGGCAGTTGCAGGTAGCTTTTATTGGAATTCTTATTCAATTCCAGCTCCTACTGGTGGCACTACGACTTTCTTGAGAAATGATGGTCAATGGGCTACACCTTCTGGTGGTTCTACTCCTACATTGCAAGCAGTTGTAGCTGCAGGAAATACCTCAACCAATGCTGCTGCCTTTAATGGTGTCAATATTGGAGCATCTACCACTTTCCCTTGGGGTAGTGCTTATGGCATATCTGCTAGTGCAACGACTGTAGGCCTTGCCAATAGCTCTGGTGCAGTTGCCATGTATAGCTCTGGTTTTGTGCCTTCTAGTTCCTCTATTAGCCTTGGATCATCATCTTACCCTTGGGGTTCAATGTATGTTTCAGGTAATGCAGTATTTGGCACAGTTAACTCTTGGTCAACCCAAGTAACTGTATATGGTACAACTTCTACCTCTGGTGGTACTGCAGTAGGTGCTTACAACTCTAGCTCAAGTGGTACTGCTTTGGGTGCAATTGTTAATAACTCAGGAACTAACCTAGCTTACTTTGGTTATGGCACTCCTTCTAGTTATTCAACTGTAGGCTATATTGCAACAAATGGCACTACAACGACTTATGCAACTTCTTCTGACAGAAGGCTAAAGAATAACATCACAAACTTGGCAGCAGGTGTAGGCATTGCCAAGATCAAGGCTTTACTTCCTCGCAGTTTTGTGTGGGAGTCAAATGGGATTGAAGACGTTGGCTTTATTGCTGATGAGCTACAAGCAGAAGTTCCAAATGCAGTTCATGGGCAACCCAATGCTGTGGATGAGCATGGTAATCCAGTTTATCAAGGTGTTGATAATAGTTTTGTTATGCCTTATTTGATTCAGGCAGTACAAGACATTATTGCGAAAGTGGGGCTATAAAATGCCTGAAATGGGTTTTGTTGGGCCTAGTTATACAGCAGCCTCAATTTATCAAGATGATAGTGAGTGTATAAACTTTCGTCCTGAAATTGACCCATTAAAACAGGCAGGTCAAAGGGGTGTGGTGGCCCTCTATCCAACTCCGGGTCTTACACCTTTCGCCACTCTAGCCAATGCAGAAGTTAGAGGCTTGCGTACCCTCTCTGGTGGCAAGTACATGGTTGCAGTTGCTGGCTCTTATGTTTACTACATTGACCAAAGTGGCAACTCAACCCAAATAGGGCAACTCCTTACCACAACTGGCAGGGTAGGCATAGCTGACAATGGCCTTCAGGTAATGATTACTGATGGCTCTAATCGCTACTCTTGGTATATTTCCACTACTCAAACAGCAACCTTTAATGGCATTATTTCTGGCAACCAGATCAATGTCACAGGCATTGCATCAGGCTCACTTTATGTAGGCCAAGCCATCACAGGGACTGGAGTTCCTGCTAACACCATCATTACTGCAGTTCCTAATACCTCAAATGGTCTAGGAATCTACACTCTTAACAATTCCGTAACCAATGGAACTGTTACAGGGATTACATTGACCAATGCAGGTAGTGGCTTTACTAGCCCTCCATCTGTGACAATTGCAAGCCCTGCTTATGGCACGACTGCTACTGTGACTTGGAACTCAATTACAGTTGTATCCTCAACATTGGCTACTGGAGGCTCAGGATACAGCGTAGGAGACGTTTTAACTGCGTTTGGTGGTGCGTATACTACTGCAGCTCAAATCAAGGTTTTAACTGTTTCTACAGGTGCTATTGCGACTTATCAGGTCGTGGTCAATGGTGTGTATCAGTCTGCTCCAACTTCACCAGTTACTTTTGTGGGTGGTAAAGGTACAGGAGCTACGATTAACCTAGTCTTTGGGTTAAACAACGATTACACAATGACCAATAATGGGTCGTTTTACACATCTGCTCCTGTGTTGTCAGCTACTGGTTCAGGCACAGGTGAAACAGGAACTGCTAATTACAGTCCTTTAGGTAACTCTCAATCTTTTACTGCTAACAACTTTACCATTCTGCCAAGCAATGATGGTGCGTTTACAGGTGCTGATGTGGTTGATGTGGTGGACAATTATTTTGTCTATAACAGGCCAAATACTCAGCAATTCGCAACTTCTAACTTGTTGCAGACCTTAACAAATCCTTTGTCTTTCTCTAGCAAAGATGGTGCTCCTGACCAATTGGTTTCTCTTGTGGTTGACCATCGTGAGCTGTATTTGTTAGGTGAGGTAAGTTCTGAGGTGTGGGTGGATGTGGGGTCGTTTCCTTTTCCTTTGCAAAGGATACCGGGAACCTCTACTCAGCATGGCATCATTGCCAAGTTCAGCATTTCTCGTGTTGGCAACTCCTTTGCTTACCTCTCAAGAAACCAACGAGGCCAAGGCCAAATCGTGATGATGAATGGCTACGTTCCTACTAGGATCAGTACCCATGCAGTTGAGAATACCCTTGTTAACCAAAAGATTGACGATGCTATTGCATGGACTTATCAGCTAGAAGGCCATGAGTGCTATGTGATTTCCTTTCCTAGCCTAGACTTAACATGGGTTTACGACATTAGCACGACCATGTGGCACAAATGGCTATGGACTGATAACTACAACAACTACCATAGGCATCGTGGTAACTGTTCTGCTACTTTTGGTGGCTATGTGTACGTTGGTGATTGGCAAAATGGCAACATTTACAAGCTAGACCCTAACAATTACACAGACAATGGTCAAGAAGTCAGAAGGCTCAGACGAGCACCACATTTGGTGACTGACCTTCAAAGGCAGTATTTTGATGAATTACAGATTCAGTTTCAGCCAGCAGTAGGTTTAGCACCAACAACATCAAGTTCTTCAACAACTGCTGTTGCAGGAATTGCCATTGCTGGACTAGCTGTAGCAGGTACAACTGGTGTTTCTACAAGCTCAACTGCTGGTGTTAACCCACAAGCTATGCTGAGGTGGTCATCTGATGGTGGCTCTACATGGTCAAATGAGCATTGGGTATCCATTGGTAAGCAAGGAAAATATAAGAATCGCGCCATCTGGAGGCGATTAGGATGGTCAAGGGATAGGGTTTTTGAGGTCGTGGTGAGTGATCCAGTATTTGCTACGATTGTGTCAAGCAATCTTAAATCTAGCGTAGGGGAGAACTAATGCCTAGTATTTATGGTTCACCACAGAACAATCCTTACCCACAAAGTGAGTTTTTGGATACTGCTTCTAAGAGGCCTACAAGACCTTGGCAGCAGTTTTTCATCAATTTATTGAACTTTAGTGCAACATCAACAACTCCATCCTTACCTAGCCAGCCCAAAGGCTATATGCAGGTTACTGTGAATGGCAAACAATATAAAGTCCCATACTATGACTTACCATAAAGACCTAGAAGGCAAATTCGATGTTGACCCACAGGTTAAGCATCACTTCTCTGATAACCTGTATGCCAAAGAAATGGTCATACCCAAGGGTTATGTTGCAGGGATGCACAAGCACGTTTTCTCTCATTTAAGTATCCTTGCTTCTGGACGTGCGTTAATTAAAACTGAAGAATATAATAAAGAAGTAGTAGCACCATATTGTTTGAACATCATTGCTGAGACTCATCATTCCATTGAGGCTCTTGAAGATTGTGTTTGGTTTTGTATTCATTCGACTGATGAAAAAGATGTTTCCAAGGTCGATGAAGTTTTGATTTCTAGGAGTTAATCATGCCTTTTGCATATTTAGCAGCAGCAACGATTGGGAGTTCCTTAATTAACTCTCAAGCAGCAAAGTCTGCAGCCAACACACAAGCAAATGCAGCCAACGCTGCTCAACAGCAGTTGCAACAAAACTTTCAAAACCTTTCACCCAATTACAACCCATATTTGCAAACTGGGCAAACAGGTTTAAATCAACTTGCGTCTTCTTTGCCTAGCTTAACTCAGTCATTTGGGCCACAACAATTAAACCAAAATTTAGCTCCTAACTATGGTTTTCAATTGCAACAAGGCCAAGGTGCTCTGAATGCTGCTAACAATGCAACTGGTGGATTGATTGGTGGTAATGCAATTAAGGGTCTTGAGGATTACACTCAAAACACAGCGCAAAGTGCTTACCAAAATGCGTTTAACAATTATCAGACACAGCAAGGAAACATCTTTAATAGATTGTCTAGCATAGCAGGGATTGGTCAAAATGCTGTTACAGGTCTTTCTAATCTTGCTACTGGCAATGCTACCAACATTGCTAATTTGGGTGTTGGTTCAGCAAACGCACAGGCAGCAGGACAAGTAGGTTCAGCAAATGCAATTAGTGGTGGAGCACAAAGTTTGGCTCAAAACAATTTCTTAGCTAGTTTATTAGCTCCTAAGACACCAACAGCACCTACACCCACACCTTATGACCCTACTATGTACCCCGGATAACGTGAGGCCAACACCATGACATCCACAGTCAACGCAAACTTTTCTGACGTAGCATCCAGAGTCAATGCAACACAAGGCATGAGCATAGCTGATATGCTAAATGTTGCTCGTGGAGCACAGGCTTATCAACAAGCTCAACAAACTAACCCTTTGGCTTTACGTCAACAACAAGCTGAAACAGAATTTGCTGAACAGCAAAAACCTAAACTTTTAAGACAATCTGACCTTGCCATTCAGTTAGCTGAAGGTACAAACCCATCTAAGATTGCTCAAGCTAAAGCAGAATCTGAATCCACACAATTAAAATTAGGTGGTGAAAAATTAAGAAGGGTTCTTGATATTTCGTCTGCAAGAGCATCTGATAGAGAAGTTTTAGGTTTGTCTCAGTTAGCTATGAGCCAAGACCCCAAGGTAGCCAAAGCAGCTAGAGACAGATTACATGAACTAAATGCTAATGATTTTCAAACTGCAGTACAAAGTGGCTTGACACCTAATGAAGCACTTCAATCATTTGGGCACATCACAAATATTATTGACAAAGCACCTAGTCAACTGCCTAACTTGTATCAAAATGCAACACGCATTGGTACAGGAGCTAGTGGTTTATTAGGACAACAAGCACCTGCAGTTGCAACATCTGCTACTGGTCAAATTAGTCAAGTTAATCCTTTAGCAGGAACAGTTCAAACATTGTCAGGAAATAATCCTAGCAGTATGTTTGAATTGAATGGTGTAAAGTATATGTTGAATGCTCAAGGTCAACCTGTACAAGTAGGATCAACTGGGACAACAACTACCAATGAAGTTCAGCCCAAAGGTGTAACACCACAAGCTATGGGTGAGCCAAAAGCTAGATTTGAGCCTTTGGTAAAAGACTTGATGAGCATTCCTACTGGTGGTGTAACACAACTTAATAAACAACAACAAGATGCTTACAATTCTGGCATTGCTCATCATAATTCTGTTATTGACAAAGCAAATTTAGCTGAAGATGCTAAACAAACTACCAATTTGATTCGTCAAAACATTGCAGCAACTGCAGGAAGCAAACCAGAACAAGTATTGAGAAGTGCTGGTAAATGGATTGCTGGTGATGAACAGTTAGATAAATTGGTCAAAAACCTTGCACAAAATGCTCAATTACAAGCATCTATCATGGGTGTTGATAGCGTACATGGTCAACAAGTTAACCAACTTGCAAATGGTAGTGAAAACATTACTGCTGGTGCTCTCAAATCAATTGCTGATAGAACTGATGCAACAAGCACAGCATTTGAAAAATATGCCAAAGCCTATGGCACGTTTATTAATAAAAAGGGTGATGTCAATGGTCATGCAAACACCTTAGCATTTAAGGAAGCATGGAAAGACAATTATGACCCAAGAATATTTATGATTCAAAACATCAACTCTAGTAACTTAGCACCTAAAGTTAAGCAAAAAGAAGTTAGTGAAATCTTAAATAGTATTAGTCCATCAGAATTTGAAAAATTCAAAACTAAAATGTTTAACATGAAACGTTTGGAAAAAGGTGATTTCTAATGGCTTACGATTACGAATCTGATCCTGATATATCTATCCTTAAAAACTACATTCCTGTAGGTTCTGAGGCTAATATTGTTGCACCTAAAAAAAGCACAATGTCAGGTAAGAATCCTAATCTACAGTATCACGATTATGAGAATGATCCTGATTTAGCTGTTTTAAATACTTTTAAAACAAAAGAGCCAGCTAAAACAACTGAAGTACCTAGTCAATACAATCAAATGTTTAATTCATTGTTGCGTAAAGCAGCAGGTGGATATGAAGCAGGTTTGTCTTTGGCTTCAGGTACAGTTTTACCTTTGGTTGGGCAAGTTAAAGGAATCGTACAAAGTATTCCTGAAGCAATTAGCACAGGCCAAGCACCACAACCCATAGCAGAAAGAATTGCAACTCAATTCTTAAAAACGCATCCTTCTTATCAACCACAGACCAAAGAAGGTCAGGATTATTTAGGATACTTGCAAGAAAAGGCACAAGATTTAAATCTTCCTCCTTTTCCAGAGTTGATGGGCACAGCACCTGCTGTTGGACCTGCTAGTCAACAACTTTTTAGCCAATTCAAAAACTTGCCAAATGCTGCCACTAAAGCAGTTAAGAACAAAGTTGGCACAGTTCGCATTGAGCCTGTAAGTGGTTTGCAAAGTGGTGGAGCTGCTGCAACAGAACACGCAACTAAAGTTGAAGCTGCACTTGCTGATGCAAGCCCTGAATTGCAAGCAGTTACTAGAAATATCCCTCTTGAAGAAATCAATTTACCTGCCTTAGAAACTAGAAAGCTAGAAGAAAAGCATGGTGTAAATTTAAGTGCTGGTCAAAGAACTAACGATACAGGTCGTTATGCTGAAGAATGGAATAACAGAAGCAAACATCAAGATACTTTAGGTGAGCATTTCAACAATCAGCCAAAGCAATTTTCTGAGGCTTTTGATAACTTGTTGGATAAACACGCACCTAACATTACTGATAGAACACCAAGTGGTATTGGTCAAGCTGAAATAGATGGTTTAGTTGCCAAAGATAATCAACGTTTATCTGCTATTAAAGATGCTTACAAGAAATTAGAAGATGCAAATGCAGGTCAATTTCCTATTGACGTTACAAAGTTAAAAGAAAATATTGATAGTGCATTAAAGGCTAAACTTAAAAAGAATGCTTATGAAGACCATTTGTCTAGCATTAAAAGAGACATTGATGATTTGGTAAAAAGTGGCAGCATGACATTTGAGGATTATGAAAACCTTAGAAGTAATCTAGCAAGTGAAATGAGGGATAACAGCAAAGGGACTGCTAGAGCTGCTGCACACATCATTAGAGATCAATTAGAAAACTTGCCTTTGCCTGATAACTTGCAGAACATTAAGCCTTTAGCAGACCAAGCTCGTGCTTTGTATGCTGAAAGAATGAATGTTATTAAAAACAATCCTGCTTATAAAGCTGCAGTCAAAGAAGCTGTTACACCAGAAGAAGCAGAAAAAGGCATGGAAAGTTTAAATGCTGCCAAATTCCATGACAAGTTTGTAACCAATGGAACACCAGAGGCAGTTAGAAGATTGATTGATGAAGTTGGTCAAGATTCTTTAGCCCATGAAGCAGTTAAAGCAGGTCACATTCTTTCTGCTAAAGAAAAAGCAGGATTTATTGGTGAAAGTAAAAACTTCACACCTGCAACATTGAATAAATTTCTTGATAAACAAAAAGAAAAGTTATTTGATATTCATGGCCCTGAAGGTTCACAAGATTTAGCTGAAATCAATGCTTTGGGTGCTAAAGTATCTCAACCTAAAACTGGAGTATTTAATCATTCAAATACTTTGTCAGGCTATTTAGGTCAAGCAGCTCAAAATGTTGGTGAGTCTTATCTTGCTGCAAAAACAGGTGGTGCTTCTGTTCCATTTGTACAATTTGCCAAAGAAAAGATGAAACAAGTTAGAAGTGGTGCTACTGCTGAAAAATCTATCAACCCCTATACAGGATTGTCAATTAAGGATTCACAATGAGCGTAAACCTCTCACCCCTATTTAACGCAGTTGCACAAACAACTACAACAGGATTACCTCTTAATGGTGGTCTGCTTTATACATATCAAGCAGGATCAAGCACACCATTGACAACTTATTCTGATAACTTAGGCACGATTGCTAACACTAACCCAATTACCCTTGGAACTGATGGCAGACCTCAGACTGAAATTTGGTTGCAAGCAGCCTATAACTATAAGTTTGTCTTGACTGATTCATCAGGTAATCAGATTGGTACTTATGACAACGTATCAGGATTGTCTAGTTACTATGGCCCATCAACTGCAGTTACATCTGTAACAGGCACAAGCCCAATCACAGTTACGTCAGGAACAACACCTAACGTATCTTTGACTGGTGTCATTGGTCGTACAAGTGGTGGTACAGGAGTTTCTAGCCCTCCTGTGTTCTTCATCCATCAATCAACAGCTCAGTCCTTTAATACTGCTACAACTTATGTAGTCACATACGATACAGTTGACTTTGATAGCAATACTTACTGGAATAGCTCAACTCATGCCTATGTGCCACAAATTGCTGGCTACTATCAAGTCAATGTCTCGTGCTCGTTTGCAGCTACTACAACTGGTTACCAATGTGGTGTAGGTGTAGCAGTCAACAATACGCTGAAGGACTATAACGTTGCAGCATCATCTGCAGTTGGTACTTCAGGCACAGATGGTACAACTCCTGTTTGCTCAACCATTGTTTATTGCAATGGAACGACTGATTACATTACTGCTATTGCTGCACAATCTTCAGGTAGTACATTGTCAAGTGTTACTGGTTCAAGTAATGCTACAACTATGTCTGTTGCATTCTTGAGAGGTGCTTGATGCAGGATACTGAAACCAAGTTAGCAGTTCATGTAGCTGTTTGTGACCAAAGATATGAGCAGATTGCACAGTCTTTGAAAGAAGGTGAAAGAAGGATGACCAAGATCGAGTATTTGATCTATGGTGTAATGTTGTTGGTTTTGCTTGGGCCTAATGTAGCTGGCACATTCTTCAAACACTTTTTTGGTATGTAAATGCCTTTAGCCTTTGTTGCATTAGCATCAAGTGCTGTCAAGATCATAAAGGAATCATGTGAACTCTATAAAGAAGGTAGGCAAATCGTTACTGACATTGCCCATGAAGTTGATGGAGTTGTCAAAGACGTTAAGGCAGTACAAAAGAAAGCCAAGGGGTTACTTGGGTTCTTAGACTCTTTATTTGGGGTAAAGGAAAAGCCCAAAGAAGAAGTCAAAGAGCCTGTTAAAAAGAAGAAAAAGCAACCTCCTCCTGAGTTTGATGAGAATCTGATTTACACCCAAGTAGCAGATTCTTTGACAAAGTTCTTTCAAGCCTACAATGGACTGAAGAATTTTGTTAAGGAAAAGCAAGAATTATCGTTGCACGTTGATGATGAGGAAGGTCAGGCTTTGGCTATTCAAATCACGATTGCAGAATTACAAATGGAAAAGATTTCATCTGATCTTAGTAATTTTATGATTTACTCAGTTCCTAATGAACTAAAGGATTTGTACACAAGGATAAACGCAACGATTGGAGACATTGCACTTAAACAAGCATTAGCTAGAAGGGAAGAACTACTGAAAGAAAGACAAGCACAATGGCAACGTCAACAAAAGGCAGACCTAATCAAGGGAAGAATGGTGGCTTTAGCAATTACAGCTCTGATAATGATGTACGTTTGGATAATAATTCTCAGTCTGACTCACTCGCAATTTTATTGATAATCGTGCTTTTGATTGTTGTTTTGTTGTTTTTACCACTTTTGGCATGGATGTACACAGACATTAGACGTTTAGAGATTAGAGTTGATAAAGCTTTGCAAAGGATTGATGGAAAATGATTAAAAAATGCAGTTTTTTATACACATCATTGTTGATATGTATACTTTTTCCATTTTTTTGTACAGGTTGCCATGACCAGTACCGCTACTTTTGCCAAGACCCTGACAACTTTAAGTCTGAACGTTGCCAAAAGCCTTTGTGTGAATTCAATCAGGATTGTCCTGAATACCTTGTAGCCCCCATACTGGAGAAGAAAATTGAAGGAACTACTTCTAGCATTCCTCAACAACCCCAAGGAACGCCTCAATGCCGATGAAATAGAAATTAGGGTTAGATCGTTTGTAATCATCGTGGTGACCCTAATCCTAGCGTTCATCGTGATGGCATTGCTTTATTCGGTTACGTTTGTTTCGCAACCGATCAAGGCTATGGCCCCAATCGATCAAGCCTACACCAAGATGTTGAATGACATTGTGTTATTGATTGTGGGGGGCATAGGGGGCATTTTGACCAAAGGGCTAACCAATGAAGCCACTAACATGATGAACGCGGCAAAGGCTAACAAAGATGCCTATGTAGCTCCTCCCCCTCCTCCTGTGGTTATGATGAATACACCTAATTGGACACCTCCTCCTGCACCTGTAAGCCCTCCAACGCTTGAGCCTGACCATGAGCGTGAAAGAATGGCACAAGCAAGGGCAGGACTATGATTGCTTGGCTATTTGGTGATTTGTTTTACTGGATAGCTTTGATTGCACTTGTTGGTGGTGCAATACTGTATGTTTTAAGCTACTTTGTAGGGTTTATTCCTATGCTTAAAGCTCATGCCATGATTTGCAAGGTCGTGGGTTTATTGTTGGTTTTATCAGGAGGTTTCTATGTCGCAGACCATCATGGCTATCAAAGAAGGGTTGTTGAAGATCAAGCAGAAATTGACAGACTTAATGCAGAAGCTAGGGCAAAAGAAGCAGAACTCAGCATCAAGCTCGCAAGAGCCTCCAGCCAACTAAAGAAGGCTAAAGATGAAATTAAGACCAAGCAAGCTAGTATTGATTCTAGGATTGATTCAGGTGAGTTGCAGCTCCCCAATACCTGTGGTGTACAAGCCAGTTCAGATGCCTCCAATGGAGATACAACCAATGGAAGCGAATCTACAAGACAGGCTCTTAAAGATATTGTCCAAATCGCAACAGAAGGAGACACAGCCATCACAAGCCTTAACTCCTGCATTGCCCAGTACAACCAAGTAAGGGAAATGGTCAATGTTAAGCCCTGAGAAACTTCATGCCCTAGGAATTGGGTCAGAATGGTCAGAGCCTTTGACCACAACATTTACTACTTTTGGCATCAATGATGTTAACAAGCAAGCTGCGTTTATTGGACAATGTTCACATGAGTGCAAACACTTCAAAACATTGGAAGAAGACCTTAATTACAGACCAGAAACCCTTCAAAGATTGTTTGGTCACAAGTTCAAACCTGAAGAAATTGCCCTTTATGCCCACAACCCTCAGAAAATCGCAAACAGAATTTACTCTAACAAAATGGGAAACAGAGATGAAGCAAGTGGAGATGGGTATCGTTTTAGAGGAAGAGGTTGTATCCAATTGACTGGACATGATAATTACTGGCACTTTGGTCAATCTATCAAGCAAGACATGGTTGCCCATCCTGAGTTAGTCGCAACACCCATGTACGCTGCTTTAAGTGCAGGATGGTTCTGGCAGACACATGGATGCAATGACCTTGCAGAAGCCCAAAACTGGTTAGGATTGACCAAGCGTATCAATGGTGGAACAATTGGTCTAGATGAGAGAATTTCTTTAACTAAACGTGCGTTAGACGTACTAGGAGCTTAACATGGCAACCCATTTTAAATTTACAAAAGGCCACTCAAAACAAGAGATGGACAAGCATTTTGTCGTTAAAAAAGAATGGCAAAAAGAGCGTGAGCACGTTATGAATATTGAGAAAGAGCTAAAAAAACACGAGAAAACAGACATTTCTCAAGCTCACCCAAGTCATAGCCACAATGCTGGCATGAGTCAGCCTTCAGCAGGAATCCCAGCCCTTCGTAAAGGATAAGTAAATATCAGTCAATGGCACGTTTGAAGGCCATTGATCTGTATGACAAAGGTGGTGCAAGGTCTTAATATGTGCTTGCTCCCATTCTTTTCTGCGTTCTTCTTTGCTTAACAGCATACCTTGGTCTATTCTGTAATGGCACATTTGGCATAGTGCAGCAATATAGTTGTCACTAGCTTTGATGCCTCTGCCCTTGCCTCCATGCCAGTTACTGTGTGCTGCTTGGGCTAGATGGAAACCACACAGCTGACAGTTTAGGGTAGATACTAGCCTGAGTAGGTTCTTGTTCCTCACATATTGAGTCTTTGGAAATGCCTTCAAGTGTGGTGAATCTGTGTCTGTTTTGGCATTCATATCTTCTTCTTCTGGTGTTGTTGTCATTGACCCTAGACTCAATTGTTCTTGTTTTGGCTTCGCAAACTGGGCATTTCATTCGTGACTCCTGATGGCTAGACGTTCTGAGGCTTCTCTGGTGCGCCAAATTTGAATGGATAGGTCAGCAGATTGGAGTTGTAGTTTAAGCGTTTCCTCGACCTCTACAGCCTTTGCTAGGGCATAAATCAGCTTTCCATAGGCCTCACTACTCAATGCTTCACGTTCTTGCGCTACGGCCTGTTTAAAGCCGTTTTGGAGGGCTTCTGTCATCAAGAATGCTTTGGTTGCTTTTAACTCCAACTCAACCTTAACCCTTGCTGCTTTGGCTTGGGCATAAAGAGAGGCATTATTGTAGATAAATTCAGCGTTTTGTTCAGGAGTCATGGTTCACCATTAAGTAAGCTAACCAAATACAAATCATTACTAAACCTGCACTCATGCAAGCACAAATTAAGGAAATGATGGTAATCACAAAGGTTAACAAAGTCATTCTTGTCCCCTTGCTCGGATTAGTGTTGCATGGTAATTATCATGACCTTTAGCGTAATCCTCATAATATTCACAAATATTTGCACATTCTTCACGTTCCTTTTCTGCTATCAGTTTGGCAAACTGTTCTAGTTTATCTAACCACATTAACTCACCTCCAACATAGTCGTAAGGTAAATTTGCTTGATTAGCCATCTGTATGATTTCTTCTTTAGTCATTCTGCCTCCCTAATCATTATTTCTACATAAGGTTCACCATAAACCTTGGTTGCGTGTAAATCTACAATCTGCGTGTCATCATCGTAAACAACCCCATTCATGGCATCCAAATAGGCTTTTATAATGTTGTCAATGTCTGGCTTCTTAGAAGGCCTCTCAGAGCCAATTAAACAGGCCTCCCTGCGTTTTTTTGAGTACGACTTAGGCACAGGCATGGAAATGTAAATAAACGCTTCTAAATCGGTTTTAAACGGTTCTGATGCACCCATCGCACGTTTAGCCTTGTCAACAATGAAATCTTCATATTCAAGCGTTGACTTAGGTGTGTAGGTAGAGACAAAGTTACCTCGTCTAGCAAATCTGGGCCTTCCCTTCCCTTTGGGTAGCCCTTCAACTTTAAACATGACGATGAGCATTGAGTTCCTTAATTCTTAGGGCAATGAGTTTGCCTATTCCATGAAAAGCAGGTTCTTGTTCCATTAGCTTAACTTGTTGACGAACATAGTCAAGCCAAGCAGGTTTGATTGCTAGTTTGGCATAGTGCTCGACAATGAGTTCAATCTTCACTTAGGATATTCCATGCTGTTGCTGCCACTCTAGGAACTTGTCCATTTCCAATGGCGCTAACCCTGTCCACATAGTCGGCCAGCCCATAGTCTTTTCTCCAAATGACGGATGGACTGAGGTCGGATCTGTTTCGCAAGTCCTCAATCCCTCTGACATCTTTGCCCCACGGAAATGGCTTGAATTTAAATAACGGTTTTTTGATGTTGCGTTTGAATCTGACTTGACTATTGTGGGAAGCGACAATCCAAATTCTGTTTCGCTGATGAACTCCCCCAACGTCTTTTGCTCCCAACACTCCCCATTTCGCATCAAACCCCATTGAGGCCAAGTCTCCGAGAACTCGTCCAAGTCCCCTAGAAGTGAGCATTGGTGAGTTCTCCACAAAGACGTATTTGGGTCGTACTTCACGAATGATCCTTGCCATTTCTCCCCACATTCCTGATCGTTCTCCGTCAATTCCTGCGCCTTTTCCTGCTGAACTAATGTCCTGGCAAGGAAATCCTCCCGATATAACGTCAACAATTCCTCTCCAAGGTTTCCCATCAAAGGTTTGTACGTCATCCCAAATCGGGAAAGGCGGGAGAAGTCCGTCATTTTGTCTGGCGCACAATACGCTTGCTGGGTAGGGTTCCCATTCAACGGCACAGACTGTTCGCCATCCAAGCAAATGTCCCCCAAGTATTCCTCCACCAGCGCCTGCGAATAAAGCCAACTCATTCATTTGCCCCCCTTTAACATCTTAAATTTAGCCTTAACATCATCAGGCATTGATACTGCCTTCAAAGCATCTTCTTCTAGCTTAACAAGAACAGGATCACGTTCTGAGCTTGATGGAACTGTTTGATGAACAATGTCAGCTTTGTTAGCAATCCATTCAGCTTTAAATGTTGTCCAACCTCTTGAACAACACTCCTTAATGGCATCTTCTAAACTGATCTTTGCCTTATCTGCTTCTTTTTGAATAGAGTTAAGCAAGGTTTGAGTTAAGGGTTTGTTTTTGGCTTTCAGAACTTTTTCAAAATCCATATATATATGGTTATTGGTTATTGGTTCTTGGTTATTGGTTGCATCAAGTACCCTTGATGTACCCATCATGTACCCATCATGTGACCTTAAAGTGTCTAAATATTCCTCTAATTTACCCTCATTAAAGTAATGAATATACCTAGATTTGTTTACTAAATGTTTCAAATTTGGGTTATCTCTGATAAAACTTCCAAAAGAAGAAATACCTTGATGTTCCCTAAATTTCTTAATTTCCTCATCTGCTCTTGGATGAATATATCCATCTGGTGTATCTCGAAAGAATTCATCTAAAACAGATAGCACTTCCTGTTCGTAATCTTTCATACGAATTTGTCTAGCAATTGTTCTTTGTTTTATTGGTGCTTCATGCAGATAATAATGATCTAGCAACCTGCGAAAAGCTATGTCTTCAATCACAGTTAAGTGATGGGTATGGGATTGATAATCCCCAATATGGAAATTGTAGTAGTGCATATAACCTTACGTTCTTGGTTGACGTTACTGAAAAAACATTGGCAGGACGGTAACGAATCGTCTTTTCGGGAGCTACCCTAGCCATGTCTTAAACAATTTTACCTGTAAAGAAACCATTCAGGATGTAAAGATTGCATTTGCCATATTCTTGCTTGTGGTGGAATTTCACCCCATTGAGAAATAGCAGCTTTAGAAATACCCAATATCTTGGCTAGTTCTGTAACTGATCCTGCAAACTGTATAGCTTCTTTTTTGGTAATCATGCTTAATTTTAAACTGAAAAATTGTTAGTTGACAAGTGGTTAACGTAGATTGCTGGCCCTCTTTTTATGTTGCAACCATTACAAACTGGTTCAACTTCTAAAGGTTTGTTGTAATCTCGATGCTCATAAACTCTTGCAGGTTTACCACAATCAACGCAAGTTAAACTTTTTACAGGTGGAAGGATGCCTTTTTTAACTGCTGCAAATACTTGAGCAATTGCTTTTCCTCCTCCAGTTCGTTTGCTATTGCTATCAGCACAAGGAAAACATACTTTTGCCGTTGAATAACGGTGTGAAATATCTGTGTTACAAACTCTGCACAGGTGTGGTTTTTTCAACATTTTTACTTTTCCTTTTAAGAAAAATATTTGGATGAGCTAATTTGATGCTTGGGGGTATTCCCCTATTCATCCAGTTATTAGCACGTTGTTTACTAATATTTAGCTTTTTAGCTAAAGCTGATGACCCTCCTAATTGCTTAATTAGGTCTTGGTCTATTTGGATTTGATCTTTTTTGTTCATAGTTGTATTTTAGCAAATATTTGTAAATCGTCAACATTTTGTGTATTTATTTTACACAAGGTGTTTACTTTGCTTAATTTTCATGTAACATAAGCATCAATCCACAACACATCGTAGTGGTCTTTAAAGGACTGTTAAATGAAAGTTACTCATCTTCATAAATATGGATCAGGATTCACAAGCAAAACAGCTTGTGGACGAAGTTTATTAAGAACACCATTTTCTACAAAATGGGAAGAATTTAAAACAGATTCTTATAAATGTATCAAATGCGAATCTAGCAAACAAGCAGATTTATTTAGACGCATTGATCTTAAAAATGTCTAAACAACAAGCTAACCTTATTCTTGACCAAGTTAAGGTTGGCATTCCACACCCAACATATTTAATTAACTTAGCTTTAACAGTAACAGGAGATTTAAAGCCATGAAGTACCACAGAACAATTAACGAAGCCTTTCCACACACTATGGAATATGGATGCTCTATTGAGAAACCAAGGTTAACTCGTTCAGAAAGAGTGTTAACAGTTGTTTACGCTTTAGCTGCCTTGGTTGTAATGTTTGATCTTTTCTTTTGGAGACCATGAAATGACTAGATTTGAGCACATACAGAAATCATGCAATGAAGCATTGGAAAAATACAAAATTGCTGATGAACTTAACTTCCAAGTTGGGTATTACAAAGCACAGGTAGCTTCCCTTTGCATTGACATTGAATGCTTGCATGACGAAATGGAATTTTTAGAAAAAGAAATTAAAGAATTAAGAAGGGAATTAGCATGAAACAAATCGCATCAGCATTGGTAAAAGCACAAAAGGCCTTTGGACCAGCTCTAAAGTCTAGCCTTAATCCACATTTTAAGAGTCGTTATGCTGCCCTTGATGCTTGCATTGAGGCAGTTATTGATGGCCTTAACGACAATGGCATTTACTTGCTTCAGAAGAATTACGATTGCGACAATGGAGTAATGGTTGAAACAGTATTTGTCCATGAGTCTGGTGAAATGCTTGAATGTGGCATTGTTCACTTTCCAGCAGTTAAGCAAGACCCACAAGGTTACGCATCTGCCTTAACTTATGCACGCAGATACAGTTTGATGGCAGCTTGTGGCATAGCTCCTGAAGACGATGATGGCAATAAAGCAAGTGCACCTAAGCCTTTTAAATCACAAGTTGACCCCAAACAAATAGACCATTTGATTGAAAAAATGAGGGCTACTGAAACCAAAGAAGCCTTGGTTGCGAGTTACAAAATAGCTCATGCAGCTTGTTTTCATGAGAAAGATTGGGAAGCCAAGGTTGTAGCAGTTAAGGACGAACTTAAAAAGGCCTACGAATGATTGACTTAAAAGAAGAATATTATTTTGAGTACATGGAGGAGCTGTCTTATAAACGTTATCAGCAAACGTTAAGAAGATACCCAAATTGTCGTGACCCAGATCATCCTGAATGTGAATTATGCAGAGAGGAAGAAAATGAAGAAGATTAAAGACAAAACAAAAGAACAGCTCCATGAAGAAATCATGCAATTGTTTCTAGGCCAAGAAATGTGGACAACTTTGGAGGCTTTAATAGAAACCACAGTTGGTGTTGCTGAACACATGGAACTTGATAGATTTGACCTTATGCGTTTAATCATGTCTGAGCTAGAACTTTACGAAGAAATGGAGAATGACAAATGAAAGCATTTCCACATACTTATGACCAAATTATTGATGGTCATGTTGCTACTTGTACCAATTATGGAATGGATTTGAGAGATTGGTTTGCTGGTCTTGCTATGCAGTCAATGAATAGCCGTCCTGATTATGAAGATGTTCCAGCAACTGTTATTGCATTAGATGCATATACATTGGCAGATGAAATGATGAAAGCGAGAGAAAAATGATTGAGCAAAGAACAGAAGCATGGCATTTACAGCGTCTTGGTAAGGTAACTGCCAGTAGGGTTGCTGACGTCATAGCCAAGACCAAATCAGGCCCAAGTGCTAGTAGGGAGAACTATGCAACCCAATTGGTGCTTGAAAGGCTCACAAACAGCGTAGGAGAGGCTTTTTCAAGCCCTGCTATGCAATGGGGTACAGACCAAGAGCCAAACGCTAGAAACGCTTATGAGCTGAAGATGAGCACATTTGTTAAGGAAGTTGGTTTTATTGACCATCCAACCATTGACATGAGTGGTGCTAGTCCTGATGGTTTTGTAGGTGAAGATGGCTTGGTAGAAATTAAGTGCCCTAACTCATCAACACACATTGACACCTTGGTAAGCCAAAAAGTACCTGCCAAATACTTGCCCCAAATGCAATGGCAAATGGCTTGTACTGGTCGCAAATGGTGTGATTTTGTGAGTTTTGATCCAAGAATGCCTGAAAACCTCCAGTTATTTGTTAAGCGTATTGAGTTTGAAGCCCAGTACGTCAAAATGTTAGAGCTAGAAATTACAGAGTTTTTAGAAGAAGTTAATCAAAAAGTAATCACATTAAGGAATTTAAATGTCTAAAGTTATTAAAGAAATCAGCGTTATCTCAGGTTCATACACCAATGCAGATGGCATGAAAAAGAACAGATACACAAGAATTGGGTCAGTTATTGAAACTCAGAATGGTGAAATGCTCAAATTGGACACCATACCTTTGGTAGAAAATGGTTGGAATGGTTGGGCTTATTTAAACGACCCAAAGCCTAAAGATGAGTTTTTGCCAAGGCCACAGATGCAAACTAGACAAACATCAAGGCCAGTTTTTGATGACGATTCAATTCCTTTTTGAGGAAATAGCATGACTAACGATGAAATCATAAAAATGGCTAAACAGGCTGGTGGAAGATTTTCTCGAAACCCAGATAAATACGATGTTATGGAAATAACATATTGTGGTCTTGAAGCCTTTGCCAAACTGGTAGCAGAAAAAGAACGTAGGGCATGTGCAAGGATATGCGCTGAAGTCGGTATGTGGTGTTTAGTCCATGAAATAGAAGGAAGGGGACAAGAATGAAAACCAAAGAAGAAATTAAAGAAGAGATCATTGAGTTGTATGGGGCTACGCAAGCCTTGAGCGATGCAATGAACTTTCTTCATGCCCAACGCATGGAAAAAAGTAAACAAATGATGGCGTTGAACCATATGTTAAAAGAAATGGAGGACAAGGATGACTGACGAAGTATTGAAACTGGCGCTTGATGCGTTGGAAGGTTTTATACCTTATTTGCCATTGAAAGATGAAGCGCAATGTAATAGTTACGACAAAGCCATTACTGCACTACGTCTTGCTATTGATGCGCAAAGCATGGCATCTAAATCTACTTATAAAGAACAACTAGAAACAAAAGATGAGCCTGTGGCATTGGTAGCAGAAGTTCACATAAGTCGCTATACCATTGAATGGACAAATGGACCACTGCCACAAGGTACAAAGCTCTACACCACACCACAACGCACATGGGTAGGTCTGACAGATGCTGAAGTCTTTGAGCTTTTTGGACGTTTTACAACGATGACTGGAAAAAGCTGGCTTGATTTGTATCGAATGGCAGAAACTAAACTAAAGGAGAAAAACACATGAGCGATTTATTTAACATGATGAACTTACCTAGTTTTGGCACTTTGCCCAAGTTCTTGGCAAGAAAAGAAGCCCCAGAAACGTCCAAAGAGGCAGCAGAGAAGGTAGATACCCAAACCCTTGAAAGAATCGTTTATGAGGTCATTAGAAGCCATCCAGAAGGATGTATATCAGACCAAGTGCTTGCCCAACTTCATAACCTGCCTTATGGGTCAGTTACAGCTCGTTATGCTGCCTTAAAACGCAAGAAGTTAATCTATACAACTGACGAAAAAAGGGATGGTAGAGCTGGTAAGCCTCAGTATGTGATGAGGGCTGCTTAAAAAAGTAGTTGACAAATCTAAATTGTGATATAGTGGAATGGCTACAAAAAGTAGTGTTTTTTGCAAAGAAACAAAGGATTTATCATGGGTTATCCAAAAATGGAAAAGATGCCTAAAGGTGTAATGTCTTCTGATATGACAGGTGACAAAAAAGTAAAAGTGCCTAAAGAAGACAAAGAAGTGTTTAAAACAGGTATGACTGGCGAGAGAGTGCCAAAGGGTGCTTTGTCTTCAGACACATCTGGTGAAAGAAAAAGACCCATCATGGGTGGTGTTGGCATGGGTAAGGCTGATGGTATTGGCGAGCGTGACGCTGGTCACATGGGCCATCACGATGGAAAACTCGGAGAACTCAATACAGGAAGTCGTGAGCACGTTGTTTATGAACATAAACGATATGATCACGAACAAGATAGCATGTAAAGCGAAACCCATCTAAGTGAGCATACCTAGATGGGCTTCTAATCATAAAAGTAAGAGGGTACTTTAATGACTGGACAGAATTGTATGTCATGCAGGCATTTTCATGGCAAGGATTTGGGAGTTTGTAGAAGATACCCTACTTACAAAATGAGACATGAAAATGAGCTGTGTGGAGAATTTGCAGAGAAAGCAGTTGCCAAGCCTTTACCTGATTCTGATGAGTCAGGTGTTTTTTCGCACATGGAAAGGCAGCTCTTAGAATTACCAGTTCTTGAAGACCCCCCAAAACGTAGAGGGAGGCCTAAGAAATGATAAAGCCACTATTTGACAGAGTTGTTGTCAAGCCTAAAGTAAGAAAACTCTCAGACATTATTTACGTTGCCAACAAAGAACCTTTTAACGAAGGAACTATTGTTGCTGTTGGCCCTAAAGTCGATCAAGCTCAAGTAGGAGACTTCATTAAATACGGTAATGGAGACTATTTGAACTGGCCAACACAAAAAATTGATGGTCAAGACTATCAAATCATTCAAGAAGCAGACATTTGTGCAATTGTTGAGGAGTAAAACATGCCACTAATCAAAGGTAAGTCTGAGAAGACTCAAAAGAAAAACATCGAAACTGAAGTAAAAGCTGGTAAGCCAGTTAAGCAAGCAGTTGCCATTAGCTACGCAGTAAAGCGTGAAGCTGAAAAGAAATCAATGAAAAAAGGAAAGTAAATGTTTAACTTCACACACTCAACTCAAGAACTTAACTTGGTCATTCAATCTTTAGAGCATAAGATCAGAGACATGACTGAGTTGCTTAACAAAATGGTAGCCCAAGCACAAGCTCAATCTCAACTTCAAGCTCAAGCACCAAAACCTGAAGAAACTAAAACGGAATAGCAATAATGCCAACAGTAACAAGTGCAAATAAGGCAGAATTTGACAAAGCTGAAATGCTCAAACGTGGTTTATTGAAAGAAGACAATAGCCATCAAGAGATATTGCACAGAATGTCAAAGAATTTGCCTGAAGACGTAGAAAGCGCTGCTTTTGGGCATGAAGGTTATATATATCACACTCCATTAAGGCCAATCGAAAACACACAACAATCCATGCTAGGTGCAAAAATAACACCTATACATGAAAGAGCATTTGTATCTGATAAGCCAATTGAATCACACAAAATCAACAAAATTGAAGCTAGACCCATTTCACATGAAGCTATAAAGCATTTTGCAAAAGAATTGGCAGATAAGGGTGTTGAAGGTTTAATGCACAAAAGCAATCAAAAGTTTTCATTTATACATGAAAGCCCAAAAGAAAAAGGTAAACATCAAGCAACCGAATATGATAAATCAGGAGCAATTGGAGATATGCAACGTAAAGACAAAGCCGAGGCTATTCATACTTTGTTAGATAAAGGTTATACAAAGATTTTGCCAAAAGAAAGAATTAGCCATTTAATCCAAAAAGCAATGTTGAAATGAATAAAGAAGAAATTATAGATATAGCTAGACAGGCTGGTGCTATGGCTGGTCATGTGGCATGGGAGGAAAGAGATTTATTTCCTGTGTTTGAACGTTTTGCTATGTTGATAGCAAGAAATGAGCGTAAAGATATTTGGGACATGATAAAAAAATATGGAGATGGTTTACCAAGCAATGATATAAAAGTTACTTGTATGTATTTTTGCGATCATATCAATGAAAGAAATTTTAAATGACTAAAGAAATAAAGTCATTTGGTAGACCAACTCTCTATGACCCTGCATATTGCGATCAAGTCAGGGAATTGGGCGCATTGGGCAAAAGTATAGAACAAATTAGTTACAAATTGGGTGTTTCATTAAGAGTAATTTACGACTGGAAAGACAAGTACCCAGACTTTCTGCATGCCTTGGATGATGCTAAGATAGCTGAACAGAATTGGTGGGAAGAACAAGGCCAGTTGTATATGCTTGAGCACAAGGATGGAGCTAAGCTGAATGCTAGTATTTGGTCAAGAAGCATGGCAGCAAGGTTTCCCAAGAAGTACAGAGACAATAGCAAGGTAGAGTTAACAGGAGAGGGTGGAATTCCACTCATCCCAAGTATTCAGGTGACGTTTGTCAAGCCTAACGAAGTTGGTGAAAAGGATTAGCACCTTGGATGGGTTTCATAGAAGTGTTGTCCTGTCCAACCCTGCTTTATGGGAGCACCAACTGTGAATTTGCAAGAAGCCATTAACAAGGTAGAGTTTCCTGAGAAGCTGGAATGCCTGTTTAAGCCATCAAGGTATAAAGTGCTCTGGGGTGGTCGAGGTGGTGCGAAGTCTTGGGGGGTAGCACGAGCCTTGTTGATTCAGGGTGCTATCAAGCCATTACGCATATTGTGTGCTCGTGAATTTCAAACCTCAATCAAGGATTCAGTACACAAGCTCCTGAGTGACCAGATTGCGTCTATGGAGCTAACTGAGTTCTATGAGATTACTGACAGAACGATTAGGGGTAAGAATGGTTCAGAATTCAATTTTGTTGGCCTAAAGAACAACGTAGCTAACGTTAAGTCTTATGAGGGTGTGGACATTTGTTGGGTTGAGGAAGGCCAAAGCGTGTCTGCTAGGTCATGGGATGTGTTGATTCCAACGATCAGGAAAGAACAATCTGAAATTTGGGTAAGTTTTAACCCAGAGTTAGAGTCAGACAATACTTACCAACGTTTCATCATCCATAGCCCAAATGATGCCCAAGTCGTTAAGATTAACTGGTCAGACAATCCTTGGTTTCCTGAAACGTTAAGGTTAGAGAAGGATGCCCTTAAAGCTCGTGATCCAGAGGCCTATGCAACAGTTTGGGAAGGTGTTTGTAGGCAAACTGTAGATGGTGCTATTTTTGCTAAAGAGCTGCAAATGGCTGAATTGCAAGGCAGGATTGCCAAGGTTAACTATGACCCTGTTAAGCCAGTTCATGCAGTCTTTGACCTTGGTTGGTCAGATGCAACTGCAATATGGTTTGTCCAGTTCATTGGCATGGAGACTAGGCTAATCAGATACCATGAAACAAGCCAAGAAACGATTTCAGCGATCATGGCTAAGTTGCAGACCTTTGGCTACATGATAGATACATTGTGGTTGCCACACGATGCCCAAAACAGGACGTTAGCATCAAATGGCAAGAGCATCGAAGAAATAGTGCGTTCTTTAGGATTTAAGACTAGAATATTGGAAAGAGTGCCAATTGTTGACTCTATTAACGCTGCAAGGACAATCTTT